>Ga0302315_10004659_pt1 | contig 11907 bp, 8 predicted proteins | sample III_Palsa_N3_1_FD_200532 | JGI IMG/M metagenome (GOLD analysis project Ga0302315, IMG submission 200532) | Peat permafrost microbial communities from Stordalen Mire near Abisko, Sweden - III_Palsa_N3_1 | ecosystem: Environmental > Terrestrial > Soil > Palsa > Peat permafrost | place: Sweden... | reverse complement strand
CGAAGGCGGCGATAACGAAGAGGTCTTCAAGAATCGATATCCCCCTTCGACAAATGCCCCGACCGATTTATAAATTGGAATAGCCGCATCGAATTTCACCATCTCGGTAAAAGTACTTTCCGAAAGCGTCGTTTGATTCGGCTGGGGAGCATTCGGAGCGGTCGCGGTGATCTGAGTATTAAATCCAATACCGACAAGTCCCGACGCGTAGAAGTGAACATACTTCCAACGACCGATTTGAAAACCGACACCGACGGAAACAGGAGTGCTGCTGATGTTGAGATTTTCAGTTCCACCGTTACTCGACTTCGAAAGGTATTCGACACGACCAATAACTTTAAGTTCGTCAGTTACGGAGTACCCAAACTCGCCCCCGAAGTAGGTCGTTGACTTAAATATTGAACCGCCCAAAAGTGCGTTCATATCGTTCATGCTCACAAAGTCGCCGCCTACAAACGCAGAAAAGGTATAAGCCTTTCTCCTTGTGGAGTGATGCTCTACTGGTCTAGGGCCATTGCGATGGCTTTCCATTTCGTAGCTCACGCCGGGTTCCACATCTTCGTAAGTAAAAGTCGATGAACCAAGATCATGTACCGGTGGTGCAGCGACGTTCTGCGTAGGAGCAACCGGTGCAGCCGGGGCTTCTTCGAGAGGCGGAGGTGGCGCTTCTGCGGTGTTAGGTGCTGGTGGAATCGCCACAGGCGGAGCCACGATCGGTGCAACCGGTGGAGCTTGAACCGCTGGAGTAATCGTTGGAAGTGGCGGTGGATTTTGTGCGGCACCAGTCGATGGTGGTGGCGGGATCGCCCCTTCTGGAACCTCCGAGATCTCTTGTTGAGGTTGAGCATTGGGTGCTGGTGTCGACGGCGGAGCCGGAGTGAGATTATCAGCGGACTGAGGGTTTTGATTTGCAGGAGGAGTGATCACTTGTGCGGCACCCGGATTTGCAGGAGTACTCTGTCCCCTGGAAGCGGCAACTGATGGCGCGTCGACATCAGATCCTTGAGTTGCCTCGCCTACCAACAACGCGCTTGAATCAATCCAACCGACTTGACCGCTTTCAGTACGAGCTTTGTAGAAACCCTTCGTCGGATAATTACTGATGGTGACAATGTCGCCATTCAGCAAACTGACTGAAGTGTTCGATCCTTTGTCGGGATCGTCATAGAGGGGCACGCTATCGCCCGAGACCGTACCGACTTTCGCTGCGAAAGCAGAATAGGCGCTCAAGAGAACTGAAGCGCTCACCAAACTGATTGCAATAGCTCGTGATAGTTTCACTTCAACACCTCAATCAGTCCCATCGGATTGACTTTCACTTTGCCGATCACCGCTTGCCAGTGAAGATGCGGTCCAGTCACTCGGCCCGTGTGTCCTGAAAGCCCAAGGAGGTCGCCAGTGTTCACCATTTCTCCCAATTTCGCTTTAATTTTTGTCATGTGAAAATAAAGAGTCAATAAGCCGTAGCCATGGTCCAAAATCACGGTGTTTCCTGAATAATAAAGATTCTTCGCGAGGACGACCTTTCCAGGTGCGGCCGCATGAATCGGTGTTCCGTCAGGGGCCTTTAAATCCAGACCACCGTGATAACCTTTGAGCTGCCCATTATAAACGCGCTTTGTTCCGAATGGACTAGTGACCTTACTTGTAATCGGAAATTTAAAGGGCCCGTTCCAATATCTCTGAGGAGTCACAGTCCCATAGATTGCGCCGGTCTCTTTCATTTCCGCCAAAATCCGCTTCATTACTTTTTTGGGAGGATTCACGCGACTGTTGTCGACCTTCAAAGTTTCGGATTTGTAATTTCCATCAACCACATTGAAAGGAACTGTTTTCTGAAACCCGTCGCCAATGACCGTGACTTCCGCAGGTCCAGGGGTGTGACTGTGCGGCACTCCAAAAATCGCTTCAAAAGTATTCTTCCCTTCGTCCATCGGGAAAAAAATGAAATTCTCGTCTTCAAACTTTCCAGTTAAAGCGCCTGTGTACGATTTATTGAAATGGGTGGTCACCACGATCAAAGAACCGTCAGCCACTTGATTAGAAGAGAGAGTCGCATCGACGCTGCCATGATCGGTCGAACGGGTTGAAGTAAATGAAGGAGACGGACCAGGAGACGGGCTAGGAAACGCAGAACTTTGAGTTAGAAACACCAGCAACGCCGCGAGGACGTTAAAGCGCGCGAACTTTCTTCTCGCCGTCCGCAAACTTGATTTGCAGATCCTGGCCGGACTTAATTTTTTTTGCGCTTCGAATGACGGTGCCATCGAGATCCTGTGCGATTGAGTAACCGCGAACCAGAACTTTCAAAGGGGACAAAGCATCGAGCTTGCCCATGAGCTGTTCTAAAGTTGCGCGTCTTCTCTCTAATCGTACCTTGAATGCCCGCTCCAGTCGTAGAGAAAGTTCATCACAGCGCTGCGCTTGTTCCCGAAGCCGATCCCGAGGGCTCACGACCCGAGCCGTGATGTGAGAAAGCAGCGTTTTCCGAGTTGCCAAATCTCGATGAATCCCCTGGACCAGTCGAATTTTTGACTCTCGTACCTTCCCAATCGCATCGACCCAGTGACCTGTCACCAGTTCTGCTGCTGCTGATGGCGTTGGAGCACGCAAATCCGCGACAAAATCCGAGATGGTAAAGTCGATTTCATGTCCTACAGCCGAAACAACAGGCAGACGAGAAGCCGCGATCGCTCGAGCAAGATTCTCGTCGTTAAAGCACCACATGTCTTCAATACTGCCGCCGCCGCGAGCGAGGACAACGATGTCGCCTAAGTTCAAACGGTTCGCTATTTCAAGCCCGCGAATAATTTGCCTCGGCGCCTCGTCCCCTTGAACAACCGCGGGAATGATCGTCACGCGAACATGAGGGGCGCGTCTGCCCAAAATATTCAGCATGTCCTGAATCGCTGCACCTGTCGGCGAAGTGATGATCGCCAGACGAGTGGGAAACGCTGGAAGACCACGCTTACGCGTCGATTCAAACAAACCTTCTGCTGCGAGTTTTGACTTCAATTGCTCGAACGCGATTTGAAGAGCACCTGCACCCAGAGGCTCGATCTGATCGACTGTGATCTGATAACTGCCTCGTGGCGAATACACGGTTACTTTTCCGTGAACGAGAACTTGAAGCCCGTCTTTCAAATCAAATTTCTTCTTTTTCGCTCCCCAACCGAAAGCTGCGGCCGAGATGCTCGCGTTCTGGTCCTTCAAAGAAAAGTAAATGTGACCTGAGGCGCCGGCCGGACGATAGTTGCTAATCTCACCCTGAACCCAGATGTCGCCTAAGTTTGGCTCAAGGATGCCTCGAATTTGCGAGGTCAGTTCCGAGACGCTGAGGTGTTTAGGTGGGGCTGTGGGTTTCGCGCGTGAAGAACTCGCCTCTTCTGGAGACGGTTCCTTCTGATTCTGAGGCTGCGAAAAAAGAGGGAGGTCCTTAAAGCTCATTTAAGCGACCGTATTTCTTCTGGAAATGGAAGGCAATGGCATAACTTAACACATTGTGCTATAAATCCCCTCCCTATGAGGACACTCGCTCTAACGATACCCCTGATAACTATAGTGATTGCAGTGATTTCAGGCGCTTACGCTGACGAAGCGACGCCTGATCGCACCTATTTTTATCGTGGGGGACTGTTCGCTCAGCTTGCCGACTGCCAAGCCGTTCTTCCTGCCCAGCAGAAACTATTTCAAGAACAGACCGGCCTCACACCCACCGCGGTCAGCTGCATTCAGGGACGGGACTTCGATCCCCACCATCCACTCTACTCTCCCGCGATCGATGCCGTCGGAACGCCAGCCAAACGTCTTTACGATTTTGACGCCATGAGATTCGGAACGCAATCGTCGCCAAAGATGACGGCGTTCATTCATTCGTTGATTCAAAAAGTGGCGACCGTTGCGCTCGACGCTTCGGACGAAATTTTTTATTATAACGACGGACCGCTTGAGATTTCGAATATTGAAGTCTCCTTTTTCGATACCGCAAGCGAATGCACAAGCCAACTCGACGCTCTTCGATCCGCCTATCAACAAGGTGGCGTCACCACGATGCTCGGTGAATGCTTCCTAGACGATATTTCGAACTCGACACAAATGATCGCGGCATGGACCGGCGAAAACACGACTGTCGCTGAAGATCACGCTCTCACCTCGGCAGTGTATCCCACATTTCAATCCTGCATGGATGCGACGTCTTCAGTGCTCGCTCAAAAAAGAGCTGCACTCCCCGCCGGAAAACATATTTACGGTGCGGTCTGCGAAACACATGAAGACGCCAACGCCGCGAACGATGGTTACGCCATTGATCTTTTTTGGGACAATTTTTAACGAAATCAAAATCTAGAAACACAACGGCCCTTGTTGGATCTCTCCAACAAGGGCCGTAATGTTTTTATAACGCAGGGTTGTTACAAAAAAGGACTAAGTCCTTTTTTGTTACTGAGCAGACGCAGAGGTCTTGCCCGCAGGGGCAACAGCGTCCGGAGTTGCAACTTTCTTGAAGACTTCAAAGCCCTTCAAGTAGTTCACAGCTTCACGAACCTGGTAGTCTTCCTTCGCGTTGAACTTCATAGGAGCCATTTCGTCGTCAAGATCAGATCCAGTGGATTTGTCCTTGTCGTCTTTTTTGCCCTTTTTACCGTTCTTACTGAGAGCGTCCAATTCTTCCTTCTTGAAGTCGCCCTTTACAGCCGCTGCTTTATCTTCATTGCCGTTGTTCGCTTCGACGCCTTCAGGGTTCATCATGTGACCCTTCAGATCGACTTCGCGGAAAACCTCGCCTTTGCGCTTTGCTTCAGCGAGAAGTTTTGGATCGTAATCATCCAATGCGATGTCCGGTTGAACGCCGCGATCTTGGATGCTCTTTCCGCTTGGAGTGTAGTAGCGAGCGATCGTCAGCTTCAAGCCGACGTCGTTGCCCAACTCAACCACGGTCTGAACAGATCCTTTTCCGAAGGTCGTTGCGCCCATGATCACTGCACGGTGGTGATCTTGGAGAGCGCCCGAAACAATTTCGGCCGCAGATGCGGTGCTGGAGTTCACGAGGATGACCATTGGGAAATCCTTGAACGCCATTCCTTTGCGAGCGTACTTCACTTCTTTCTGATCCTTGTTACGAGGAATGGTCGAAACGACCACGCCTTCATCAATGAACAAAGAAGAAACGTCGACTGCTTGATCCAACAAACCGCCTGGATTCATGCGCAAGTCGAAAACGAGTCCTCTGATCTTGCCGCCGTTGTCTTTCAAAGCTTTCTCGAGAGCCTTCTTCACGTCTGGTGCAGCGCTTTCGTTGAAACTTGTTAAACGGATGTAAGCAAAACCTGGCTCAAGAGCTTCAGCCTTCACAGATTGAATCTTGATGATGTCGCGGGTGACAACGACGTCCTTAATCTTTTCCCAGCCATCGCGATAAACGGACAACGTGACGTCCGAACCTTTTTTACCGCGCATCTTGTTGACTGCCTCAACGAGGTTCATGCCCTTCGTTGATTCGTTATTAATTTTTACGATACGATCGTTCGGCTTAAGGCCCGCCTTCCAAGCCGGGGTATCTTCGATCGGCGAGATGATCGTGAGGATATTATCCTTCATACCGATCTCGATACCGAGTCCACCGAACTTGCCGCTCGTGTCGATCTTCATATCCTTCCAAACATCGGGAGGAAGAAAGTTCGAATGTGGATCGAGAGTCTCCATCATTCCTTTCAGAGCGCCGTAAACTAACTCTTTGGTTTTCACCTTGTCGTCTACGTAATTGGTTTCGACGAAATGGAGAACCTTCTGGAAGAGTTCCAGGTTCTCATAACGTTCGTTAGCGTCGGATGCGCCTACTTCCTTCGATGCATCTTTACTAGCTTCTTTAGAAGTAGCTAACGATGAACTCGATGAAGCTTGCGCGACACTGATGTTGAAAATTTGGTGCGTGAGACCTTGGCCGACTGATACTCCGAGCCAGGAGACACTGAGAACCAATCCCAGGAGAGAAGCCTTCTTAGCGATTTTAGTCATATTGGGTAAGGCTAAACTAATTAGAAATCCACTGCAATGGGTTCACTGCAACGTTTCGTGCTCTTATCTCAAAATAAATTGGAGTACCCAACTCATCCGTTTCGCCAAGAGCATCACCGGCCGCCACTGTATCGCCGGTCTTTCGAAGGGAACTGCCTAAATGCGCACAGAGCGTATAGAAGTGGTCGCCGTGATCAACAATGGCTACTTTTCCATAATCAGGCAGTTCACCTGAGTAGGCAATTTTTCCACCGTAGATCGCGTGCACCGTCTGTTTTTTGTCGGGGCGGATGTCGATCCCCTTCTTAAAAACGAAAAGTCCCGACTTCGGATCGAACGCACGCCCATAAGCGGTGAGGATCTTTCCCTCAGCGATTGGCAGTTTTAGCTGTCCTTTGAGTCGAGCAAAGTCGCTCTGTCCACCAGAGGCGACAATCGAAGCCACACTCTTATCAATATTTTTTTGAGCTTCACGGGCAGCAATACTCGCCATTCGTTCGGCTTCAGTCGTTCGTTGAAGTTCAACGCGCGCGTTGAAGTCTTGAATCAAGTTTTCGACCTGAGACTCCGCAACCTTCAGCTTCCGATAATTATCGAGCTGAACAACTCGCTCTTGGTCGTGCTTCTTCAAGATGTCGGATTGTAATTGTTGGTTCAGCTCGAGGATTCCCTTTTGCTCATCAAGATCCGCAAAAAGATACGCCAGCTGCTGTTTTTCTTCCGCAATCCGAGTTTCGAGTTGCTCTGCATCGGCGAGATCAATCTTCAATGCTTCGGTTTCTTTCACGCCGCGCTCGACGAGATTGGCGAGAACCTTACGGCGTGGTGCTTCGATTCGTTCTTGCTCAGGAGATTGAATCGCATCCGTATGAAGGGATCGCTCCACTGCCATCAGAGATCGGCGAATCGTCGCACGTTGCTCGGTGATCCTTGTGTCCAACGAAAGTTTTCGAGCTTGCAGCTCTTCGACTGTCGACTCCAACTCCGCAAGCCTCTGCTCACCAAGTTTGCGCTCTTGTTTTTGAAGTTTCAAAAGCGTCTGAATCTTCTTCATGTTCGTCTTGGCTTGCGTCGCCGAATGAAGGCCATCGACGAGTTCCTGCTCGAGGTCCAAAACATGTTTTCTAATATGGGTGATTTGATCGGAAATAGTCGCTGTAGGTTGGGCGTAAGCCCCAGATACCCCGGATACCAAAGACGCGCAGGATACCGATGAAACCAAGCAAAGACTCAGAAAACGCATGCTCTTAACGTCTCCCGATTCGAGCAGGAGTTGCAACGAGCCCAGAGAACGCGCCCATCCCCATCCCAAGGACGAGCATCGCAAATGCGAACCCCGGTTGTAACGCCGACATGTAACGCAACATCGGACTCAGAGTTTGAAGATGCTTCGCCATCCAGATCCCTGCCGATATCCAAGCCAAAGCCGCGAGCGCTCCACCAGCGAGGCCAACAAACCCGCCCGCAATCACACCCGGCCAACGAAGCGCTGCTTTACTCGCACCCATGAGCTTCATCAAAGAAAACGCATCTTGCTGTAAATAAGAATTAGTTCGTCCGAGATGAATAAGTCCCGTAATCAAGGCCAAGAAAAGTCCAAAGGTCAGAAAGTTTGCGACCCACTTCAGCGCACGGAAAGCACCGATCACCGATTGAAAGCGATCTTTTGAACTTTCAGCAGACTGAATCCCGGGAACGCCGCGAACAGTCTCTAAAGTCTGATCAGGCAGGATCCCGGTGATTGAAACATAACGAGGAACGACCGAGCTCATTTCAGGGCCCAGGTCCTCAAGTTCACGGCTCAACTCGGGATAGTCGGCCCGCAGATGATTGACGAACTGTTCAGGCTGCACCATTTCGACTTCGGCATGGGCGCCGACCGTCGTACGGATGGTATCGACCATCGAAGATTCGCCAGCCTTGTCGACCGCCGAATCCAAGTAGGCCGTAATGACTTGTTCGTGTTGAAGGCGGTCCACCACGGGGGACAAGCTCCGCTGCATCCAAAAAAGGAAGCTCGCCAAGAAGAGCAAAACGCCAACGGCCAAGGACGTAAAAACCTGACTATAAGGAGAGCGTCTCCAAGGGCGCAAAGAGAGTTTCAGAAGGTACATAGCTGAGGCCCCCCTTCTTCAACTTCAATCCGGCCATCGCGAAGGATCGCGCAGCGTTTGCGAACCCGGCGGACAATCTCACGATCATGGGTAGCGACCAGAATGGTGGCCCCACCCAGATTGGCCTTCAGAATCAGGTCCATCATCCCATAGGTGAAGTCCCGGTCCTGAGCGCCGGTGGGTTCGTCGGCCACAATCAGCTCGGGCGAACGGACCAAAGCGCGGGCCAAAGCCACACGTTGGGCTTCGCCCCCCGAAAGAGCCGAAGCAAGTTTTTCGCGTTTTGGACCTAATCCGAGCTTCTCGAGGACATCGACGATCTTGGCCTTGGGTTGGCCCGATAGAGCCCGGCGTCCCGCTAAAGATAAGGAAAGCGCGACGTTATCGAAGACGCTGAGGTCTGGAATGAGGCGAACATCTTGAGGGAGGTATCCAATGGACTGGCGGATCGCCCGCAAAGTAGTCGGCGAAACGGTGGCGAGGTCATACCCAAATAGCGAGACGGCTCCCTCGGAAGGGGCCTCTTCGGTCGCAATCAGGCGGAGCAATGAAGATTTACCGGCGCCACTTCCCCCAATGACGTAGAGGAAGTCGCCCTTCTTCATTTCCAGATGAATCTGGTCGAGAACCCGATTCTGGCCTGAGTAGGATTTTGAAACTCGATTCAGTGAAATCATATTTAAAGCTTGAAGAACCGGTCCTAGAGCGGCTTTTTGTCCGGTTTTGCCCCCGCATCACCCTTCATATTTGACGATACCACAGAACTTTTGGGCCCATAGTGCTTTCGTCGGAAGCATGTTCCTACCCTCTCGATCTCCAAAAATCTCGACATAACTTTGACACGCGACACCTTTTTCAGTTCAGAAATTTTGCACCGCATCAAGTCGAGTGTTGACAGAATCACTCAGCCACCTTAATGTCCGGCCGAAATCGATTTTCTAGGGGGAAATTCGCAGTGAAAGTACTTGCTGGGTTCGGGCTTATTTTGTCGGCAACACTCGCCCTTACTTCACAACATTTTGCTCACGCAGAACCGGGAGGAGCACCGGGACTTCCGCATCGTTGGGCTCCGGCGATGAAGCAAGCCATCGGCACCGCTTACGAAGCTTCCACTGCTTCGTCCCCAGTCTGGTTCACCCTCGCTCAAGGCATTCTCACCGAAGTTTTTTACCCAAGCCCGGACCAAGTTCAGGTGGGCGATCTTCAATTTTTAGTGACTGACGGACACGGTTTCTTTTCTGACCAAAAGGGGGATTGCACCTCTCAAGTGAATTACCTCGACGAGGGGATGACTGTCGTCGTGACCGGCCAAGAGAAAATGGGACGTTACAGTTACGAACAAGAAATCGTAGCGGATTCAGCGGCGCCAGTTGTTCGGATCAAAACCACTTTTCATTGGAACCAACCGGGCCTTCGACTTTTCACTCTTTTCAAGCCAGCAATCAATAATACAGGCGCGCAAAATCTCGCAAGCGCGAGTGAAGACGGACTCTTCGCGACGAAGAATGTCAGCCCCAATCGCTCCGGAAGCAATGTTCGCTCCTCTTCCCAAGTTTACGCAGCACTCGTTCCGTCTATTCCGTTCGTGTCCGTATCAACTGGGTACGTCGGTTACTCGGATGGATTCCAGGATCTTTCAAAAAACTTTCACATCACTGTTACTGATCGACAAGCCGGTCCCGGTAACATCGCTTTGACCGGGGAAGTTCCAATTGGCAACAATCCAGACTTTACCTTCGAGCTTGCTCTCGCTTTTGGGGAAAACCGCAGCGAAGCTCAGACCTACGCACAGACTTCTCTTCAAGTTCCTTTCGAAAGCGTGAAGGCCGACTACGAAGGCGGCTGGCACGGCTACCTCAACGAACTCGAAACCAACATCAGTGACAAACGATTCTTCAGCGAAAGCACTTTTGCTCGCCGCTCAGCGCAGATCATTCGTATGCACGAAGACAAAGTCGAACATGGGGCGATCGTTGCGTCCCTTTCCAATCCTGCTGTGCCTGAATCTGACAACGCCATGGACGGAAGTGGTGGTTATCACCTCGTCTGGCCTCGCGACCTCTATCACGCTGCCATGGGGTTAATGGCCGCGGGAGATATTCACGCACCCGTGGATGTGCTCCACTATCTCGAGAAAAATCAAAAATCAGACGGGTCTTGGTCCCAAAACTTTTGGATCGACGGAACACCTTACTGGCGCGGACTTCAAATGGACGAAGTCAGCTTCCCTATTTTGCTCGCAGGCCAACTTCAAAGCCGAGGCCTCTATCGTCTCGACGGCTCTGATCTCGATTCAGTAAAACGCGCGGCAAGCTTCATCATTTCTCACGGCCCTTCAACTCAAGAAGACCGTTGGGAAGAAATCGGCGGATATCTTCCGGATACGATAGCGGCTGAAGTCGCAGCGCTCAAAGTCGCAACCACGCTCACCCAAGATAGTTCGTATGCGTCAGTGGCCAATCAGTGGCAATCCTTCATCGAACGTTGGACGCTGGCCCCTCAAGGTAAATGGGGCAAAAATTATTACATGCGTGTTAGTCCGCATGGGACACCGGAAAACCCGGAGCCGATTCAGATCGCCAATGGTGGTGGCCAAGCCGATGCGACCGATATTCTAGACGGCGGATTTTTAAATCTTGTTCGCATGGGTATCCGCTCTGCGCAAGATCCTCGCATTGTCACGACGCTTCAAATTTACGATAATCCGGATTCGGGAATCGCTGCCGCTGCGGACCGCACGAACGGATTGACTTATCGCCGCTACAGTCTCGATTCTTACGGTGAAGGTCGCGTCGGTGGATACTGGCCTCTTTTAGCCGGTGAACGTGGTCATTACTCGGTCCTAGCAGGCGACATGGACCAAGCCCGTGCTCAACTTTATATTGTTGAAAAGAGCGCGATCGAATCTGGCCTTCTGCCTGAGCAAACGATCTCTGCTCCTTCCCCTGATCAATCTGATGGTCAATCCGAAGTCGGATTGGGTGTTGCATGCCCGCTAGTCTGGGCGCATGCTGAAGACATCCTCCTGCATCGGAGTATAGAGGAAGGCAATGTCTTTGATTCACCAAGAGCCGGGCCTTAATCGCTCGTTTCTCAGAAATCTTTTTAATTCTAATTTCGACTCCAAGACAAAACCCGCACTTGCGCGTGTTTCGATCCTCCTCGGCGCTTATGCTTTCTGGGTACTCGTTTTTCGTTTGATCGCGATGACTTTCGTCATCTATTTCCTGACCCGTACCTCTGGCAAACAAGTTCTCTTCGAAGAGGTCAACGAGACCTTTAGCGCACATGAACTTTCCATCATCGGATTCGGAGCAGCGGCTTTCGTGCTGCTTTTAAAAGGCTTCGCACCGGTCTGGCGCGAGTCGAGCTTTCAAATCGTTGCGTGGACAGACATTCGACAAAACTTTGTTCCTGGCCTCCTCCAAGGCCTGCTTCTCGCTGCAGCCCTCGTCACTGCCTTTCTGCTCGCTGGGACTTTTCGCTTCGTAGGATTCTTTGTTCAGATCGAGGACACCCCTCTCGCTGTCTTTGGAATCTTCGTTCGCACGGCCTCTCTCGTAGCGTTCGTCTTCTGCGAAGAAGTTTTGTTTCGGCGATATGCGCTTTCGAGTCTCCTCCGTCAAAAAACCGACACTCTCAAGCCGATCTTTTTGAAGCTGGGCATGATCTCGATCGCCTACTGCGTGATCAAGGTGATTCAATTTGATCTGGGGTGGATGCACCTGATCACACTCCTCCTTTTATCTCTGGCCCTTTCGGTCAGACAACTCAACGGTGA
>Ga0302315_10004658_pt1 | contig 11907 bp, 13 predicted proteins | sample III_Palsa_N3_1_FD_200532 | JGI IMG/M metagenome (GOLD analysis project Ga0302315, IMG submission 200532) | Peat permafrost microbial communities from Stordalen Mire near Abisko, Sweden - III_Palsa_N3_1 | ecosystem: Environmental > Terrestrial > Soil > Palsa > Peat permafrost | place: Sweden... | reverse complement strand
CCTGAATCTTACCTATTCAAACGGAATACGGGTTAATGTTGCAAATCCGGATAATCTTGGCCCTTTTGTTAGTTATACCAATGGATTGGCCGCGATCACTTCCCTGCTCGATTCCGCAAAAACTAATTTTGGCACCGCTACCATATCTTTTACTTTGGCAGGGTTTGCAGGCTTTAGTGATGCTGCCGGGTTAACGCAATTTAACCGGGCACTTGCTGCCAGGGTAAGCGTATACCAAGGTAACTGGCAGACCGCGCTGGATGATCTGAATGCATCTTTTTTTACGTTGAACAATAGTTTTAATACAGGAGTTTATCATGTTTTTGGAACAGGCTCCGGCGACCAGCTAAACCCGGTGTTTGTTCCGCAAAATCAAACCGGCGAAGTACGTGTAGCACACCCATCTTATACTGCCGATATAGAAGCAGGGGATGACCGTATCAATAAAGTCTCTATTCGCATTACACCTGCATCGCTTAGCGGCCTTACCAGCGATTGGGATGTGTGGCTGTATACTTCAAGCACCGCGCCAATAGCCATTATCAGGAATGAAGAACTGATCCTTATTTACGCTGAAGCCAACATTCAGTTAGATAACTTAACTGCCGGGCTTAGTGCCATCAATATTATCAGGAATGGGCACGGTCTGCCAAATTATAGCGGGGCGGTAACGCAATCAGCTTTAATTATCGAAATGCTTAATCAAAGAAGATACTCCTTGTTTTTTGAAGGCCATCGCTGGATCGATCTAAGGCGGTATAATCTTTTAAGCACATTGCCAATTGACAGGCCGGGCGACAAAGTATGGACTGAATTTCCTTTGCCGGTAACCGAACAATAATTTACCATGCTAACGCTGTATCATTTAGAACAGCGTTAGCATTAACTGCTTTTTATCCATCAATAAAATTCATTATTATGATCAGTTATAAAAAAAGTCTTTTAACCTGTATAGTAACCATTTGTTGTTTACATGCTATCGGCCAAAATATTGTTGCCAGTTATACGCCTGCGGCATCGGGGCAAAGCTTCTCGGGCAAAGTGTTTTTATACCTTTCCAAAGACGCTAAAAACCCAAAAGACGAGATGGTTGGCGTAGAGAAATTCCCATGCTTTTCTATCACGGTAAAAAATGTAAAGCCTGGTGAAAAGGTAATTTTTGACGATGCGGCCACATATTATCCTGTTAAGCTTTCAGATATAGAAAGAGGCACATACCATGCGCAGGTGGTATGGGACAGGAACGAAGGCGGGCGCTCCATAGCCAACAGCCCCGGAAATATGTATAATAAACCAATAGTTGTAACGGTCACTAAGAATATTAAGCAATCTTTTGATGTTGTATGCACAGAAGTAATTAAAGAACTGCCTTTTGCTGAAACTCAATATATAAAAGAATTGAGATCGCCTTCAGCGATGCTTACCGCCATTTATAACAGGCCCACAGCCATTAACGCGGCGGTATTATTACCCAAAGAATATTTTGAACAACCCGCGAGAAAATTCCCCGTTCTGTATTGGATTTCCGGATATGGAGGTGATTATCATTCATATTCAGGGAAAAACGATCCAAGCGCGCCTATGGATACCACGCCATGTATCCGGGTTTTCCTTGACGGGAATTGTCCGCTGGGCCATTGCGTTTATGCCAACAGCGATAATAACGGGCCATGGGGAGATGCCCTTACACAGGAACTGATCCCCTTAGTGGAAAAAAGATACAGGACCAATACCGCCAGGTTTTTAATGGGGCATAGCAGCGGCGGATGGACTGTTTTATGGCTGCAAACACATTACCCTAAAATTTTTACGGCCTGCTGGTCAAGCTCTCCCGACCCGGTGGATTTCCGGAGCTTTCAGCAGATCAATTTATATAGTGCCAAGAATATGTTCTATACAAGCGATAGCTCATTAACATTGGCGGGAACCATAGCGGGCCGGTTCCCATGGATAACCATGAAAAATATGTGTGCCATGGAACACGTATTATGGCGGGGCGAGCAAATGCATTCTTTTAATGCCGTATTTAGTACAAAAAACAGTGATGGTACGCCGCGCAGCCTTTGGAATGATGCGACCGGTGCCATTGATCCGGTAACTTTTGAGCATTGGAAAAACTATGACATCTCCCTTTATTTAAGAACCAACTGGCAGCAGTTAAAGCCCGACCTGCAAGGGAAAATAAGGGTTTCCGTAGGCGAACAGGATAATTTCCTGCTTAATTACGCGGTGCATTTATTAGATAACGAGATGAAAAAGCTCGATGCAGGTTTTGTTTTCAGTTATTATCCCGGAGATCATTTTACGGTGTCTACCCCGGAATATAAAACAAGCGGGTACCAGTTCCTGGAGCAAAAGTATATTGAATTAGCGCTTAAGAACTAATCCTGCAATTTTTCACAACCTTTAATACGTAAATCAATAATACTAAAACAAATAATCATGAAAATACCTACAGAACCCATTGGAAGCATACCGCGTTCGCCTGAATTGGTAGCGGCTATCACCAATCCACAGAACGGCGCTGATCTAAAGCAGCTTTATGACCGAGCCATTACTGATACTATAAGCGAATTTGAAAAAACCGGTTCACCTGTTATAACTGATGGCGAGCAAACTAAGTCAAGTTTCGCAACCTACCCGCTTGAAGGTTTATCAGATTTAACGCCGGAAGGCATGAAAATTCCTTTCGAGGATGGCCATTTCCGGCAATTACCTTTATTAACTAGCGGCCCGTTTAAGTATGGTAACTACGCAGTAAACTATCTTATAACTGCTCAAAAACACACTAATGCGCCTGTTAAACAAGCAGTTATTTCGGCATCGGCATTAAGCTTGATCTACCCGCAAAACGGAATAAAAGGATATACGCAGGCTGAATTTATAGCTGATCTGCTGAATGAATTCGAAAAAGATATCAGGCAATGTTTGGAACAAGGCGCTTATAAAGTTCAGATGGATTTTACTGAAGGCAGGTTATCGCTTAAACTGGACCCGTCTGGCGGAGTTTTAAAGCACTTCATTGACCTCAATAACCAGGTTTTTGATCGCTTCAGCAAAGATGAGCAACAAAAATTAGGTGTGCATGTATGCCCAGGCGGAGATCATGATTCAACACATAGCGCCGACATTGACTATGCAGATTTTTTACCAATACTTTTTGATTTAAATGTCGGCAGTTTTTACCTGCAACTGGCCAGTGAACCGGACAGGATAAAGGTTTTAAAAATAATAAAGCAATATCTTAAACCTAACCAGACAGTGTTTATCGGTGTGATAGATGTACTCAGCCCAAAAATCGAAACCGGCGAAGAGGTAAGGGACAGGATACTTGAGGCAGCGGATTATATCCCGCTAAACCAGTTGGGCACTACAGACGATTGCGGATTTTCACCCTTTTGTGATGATGTATCCACTACCCGTGAAACCGCTTTTGCAAAAATTAAAGCCCGTATTGACGGAACGAAACTTGCGGCGGAAAAATTGTTTTCTTAAGCTATAGCATAAACCTTATCAACCTATACATTATACTTAAACAATAAGGTCGCCTAACCCGCGACCTTATTGTTTATAGGTTTGAATTCATCAAAATTTGCCGTATCCCACGTGGGCCATTCTTTCGCCCATTTCGGCATAAGCCTCGTTAGGACCCGGTGCCCAGGTACCCAACCCATCCACATAGCGGTTATACATGCAAAAGGCTGCTGCAATTAATACGGTATCATGAATTTCAATATCAGATGCGCCCTTTTCCCGGGCGGCAGCTACGTCGTCATCAGTTACATTTTTGCCGTTACCCTGCACCTGGTGAGCGATATGAAGCAACGCTTTTAGTTTATCGGATACAGGTGTATTAGGTAACCCGGCTTTTATCTCATCAATCAAGCCAAGGCCGCTTTTTAAATGGGCCGCTGCCGCTGCGGCGTGCGAGGTATGGCAGAAATGACATTTATTCCAATAGGATACCGATGCTGCAATGATCTCTCTTTCGCCGCTGGTAAGGCTGGATGGCCCCCTCAACAATGTTTCAGCAAGATCGAGCAATGGTTGCGCAGTCTCCGGGCGATAATTTAAAAGTCCTACAATTCCGGGTAGTTCTTCGTTTAATAATTTAATATGTGCCATGGTTTTAGTTTAAGAGTTCTGTAGTTCGGTTTCAGTTAGTTTTATATTAATGGATTTTGGGTTATAACCTTCCCGCACCCGCTGTTCACCCATTTTATCATATAAAGCTTCATTATCAGGCTGCCAGGTAGCCAGCCCATCCACATAGCAGTTATACATACAAAAAGCGGCTGCAATCAATACCGTGTCGTGGATCTCGATATCTGTGGCACCTTGATCGCGGGCATTAGCGACGTCTTCCGGTGTAACTTGCTTTCCGCCGGCTTGTACCCTGGCGGCTATTTTTAGTAGAGCCTTCAGCTTATCGCTGATAGGCGCATTTTCCGGTTCGCTTAATATCTGCTTTACAAGCGAAAGATTGCTTCCCAACTGGTGTTTGGCGATCGCGCTATGAATATTTGTACAAAACTTACAAGTATTCAGGTTTGAAACATACGAGGCGATCAATTCGCGTTCGCCGGCGCTTAACGTCGGGTGCGGATCATGAAGTAAAACCTGCGCCAGCCTGCAAAGCGGGTCGCCGGTTTCAGGACGATAAACGAACAGGCTCCGGATACCCGGATAGTCGGTTGCTAGATTAATGTGTGGCATAGGAAAATATTTTAATATGGTTAATAATTGGTAAATCAGTTTATTTATAAACGCTTGACTGGTAGCCGTCAAGCGCACGCTGTGGCGCTCTGTCAACATAAAATTGTCGGTCCTGCGGCGCCCAGGTTGCCAAACCATCAACATAGCGGTTGAACATACAAAACGCCGCTGCAATTAAAACGGTATCGTGAATCTCTGCATCGGTAGCGCCATTTTCGCGGGCTTCATTAACCTGGGCTTCTGTAACTTGTTTGCCGCCCTTTTGTACGCTACCTGCAATGGCAAACAATGCCTTCATTTTGTCCGATAAAGCTGCTGTTCTAAAATTTGCTTTTATTCCATCAATACCTGCTATATCACATTTCAGGTAATGCCCTGCCAGTGCGCCATGTACATTTTGGCAAAAGAAACAATCATTTAAAGCCGATACATAAGTCGCAATAAGTTCCCGCTCTCCGCGACTCAAGGTATTATCATCACTTCGCAGCAGTACTTCGGCCAAAGCATTTAAAGGAGCTTCGGTTTCAGGGCGATAAGCCATCAGGCCCCTGATACCAGGCAATTCATTTTTTAATTCTATATGTGCCATAATTTATGTTTGATTAATGGGTATTTGGTTCAATATTTTTGATGAGCACTACGGCCAACAGCCCAATGATGAATACAAAGGAAAAAATGAACAGGGCGTTACTGTAACCGCCCAGCGCAGTTACCAAAACACCTACGGTAAGCACTGCGGCACCTGTAAACAGCCGGCCAATATTAAAGCAAAAGCCTGTTGCCGATGCCCGGATAGCAATTGGAAACAGCAAAGGGATATAAAGTGATAATATACCCTGGCTGGCACCAAAAAACAGCGCTAACAGCGCGATTTCCCCATAAATAATGTTTGAAAAGGAACTATTGGCTTTGAATAGGATAAAAGATACAACAGAGCAAACGGCAAAGCAGGCGATCAACGACTTTCTCAATCCTACCAGGTTTACCAGCCAGCCGGAGAAAAAGCCACCAGTTAAACCTCCCATCCCTAAAAACATCATGCTTAATCCGCCTTCTTTATGAGCATCCGTACCTAAGAGGCTTTGTATCCATGTAGGCATCCACGAAAAAATGGCCCATAAACCAATAAGCATAGTGCCAAATATGACGGAGCCTGTAATAAGCGCTTTGATATTTTTTGCATCGAACAAACGATTTGCCGGTTTTTGCAGTTCAGATCGTCCTGTTCGGTCACTAAGCCATAATTCCGATTCATCGATCAACCAAAAGCCCGCTACAGCCACTATTAGGGGGATAATCCCGATCATAAAACCCTGCCGCCAGGATGCTACGAGGTAATTGATCAAGCCGGCGGAAAAAATGCCTACGGGTACCGAAATGGATAAAATGCCGGTAACAACAGCCCTGCTTTTTTCGGGCCATACTTCACTGATAAGCGTGAATGAAACGACCAGCAACCCCCCGGTGCCAAAACCGCTCATGAACCGGCATAGCACCACTCCCCACCAATTATTCATTACACCTGTGAGCATAGCAAATATGCTAAAGCAGGCGATAGATAATAGAAGCGAGTTTTTTCTCCCGGTGCGGTCGCTGATGATCCCCCAAAGAAAACCACCTGCGGCCCAGCCGAAAATAAACAGGGAATTAATGTAGGCGCTGATATCGTTAAGTTGGTTTTGACTTTGGCTGCCTTGCAATTCCCTGACCACCACCGGCAGGTAAACAGACATCAGGGTGGATATTACCCCACCAAACATATTCCCCGCAAAGCAAATGATGAATAAGAGTATAAGGTTAGCTGATCTTGCATTCCCATCTTTTTTATCGATTGTCGATGTCGTTTTCATGCTACAGTTGATTTTTTTAGATGATCATAACCTTGCGGTAAACGTGAATAGCCATGATTTACCAAACGCTGGCCAAGCATGGTAAAATAGCTGTCGTCATCGGGCATCGCGGTTGCCATGCCATCAACATAACGGTTGTAGAGGCTAAACAGGGCGGCTATCAAAACGGTGTCGTGAATTTCAAGATCCGTAGCACCTGCTGCTTTCGCTTTTTCTATTTCTGCGGCAGTTACTAATCTGCCGGTTTTACCGGTGAGCGCTGCAATGGTTAATAGTGTTTTCATTTTTTCACTTACCGGCGCCGTAGCAATGTCAGCCTTTACCATTTCGGCGGTTGTTTGCTCGCCTAATAATATATCAACGGCAGCGGTATGTGCCGTGGTGCAGAATTTGCATTGATTACCATGTGATACTACAGTTGCGATCAGTTCGCGTTCTGCTTCGGTAAGCGTTGACGGCCCTCTTAATAAGATCTGTGTAAGAACACGAATGGGCTCGCCGGTGTCCTTACGATATTCAAGCAAGCCGGTTATACCCGGCAAATGAGATTCAAGTACAATATGTGGCATAAAATTAAATGGAATGTGGCAGGCACACCTGTTTAAACAAGATAGCCTGACTGTGTAAAATAAAATTGAATTGATAGAGCATTACAAATACCCGTATATCGCATAAATAGCGTTCAGGATTGCATCTGCGAAAAATTACTTAACTATGGAAAGAATGGGCTTCAGGGGGCTGGCCGGGAATGTCTGATGGAGTTTTAACAATAGCTAACCGGGTGTGATCTGTGACCGGTTGTTTTTTATCTGATCGGCTGTTTTTATTCGCTGCAGATGCAGGATATAAGTAATCATTGTCACCAAATGCCTTCTTAACATCCGGGATATGAGACCTTTTATTTTGGGGTATTTCGTTTATTTGCTTAGCGTATGTTATATTCATTTTCGCAAGCCGCGCCTTATCATGATTTGGCAGGCAAAGCAAATACATGGTGTCCCTGGTTAGTTTAAGTTCGGCATAATTATAAATATGTTCTTTGTACTTAACCTGCCCGCTAATTACAGCATATTCATTCCAGTCTGAGATATTTAAGTGAACCGGAATATGGACTGCTACAAGATCGGATGATTTGTAACCGTTGGTGTTAATGGATTGAATAACAGAAGCATCGGACCGATAAATCAAATATTGAAATAATAATGTATAGCCGCCTAAATTAAAAAGCAGCAAACAGAGCATAACTATAGCAAATATTTTTTTCAAACGGAATAAGGTGCAATTGGATACGAATAAAAGTATTTAAATAAATCGACAAACCAAATTATTATTTACTCTTCCTTAAAGTCTGGCTTATTTAAAAAAACTGCTTTACAGCGGCCTGCAGCAATAATACGTTCTGAAGAAAAATAATCCAACCCGTTATTTAAAACGGTGCAAATGAGCAATTACGCTTTACCAGAAGTTACACAAATCTCTGCGATCCTTCGTTGCTGATGCTAAAAATTTGTAAGTGAGGATACCATTTTATCGCCCTGAATAGCAGACTTATATCTTACAAACACGACAGGCAAGCAGCCATGATTTTTTAAAAATGATGTTAACTTTCATTGTGTGCTTTTGCTAGCCGGTCTTTGCATATTGTGGCTTCAAGTTAAATATGTCTTTTTAATACTCAATATTTTTTTACCTTTACATTCTAAGATTTGCAATTAATCGGTAAAAAAAAGTGGTGAGTATTTCGGTGAGTAAGAAATAAAATCCACATAACATATTGAATTTCAAGTCGGTTTAAGAGGCAAACGAATCCCTATCCCACCGCCAATAATTGCAATATGTGGATGTAGTTCAGGTCGTCGGTTCATTACTCGTTTAAATATAATTAAAATCTAAAAAATAGCTGTACAATTTCCAATGCATTCCATTCGCTATAATTATATTCATTTGCTATCTTTATTCTAAGGCAATACCCGGTTTATGCATCCTGTAATATCCTGCGAAGATTTTATCGATTTTTTTAAATCGCAACGAAATGACAAGCACACCAAATATTGTTTTATAATGGGTTCTGGTTGTTCTGTAGAAAATGGTATAGCTACAGGTTGGGCGTTGGCTGACAAATGGTACAGGGAATTACCCGATCATTATTCTGGCGACGAAATTGCAGCTCAAATTAAGAAATCTTTCCCTTTACCGCCTCCACTATATCAGCAATGGCCTGGTTCTTTGCCCGCTCTGAAAATTCTTTAGGGTTGTCTAAAATATCATCCAGGACAGAACGCCCGTCAGAGCCGCGCTTGGTCAGGTAATAAACGCCAAATAAAACGCCTACACCCAGCAGAAAAGATTTAATATGACTCATGGTATTTACTTATTATGATTATTTATAATAAGCTGTCGAAATATAATGCCATAATTATCTATTCCAGAAAAAATTAAGTACTATCGTGGCTCTGAAAGAAAACAAAAAGCAGGTTATTCCTTTGACACAGCATCATTTTAATTGTGCTTGGTGTTTCATAAAGTTGCTGCCCTTTGCTCCATTGTTAATGTTTTATCAAAGATATGAGTGTAACGGAATTACCTTAATTACAGTTCCGGAACGAGGCGGTCAATGGCTCTGATCCACAAGAAGGCAAATCGGAAAAAGCCAGTGGCAAACTCAGTGCCAGGCGCTCAAAAATTTATTAAATTCATCCCTGAACAGCTCGGAAACCGGGAACATTGATTTACCGATGTAAACTGCATTCTTTGTTACAGAAGTAACTTTACTGAGGGAAATGATAAACGATTTATGAATGCGCATAAATTTCCCTTTAGGCAGTTTTTCTTCCAGTGCTTTGAGTGTGATCAATGAGAGGATACTCTTCTCAGATGCCTCAATGTGCAGCTTTGCATAGTCCTTCAATCCCTCAATATATAAAATGCTATCGCAGGGTATCTTTACGGTTTGGAACTCTACTTTGATATAAAGGAAGTCCTCCCGGCCGGCTTGCAGGGATTTTGGCTTGTCGCTGAGCTGATACCATTTCAACGCTTTGCTGGCCGCCCTTATAAAATCTTCGTAACCGAAAGGCTTTAGCAGGTAATCGGTAATAGCCAGTTTGTACCCCTCCATAGCGAACTGGTCAAAGGCCGTTGTGAAAATAATGGATAGGTTTTGATCGCTGTTCCCGACAGTTAGAATACGGGCCAGCTCAACGCCGCTGAGATCAGGCATTTGTATATCTAAGAACAGGACATCTACCTGGGTTTCACTTAAAAAACGAAGGCCGTCAATTGCGTTGGAGAAGCTGCCAAGCAATCTCAGGAAAGGGGTTTGACCAATGTATCTGTTTAACAAATCAAGGGCAGGTGGTTCATCATCTATGGCAATACAATTCAGCATCATAAAAATAAGGTTAGTTTAGCCTGATATTCTGTCCCGTTGATCATCCCTGTGGTTAATAAATATTTCCCGGGATACAACAGTTCCAATCTCCGGGTCGTATTCAATATTCCAATACCATTGCTTTGGTCCTCGCTTACACGCCTGGTCTCATAAACAGTATTGGTTACGGTTAACGTTACGCCGTCAGCATTTTGTATAACAGTGATGTATATATAGCCTTCTGCAATACTGCTAACGCCATGTTTAAATGCATTTTCCACAAATGGCAAGAATAACATTGGCGCTATCATATATTCCTTTAGGTTTTCCGACACTATAAAATCTATCTTTGTTTTAACGCTGGTACGCAGTTTCATTAATTCAATATAATCCCTTATAAATGCAATCTCCTTGCTTAACGCTGTTTGGCCATTTGCAGCATCATATAATACATAGCGCATCATTTTTGACAATTTGGTAATGGATGCCCGGGCCATATCCCCGTCCGATAGGGTATAGGAGTAAATCGTATTAAGCGTATTGAAGAAAAAGTGGGGATTGATCTGCGCTTTTAGCAGAATGAGTTCGGAGCTTATCTTTTCCTGCTCTAATTGCTGCCTTAAAGTGAGTTCCTGCTGCCATTTGCGGATAAAGCTGATGGTGATGCCCAAGCCGATCACGAGCAGGTTCATGCCGGGAACAAACAGGTCAAAACGACTGTGGCGAAAAAAGTGGCGGCGGTCAAAACCCCCGAAATGAGCAGACGGATGCGGACGGTTAAAAGCAAACTCATTAAGGTTAAAGGAGGCATTAATAGTGGAATTAAGCCATGTAACAACTATTACCAGCAAAACCGCAATAATGATATAGAACCATACTTTTTGCCGGATCAATAAACGGGGGATCAGCAGGTAGTAATTTAAATAAAAAACGATCATCAGTGTGATCAGCAGAATGGTTTGCCTGATCCAGAACGTTGTGGGCACAGTGACAGTTTCAAAAGGATGGCTATACAAAACCTCAGCCGAAAAAATTGCCCAGCATAAGAAATGTACCAGGATGAATAAATTTTTTTTACGCAGTACCTTCATCAAAACGTAATTGTTTTTCAATATTTAATATAACGCGCCGCCACCCGAAAATTGTGCAATAGGCTAATAAGTGTTGGGCGCCAAAAAAAATGGACGGGTTTACAAGCGCTTCAGCTTCATCATAAATGGCCGGTATGCCGCACTAAGCTCCTCAAATAGCGGATGGTTAAGATTTTTGATCATTACTTCGCTAAACATTTTTAAACCGATGATAAATGTAGCTAATTGTTCTTCATTACTGAACGGGTTTCTCTGATTGAGTGTGTCAATAAGGCGGAACAATTCCTGGTAGTGTTCAAAATCGATCTCCAGGTTTTTACCGAGCCCGGGCCTGCCGTCTGCATATTGCTCCAGACTGAGCGTTAAATGATACTTGTATGTTGCTATTTCCATGTGGCCTCCATTATCCAAATAAAGAATAATTAGCGGAAATAATGAGGCATAATAGACCAGTGAAAACAAATAACCGACAACGGGCCGGTTTCAATAGATTTAACCGCCAGCAAGAACTACCCGGTGCCGCTTATTGCAAATGGAGGCTTAACGAAGTCAATGGACAATCGCCAACATATCGCCTGGTTTAAAATTTAATCCTCCTTCTTATTTTTTGCTTATTTGAATGTGTTTAACGATTGAATATATAGGTTAACCTCCCAAATGATTTCATTTCGACGAGCCGGGGTAGTCTGAGCGATGGAATCGAGGAGAAAATCTTTTTACGACAGGCAAACAGATTTTATGATTGTTAAGAATTTATGATTTTTATAAAATGGCTAATGTACTAAGAAGCTGTCTAAAAACGGGATTTTAAAGTTATTATGTGTTGAAAAGTGAATAAAAAGGCTATCGCCAAGTGGATGAATAGTCACTAATTGTGAAT
>Ga0302315_10004652_pt1 | contig 11914 bp, 5 predicted proteins | sample III_Palsa_N3_1_FD_200532 | JGI IMG/M metagenome (GOLD analysis project Ga0302315, IMG submission 200532) | Peat permafrost microbial communities from Stordalen Mire near Abisko, Sweden - III_Palsa_N3_1 | ecosystem: Environmental > Terrestrial > Soil > Palsa > Peat permafrost | place: Sweden... | reverse complement strand
TTCAGTTTGCGCAGCAGTTCGATGATCTCTTCGCCGGTTCGCGAGTCCAGGTTGCCTGTGGGTTCGTCGGCCAGGATGATGCTGGGGTTGTTTGCCAGCGATCGTGCAATGGCGACGCGCTGCTGCTGACCTCCAGAAAGCTGGGATGGTTTGTGGTGGTATCTGTGGCCAAGGCCGACCAAACCGAGCAGATCCATCGCGCGGGCAATCCCTTCGTCGGTCGGCGTTCCGGCAAAAATTGTTGGAAGCGAGACATTCTCAAGCGCCGTCATAACCGTGATCAGGTTAAACGTCTGGAAGATGTACCCGATGGTATGGCAGCGAAGGTAGGCAAGCTCGGACGCGTCAAGCTGCGCCATATCCACGTCATTGATAAACACACTTCCGCTGTCCGGTTTATCCAGTCCCCCGATGGCGTTAAAGAGGGTGGATTTCCCAGAACCCGAGGGGCCCATAATGGACACGTACTCGCCGCGCCGGATGTCTACAGAGACTCCGTTTAGAGCGCGCAGCTTTTCGTCTCCCAGGGTAAAGACCTTGACCAGGTCTTTCGTGCGGACGATGTTCTCCGATGCAGCCAATGTTACTCTCCAGTTAATTTCGACAGGCAGTTAATATCGACAGGCAGGGACGCCTGTCCCACGATAAGTCTCTATCTGACAGGCAGGGACGCCTGTCCCACAAATAATCTTTACACATCAGTGCGCAGCGCTGCTGCGGGCGGCATCTGGGCGGCGCGCAGGGCGGGTAAAAGGGCGGCCACCAGGGTTATGAGTGCGCCAATTCCTATACTTCCTCCGAACAGCTTAAAGAAGAGAAGCAGGGTAAATCCTTCGGTGGCGTCATGAAACGGCATGGTTGCCAGCCGCTCCAGTACTATGGCCACAGTTCCAAGCAGCCAGCCTCCAAAGGATGCTGTAATTCCCATGAAGATGGCTTCGATGAGAAAGAGGCGGACGATCAGCGAGTTCAGCGCGCCCAGGCACTTCATGGTGCCGATCTCTCTAAAACGCTCGGACACCGACATCAGCATCGAGTTCATAATGCCGACCGTGCAGACGAGAAGGGCCATAATCACGAGCCAGATTTGCCGATTGTGCGCCTGGACGTAGTCGCCCATGAGCGCTGGATCCGACGGCGGGTGCTGCAAAAGATAGGTTGTACCGGAGTAGCACAGGAAGGCAATTCCCAGGAAGATGCCTGCGCCTGTAACCATGGACCGCCAGAATCGTATCTTCATGGAATTGAAGGCAATCGCAATCGCTCTACTCCACGGCAGGCTCACCTGCTTTCTAATGCCGCCTTCTTCGTGCTGCCGGAGCGCGCGGGCTCCGTTTGCCGGCGCCTCTTGCGATTTCGCGGGCTCTCTTCCCTGTTCCTCGGGAAGTGACATGGCTTTTCCCCTCCTCAACAAATCCAATCAACCTTCTGCCGCTTAACATGCGCATGAAGGCGACCACACTAACTTCCGCCTGTCGCTCGTTGAGCTTGTACGCTCGTACGGTCTTGGCGACCATCTGCTGGACGTGGTGTTTTCCATCGCACATACGCCAGATTTCAGACCCAAACTCGTCCAGTTCGATGGACTTGGTCCCTGTGATCTGAAATACGGCTGCGATAGCCCGTCCAATGACATCGTCTCTGCGGGGTACATCCAGAATGATCAACCCTTCGGGCTCTACTTCGGGATGGACCGCGGAATCTTCCTGCGGAGCATCTTTTGCGCGCCATTTAACTTCGGTGTTCCGAAGCGGCAACAATCGCAGCGATTCGGACCTCGTAAGCTTGGCGCGGCCTGGGGCTAGCCAGGGCACGTATTTTGCAACGGTTTCGCTCAGTGACATACGGTTCGCCGCACGATCTCATCCAATGTTCCGGTGTCCTGCGTTCTGCTGTACAACTGCACCAGAAAAATCTTGTTGCTCTCCGGACAGTGCCAGAGCAGTCCTTTGTACCATGTAGCCGGCTTCTGCAGCCGGAAAAGCTGCTTTAGGGCCGTCCCCATCCAGTAGGTTATTCCGCCGCGGCGTCCCGATAGAGAGAAGGCTTCGTGACCATCCTTCTCGGTTTCCGTGGAACGGACCCCAACGCCCGATGACGCAAGATCGCTTTTTCTATCGAACCAGTCTTTCAGGTTCTGCCCGCGCAATTGGACCTCGGCAACGCCCCATTGTTCCACGGTAAGCAAATCCGTAGACCTGCCGCGGTTAAAGGACAACTGCACGTAAACATTCATCAACTGAGGCTTTGCGTGCAGCGTGAAATCGGTTGGGATCGCGGTGCTTAAATCGTAAAGGCACCAGTTCTCCCAATCCTGCCGATGACAGCGCATTTCGCCTATTGCCGCCAGTTCCAGGGTCGCCAGATCGTCGGATTTGCCGCCGACAACCTGGGCGATTACCACCCTACCACACGTCGAGCAGTGCCAGATCCGTCCTGCTCCTTTGCGGTCGGAGCGCCAGGAAAATACACGTTCGTCGGTACGGCCGTCGGCCTCGTCGCAATCCACGGATTCCGAATCCGTTTCGACCGCCACCTTCTGCTTCTGAGCGGACTTCTCAATGGAAGTCAGATAGCTGGTGAGGCGTTGGTCGATCTGCTTGCTTGCGAACTTACGCCCGGCCTGGGCCCAGCGTACTTCCATTCCAAGCACGCGTCCAGAGTCGAGCGCACCGTTGTCTAAACGAAAACTTCCCGCGTCGTGATCTCCGCCAAAGGCCACCAGATTCCAGCCGGCAGGCACTCTGGATGTAATGCCCTGCCACCCTACCGTCTTCCAGTTCTCGACTGGCCTGGCGGTAATTCTTTTCTGCTTTCTCAGTTGTGATACCACATTGCCATTGTATTCTAGAATGGCAGGAAATTAACCGTTTTGGCAATCAGCGCGAGGGCGATCACCGCCATACTGAGAAGTCCAACACCGCAGGAAAAGCCGGCGAGAAGAACGGGAGTGTAGAGTTGCCACTTTTCCTTGCCGATCTTCTTCGAGAAGTAAAACTTTCCTAGGACTCCGCCGAGGAACGTTGGTATCGTGAAATGGGGCATTGTGCCAATGCCGCCAATGAAGCCGTAGAAGAACAGGAGCGGGGCCTTGAAGACCATCATAATGGCGTAAAGACCAAGACCGATCACGCCTCCCATTTCTATCAATTTGGGCTTGATTGCCTGGGTTGCCCAGGCGGTGCCACCGTGAGCGTTGATCTGCGACCAGACTGACTGGGTGACTGCGGCTTGAGGCCAGAACTTCTGCACGTAGGGGAATTGGGCCGATGGAATGTCGTTTGTCTTCCAGAGAAAGGCCCAGTACGCGAAGCTTGTGATCAGGATAATCGGAAGCATAAAGGCTTCCAGCTTGATCAAGCTTGTGATCTTGGTTCCTGTAAGTTCGAGCTGGCGGAAGCTTTGAGCTTGGCTTCCGTAGTTATTCAGCGGCAGCGGCGCAAACCAGATGTCCGGTTTGGAATAGTGACTGGCCAGAACCACGGACTGGTTTACGAAAGGCACGTCGGTGCTTTGGCCGGTCAATGCAATCATACGCGCTGTAACATAGGAGTTAAGCGGTGTCCAGATCAAGCCGTAGAAGGCAATGATCCAGAGCGGGAACATGGGAACAAGTTTATGGTTGACCAAGACGTAGCCGACGGTCGCCGTTAGCCACACTGCGACTGCCACCCAGATTGGAAAGTCTCCGCGGCCTTCGGGCACCTTTCCCAGACTCCCGCGCTGCACCTTGTTCTGGGAGCTGCGAGATTTGGCGATCGAATGGAATACCGATCCAAAGCCGATGATGGCAACAGCAAGCTGGGTGCCGATATTAAACGACATCCAGAAGTCGAAGTTGATGGCAATGCTGGTCTGAATGGCCGCCGATCCTGCCAGCCAGTGCGGGAACATGCCGTAGTGCTGCAGGATGGGATTCACACCGATTTGCGCAATGACCGAGGATAGGAAGCTGCCAAGCACAACTTCGAAGGGAAGGACAAACCCAATCATGACGGCGCCAAGGTCGGGGTTGTATCCGATGAGCGCAGTGGGGAGTGCACGCTCTGCATTAGTCGTAAAGTCAAAGAATGGGATCGGGAGAATCTGAACGGGTGTCTGTAGGAAGATTCCACTAATTACAGGTACGCCAATGTATACCGCGCCAAAGAGCAGGCCAATGATCGTTCCCGTGGAAAAGATACGCCAGCGCCAGGATTCTTCCTTCGTTCCGGCTTCGGCGAGGGCCGTTGCTCCCGATGCAGCCACAGTGGCCATTGGGAACGGGAGGCGTTCGACGTCGGAAGTAATCCTGAACAGGATGTAGCCGAGACTGACCCATTTTAGCCGGTCGAAAACCTGAGTAAAGATCAGAATGGGAAGCGGCGACCAGAAGAATGGCACGTACCAGGCGTGATCGAGAAGGTTGCGGTTCTGATATGCGGCCGAACCTAGATGCGGAGCAACCCAGCTAGGAAGCTGCACGGCCACATTATGCATGTAGGGTGACTGCATCAGATACTGCATACCAATCAGGCCGCCCACAGGGCCGCCTGATATTCCGGGTAACACTGAAAACCCTGTAAGGGTTAACGCGCCCGCCATATAGTAGAGGCAGTAAATTTCCTGGCGCTTGAGCGTAATGAACGAGCGGCGGGCAACTTCTGAAAAGAGAACGATGGTCACCCACTGTGCGGAACCGCCGAGGCCCTGGCCGGCTACCAGGCCAAGGTAGATGGCTCCCGGCAGCATGATAAGGCAGACGAAGATTGCTCCAATGACGACACGGAATGAAAATCCGTCCTCGTACTTGGGCTTTCCACCGCCGTCCTCTTCGGAACCGCGCTCTGATTGTTCTCGGGCTGTCTCGATCTCGCGGTCTGCGACATCCCAGCTTCCGCTTCCTGCTGCCAAATCTTATATATCTCCTGTGCGCACCAGTAAAAAGTTAGACTGCCGGCTGAACTGCCGCCGCGGCCGGTACTTCGTTGACGACCGGGGTCGCTTCCATAGCCAGATACCTCTGTCGTTCCATCTCATTGAGGGTACGCCAGATAAGGAACTGCTTGCGGATGACATTGAGGAAGCGGCGGTTGATTCGCTTCCAGTTCGACACGTCTCCCGAAACTCTCTCGATGTGCAGTTCGACGCTGTACACACCGTCCAGCTCGGTTGGAACGATCTTAAGGGCGATGTCCTGCGACACGCCAAGGTCGAACGGCGCCAGCCATACCCGAACAGTGAGGACATGACCGGGACCGCGCTCCGTTTCCAGGGGGCCGGTTTGAATGTTGTTGGTTAGAAAGTCACCGACGGATTGCTCTTCAAAAGAGGAGAACCATTCCGCAAGGAAGTTATTGACTCCGGTAGCCTGCTGGCCGGTCACGGCAAATGGGAGAGTAATATCCCATTCGTCACCAACGGGATCGGGCAGTCTCCAGACGCGGTCTACAGAAGGGGACGCGACTTCCGATGCTTTGCGGGCCGGGTAAATTGTGGACAACAGCACGACGGCAATGACCAGGAATATGGAAAGCTCGGCCGATGTGGACGAGAAGTTCAAATAGAGGCCCTGCAGCAGGTTCAGAGAGCTGATGACCTTGGACAGTGTCTGGCCGATCAGGTATCCGGAAACGGCCCCGATAATCCCATATACGAGTGCTTCCGCGATAAACAGCATGGAGATGTTCGATGGCGAAAGTCCAATCGAGGAGAAGATGACAATCTCCTTGACGCGCTCAAAGACCGATCCCAGCATGGTGTTGAGAACGATGAGCGCTGCAATCAGGATCGGGATTACGATATCGAGCAAACCATTGGACTTAGATCCTGCAATGGCGGAGAAGCGATGGTTGTGTCCGTTTTCTCCGGCATAGATGTTCAGGTCGAGACGCTTGATAAGGTTACGCAGCTCTGAATCTGTAGCGGCCGCAGTTCCGAAGTTGATGGCGATGGATCTTAGTCCCCCACCCATGTTCATAACCGTTTTGTACGGAGTAATGATCACGTTGGAGGGATCCAGATGTGTGAACTGCTGGAATCCGGCCGAGCTGGATGATCCGCCGCCCCCGCCGCTGCTAGAACTCTGCATCTGTGCCGAAGCCTGGTAGTCGACAGGAGTGAGCGATTCATCGTCGAGGTCGGTAACGGCTTTGAACTTATCAGGATCGTAAATACCAACAACGAGATATTGGATGCCTGTGAAGACGACATTTGTGCGGCCGGTATCCTTGAGACCAATCCCCAGACTGTCTGCAATGGGCTTGGGCAGGATTACACTGTAGGTATCGGTGGGGTTCAGCCATCGTCCTGCGATCAACGAAGAACCGATATTCGTGACATCCGCTTCCTGCGGTGTCATCCCGATGTCACCTTTGATGTCGGTCGAGAGTTCGGCGCGGCTTACTGACAGGAAGGTTTGCTGTCCCTGGTCGGTGCCAAAGTACCAGGCGCGCGGAGCGACGGGATACTGGCGGCCGTATTCATCGCTTACAATCCGATAGGCGGGTTCCTGCAGGGAGTCCCAGTTTGGCAGGCGGATCAAGATGCCGTTATAGCGGGAGACGCCGGGGGCCGGAACATCGTTGGTTCGGATCTGATTGACGACGGACGTGAACGACAGTACGGTAAAAGTTAAGAGCACCAGCGTGATACAGGTAAGGATGGTGCGCTCTTTGCGGCGTCGCATGTTGGAAATGCCGAGCGCAAAGGCGGCAAAGGCAATCGAAGCCTTTCCAGCTTCGACCTTGTGTACGCCTGTGACTGTCTGACTGATCGCATGGAGCTGCTCTTCGAATTTGCCCCAGATCAGTAGTGAGACAAACACAGAGAGCGCAAGCATGACAAAGGCTATTAGCACCATCATTGGGTTCACGGTGATCTTGAACGCCGGATGGACGGACGAGAAGATCAGGAATACAATGACAAAGATGCCGAACGACCACGCAAGCTGACCTCTAAGATCAGAAGAGCCTACAAGCAAGCGTTCCAGGAAGAATGCAAACGGTATAAGGAGAAACAGGTAGAAGACAACGCCTTTAATAACGTCGTTTGCCGTATTTTGGACCTGCGGATAGACTCTGGCCTCAAACCCCCAGGCTTCGCGGCTGTAGGAGTCAAATGCGTTGTAGTCGCGGGCATTGTAGGCTGCCAGGGCGCGAGTAATGTAGCCGGCGGCTAAGTCGTGAAGGCCGGTGCCCTTGGCGTTGTGGACATTGTCGTCGACGATGCGGAACTGAGCGAGCTGCTGGATGCGGAACTCGTCGAGGTTCCACATGTCGCGGGCGACGCGGTAATCCGTGTCGGTGATTGTGCCAGCGCGTACGACATCGTTAGGATCGTTAGGATTCGGCGGATGCGTATAGTTCGCTTCGAGGGCGGAGACCGATCCAACGGCGTAGCCTATTCCCTGAGCGTTGCGCTGGTTCTCGGCATTGCTGGCTTTAGGATCTATAGGCAGTGAGTTGATCAGCAGGAAACGCACGTCGGGTCCGGAGGACATGAGGACCTTAAGGCGTGTGTCTTTGCCGGGTGTCGAGAAGAGGACGGCGACATCTTCCGCGTAAGACACGCCAGGTTCCGCCTGAGCGAGCAAGAAACCATACTCGCGGGGATTGCTGTTAGAGGCACCGTCGAGTATATTGACACCATCCAGAGTCTTGAGCGCCTGCTGGTCGATCAGGTCGTAAATGGCTGTTTCGACGCAGGGGAAGACGATAATCTGGGTGTCTTTTATCGTCGATGTCAGGGTTATTGGAACGTTGTAGGCGGACTGTTGATCGGGAGCGTAGTCGATATCACCGCGGGAGCCTCTCGGGCCGGTGTTGTCCAGCAAATGGAATGCCTGCAGGCCCGTGGTCTGGTCGACTGTGTTGATCAGGCCTTGCGGCTGAGCTGTAATCAGCGGCAGTCCGACAAATTCGTATTGAGAGTCTGGCTTATCCGTTGTCGAGTACACCTGGGTAATCAGGTTGCCGCGCACGCTTACCATCGTCTTGGAGGGATTTACGATCACAGCGAGCGAATCGACGATTGGTTTGTCTGGAACGAAGTTCTTGATGGGGTCGAACTGGAGGACACGCCCAGTAAGTTCGGTCATTCCGAGACGCAGTCCCTCGCGGGTCCAGGCGGGCCAGGTTGGCACAGGCATAACGCCCTTGCTGCTGTCCTGGGGGAGAGAATCCGGATTGTCCGTATCGTTGAACATATCCCAATATTGGCACGCCAGCACCCTGGTTTGCTGTTCCAGGTTTGCGATGTTGACTAGATCGGCGGTATCGCTTGGGGTGTCGCAGTGGGGACGACCGTCGTTGATCGTGCCCAGGGTTACGCCCTTGCCGCCGGCAAGCGTCGCAACTTCGGCGTCGAAGGCAAAGTGTCCGGGCAAGTAGTTACGCCAGGTTTTTCCGTTTACTCCATTGATGCCGTCGGCAAATTGCTGATCCGAATCGAAGCCAAGGACCTGACCTATCTTTGCCGCGTTCTCACGCATCGTGCGGCCAATGTCGGAAAAGTCGCCGTTAATGTCCTCGCGGTAGTTGTAGAAATACCCCTTGTAGAAGACGCCCACGCCGCTGCTGCCGGAGGATAGGTCCAGACCAGTAAAGAGGCGGACGTCCTGCCTGCCTGTGGGAAGCGCCACGTGGCCAAAGCTCACCGCATGCAGGAAGCCATCCCAGCCGGAAGAGTCCTGCCATTGTTCCAGATGTTTATCTACATAGGTTCGGGCTCCTTGCAGTCCAAGGAAATGGGCTCCGCAGGCGACGAACCAGACAGTTCGTTTGGGTGGATTGGCCTTGTAGATTCTGGCTAGCTCAAGAAGAGAGGCCATGCCGCAGGCGGATTCCGCGCCGGGGGCCAGGCTGGGTACTACAGACATAGAGTCGTAGTAGGATTCCACAACCACGATTTGTTTTGAAAGGACGGGGTCGGTGCCAGGGATCACCCCAATTAAGTTCGAGGTGTTGTGACGCTCCCAGGGTTGGTAGCACTCAACGTGAACCTGGTAGTTGGGTATGGTAAGGGCCGCGGTTTGCAGGGCGGCGGCTTCGGCTCGCGAAATCCAGAAGCGAGGAATGGAGACTGGAATGCCGATGAACTTGGATTCGGCTTCGCCTCTCTGGGCTTCCGTCGGCTCGATAAAGATAACGGCTTTGGCGCCCAGGCGAGGTGCGTTTAGCCATTGCGTTCCGCAGTTGAAATCGAGAAGTACAACGCTTCCCTCAACCTGTTTACCTCTATACTCACGGACGTCTCCGTGTCCCGCATAGATCAACGGTCCGTCGATTCCGTGCTCGGGAAGAGTCGAGGTGCGAACAAGATTTGGCCACATCGGCCTTAACAGGTAGGAGCGGGAGGAGTCTCGGATAAAGGCGCCGTGATCGACTGGAATGGTGACTGAAAACGGCTCTTCTGTGACGTTTTGGGCTCCGAAGATGTTCTGGAACTGACTGCGTACATATCCAAGGGCCTGATCGCCGCCAGGAGTTCCGGCCATGCGCGAATAGGCAACGCCCGCCGGAGCTCCGGGAAGCTGCGGAATATTATAGTGGATGGCAGAGAGAGCATCGACAGTTTGCGCCAGGTTAGAGGGGGAAACCTGCCCGGAGAGCAGCTTGTAGTTCGCTGCGGCTTCGGGGTCTGTTTTGATTTGCGTGCCATCAGAATTCGTCTGTGCGCTCACAACGGTAAGTGCAGTACACGTCCAGATCAGGACCAGGAGTAACAGTGAAACTCGCCGCAGCCTCGCAGCAGACAGACGCCCCGACCCACGTCGCTTCATCAACATGAACCAACAATCCTTTTAAACAACGAGAGTACTCCGGTCAAAATACAGGGGAATACGTGAAAAATAGTGCACCGTAATTTTGCTCAATCGAGACGGCTTCGACATCATATCATAAAGGATGTAAAAAGGCAATACAGGCAATACAGCACAGTTACATTGTGAATCTCCGAGTAAAGAAGCTTTTCACCATTAACATCTGTCAGGTTATGTTACCGGCTGTGAGTAATAGCTTCACTTTTTGGTGCAATTCATTAAAATGGAGCATAAGGGCGCATATTGCGTGGTTTCTCCTCACGAAGAGTGAACGGTTGCCACAGTGCGTTGACTCTGTGATTCGACCATGCTATACTCGTTTTGTCATCTTTCCAATCCAAGATTTAACCGTGAAAGCAGAATACGTGTCAGATAACTCACCCAATTCACCGTCGCAGCATGGTTTGCTCCTTGTCGTTTCCGGGCCTTCGGCCGTAGGCAAGGATACTGTCCTCGATGCCCTTCTGGGCTCAACCAACCTGCCCCACCCCATTCAGAAATGTGTAACGGCGACCACGCGCGCGCCGCGGCCGTTGGAAGTTGACGGTGTGGACTACAATTTCGTGACGGCAGCCAAGTTCCACCAAATGGTCGCTGCCGGAGAGTTTCTGGAATATGCCGAGGTCCATGAAGGATGGTACGGTACTCCAAAGGCCTGGGTCGCGGAGAGACTGCAGGCTGGGAGCGATGTGATTCTTAAGATAGACGTCCAGGGCGCCCTTTCGGTACGGCAGCAGTCTTCCGATGCAATCCTTGTTTTTCTTCAGCCGCCGTCTCTGGAAGAATTGGAACGAAGGCTTCGCCATCGCCGCAGCGAAAGCGAAGAGAGTATCGCCAAGCGTCTGCTTAACGCGCGGAGCGAGCTGGCCCGCCGGACCGAATACGACTACGCAGTAACTAACGATGAGATCGATCTGGCTGTCGATGGTATCCGCGCCATCATCATCGCCGAGCATGCCCGGATACGCAAGGTTTCCGAGTCTGGAAGAAAGGCAGCTTCCGATGGCTGATGCCGTGCACGCGCGTCAGAAGCGGGTAGTTCTTGGAGTTTCCGGTTCGATTGCCGCCTATAAGGCAGCCGATCTGGCAAGCCAGCTTGTGAAGGCCGGAATCGACGTCTACCCTGTCCTGACTCCGGATGCGGCTCGGTTTATCCAGCCGGCAACCTTACGGGCGTTGACGGGACATCCATGCCCGGTAGATATTTTTGAAGAGCCAATCCCCGGAGAGATTGGGCATATCTGGCTGGCGCAACATTGCGACCTGATCGCGGTTGTTCCGGCATCGATGTCCATTATGGCCAAGCTGGCTCATGGAATTGCCGACGACATGCTTACGGGGACTGTTATGGCTTCGTCGTCCCCGGTGCTTTTCGCGCCTGGGATGAACTCACTGATGTGGAGCCATCCGGCGACGCAGAAAAATCTGTCTACCCTGGCTGATTATGGATATTACTTTATAGAACCGACCAGCGGACGTCTTGCGTGCCGCACTGTTGGTGTCGGCAAGATGGCGGACGTTCCGGTTATCTACGATGCTATACTTGAACTCCTTTCAAAGGGGGAACGATGGCTGGGTAGATCGGTTCTTGTAACTGCGGGACCGACACGCGAGCCTATCGATCCCGTTCGCTACCTTTCTAACAAGTCTTCAGGGAAGATGGGCTATGCCCTGGCCGAGGCTGCCCGATTGCGTGGTGCGAACGTGACCCTGGTTTCCGGCCCTACCTCGCTTCGAGTTCCTGGAGGAATCCGACACATTCCGGTTGAGACTGCGGAGGAAAGCTACCAGGCGACTTTGTCCCACGCGTCAGAGTCAGACCTGATTGTGGCGGCTGCGGCCGTGGCCGATTACAGGCCTAAGGCGTTTTCGGAACAAAAGATCAAGAAGAGCGGGACGCCCACATCGCTTGAGTTGGAAGAAACCAAGGACATTATCGCGGCTGTGGCCGCGGCGCGACGGCCCGGTCAAATCCTGGTGGGTTTTAGTGCGGAAACAGAGCGTTTACTGGAAAACGCGGCGGCGAAGCGTCTTTCCAAGGGCCTGGACTGGATCGTCGCCAACGATATCACTCAACAGGGCGCGGGCTTTGATGTCGATACTAATATCGTCACC
>Ga0302315_10004651_pt1 | contig 11915 bp, 6 predicted proteins | sample III_Palsa_N3_1_FD_200532 | JGI IMG/M metagenome (GOLD analysis project Ga0302315, IMG submission 200532) | Peat permafrost microbial communities from Stordalen Mire near Abisko, Sweden - III_Palsa_N3_1 | ecosystem: Environmental > Terrestrial > Soil > Palsa > Peat permafrost | place: Sweden... | reverse complement strand
CTGAACTTCCGGACATTGTCGTATATATTGAGGCCCTGGAACAACGGATTCTGGGCCAGACGCTCACTCGCATCCGTCTTGGAAATCCCTTTCTGCTGCGTACGGCGGACCCTCCGATAAGCAGTGTCGAGGGGAAATCCGTGCAGTCCATCCGCCGCATTGGCAAGCGGATTGCGATTGGACTGGAAGACGACCTCTGGTTGGTTTTGCATCTTATGATTGCGGGGAGGCTTCACTGGCATGAAGCTTTTTCGAAGTCCGGCGGGAAGGTTTCGATCGCTGCTTTCGACTTTTCCAACGGGACATTGATGCTGACGGAGGCAGGGTCGAAGAGACGAGCCTCGCTGCACCTTTTGAAGGGGGAGAACGCCCTCACCGACATCGATCCCGGCGGCCTGGAGGTTCTCGACACCGATTTCGAGCACTTTTCTGCACGGCTTACCTCCGCTAACCACACCCTGAAACGCGCCCTTACCGATCCACGTCTGTTTAGTGGAATCGGCAACGCATACTCCGATGAGATCCTGTTTGAAGCCCGGCTTTCTCCAATCACCCTAACGCAGAAGATGCCTGAGGAAGACATCCGAAGACTCTACGAGGCAGTACGAAGCACGCTGCTGCTGTGGGTAGAGCGTCTGCGAGCCGAGGCGAATAGCGGACGCACGCCTGGATTTCCGGAAAAAGTGACCGCATTCCGGGCGGATATGGCCGTTCATGGGCGCTACAACCTGCCGTGCATCCGGTGTGGAACTCCTATCCAGAGGATTCGGTATGCAGACAATGAAACGAACTACTGCGCTCACTGTCAGACCGGCGATAAGCTGCTTTCGGACCGAGCCTTATCGAGACTGCTCGGCAAGGACTGGCCCAAAACACTGGAAGAGTTGGAGAAGCTGGCCGTGAAGAAGGCGGGGGTAAGGGCGCTCAATACCCCTGAGGAACCAAAATGATAACACCAGGACTTCGCGGATCGCTCCAAGCTTTCTTTGGGATTGTTGTAGGAGGGTTATGTATGTTAAGCCCACTGACTTTGCACAACGCCGCTGCCGATCCCGTGGCGGAGGCGAATACGGATTTTGGGTTCAGGCTTCTGCACCAACTGAGCAGTGGGTCATCGCACGAGAATGTCTTCTTTTCTCCGTTTAGCGTTAGCCAGGCGCTCAGTCTCGCTCTTAATGGAGCGGGTGGGTCCACGCAGGGTGAAATTAGCGATACTCTGGGCTTGCAGGGGCTGACTTTGGATCAGGTCAACCATGGGAATGGTCAGCTCTTGCCGTCACTGGAGAATCCGGATCCTAAAGTGGAGCTGTCGATTGCAAACGCTCTGTGGGCCAACAAAGGGGTGAAGCTTGACCCTGGATTTCAGGAGCGCTGCCGAACTTTCTACGGCGCCCATACGACCACTCTCGACTTTCACTCCGCCGGCGCTGCAGATACGATTAACGACTGGGTGAAAGACAATACGCACGGTAAGATCGACAAACTGGTGGAACCGGGCGATCTCGTTTTGTCTCCCGCGGTCCTTACCAATGCGGTTTATTTTCACGGCCAATGGAGCGAGCAGTTTGATGTCAACGATACGCAGGAGGGTCCGTTTACTCTGGACGGCGGATCGACAAAGACTGTGCCGTTTATGTCTCACACGGGAGGTTATTCTTATCTGGCAACGCCCAAGTTCCAGGCGGTTGGTCTTCCGTACGGTTCGGGACGTGTTAGTCTGTATGTTTTTCTGCCCGAATCCGGAACAAGCGTGGATTCTCTGGTAGGTGCTCTTAACGCGCAAAGCTGGAAAGATCAGATAGGGCGGATGAAACAGGTAAGGCTGGAGATCGAGCTGCCGCGGTTTAAGGTCGGCTATAAGGCGGAATTGAAGGCGCCTTTGAGCGCACTTGGGATGGGGCCGGTGTTTGAGCAGGGGGCCAACTTTAAACCCATGGGGTTGAGTCGCGGGGTCATCGGTGAGGTTATCCATAAGGCTATTCTGGAAGTGAACGAAGAGGGGACGGTAGCCGCAGCTGCGACGGGGGTTGTCATGAGAAGCCTTGCGATTCGCCGGGAACTGGTGGTGCGTGCGGACCATCCTTTCTTTTGCGCCATTCAGGACAAGACAACGGGGACTATTTTGTTTATGGGGGTGATCCGGGATCCGGAGTAGCCGAGTGTGGTATTCAATTAAAGATGAGCGAACATAAAATCTCAGGGTTAGAGATCGGGCAGGCCACGGAATCCGATATCGACGAAGTGCGGTCTATTCTACTGGAAGCGGAGGCCTGGCTGACCGAACGCGGTATGTCACTTTGGAGCGAGGGGATGCTTGCGTATGGGGCCATTGCGTCGGGAATTCGCCGTGGAGAAGTTTATCTTGCGAGAATTGAGGGTGCGGGTGTTGGGACCTTCATGCTGCTGGGGGACGACTCGGATTTCTGGCCTGACGTGCCGCAAGGGGAATCGGCGGTTCTTCACCGTTTGGCGGTGCGGCGAAGTACTGCAGGCACCGGGCTTGCTGCGGAAATGATTCATTGGGCCTGCGATATGGCCAGGGGTGATGGTAAGAAGTACTTTCGGCTGGATTGTATGGCGGATCGGCCAAAGCTTCGGGCGATTTATGAGAATCTGGGTTTTCAGTTTTATAGCGACTGGCCTATTTATGGGTTTGTTGTGGCTCGGTATCAGTTAGAGCTCGGTCGTCTGTAACTGTGTGCTTGGGGGAAACTTACTCGGGGTATAATAGACAGGTCTTCGATCCTTGGCGCAGTGGCTGAGAGCATCCTGGCTTTGGATCAATATTACAATTCGCCGCGTTTGCGGCCGGCACAGGCTTGGGCAATGTACTGCCGAAGCCCTTTTTGGCGTTTTGCACGGGCTTGCTCGTCGAAATGGCTCTTCCAATTGGAATGTGTGCTTGTAGTTAAGGAATGCACATGCAACTGTCGGAATTTCCTACTCTTCTGGACGATTTTCCTGCGTACGCGGAACTTGCCGGATATCTTAAAGAGACCGGTGTCGTTCAGGTTGAAGGGCTGCCTGCGGGCGCTAAAAGTCTGGTTCAGGCGCGGCACTATTTGGACACGGGTGTTCGTCAGGCTGTAGTTACTTACAACCTCGAGCAGGCAATTCGCATGGGAGAGGATATCTCTCGCTACGGCATCCCGGCGGAACAGATTATAGTCCTTCCCTCGTCTCTGCAGACGCGCTTCTTTGAGGAGGGCGCCCCGGATCTTGGGCAGTTGGGATCTCGTGTTGCAGCTTTGCAGCGTATCGCCCAGGGTGATTTTGCCGTTGTTTTGGGGCCTATCGCTTCTTTTCTGCAGCGTACGGTACGGCCGGAACGTCTTGCCGATCTTAGTCTTACCTTGATGGTGGGGCAATCCACGGATATTCCAGCGCTCGAAGTCAAACTCACTGCGTTCGGGTATGAACGGGTGGAAGCTGTAGAACAGCCTGGTCAGTGGACCCGGCGTGGAGGAATCCTCGATGTTTTTCCAGGGGATTCCGCAAAGCCTTACCGCATCGATTTCTTTGGCGATGAGATCGAAAGCCTTCGACCTTTTGATGTGGAAACTCAGCGTTCGATCGATAAATCGGAAGCGCTTACGTTGAGCTCTCTGCGTGAACTCATCTATACGGACGAAGAGCTTGCGCAGGCTTTGGTTCGTCTTCGCACCGAACTTCCTGTACGGATGAAGGAACTTCGGGAGGTCAATGAAGAGGGGAAAGGCCTCGAGCATGCCGATCGTCTTGAGGAGCGGATTGCCGGGGATATTGCCCAGCTTGAGAGCCGCGGGACTTTTGACAACCTTGAGTACTACATTCCCTATTTAGAGCCCGGATCCATCACGGCTCTTGATTATCTGCCGTCCGATACTTTGATTATTCTGGATGAACCGAACCAATCCTCCGCCCGTTGGGAGCAGATGACGGAGGAGATGTCTGAGATCGCGGCGACTCGTTCGGCTCGTGGAGAATGGCTGTCCGCTGAGACTGCGCACGGCGTTCCTATTGAGGTTCTTACTCAAACCGTGGAGCGCAAAGAGGCTCATTCGCTGGTCTTTTCACTTCTGGGGCGATCTCTGGAAGGGCTTCACTTCACGCACAAGGTGGTCGTACATGCGAGCGGCATGGAGGTATTCGCGGGACGGCTGCATGCGTTCTTCGAAGCGCTGCAGGGCTGGCTCGATTCTCGATTCCGCGTAATTCTGGTGACCGAGCAGCCGGAAAAGCTCCGGGAAATGCTTGCGGCCCACAAGATCCCGGCCTCGCCTCTGGACCGGCTTCATGCCGGCGGAGAGAGTGGGGTTTATGTTCTTGAGGATCTCCTGCCTGGGGGGTATAAACTTCCCGAATCGGCCCTTATGGTGGCGACGGATACCGATATTTTCGGGCATCGCGCGCATCAAAAGGCTCCAAAGCGCGTTTTTAACGAAGGTCTTAAGATTACTTCGTACCTGGAGCTGCGTGAAGGGGATTATGTCGTCCACATCCATCATGGGATTGGAATTTACTCGGGGATTACGCGCCTGAAGGGTCCGGACGGCGCGGAGAGAGATTACCTCCTGCTTGAATATGCAGGAGGGGATAAAGTCTATGTTCCCACCGATCAGGTAGACCGCGTCCAAAAGTATATAGGATCGCAGGATTCGTCTCCGGCTGTTACCCGGCTGAATAGCGGCGACTGGAACCGTGCGACGCGTAAGGCTAAGAAGCAGGTAGCCGAGATGGCGGCCGAGCTGATTAAGCTGTATGCGGCGCGCAAAGCGGCCGGCGGACACGCTATGCCGCCGGATACGCCCTGGCAGTCTGAGATGGAAGACGCGTTTCCGTATGAGGAGACGCCGGATCAGATGGCGGCAATCAACGATGTGAAACGCGACCTGGAAAAGGAAGAACCGATGGACCGCCTTATTTGCGGTGATGTCGGCTTCGGTAAAACGGAGGTCGCCATACGCGCGGCCTTCAAGGTTGCCAGTTTTGGCAGTCAGGTTGCGGTGCTTTGTCCCACCACCATTCTGGCCCAGCAGCACTGGAATACGTTTCGGGAGCGGCTGGCGCCTTATCCGGTCACCATCGAGATGCTTTCGCGCTTTGTGAGCAAATCTGAGGCGGACAGGGTCGTCCGGGGACTGGCCGAAGGGACTGTCGATATTGTCGTTGGCACGCATAAGCTTCTGGGAAAAGACATCCGCTACCGGAACCTGGGATTGCTTGTCGTTGACGAAGAGCAGAGATTCGGAGTCACCCACAAAGAGCGCATTAAGGCGTTAAAAAAGAGTGTGGATGTGCTGACTCTTACCGCAACTCCTATTCCACGCACCTTGCACATGTCTCTGTCCGGCATTCGGGATATGAGCCTGATCAATGACCCTCCGGAAGGCCGTCTGCCGATTAAGACCTACGTCAAGGAACACGACGACGAGCTTATTCGTGAAGTTCTCCTGCGTGAGATCGACCGCGGCGGACAAATTTACTACCTGCACAATAGAATCGAGAGCATCAGCCATATCGCCGAGCACCTGCGGAGGTTGGTGTCGCAGGCCAAGGTTGAGATCGCCCACGGTCAGATGCACGAGGATGACCTGGAAGACGCCATGCTGCGCTTCGCGGCCAAGGAGTTTAACATCCTGGTCTGCACGACTATTGTAGAGAGCGGGCTGGACATCCCCAATGTCAATACGATTATCGTGGACAATGCGGACAAGCTTGGGCTGTCTCAGCTCTATCAGCTCAGAGGACGCGTCGGGCGTTCGCGCAAACAGGGGTACGCTTACCTTCTGTACCGCAAGGACAAGGTTCTTTCGGAAGTCGCGGAAAAGCGTCTGGCCGCGCTGCGCGAGTTCACGGACCTGGGCAGCGGATACAAGGTTGCCTTGAGGGACCTGGAAATTCGCGGCGCGGGAAATCTACTGGGCGCCGAGCAGTCGGGGACGGTGGCTACGGTTGGCTTCGACCTGTACACGCAGCTTTTGTCCCAGGCGATCAACGAACTCAAGGGAGAAGATGTCGAAGAGACCAACGACCTGCCGAACGTCGCGCTTCCCATCGATGCCAATATTTCGGCGCGTTACATCCCAAGCGAAGCGGAACGCATTCTTATCTACAAGAAGCTTGCTGTCGTACGGAAAATGGAGGATGTGGCGCGGATTCAGGAAGAGCTCGAAGACCGTTACGGCGATCCTCCGAAACCCGTGTGGAACCTGCTTGCCATGCTTCGGCTTCGACTCCGCTGTCAGGATATCGGTCTGAGCAGTGTCGTGGCGGAGAAGCGCCGCGTTGCCATACGTTTCCATGGCCGCCATTTGGTGACGGATGTGATAAGGCGTCTGGCGCGTGTCCACATGCAGCACCAGTTCCTCCCCGATGTCGTTTTTGTCGCCACATCGGATACCCCGGCGAAGATGCTTACGCAGGTGGAAGAGATGGTGGAGATTTTGGCCAAGGTTATGTCCGGAAAGCCAGAGGACCTGGATGAGGTTGCGCCGCTTCCATTGGTGAGGCCGCGGACGCCGATTGGGTATCGGAGGTAGGAGAGTTAGGAGCCCGACCTCCCCTAACCCCTCCGATTCTCGGCAGGGGGACCGGATTGCGCACCCGCGTTTCCGTTCAGGTCCCCCTTTACGAAGTGGAGGGGTTAGGGGTGGTCCTCGATCTACTCTCTCTTTTTCCACATGATTTCACTTCTTTTCCCACACAAACTTGACAAAGGAAATTTGTTAGGATACAATTTGAGCAAGCGCTTACATTAGTGCGTCATTCACATTGCGGACTCAAGTATCTTTGGCGATCTTTGCCATTTATGAGTAACCTTCAACCGCAATGATGCGATTGAAAGCCGATCTCGAAAGTTAAGACTTAACGATTATGACTTTACAAGCTCTCTGGCGCTGTGCGCTGCTTCTCGCTATTTTCTCGATAGTCCTTTTGACCTTGGGGTTGTCTCCCGTTCGTGCTGGCGATGCTCCGCTTGCCGGGAAGCGGGTGTTGTTTCTGGGAGACAGCATCACGCAGAATGGCCAATATGTATCCTTTATTGAATACTACCTGGACAAGCTCTACCCGGCGGAGAATTTCGATTTTATCAGCATTGGGCTGGCGAGCGAAACCGTGTCCGGGCTTTCGGAAAAGGCGCATCCTTTTCCGCGGCCTTATCTGCACAACCGACTGCAGGCGGCGCTCGATGCCGTTAAGCCAAGTATTGTTGTGGCCTGCTACGGAATGAACGATGGGATCTATCATCCGCAAAGTCCAGACCGCATGGTCGCATTTCAGACGGGCATCCGGCTGTTGATCTCCAAGGTCAAGGCTTCTGGAGCGCGTCTGGTGCTGCTTACTCCGCCGCCGTTCGATCCCATTCCTGTGAGTAGTTCCGTGAGGCCTCCCGGGGCTCCTGACTATAGCTTTATGAACCCGTACGTGCAGTACAACGACGTCCTTGCAGACTACGCCAGGTGGGAAATGACCCTGCCGCTGTCTGACGCTCGGGTGATCGATTTGCATACGCCTCTGTCGAAGTTTCTTGCGGATCAGAGACGAGCGGACCCGAATTATAAGTTCAGCCCCGACGGTATTCATCCACCTCCGATTGGCCATTTGCTTATGGCCCAGGCCGTCCTGACGGGACTCGGGGTCCCAATGCACAGCGCCGATCCTGAGGCGGAGCTCAATACCGTTACCAGTGATCCTCTCTACGTGCTGGTTGCGGCCCATCGCCAGGGCCGGTCCGATGGCTGGCTTTCCTATGTTGGCTACACTCGGGGAGATACTGTCAAGACGGATTCTATAGCCAGCACCGAAGAGGAGGCTACGGAGCAGCAGAAAGAGATCGACCAGATGAGACGGGGCGTTTCTTCAGGGGCAGCTTCGCAAAGCAGCATCATCTGGGGAGATCCGATACCCACCCGCAGCGTACGACAGATCGATACACGGGGGGTGCTCGTGCATGCCGGCCGCTGGGGCGGACCAACGATCTCGGTTGCGGTTGGAGGCAAGGAGATCGTATTTGCGTCTCGTACTATAAACTCCACGGGCAGCTCCGAGGATCTTGCTACGGCATCGGGTCAGGGAGGATATACGGGCGGCTTTCTGTCGAGCACGGGGAATCTTTCGTTTGACAAGGTTCTGAACAGCTTTGCCTATAATGGTCCTAACCCAAGGGTGGTCGAGCTGCGCGGGCTAAGGGCCGGACACCAATACGAAGTTCAGTTGTTCGCTCTGGACGACCGTGACCTGGTCCCTGCAGACCACCGTCCTGGAACGCGGGCTGTGCGGTATGGCGACAAGCCAAACTTTTCGGGCAGCAATTCGAAGGCATTTCTAATGCGCGACAACGCCAGTGTCATTGGTCGCTTTACGGCGTCGGGCCCTCTGATATTTATCTACCAGGATGAGATGAACCCTCTGGACCACAGCGGCAACATAAATGCCTACGTGCTTCGGGATGTAACAAAACTTTAAAGTAAACGTTTACTTAATCGCTTGACAGGCAGAAATATGTGTGTTACAATTTGAACAAGCGCTTACATAGCAAGGGTTTGTAAGCCTTCCTAAGCTCAATAAAACCAATCTTGACGTGCCTGTCTCGTCTCACAACAGACAGGCACATTTTTTTTGGAGTCGTTCAAAAGGACTCCAGAACATTGTATCGGAGTTCAGTATGATCAGATTTGATTCTCGTCTCTCCACCCATTTCTTGGCGGCTGCGCTGCTGGCCGGGTGCCTCGGAGGCTCCAGTGCGATGGCGGCCAATGAAAGTATAACGTGGAGTGATCCAACGCCTGTTACAAGTGTCCAGCAGATAGATACCAATGGGACGCTCGTGCATGCCGGCCGGTGGGGCGGTAAGACCGTGGTTGTGCATGCCGGGGGCGACCTTATTACGTTTACAGGTCGGAAAATTACCTCCGACGGATCGTCGAGCGCTCTCGCCACCACATCCGGACAGGGCGTTTATACCGGAGCGTTTTCGGGAAGCACGGGAAACGCGAAGTTTAATTCCGTTCTCGATAGCTTTGCCTATGACGGTCCAAATCCCAGGGTGCTGGAGCTTCGCGGGCTTATCGTCGGTCACAGCTACGAAGTTCAGGTGTTTGCGCTGGACGATCGGGATCTCATAAAGAAGGATCACCGTCCGGGCACGCGTGTTGTTCGTCTGGGCGATCAGTCGGATTTCAAGGGAAATAATTCGAAGCAGTTTATGATGAAGGACAACGACAGCGTCATCGGTCGCTTTGTCGCCACTGGTCCGAAGGTTTTAGTGTATGAGGACGAGATGAACCCCAAGGATCACAGCGGCAATATCAATGCCTATGTTCTTCGGGATGTGACCAAGAAATAGTCGCAAGTAGAGATTTAACCTGGACATCTTGATGTTTTCTCAAACCGTGCGGCGATTGTTTCCATCGTGCGTGCTGACCATATTTACTGCCGCATCAGTGCTCTGCACGAATCCAGCTGCCGCGGCAGGATCGTCCAGTTCTACGCCTGCAACAGGGACCAGCAGCGGTCCGGCTGCAACGAGCGCCAGAATGGCCTGGTGGCGTGATGCGCATTTTGGTCTGTTTATTCACTGGGGGCCTGTAAGCCTGACGGGCGAAGAGTTAAGCTGGTCGCGGGCAAACTCTAATCCGAAGTGTCCAAATAATGGGGACATTCCGGTGGATGTTTACGACAACCTCTACAAGAGGTTCAATCCTACGCAGTTCGATGCAAACGCCTGGGTGGATGTAGCCCATCGCGCGGGCATGAAGTATATGGTGCTGACGGCGAAGCATTGTGACGGCTTTTTGCTCTGGCATTCAAAAGCCAGCGACTACAATATGGCCGAGACGCCCTACAAGAAGGACATTTGCGGGGCATTGGCGGATGCGGCGCACAAGCATGGCATGAGGATAGGCTGGTACTACTCGCCGATGGACTGGCGCGATCCCGATTTTCGGACGCGGAACAACGCGGCGTTTGTCGGCCGAATGCAGACCGAGGTGAGCGAGCTTCTCAGTAACTACGGCAAAATCGACATGCTCTGGTTTGACTGGGATTGCGGTGATCCCGTTTACGATCAGGCGAACACCTATGGCATTGTAAAGAAGCTGCAGCCGGAGATACTGATCGACAACCGGCTTGACCTTGGTCCAAGTAATAACGACCGCCAGATCCTATCGCCCAACGCCGACTACTACACCCCAGAACAGCAGATTGGGGCTTACGACGATCGGCGGCCGTGGGAAACGTGTATGACGCTGGGTACTCAGTGGTCGTGGAAACCAAACGATCGGCTCAAGTCCGTTCCCACTTTGATCCATGCATTGGCCAACTGCGCCGGCGGCGATGGAAACTTGCTGCTGGATGTCGGACCCATGTCTGACGGAAGGATCGAACCTCGTGAAGTCGAGATTCTGGATGGTGTTGGAGGCTGGCTGAAGACCCACGGCGCAAGTATCTACGGCACGCGCGGCGGTCCTTATAAGCCGTCGACAAATTATACGTCGACTCGGAAGGGCAACACCGTCTACGTGCATGTGCTGAACTGGACGGGGGATACGATTGTGCTGCCGGCGTTGCCTGCGCATATTGTAAAGGCTCAGCTTCTTGGAGGCGGTCCGGCGGAATTTCTTCAATCGGAGAATAGTCTGAGCCTAACTGTTCCGGTTTCCCGACAGGATCCGAACGATACTGTTATCGCTCTCAAGCTTTCCGGATCGGCCATGCAGTTGGACCCTATCGACAGTGTGTTCAAAGTGGGATCCGCATCTTCGTCCAACGTCTTCCAGAATGACAGCAACTACGGCCCCGACAAAGCTTTCGATGGAAATGACGGGACACGATGGGCTACGGACACGGGTACAAAAGCAGCCTGGCTGCAGTGGGATTATGACGCGCCAACTACGGTTAAGGGCGTGAGCATCCACGAAGCTTACGCCTACAGGGTAGCTTCCTTCGAGATCCAGGTTCGCCCTTCGGCGAATGCGGCCTGGATGACGGTTGCGCGTGGGACTCAGCTAGGGGCAGACTTTCATTGTGATTTCACCCCCGTGACCGCACAGTCCGTAAGGCTGAAAATTCTGGATGCCACCGACGGCCCGACTATATCCGAGATGCAAATTCAGACAGGAGGCACCCCAAAGGGCTGAATTAAATTCTTTTACGCGCCCTAATGAGCTATTACGCTTGACAACGCAAAAAGTTTCTGATACAATTTGAACAAGCGCTTACATTAAATGGATTTGTAAGCAGAGTCTATTAAGGAGAATGAATTGAAAAAAGGTTTTACTCTTATTGAGTTACTCGTCGTTATAGCCATTATCGCTATTCTTGCAGCGATCCTGTTCCCAGTTTTCGCGAAGGTGCGAGAAAAGGCCCGGCAGACGAGCTGTTTGTCTAATGAAAAGCAACTTGGCCTCGCGTTTACCCAATACACCCAGGATAACGACGAAACTTTCCAGTGCGACTACGACAATGGTGGTCAGGGATGGGCCGGCCGGCTTTATCCCTACGTACAGAGCACCGGAGTCTTCGCCTGCCCTGACGATGCAACCAATGCGACCGTTGCCACTGCCTACAAAGTTTCCTATGGGATGAACGGCAACCTGTTCGGCAACCCCAATCCGGCCATCGGCACCTATTACGGAACCACCTATGCCAATCTTGCGTCGGATACTGCGCCGGCAAGTACTGTATTGCTTTTCGAAATCCAAAATCAACACTGCCAGGTAGCCGGCAACGAAACCACTGGGGCGCAAGTTTCAACGATCACCGAAGACCAGACCACTACAGGCACAGGGAGCTGTTCAGGTGACGTAGGTAGCTGCGGCCTTAATGGAGCCTACGAAAATGAAACGTATGCCACGGGGAATATCGGCAACTACCCGCTTCCAAGCTATAACGGGTCCAATACCGGCGTCCACACAGGCGGCGCAAACTACCTG
>Ga0302315_10004649_pt1 | contig 11928 bp, 7 predicted proteins | sample III_Palsa_N3_1_FD_200532 | JGI IMG/M metagenome (GOLD analysis project Ga0302315, IMG submission 200532) | Peat permafrost microbial communities from Stordalen Mire near Abisko, Sweden - III_Palsa_N3_1 | ecosystem: Environmental > Terrestrial > Soil > Palsa > Peat permafrost | place: Sweden... | reverse complement strand
GTTGTGTATTGCGTATGTTGTTGGCGACATCACGGATGCGGAGATGGTTGCGGAGTTTGCGGTGATGCACAAGGCTACGCTTGCTGTTATAGGGCCGGAGGCGCCGCTGGCTGCGGGAGTTGCGGATGTGTTGTGGGGGCGGGGGGTTGCTGTTGTAGGTCCTACGCAGTCGCTGGCACGACTTGAATCGAGCAAGAGCTTTACGCGAGAACTGCTGACGAAGTATGGGATTGAAGGGAATCCTTTCTTTCAACGGTTTACATCGATGGATGGCGTTGAGGCTGTGCTGGCGCGGTTTCCCATGCAGCATGTGATTAAAGATGATGGGTTGGCTGGCGGCAAGGGTGTGAAGGTTTGTGGTGACCATCTGCATTCGCTAGAGGAGTCGCTGGTGTTTTGTCGTGAGTTGGTGGAGCATAGGCACTCGTTTGTAATTGAAGAAAAGTTGGAAGGTGAGGAGTTTTCGCTACTTAGCTTTTGCGATGGAAAGACGTTGCGGCATATGCCCCTGGTGCAGGATCACAAGCGAGCGTATGAAGGAGATACGGGCCCTAATACAGGCGGAATGGGTTCGTATACGTGTGCCGATCATAAACTGCCGTTCGTTACGGAGGATGATCTGCGGAAGGCCAGCGAGATCAATACGCTTGTCGCCGAGGCTGTTGCGAAGGAGTGTGGGCGGCTATACCAGGGAATTTTGTACGGCGGCTTTATGGCAACACGAGATGGTGTGCGGTTGATTGAGTACAACGCGCGGTTTGGTGATCCGGAGTGTTTGAATCTGTTGACGCTGCTGGAGACGGATTTTGTACGGGTGTGTCGCGCGATTGTGGATGGAACGCTGGATGAGGTTGAAGTCACGTTTGTGGCGAAGGCCAGTGTTTGCAAATATGTTGTGCCGGAGGGGTATCCTGATGCGCCGTGCAAGGGCGATGCCGTGAAACTGCCTGCCGAACTGCCGATGGATGCGACGCTTTATCTTGGAGCGGTTGATTTGAAGAACGGTAAGCTTGTTTCTACAGGCTCGCGAACGGTTGCGGTTGTGGCTTCGGCGGCGACGATTACCGAGGCAGAGACGGTGTGTGAGACGGTTGTGAGGGAGATTCCCGGGCCGTTCTTTCATCGTGCGGATGTGGGAACTACAGAGCTCTTGGCGCGACGGGTTGAGCATATGAAGTCGTTGAGGGATGCATGAGGTTGAAGGTCGGAGTGCTTGGATCGACGCGTGGGACGGCGCTACAGGGCGTGCTGGATGCAGTTGCGGTGGGCTCGCTTGACGTTGAGATTGTACTGGTAGTTTCGGATCGCGCGACGGCTCCGATTTTGCAGCGGGCGGCGGAGTATGGGATTTGTGCCGTGCATCTCGATGCGAAGGGGTTTACGCGTGAGGCCTATGATGAGCGCGCGACGGCAGCGCTGATTGAGGCCGGAGCGCAGCTAGTGTTGATGATTGGCTATATGCGTATTGTTTCGGCGGCGTTTGTTGAGGCGTGGCGAGGACGGCTGCTGAATGTACATCCCTCGCTGCTGCCAGCGTTTGGCGGGCTTATGAATAAGAGTGTTCATGAGGCTGTGCTAGACGCGGGTGTAGCAGAGACAGGTTGTACGATTCACCAGGTTACGGAAGACGTTGATGCAGGGCCCATTGTGTTGCAGAAGAGGTGTATGGTGCTGCTGGGTGATACGGTGGAGACGCTGAAGGATCGTGTGCAGGCGCTGGAACAGGCGGCGTTTGTGGAAGTGCTGCAGGGATGGAGCGTGTGATGGCGAAGGCGAAGATAATTAGCGTTGGCATCATTATGGGATCGAAATCCGACTGGCCGACAATGGAAGAGGCGGCGAAGGTGCTGGATGAATTCGGCATCGGATATGAGGTTGAGGTGGTCTCTGCACATCGGACTCCGGACAAAATGATGAAGTATGCCGAGAGTGCTAAGGAGCGTGGGCTACAGGCGATCATCGCGGGTGCGGGAGGGGCGGCGCATCTGCCGGGAATGGTTGCGTCGAAGACTACGCTGCCTGTGCTGGGTGTTCCAGTGAAGTCTAAGGCGCTGGATGGGCTTGATTCGCTGCTTTCGATTGCACAGATGCCGGCGGGGATACCTGTTGCGACGTTTGCGATTGGAGTGGCCGGAGCGAAAAACGCGGGGTTGTTCGTGGTGTCGATTCTGGCGTTGGAGGATAAGACGCTGGCTAATAAGCTAGAAAGATTTCGGAAGACGCAGACTACAAGTGTTTTGAAGGGCCCCGATCCTCGTGTATGAGCGCTTCGACTAAAGTACGGGTGGGTGTGCTGGGTGCGGGACAGTTGGCGATGATGCTGGCTGAAGCGGCCCCAGCGCTGGGCGTTGAGGTGATCTGCGCGGGTCAACCGGGGGATTGTGCGGGGCTGGTAGCTCCGCTGGTTGCAGTGGACTTGCAGAGTGCTGCGGCAGTCGCTACCTTTGCGAAGACGGTGGACGTTGTAACGATTGAGAGTGAGAATATTGAGGTGGATGTGCTGGGTGGGATGAATGTCCATCCAAATGCGCGAGCGGTGGGCGTAGCGCAGGATCGTTTGGTGGAGAAGCGGTTCTTTGAAAGTTGTGGCATTGCTGCGGCGCCATTTGCGCCCGTGAACAGCCTGGAGGATTTAGAGCGGGCTGTTGATGTGATTGGGTTGCCGGCTATTTTGAAGACGCGGCGGCTGGGGTATGACGGCAAGGGGCAGGCCCGGTTGTATAAGACTGAAGACGCTGCTGCGGCATGGGAGCATGTAGGTGGTGTTCCGAGCGGAGTGCCATGCATTCTCGAGAAGATGCTTGAATTCGATACGGAAGTCTCGATGATTGCAGCTCGTGGGCTGACGGGTCAGATAGTGTTCTATCCGCTGGTGGAGAACTTTCATAGCGAAGGGATTTTACGGACTTCGATTGCACCTTATACAAAGGCAACGGTTGCACTTCAGGCTCTGGCGGAGCATTACATGACCGTCGTGCTTGAACAGTTGAGGTATGTTGGTGTGCTAGCGGTTGAGTTTTTTGTAGTCAAAGACAAGTTGATTGCGAATGAAATGGCGCCACGGGTACATAACTCCGGACACTGGACGATTGAAGGGGCGAAGGCCTCGCAATTTGAAAATCATCTTCGAGCGATAACGGGAATGGAGCTTGGGAGCACAGCGAGTGAACCGACAGTGATGCTGAACTGCATTGGGTCGATGCCGCCGGAAGAAGAGACTGCGAAGTTTGCGGGGCTGGTGCGGCATGATTATGGGAAAGAGGCGCGACCTGGACGTAAGGTTGGTCACCTTACATTTTCGGCTTCCGAACGTGGGGCTATTGCAGAGTGGCAGAGAAGGCTTTCGTAGGCTCTCGACAAGGGCATTTCACGAGGGCGAGAATGCAGATCAAGAGGTTAGTGAATGCCAGAAATGAAGCGAGTCTCTCAGGTAGCAGGCGTTTTGTTGGCATGTCTTGTGGCGAGTGGTGCGTTGATTGGACAAGGTGTAAAGCCCAACGATGCGATTCGTCATATTGTTGTGATCTATCAAGAGAATGTGTCGTTCGATCATTACTTCGCGACATATCCCAACGCGTTGAATCCTACCGGCGATCCTGCATTTACAGCGCTGCCGGGAACTCCACAGGTGGAGGGGCTCAGCGGCAAGCTACTAACAGAGAATCCGAATTTTCTGAATGCAGAGAATGGTGCGGGGCGGGCGAATCCGTTTCGTCTGCGTCGGGATCAAGCGGTCACGGCGGACCAGGATCATGGCTACCAAGCGGAACAGCTGGCATTTAACGGTGGCAAGATGGATCTGTTTCCGAAGTCTGTTGGACGGCCAGATGGACCGAGGGTTCCGGGGAAGAACGTTGGGGTCTCGGCAACATCAGGGTTGACGATGGGCTATTTCGATGGAAACACGGTGACCGCGTATTGGAACTATGCACAGCATTACGCAATGAGCGATCACCAGTTCGATGTCGTGTTCGGACCATCGACGCCAGGGGCGATTAATCTTGCTTCAGGACAGACAAATGGTGTGGTGAATGACCAAGGAGCTGAAGGCGGAATTACTGCGGACGGTAATGGTGGCTTCACGCTGATCTCCGACCCGCAACCAACGGGGGATATTTGTTCGAGCACGTCTGATGCCTTGGTACATATGACGGGGCCGAACATCGGAGAGTTGTTGACGAAGGCGAATGTGTCATGGGGATTTTTTCAGGGTGGATTCGATTTGACCGTTACCAACCCAAATGGGACTACAGGGTGCCGGCGAAGCTCGGAGTCGTTAGCGAAGTATGCGAAACGGGATTATCTGCCACATCATGAGCCGTTTCAATACTACAAGGAGACTGCGAATCTGCTGCATGCGCGGCCGAGGTCGGTGAAGACGATTGCGACCAATGCGGATGGAGCGGCAAACCATCAATATGATGTCCATGATTTTTTCGATGCAGTAAAGGCGGGAAACTTTCCTTCGGTGAGCTATTTGAAGGCGCCTGCTTATGAGGATGGGCACTCGGGGTATTCGAGTCCGCTGGATGAGCAGACGTTTGTTGTGGGTGTGATTAATTTTTTAGAGCAGCAGCCAGATTGGGAGCACACGGCGGTGATTATTGCTTATGACGATTCGGATGGGTGGTATGACCATTTGATGGGTAAGACGACGAATGGATCGGCAGGCAAGGCTGATGCGCTGGACGGTGCAGGGAAGTGCGGTGATGGGACAGTGGCATTGCCGGGTGTTAATCCGGCGACAAAGCCGGCACAGGGACGTTGCGGGCCAGGGCCGCGGCTGCCGTTGCTGATCATCTCTCCATGGGCGAAGGCAAACTATGTCGACCATACGGCGACGAATCAGACTTCGATTTTGAGACTGATCGAGGATGTGTTTCTTGGAGGTCAGCGGCTTGGGGCTGGGTCATTCGACGCGACTTCCGGGTCGCTGGACGGTATGTTTGACTTCAGTTCGTCGAAGCCAAAGAACCTACACAAGGTTCTTCTCGATCCTGAGAGTGGGCTTGTGCGTAACTAATTGCCGCAGCACAGTCCGAAAGGGTGAGCGCGATTGAAAATTCTAACTCGCAGGCAAGCTATGCAGCAGGGAAGCCTTCTATTGGGTGGCAGTCTGTTGCATGGCGTTTCGGCGGCACGAGCACTTGCGTTGCCGCAGCAGGGTGAGATGTCCATGCCTATGCCAAGCGAAGGTCGACCGCTGGGTGGGAAGGTAGTTGCGAAGACGCTAGATGCAATGAAGCTGGAGTCGTTTGTTGATCCGCTTCCGCTGCCTCAGCGGATGAGTGCTGAAGGCAGGAAGTCTTCTGCGATGCATGGCGCAGTTGATGTTTCTTATTATCGGATAAAGATTCGCGAGACGAGCCACAGCATGCATCGCGATCTGCCGTCGGCGAAGCAGTGGAGCTATGGCGATGGCCCTGGTCCCGTGCTGTTTGAAGCAAAGCAAAATGAAGGTATATTGATCGATTGGTTGAATGAGCTTCCGGCGAAACATATTCTGCCAATAGTCGGACCTATGCATGGGATGGGATATTTATCAAAGGCCCCTGCAACCCGTACGGTAACGCATCTGCATGGTGCTCGTGTGCCGAGCATCAGCGATGGTTATCCGGAAGACTGGTTTGGGCCGGGGCGTAACAAGCTTTGTTATTACCCAAACCGTCAGGATGCGACCGGGCTGTGGATTCACGATCACGCAATGGGCGTGAGCCGTTTGAATGTATTTGCGGGCTTGATGGGGTGGTATTTGTTGCGTGATGACGTCGAGATGGGGCTCGGCTTGCCGTCGGGCAAGTATGAGCTTCCGTTGCTGATCTATGATCGCAGTTTTGATCTGCAGGGACAGCTTTATTATCCAAACCCGCCGGATGAGGGCGCGTGGGCGCAAGAGTACCTGGGCGACGCGATGGTGGTGAATGGGAAAGTACAGCCGTATCACGAGGTGGAAGCTCGGAAATACAGATTACGCATCGCCAATACGGCGAACTCGCGCTTCTTTTCGCTGGCGCTGTCGAACGGGCAGAGCTTTCAGGTGGTCGGCTCCGATCAAGGGTTGCTGGCCGCTCCGGCGGAGATGAAGCGGCTGGTGTTGGCACCGGCGGAACGTACAGATTTGATTGTGGATTTCAGCCAGGCTCGCGGGAAAAATGTAAATTTAATCAGCGATGCGCTGGAGCTTATGCAGTTTAGGGTGAGCAAGGAGCATGTGGTTGATGAGAGTGTTGTGCCGCCGAAGTTGAGGCCGGTTGAGCGCATCGCGGAGAAGAGTGCGTTGCGTGTGCGTGAGATGACGCTGAATGAGTTCGATGGGGATAACGGCGAACCGATGGTGATGCTACTCAATCGCAAGCATTGGGTCGATCCCGTTACGGAGTATGTAAAGCTCGATAGCACGGAGATATGGAGCTTCATTAACTTGACGGAAGATGTGCACCCCATCCATCTACACATGGTCCACTTTCAGATACTCGACCGGCAGAGTTTTTCGATCTATGACTACCTTTCAGATAACACGTTGCGGATGACAGGACCGGTGATTGTGCCGGCGTCCCATGAGATGGGATGGAAGGATGTGGTGCAGTGTCCACCAGAGACGGTGACGCGCATTATTGTGCCGTTCAGTGGCTATGCTGGGCGTTACTTATGGCATTGCCATATTCTGGAGCACGAGGCGAACGACATGATGCGGCCGTATGTTGTGGTCGCATAAACTTAGCTAAACTTGTCATGGGCCGAATTTCCCGATAGCCTCGCATCATTATGAGTGAAACGATACATCCCAGCGGACTTACAAAAGAACAGATTGCGGAACTCCGCAGCCTTGCCAGCAAAGCAGCCGAACAATCGTATTCGCCGTACAGCAAATTTCGCGTTGGCGCAGCTGTATTGCTTGAGGACGGAAAAATCTTTGCGGGGCCGAACGTTGAAAATGCTTCGTACCGCCTGACTATCTGCGCAGAGAATACGGCGATTGCGAAAGCTGTCAGCGAGGCGGGACCTAAGATCAAGATACGCGCGGTTGCCGTGGCAAATCTGAACGGTGCAGCCAGTATGCCTTGTGGTGCTTGCCGGCAGATCTTATGGGAGTTTGGCAACTCCGATACATGGGTATTCGGGCCTGGCGAGGATGGGCTGTTGGATGTGACGCTGGGCAGTTTGCTGCCGCATGGCTTTCGTCTGGAGCGGGAGTAACGGAAGTTTCGGCGAGGCTAGTGTCTGGGATGAGATCAAAGTTGATGAGGATCTGGATGTGGGCGGCTGTGGCATTGGCCGCGATGCTTGCGTTGGCTGCTATTTTGACTCGTGTAAAACATCAGCGAGAAGTAGATGCTGTCTCCGATGAACAGAAGATTGCGCGGACGCTGGAGATCATACGGACAAGCACGCCGGAAAACCGCAAAGTATTAAAGGTACTATTTTTTGGACAGTCAATCACATGGAGTGGGTGGGATAAGGTAGTTCTCGAGCATTGGCACGAGACGTATCCAAATACCATTTTCGTCGTACAAAATCGCGCGCTTGGCGGGTTTCCATCGACCGATTTGGAAAGGACGACAGAGCAGAATATCGCGGCATTTTATCCAGACCTGATCATCTTTCATGTGTATGGAGATCATCACGCTTATGAGCGGATCATCCGCATGTTTCGATCACAGACGGCAGCGGACATCATCGTGCAAACTGATCACGGCGAAGTGATGCCGGATGAACCTTGTGATGAAGGATTGCAGTTGACGTTGCATCACAGCCCAGGGTGCGCGGGATATTTCTGGGTTCATCAACGGCTTTGGAATGATGAGATGTCGTATCACAAGATTCCAGCAATTGTGAAAAAATATGGGCTCGCGATGGAGCCGCAACGGACGTGGTGGCGCGAGTATCTTCTCAGGACACATATTGATCCGCAGTCGATGCTTGTGGATGGGTTGCATCCAAATGCCAAGGGGAAGGAACTGATTGCAGCATTTTTTGATCGATACTTCGATAACCTGGTGGCGAAATGGAATGGTGAGACCGAAGATCATATCGTTTTCATTCCAGCTAACGCAATTTCGCGATCTGGCGATGTGGTAACGGTAAAGTTCGATGGAAGCCGCCTAGAATTGATTGCAAACAAGCCACTGTCCGCTTGGCCAACTGTGACCATCGATGAAAGTTCACCGAATGATATTGATGGCTGCTATCAAATTTCACGTGCGAGCTCTGTTGAGACAGTGCCGGACTGGCCAGCGGTACGGCGGGTGACACTACAGCATGATCACGTTGTAGAGAAATGGACCGCGACGTTGACGAACATTTCTCCGGATCAGAAAAGCTTCGAGTTCAACGTAAAGGGAGCGATTACGGGCGACGACGGCATAGGTGTTTCTACGCAGGATTTTGTGTCGAATTCGGGAAGGCTGCGTATTGATGCTCAAGATTGGATGTTATTACGAGCGTTCAATCTGAAGCATATTCCGCTACATGCGCCTTTTTTCGTTCATTGGATGGTAAGCAATATTTGTGCAGATATCCCGGAGGCAATCGATCGTGGTGATGGGGCGATGCAATATCGTTATGTGTTGGTCACTGGAACCTCTAATAAGCCGCATACTGCAGTGCTGCGGGGACCTGTGAGCGAACTTGCAAATGTCATTGAATTCCGCGCTTATAAGCCACCATTGATTTCAAGATGACAAAGTAAATTTCGCTTACTGCCTGGAAAATACCCGTGTACGCATTCTGAAGTTCAATGTTGATTCGCTTTGGTTTCCTTCAGTTAGTGCATGAGCGCACTCGTCCGCATCCAGCATCATTGTGTGGCGCTGTGTCGAAATGCCCACTTTACCTGAAGGAAAAGTGGGCATTTCGGCTGGTACGTGACGTGTTTTCAAAGCTCGAATGGCTTAGAAGACATACTTTGCGGACAGCTGGAAGAAGCGAGAATCTGGAGTAAGGTTCTGCCCCTTGCGATGTGAGGTAATAAGCCCACCACCTGTTCCAATACCGGTGCTACTCGGGATACCGTAAGACGGTATGTTCGCTACGTTGAAGGCGTCGACACGGAGTTCAAGGTACTGGGCTTTGTAAGTTAGGAAGTGTTTGAACACGGATGCGTCGAGCCGCTGGAAACCAGGGCCGTCAATCTGGTAACCCTTGCTGCCCAGGAAGAGCTTCGCCTGTGCTTCGTTTGTAATATACGTCGGATAGGGATAGTGGGTTGGATCGCAGGCGACGGTCGGGTCAGGACAGTGATTGAACGGAGTAATTTCGTTCGTTGTTGGAAGTGGATTTGCAAATGCGCAGGGGTTGTACCAGTGTGTCTTATTTCTGACGGACGTCGGGCAGGTGATGGATAGGTTGGTGGAGTTGGGCGTTCCGCCTGGAGCGAATGGATTGCCGATCTTGATGGCGTTCTGGCTGCCGCCAGTATCGTTGGTCTGGTTGGCGGTGCCGACAGTGAACGGGTTACCATCCTGTGCCGTGTAGGTGAGGTTCAGGGCCCAGCCACCAAGGAGTGCATCTGTCAGGCGATTGTCACTGCTGAGATAAGTTTCGCCACGTCCGAAGGGTAGCTTATAGAAGCCGTTAAACGTGATCCTGTTTCGGGTATCCGAATCGGAGTTCTGCATCTCTTCGCGCATGGGGATGATATTGATATCGCGATAGCCGCTGATACCGCCGCCGAGTGGGTCCGAAGCGTCAGACATTGCGTGCGACCAAGTGTAGGTGGCCCGGAATTGCAACCCGTGGGAGAGACGTTTTTCGAGTTCGGCTTGCAGACCATTGTACTCCGAGATGCCTGCGTAGAGGAGATTCGTTGAGCCTCCGAAGGAGGGGAAGGGAAGGTAATTCTGGGTGGTGCCTGAGGGCAACAGTGCTGTCGTCGAGTTGCTGTTTACCCCGGCTGGCAGGTGCCGCGCGACATTCCCGACATAGCTGATCGTAGCTACGAGGTCGTTTGTAATGGCTTCCTGGAAGGCTACGTTGTAGTCCATGGCATACGTCGTTTTCAGATTAGGGCTTTGTCCTACCAAGGCGGGCGTCGCGAAATAAGTATTCAGGCCTGCTGCAATCGCATTTGAAAACCCGGTTTCGAGTGTGTAGCCGTTATTTGCGCAGTTGACCTGCGCTGCTGGCGGGGTTGGAGGATTGCAAGCAACTGCAGGAAAGTTATCCGTGAAGACGAAAGGATAGTTTGTGGCGATATTGTCGGCAGCGCCGGCTTCCTGCTGACCCTGGTAGAAAAGGCCGTAGCCGCCACGAAGGACTGTTTTGGGATCCAGGCTGTATGCAAATCCAACACGTGGCGCGAAGTTGTTGTTTTGCTGCTGCGTTAGACGCGAATTGGGGTCATATTGAAGTGCGATATTGTTTTTCGCCAATACAGCGAGGAACGCAGGATTAAGAGTGATCTTACTCTGGTCCTCAGCCGGAAGAAGATAGACACCAGTCCCTTTGCTAATACCTACACTCGTCGCGTAGAAGTTACCCTGCAGGCCAGCCATTTCTTTGTAGGGCTGGAAGTAGTCGTAGCGAACGCCGAGGTTGAGTGTCAGGTTCCTTGTAACCTTCCAGTCATCCTGGATATACCCCGAGAGATCATTTTGCGCGTCGTTGAAGGAGCCGGACGGCCCGATGGAGCCGGTGTCCATGTTGTCGGTGAGGAAGTCGGCGATGCCGCTACCTGTGTTTGCGGCGCTGGGCTTGCCCGTCATCGAGCCATTGAAGGTGTATTGGGGGTGCGAAGACGGCGGCTCCAGGGTATCGGAGCGGATGCTTTGGAGGGAGAAGCCAAGCCTCAAGGAATGGTTTCCAAGGGTCCATGAAACATTGTCGAGAATTTGGTACTCGTCAGCCCATTCCTCTTCGGGGCGGTATGCATGCGCGCCAAATCCGAAAAGGGCGCCGCCACCACTGATAGTAGTGGTCGGAAGGCCGCCATTGTTTGGGAAGGCAGCTCCGGAAGGAACACCACCCAGGCCGAGGGCGGCTGCGTCGTTGCTATTGAAGCCGGGATTCAATGTGTCAAAGTGACCGAAGTTGAAGGCGAAGCGGAACTCGTTGACGATCCTCGGGCTGAAAATATGAGTCTCGCTGAGGACGAAGTTGTTGCCGTAGTCCACTTGCACGCCGCTGACGTCGGTTGAGCCTTCACCACCACCGCCGTCGAGAATGGGACCAAGAGGCGCCTGGAAGTTGCCGATCTGGTTGAGGTAACTGAAGCGAACGAAGGCCTGGTCCTTGGGACTGATGTTCCAGTCCAAACGCGTATCCCATTGGAAGGTATTATCTGGCTGCTTCAGAACATACGAGTAGTTGTCGTATGCAACGCCGTAGACGCTTTGGTTCGGCATCGGGTACAGATTCAGAATGTTTTGCGCGACGGTATCAATTTGGTTTGGGCACAGGATGTTCTGGCCAAGCGGAAAAGTGCCGACGGTGTGAGTAGCCTGCGCGGGGCAAGTCAGCGGGGTCTCGTTTGCGTGGGGTTCATACAGTACTTGAGGATTGGTAGCGTTAAAGTTGGATGGTGTAAGTAATTCGGTGAAGTTTCCTTGGCGCTCTAGTGCCGTGGGAACCGTAATGGGCGATTGCGATTGTTGAATTACGATACGATTTGCCTGGGCATCTCCAAAGAAGAAGAGATGGTCTTTAATAATTGGAAAACCGAGTGTGGCGCCGAACTCGTTCTCGCGATATTCCGGATCGGGAAGCTGAGCGGAGGCATCCCAGTCGCGAGCGTCGAGGGCATTGTTGCGCCAGTACTCCCATAGGTCGCCGTGGATCTGGTTAGTACCTTGCTTAATGCTGGCATTTACGACCGCGCCTGCCGAGTGGCCGTACTCAGCGCTATAGTCCGACGTAGATATCTTGAACTCAGCCAACGCATCTGGCGGAGGATTGATCGAGTAGCTGGTCTGGCTCAGGTAGTCCTGTGTC
>Ga0302315_10004642_pt1 | contig 11935 bp, 10 predicted proteins | sample III_Palsa_N3_1_FD_200532 | JGI IMG/M metagenome (GOLD analysis project Ga0302315, IMG submission 200532) | Peat permafrost microbial communities from Stordalen Mire near Abisko, Sweden - III_Palsa_N3_1 | ecosystem: Environmental > Terrestrial > Soil > Palsa > Peat permafrost | place: Sweden... | reverse complement strand
AGCGATATTTGAAGAACTCATTAGGTGTGTCTGAAAGTTCTTCCTCAGTTCTTTCGGAAAATCTTCCTCTATAACTCTCGGTATAGTCCCACTGAAACCGGTATCGACGAAAAGAATTTTTTTTCCCGAGCGCAAGGAATCTTCTGAAATTCCTTCTTGGGACAAATAATCTTTAAGATGTGGGTCACGCATGTTTGCACGCGAGATGTTCAGTAAATGTAGATGGAGTTTGGCTCGATTATCTTTTTGGGTGGCAATTTTCGCTGCATCGAAAAGTAATTCCGAATCACGAGCTAAAAAATAAAGCTCACGATCAGGATACATTTCTAGGAGCATTGCAATGGCTTCGACGTGGGCTCGTTTGAGCTTTTCCCAATTATTTCCTAAATCATCGTGTTGATGCGAATCTACAGATAAAATATCTGGCCGAGATGAGTATTTAGTATAAGTCTCTTCATCCCCAGAAGCGGCAAAGCATCCGAAAAGTTGAAGAAAAGCGATCAATAATAAGATTAATCTTATCACCCTGATTAATCGGTCTTTTCATCGCGATTGTTAAGTTGCTTTGAGCGGCCAGTCAATTCTTTGGCGCACACAGAGCTTAGGCTCGAGGCTACAACCAGCCAAGGTTTTAACCTGAAAGTTATCAATCCCTGGAGCTAATCGCCTAGTTTCTAGTTTAAAGTCGCGTTAGCGCTGAGTCCTTGAGTCATGTATTGAAAGTTAAACGACTGATTCGACTCGTTCATGAATGAGAGATTCAGCAAAAGACTCGAGTTCAGATATCCAATATTTGCGGACATGGCGTGAGTTGAAACTTGAACTGTCGCAGATGAACTAAAAGTGAAAGTGCAAGAATAGGGCGTTACCGCAGGGTCCATGTTCGCACCGCGATTGCATCGCAGCTGAACATCCGCGTTCGATTGGCCGTTGGTGCTCCAGTCAAATTCATTGGATGACTGAAAACCAAAAACATCAAAAAGCTGTGAAAGCTTTCCAGTGCCGATCTCATTGATAAGAATCCCTAATTTCCCTGTCTGACCCGGCCCGAAAAAAGCTATGGAATCAAAAGCCTGAACTTCAGCAGAGACCGTAAGAGTAAACAGCGCAGCAATAAGAAATTTCATCATCTGGTTTATTTACCCAAGCATTTCAGCATTGTCAAAACTTGACGCAGCCCATGGGCTCAAAAGGTAAGCCTTACCTTCTGAGCGAAACTAAGCTACGAGTCTACCTATGCGCGTGATTCGACTCACTTCTCTTGTGATTTTAGCTCTGATGTCCACTCAGGCTTTTGCATGGCAAAAGGGTTATCCGTTTCCAACGGATTTAAACATTCCACTGGATGATCACCACAGTGTTCGGGTGTGGTTTCAGAACACCCCTGAGATCCATCTCGATTTCACGAAGCACAGCGCACTTCATGGCGATCAGAGCAGCGACGAGTTTCCTGTCATCGCCTGTGTGACGAGTGAAGCGACGGACTCCTCGACCTCTAGCCTCTTGGTCGAAGAAGCTGTTTTGAATCTTCCACTTCCAGGCGATGTGAAAGCGGATTTAAAAATCTCCTCCGCGACGAGATTCGTTCTGAAACTCGAAATCGATACCAATTTTCTGGCTCAACAAAGTGCTCACGCTGCCGAACTCGATGCAGTCGACAATTCCGGTGTGGTCACGCAGGTTCTTTTTCAGGGCACCCTTCCCTTCGATGCCCAAGGTCCGGTCGCCGAGATCAGCCTAGGTAAAGAAGGCCAATACCTGGCCAATCCGGCTCTCGCCTGCAAATAAACGGTACCTCAGCACTCCTGAGGACTCCAAAAGCCCATAATTCAGGCCGCTTGGCCTATTCGCACTCTTGCTCCTGATTTGTTAATCAAGATCTGCTATACGACAGCCATCGCTATGCAGACTACGCCCGAGCTTTATTACTCTTATAACCGCTACTTGCAGGAGACCTTTGGGGGAAAGACCTACAAAGTCGTCGTCGCAAGCGGGCTCACGTGCCCTACTCGCGATGGGACGCTCGGAAAAAAAGGCTGCGCGTTCTGCGATGTTCGCGGCTCGAGTTCTTACTTCGGTAAGCAAGGCCGTGGAGCAGAAATCGGCGAGCAAATTCGCAAGCGCATCCCAGGCATCCGCGAGCGCTTCAACGCCCAACATTTCTTAGCCTACTTTCAAAGCTACACGAACACTTACTCCGACGTCGGATACTTGCGAGAGATTTACGAAGCAGCGTTGTCCGAACCCGGCATCGACGGACTTTGTGTCGGCACTCGTCCGGATTGCTTACCCGATGCTGTGATCGAACTTCTCGAAGAAATCGCCCAGCGCAAATACGTCTCACTCGAACTCGGCGTTCAGTCCTTTGAAGATCCTTCGCTCGAATGGCTCGATCGTGGGCACTCGGGTCAGTGCTCGATCGACGCGCTCAAAAAAGTTCGCGAAATGGCCCCACATGTTCACACCTGCGCGCATCTCATGTTTGGTCAGCCGACAGATTCACCTACGATGGCTCGAGACGCAGCGCTTTTGCTCAATAATCTAGGAGTCAAAGGTGTGAAGCTTCACCAACTCATGGTCTTGAAAAATACTGAGCTCGCCAATCGTTACGCCGAAAAGCCCTTCCCGACTCTTTCGCTCGATCAGTATGGAGAAATAGTTTACGAGTTCCTCTCGCACCTCAAGCCCGAGATCTATGTCGAACGCATGTGCGCAACCGCTACCCATTTTGATGAGTGTATCGCGCCTGAATGGAGCCGCTCACGCTGGGAGCCGCACAACAAAATCCGCGAGTCTTTGATTGCGCGAAATTTGGTTCAAGGGTTTAAACTGAACTCTTGATCCATTGCTTGCCACTCGTACTTAGGGTTTTCCTTTTAGATTAGAGTCTTACAAACTTGAGGTCACAAATTGTGACCTCAAGTTTGCCTGACTCAATCACGGCATAATTTCTGCTCAAAGCAGCACATGACTTTAATTATTTCAGGCAATAAGGACTTCGAATCCAAGATCTATTTAATCCGTGGCGAGAAGGTCATGCTCGATTTTGATCTGGCGGAACTTTATCAAGTTCCAACGAAGCAATTAAATCAGCAGGTAAAACGTAACCTTTATCGCTTCCCCTCTGAGTTCATGTTTTACCTTTCAGATCAAGAGCTTATAAACTTGAAGTCACAAATTGTGACTTCAAGTTTGGACTGGGGCGGAAGACGGAAGCGTCCTTCCGCTTTTACCGAGCACGGAATCGCCATGCTTTCTTCAGTCCTGAACAGCCGCAGAGCGATCGAAAAAAGGATTGCCGAGTTAGAGAGCAAGTCCGATCGAAGATTCAAAATAGTCTTTGATGCGATCCGAGAAATCATGTCCAAACATGCTGTCCCATCAAAACGGATCATCGGCCTGGGACCCGACGGAAAGAAATAGCCGCACTTGACTCGCCCGCTTTCGCCGGTAGGATTGGGTAATGAATAAAAATATTCGATTGGCTGGATTGGCGTTTTTGCTCGTAAGCGGGCTCTGTAGCTTTGCTCAAGCAGACGAAACCCCACAACCCCCGATTCGCCTCGATGGTCTTTATACTTACTTGGGTGTTCAAGCCGGGATCAACTTTGCGTCTCTGAGTGGAGATGGATCGGCCATTCTCAGCTCAAACACAGGTTTTCAAGCCGGCGTTCAACTCGATGTGCCTTACACCCCTTATTTTTCTTTAATGCCTGAGCTTCGCTACGTTGAGCGAGGCTTTGGACTTTCTGGCGACGGAAACGTCACCTTGAATTACGTCGAGTTGCCCGTACTGGCAAAATTCAACCTGCCCACTGGAAATCCGTTCACGCCGTTTTTACTTTTCGGACCGAACTTTTCTTTGAAAACGGGGACCGGTGGGAATGGAATCCTGCTCGGCGCCGGTTCTTATCATACTTTTGATTTCGGTCTCAATTTCGGTTTTGGAGCGCAGTTTCAGATCGCCCAGACTTCCCGTTTCTTTGTAGATTTCGAATATTACTTGGGTCTAACCGATGTTACTTCGGGCTCGGACCTCAAGAACAGTGTTCCCGAAATCAATGTCGGCTTTGCCTGGGCGCTTTAATACGAGCTGGCGCGGCTCCAAGATCTTAAAATACGACCTGTGATATACTGATTGAAGATGGCTCTTCTTCGGTATTTCATCCTTCTGCACACGGTATTTTCGCTTTTCGCATCTGCTGGAAGTGCAGATGATTGTGGCACGCCCGTTCGCTTAGATGCCGATGGCGGGTCTATGCAAAACGTTCCTGTCCTCGACCAAGGAAACCTTCCCATCTGCTACGCTTTTAGTGCTGCCGAAATGCTCCAAACTTGGCGCTGTTCTCATGGAGCTTTGGATTGCAAAAACAAGCAAGTTTCGCCTGTATCAATCGCGGTCAATGCGGAGCTTTGGGAAGTCAATCACAAGACCGTCCAAGTAACAGGGCCGACCGCAAAAGATTCTTTATTTTGGGGTTATAACCGCGACCAAATATCGGCAGCAACGCTCTTTCAAGGTCCCTTTTGTGATCAAGGCGCGCTCCAAAGTATTTCTCAAACAAATGAACTGCAAACGGACATCGATCATCTTTTTAAGCAGTACAAACAGAAATGCGTGAACGCCGTTTCTCTTTTTGGGAACATCTCTTCCCCGGACACTGCCTCCTGCCGCTTAATGGATACGCAGCCTCTCGATCACGCTTCGTTTGAATTTCTTGCAAAAGAGGGACAGGATTGCTTTTCTCAGCTTGGCTTGGGAGCGCCCGTTGATCTCAAACAAGTCGAAGCAGCGCTCGTTAATTCCGACCCTCTTCTACTGATTCAAGGTCAGATTGTAGACACCTGTAAGACTCATTCTGTCCCCGTCCCTTCGATGCCTCCTCTCGACTTTTACGACGTCAGACCGACTCAAGGGGGCGAGGTCGACACCACAAAAACGTCCGAGGTAAAAAATGCGATCAATAGCGAGTTTGATAAAATGGGAAAAGCCGGACAGCCGATTTTTGTGGGCTATTGCGCCGACGTTTTAAGCGCAGGACGTAGCTACATTCCCGCCTTTGGAAAAAATTGTTCGGCCGCGCATGCATCTCTCATCATCGGACGTCGTGAGGATCCGAAAAAACCGGGTGTGTGCCAATATCTCGTCCGCAACTCGTGGGGTAAATCCTGCGATCGAAAGATCAATGATCCCTATAGTTATCACTCCGATTGGGAGTGCGACACCGACAAGGGTGATTACTGGATTGACCAAGACGTGATGCTTAAAGCGACGATGGAAGTGGGCGGCGTCGAAAACGAAGGTATCGGGGGTTTAATCCCGAGCAGCAATCTCAGTAGCAGCACCCGCTGAAACAGGGGACATTGCAGATGGCGCCCAATCTTTATGGCGTTCAGAACCGCGCGCAGTTCCGAAGATACTACGGAGCTGTCCGCAAGCCGCTGAAATATCGCGTCCACGTGAAATGCGAACAGTCGCGGTGACATTGCGATCAAGCAAGAAGCGCTGAAATTTCTTTACGACTTCATCACTAGGGCGTTTGTAAACTGAACCTGAATGTTCGTTGAACGGGATCAGATTGAGCTTCGATGGAATCCCGCGAATCAACTTCACGACACGTGCAGCATCATCGACAGAATCATTAAAATCTTTGAGCATCACATATTCAAAAGTGATGCGGCGGTGACTGCCGAGTGGATAGTTTCGGCAAGCATTCAATAATGCTTCGATGTTCCACTTTTTGTTCACAGGCATGATCGCAGAGCGCTGCTCATCGTTCGATGCGTTCAACGAAATGGCCAGCGAGATATCGACACTTCTGCCGAGTTCTTCGATCGCCGGAACAAGTCCGCTCGTGCTGACGGTAATTTTTCGTTTCGAAAAATTCAGGCCATCTTGATCCAGCATGATTTTGCATGCTTTGATGACGTTCTGAAGATTATGAAGGGGCTCGCCCATGCCCATGAACACGATATTGGTGATGGGCGCGACTTTGCGAAGCTCAAAAACTTGGGTGACGATTTCGTGGGCCTCAAGATGACGATCCAGTCCTTGAACTCCCGTGAGACAGAATTTGCACGCCATCGCGCAGCCGACTTGGCTGGAGATGCAGGCCGTGAGGCGCTTAAAGTCGGTCTTGATATTGGCTTGGGTCTGGCGACCTGAGAAACGTTGACCTTCGGCGAACTCTTCGGCGTCTTCGTCTTGGTCATCAGCTAAGGCTTCGCCTTCGATACTCTTCTTTTCTTGAAGAGCGGCGGGAATGATCACACTCTCGATGGTCTTTTTGTCTGAGAGATCCCAGAGAAACTTATGTGTGCCGTCCAGCGCTTGGTGAGAAACGTGTTCTTTGAGGCGGAAGATCTCGACGTTGCCCTTGAGCCACTCGCGAAGCTCCTTGGAAAGGTCGGTCATCCCATCCCATTCGGTCACGAAGCGCTGATAAACCCAGTGAAAGATCTGCTGCGCACGGTACTTGGACTGGCGCTGAGCCTTCTTTTCAAGATCAGCCTCGAGCTGAGCCAGGTCTTCGGCCGAGAGCTGAGCTGCGGCGTCGAAGCGTGGGCGCTTGACCTTACTTAGAGGTAAAATCAGATCGGCCAGCTCGTCTTTGGTGAGAGATTGAAAATAGATCATTCCGGTCAAGCTTTTAGCCGGGTTTGACGCGGATTTCAACCCAGAACTACAGAAAATTGAAGCGGCTTGTCAGGCTTTTTGGGGAACTGGAATGGCCGGGAGCTCGATCTCAGCCGCAATGGCGTCCTTTGAGTCTTGCGAGAACTGCTTAAATTGGATCTCGAGGTCCTCAGCAAGAGGATCGAGCTTTTGATCACGGGCGAGCTTAATGAGGATCTCAAAAAGCTCTTTGCTCCGAATACCTTGTCTCAAAAGGAGGCGTCCCTGGTTCATGACCTCAGGAACAGGCTTCGTGCCACTTGCGACCAGAAATGAGGAAATCTCGTAGTCCGGGTGAAGGTGGTTTTCAGCATTAAATCGTTTGAGAAAGCGTGTTGCCTCAGCGAAACGATCACAAGCAACTAAGCTCTCGACGATGTACCGGAGGTAGTTCGTACGGCCCGCACTAGAGGCCGCTACCTTATCGAAAATCTCGACTGCCTTCTGATGTTCCTGCTTCGCAAGAGCGTGCTTTCCGGCAACAGCCATCGCCGAGCACATATGGCGCGTAAGCACCTCAGGGCGTTCTTCGAGCGCTGTAAAAAGTTCGTAATACTTAGGAACGTCCGCGTAGTTACTCGTGGTCACTGCCAATCTCAGAACTGCTGCTAAGCGATTGGGATTGGCCGGGAAGTACTGAGCGATTCGCTGAACGACTTCGTAAGCTTTCGCAAACTTTCCTTGTTGAGTAAGTAGCTCGTAAAGACCGACTAGGCACTTGTAGTGAATTTCACTATGGGCGAGGCCCTTGCGATAGTTCTGGTCCGCACTTCCTGCCGCTTTCTTAATCTCGGCGGTTTGAGCGAGATAAAAGTAGGCCAAGGTTGGGCTTGGATCAAGCTTGGATGCATTTTGAAATACAACAACGGCTTCGTCGATCTTTCCTGCCATCAACAGGTCTTTTCCGATATCGATCTTCTGGTGATACTCGTCCGGTTGAAGTTTCGCGATAACGGCCTGAGTGATCGACTTTTGAAGGCGTTTGATCGTGTAGGGTTTCACGATGAACGTATCGACATCTTCTTCGGCTGCGGCCGCAACGGCTGATTGTGATCCGTTCCCGGTCACCAAAACAAACAAAGTGTCTTTGATCTTCGAACTTTCGTAGGTTTTTTTTTGATCTTGCAGCAAATCTAAACCCGATCTTTTACCCAACATGTAATCACAGAGGATGATTTTCGGTTTCATCTGCTGAATGACTGCTTGTGCCTCTTCGAACGATGTTACCAAACTCATCTGAGAGCGGCTTGCGCCCATCTGGATGAGATGAGAAGCAAGGGTTACGCGCGCGCTCGACACGCTGTCAGCGATCAGAATCTGGTTTGCTCCGAAATATTTACGAACAAGAGGCGAATCCATTAACCCTTCGCCTCCTTCATGAATTGATGAATGCCTTCTTGAAGTTCATCAAGCTTGTCTTGAATTTCGGCATAGAGTCTGGCTGACTCGGGATCGAGTTGAATGGAAATCAACGCACGATCGTCGATTTCACTCGATTGAAGAGACTCCACGGTACCGTTCATCTTGAGAAGTGGCGCCATTTTGAGATTGAGAGTTTCAAAGTCGAGCGCAAATTTTTGACCGACTTTCCAATCTTTTTTGGGGACGCTGATCGTCAAAGAGCGTTCTGAGGCTTGGTCGACAATTTCGATCGCGTTGCCTTCCCATTTAGGAAAAGCGCCCTGCTTCTCCATCGCCTTCGTGCCGGTCTGCCAAGAAGGTTCCGCCTCTTCGGGCAAAGTCGAACTCTTGGTGCGCAGAGGGGTTGGCTGAACGTGTCTTTCAGCGACGTGCTGAAGATCGGAAAGGTTGTCATTTGACTTAGCTTTAAAAGACTTATCGAACTCGATTCCCTTTTTCTCGCCACCTTGCGCGGCTTTTTCAATCAGCTTGAGTTGAGTCGCAATTTTGTGCGCAATAGCCTTTTGGTTGGTATCGAAATCGAGGACTTCAGTCGCGCCACTCTTTTGCAAAAAATCGGAAACCTGCGTATTCGTGAGAACACTGAAGACGCCAACTCGAAGTGTCTTCTTGGTTTTCACTTCTGCTTGATGACGACTCAGAAAGCTAATGATCTGAACAAGATCTTCTTTTTCGACCAAGACGAGATAAACAACGCCGATCCAACCCGCTTGGATCTGGCTGGACGCGAGGCTCAAGGACTCGACTTCAAAGACCTGATCGGAAATTGTCTCGTGCAGCTGCTGAATCACCGGGCCCCACACCGGTGGCTCCCCCTTCACGCGCACAAATAAAACTCCGAATTTACCGGGGTTAACAGCCATGCGCCATGCATCCTTACACGCCATGAACACGTTAAGACACGTTACGCGTTCGAAAGTAATTTGGATTGAAGGTTGAAAATCAGTGGTGACGTAATCTACCCTTAAATTTAAAGGAATTTTGAGGCGATTGTCAAACTTCGAAGGCAGCGCGAACAGCTAGCAAACTCGCAACGCGCCAACGGAATGGCACAAGCTTCGCTTCTTTGGTCTTGAGCGATTTGGCGACCATTCTCCATGGCTGCTTAGCCTGACCCCAAGTCATCCACTCGATGCATGGGACCGTCAAACCTTGAACAGGAACAGAATGTTTTTCAGAAAGGTACTTCACCACTTCGCCAGGCACTAGGCAACGATCAGGTCCGATAGAACCTAAATCCGGCTCATAAAAAGCTTCGAGCTTTCCGCCGCGGAACAAAATCAAAATATCCTGCTCTTGCTCGAGATACTCTTGGCAACCGGCACCAAATCGTTCGATTAGTTCAGGAGTGGGTTGATAACCTTCGCGCGCTTTTTCGAGACGAATGAAGACTCCATAAGCACTCGGAAAAATTTTTCCCATTCCGCCCAGAAGTGAATCCAAGAGAAAATGTTTTTCGGCGAGGCAAGTCTGACGGCGCAAGCTGTTCCGAACTTTGAACTCCAGCTGTGGAAGCGCGCTCTTTCGAATGAAATCAATTTGCTGGTAAAGATGAGGCTGACCCACGGCACTCGAAATCCATTGATCAACATCTTCGCGCTCGAGCGAAACGACTTCGCAATCGCCATGAGCAGCCTTCAATGAGGTCAGCGGAGTGCCGATCCAGTCGCAGAGGTCTTCGTTTTCCCCATACGCCGCGATCACTCGTGTTTTTTCAACGACCGCAAAAATCACGCGAGTCTTTTGACTCTCAAGCGGCAAGCTCAACGAGCGCTTTTGCGGATAAAACACAGACTGAAAACTTCTCCAGTCGTAACTCAGCTCCATATGCTGTTCTCCAACCCTGGAAGTTCGGACTTAGCGGAGTCCGCGGCGATATGTGCTGATGTGTTCTGTTCAAGTTCTGCTGCGAGGAAACGCTCTTCTTGATCGTTCAGGTGCTGGCCGTCCACCGCAAGCGGGAAGATTCCGCAAGCCGGGACTTCAAACGAGAAACGAGAAGCAGAGCCGGAGTTCGGATTGTCAGCCAATGCTTCCGGCGCTGACGAGAGCGCAACAGAGAGATCAGAGACGTTCACTGCTTGAGAAAAAATCACATCGCCTGAAACTTTGCGGCGCGTCCCATTCAACAAGAAAAGTCCTAAACCGCCGCCACGCTTTTCCATCGGGATGACTGCCAAACGAGAATCGCTGACTTTACAGTAAGGTTGAATATTGGCGACTGCGAACACGGCGTTGATGAATGACTGCCATTGAGCATTCGACTCACCTGAACCGTGACCGAGGTCCATGCCTGCCTCTGCGCCGTATTCCGAAATAAAGAGCTTCCCGTCGCCCACTGCGTGCAAGCGATACGGAAGTCCGAGCGCGATCTCAATTCGCTGGGTCCGTGAAATAATACTTTCAAGTTCTGCACGAGCCGACTCGGTGTAGAGCGCGTTTCGTGGAATGACGAGAGTCTTCCCAGCGCGAACCCAGGCAATGATTTTCAAAATGTTTTCGCGAGTAAAAATAAACCGCGGGTCGACGACGAGAATATCAGCGTTCTTCTCTCGCAGAACGAGATCGATTGAAGAAACGAGGCGTGCGCCAGTTCCGATCTTGTCTTGCAACTCTTGCCAAAGCGGCGCCGCGCTTGATGCCCCGACGCCACTTCCTGCGCCACTCCAAAGATGCGGTGTCAGGTAAAGAGCGCGCGTGCGGATTCTTAAATCTTTGGACGCGACCGATCGCGCCAGAGCTTCTGTGCGATTTCTGAAGTTTTTGGAAAGTGCGAACCAATCACCAGCATCGATGTAGATTCCGCCACCTTGGCCACCCATCAAGAGCAGGGACTTCAAAATAAGGAATTGTCGCTCTGGATCTGAGAGCTTACGGAAACCGCCGAGCGAACTCCAATGCAAGTAGGGCTTCGCACGAGACTCTGACGCCATGCTAGAGCGAGCCGAATATTCATCAATCAAGCGGGAGAGTGAAAAGAAGTCGGAATTCCCCCCGGAAAGCATCTGAAGGATGTTGGAGTACATCAAAGAAGGATCGGCTTCTGGGGTATAAAGCTCGGTCTCAGAAAGTCGAATATAAGACGCTTTGCGACGCAAGTGGTGCAGCGTGCGATTGCGGAAAACGTCTTCGGATTGTTGAAAGAACCAACGACGGTTCGTATCTTCCAGATTGCGGGTCTTCCAACGATTGGAAGCTGCGGGATTCGGATCCGAGAATTCACGCTGTGCGAAAAACTGTTCCACACGTTGGCGGAAAGCTAAATTTGCATGTGTAGAATATTCGCCTGCATTGCCCGAGAAGGCCGACTGTGCTGAGTCTCGAGGTGAACGATAGTATTTCCACAAACTTCCGGTGACCACGACTTCAACGCCGCGGAGAACTTCGCTTTGAGTTCGTCCTAAATCAGCCAAGAAGCTGTCCATTCGAGCCAAAAAACTGAAATAGCGTTTTTGAAACTCAGGTGCAAAGAGTGATGGGATGGCGAAGGAGTTTGGCGCCATATTGATCGCAATCGGACCTTGCTGTGCGTGTTGCGCGAGATTTTCTTTGCGTTGAATGATATCTTTCGGAAAGCCAGAGTTCGGATAATGAACGCCCACTTCAGGTGTTATTATCAATGATACTGTCATTCTCCTGTCTGCGACGGCTTGGAGAAAGCGCGCAAGAGTATGTGAGATATCTGACTCCATTGCTTGCCATGGAACAAAAGTCGCAATGTGAGTGACCCCGTGACGAAGAAGTTCGTCGAGTCGCGCGCGCATCATGCGTGGACGGCGTTCCCAGTAATTGACGACCAATTGGATCGCCTGTTGTTCGGACTGCAATTTGTGCTCG
>Ga0302315_10004641_pt1 | contig 11937 bp, 8 predicted proteins | sample III_Palsa_N3_1_FD_200532 | JGI IMG/M metagenome (GOLD analysis project Ga0302315, IMG submission 200532) | Peat permafrost microbial communities from Stordalen Mire near Abisko, Sweden - III_Palsa_N3_1 | ecosystem: Environmental > Terrestrial > Soil > Palsa > Peat permafrost | place: Sweden... | reverse complement strand
GACTGCCAGCGGTGTCATGGGCCGGGGCGCGCCCATGTAGCTGCTGCGACCTCACACGATTCGAGCCTTGAGCTGATTCGGTCCTCGATTGTGAATCCGCGCAAGTTGCCGCGCGATCGGCAGATGGATGTTTGCATGCAATGTCATCTGGAGACGAGCAGCCGCGATATGCCGAATGAGATTCGCGCTTACAGCCGGAGTGTGTTTTCGTATCGTCCAGGCCAGCCGTTGGGGGAGTACGCGTCCTACTTCGATCGTGAGAAGGAAGCGACGGATGACACCTTCGAAGTTGCTCATCAGGCGTACAGGCTGCGCAAGTCCAAATGCTTCCTCAATAGTCAGATGACATGCCTGACGTGCCACAACCCACACGATATTCCACGAGGGAAAGAGGCTACGCAAACGTATGTTGCGGTTTGCCTGAGTTGTCATCAGGCGGTGCAGCATCGTGTTGCGCTGGCGGCTGGGAGCGATTGCATCAGTTGTCACATGCCAAAGCGACGAACCGAGGATGTCGTGCATGTTGTTATGACCGACCACTTCATTCAACGCGACAAGCCGCAGGGCGATCTGCTGGCACCGCTAGCCGAGAAACTGACCGATCGAGGGAGCGATAGGCCTGTCCTTCCGTACTATCCGCCGAACCTCGCTAAGGACCCGAAGTCGGAACTCTATGTTGCGGTGGCGCACGTCAATGACGCTAAGGGTTTGGAGCGCCTTGAGGCTGTTCTTACTCGGCAAGCGCCGACTGCGCCGGAGCCTTACGTCGCATTGGGTCGGGCTTATTTGCGGGGAGGTGATGCTGCGAAGGCTATCCACTGGTTTGAAGCGGCACTGGTACACGACCCTCGCTATCGTCCCGCGCTGCGAGAGCTGGGGCCGGCGCTGATCGCAACGAAGCAAGATAACAAGGCAATTGAAGCGCTGCGGCACGGTGTCGCGCTGTATCCCGATGACGACAATCAGCTCACGAATCTGGGCAATGTCTATCTGCAGAAGAACATGACGGCTGAGGCACGGGCCGCGCTGACTCGGGCGATCGCCGCGAATCCGGAAGACGCGAATGCGTCCAACCTGCTGGGACTGGTGGCACTGCGAGCCTCCGATAATGCGGCCGCGGAGAGGTCTTTCCGCGAGGCGATCCGGTTGCAGCCTGACCTCGCTGAAGCGCAGACCAACCTTGCGACTCTGCTGACCGGAAAGCACGAGTTTGCGGAGGCGAGATTTCATTTCGGCAAGGCTTTGGAAGCCGATCCGGCGTCGGCCGAGGCGCACCATGGCATGGGTCTGTTGCTCATCTTGATCAACTCCATCCCCGAGGCTGCGGCGGAGTTGCGAGAGGCGGTTCGTCTGGCGCCGGATTCGGCCGTGGACCATGGCGATTTCGCGGATGTGCTCGCAGCCCAGGGCGACATACTGGCGGCGGCGGAAGAGTACAAAGAAGTGCTCAAACTGAAGCCCAGCCAGGCTGATGCGCATCTGGGACTCGGGATGGCGTTGCTGCAGGAGGGCAAGAGCGACGAGGCGGTCGTGCATCTGAAACAGGCTGCCCTGAGCCATGACCCTGACGTCAGTGAAACGGCCAAGAAGGCACTTAGCCAGCTTGGTCGGTGATTGAAGGTCCGCACAGTGGAAAGCAACCCTTATTCCTCTACACCTTTGAACCCCCACCTTGACTTCTGTGTTTTGCGATTGCTAGTATGTGCTGCCTACACAAACGCAACATAGATTGCATAATACGCAATGACGGATGCGATAGGCACCACCACATCACCGAAGGAAGGCAACCTTGAATTCTTCGACGGGTATCTCGCGACGCAGACTTATCTCCAGTGCCGCGGCTGCGTGTGCCTGGGGCGCTCGGCCATCGTGGGCGACGGAGATGCGGAAGATTTCAGCCAACGATAAGGCGAACATTGCGTTCATCGGAATTGGCAACTACGGGGCCCAAAATCTGGTGGAGTTGGCCCGGGAAAATATCGTGGCGGTGTGCGATGTGGATTGGCGGACGCGGGCGCAGTCGCCTGCCAAGACATTGCCGGCTTCCGAGGTTGCGCCGAAGTATCCGCAGGCGAAGCGCTTTGACGATTGGCGTGTGATGCTGGAGTCGATGGATAAGAGCATCGATGCGGTGGTGGTGTGCACGGCCGACCATGTGCACGCGGTCGCCGCGATCACGGCGATGAAGATGGGCAAGCATGTGTACTGCGAGAAGCCACTGGCGCACTCCATCGGTCAGGTTCGCGCGATGACTGCGGCGGCGAAAAAATACCCGCGCCAGGCTACGCAAACAGGCTTTGTCGGCCATGCCTCCGAAGACGTTCGTCGCATTGTGGAGTGGGTACGCGATGGCGCTATCGGCAAGGTGGAGAAGGTTGAAGTCTGGCAGTCGGATTGGGCGGCTGGACAGCGTTATACGTCACCTTACGATGAGGTGACGCACATTCACGATCGGATTGAGCTGCCGCCGGAAGTGAAGTGGGATCTGTGGCTTGGCCCGGCGCAGGAGCGGCCATTCAATCCGATGTATCTGCCGCTGCGCTGGCGTAACTGGCTGGACTTCGGTACGGGAATCCTGGGAGATCATGGGCCGCACTTTCTTGATCCTGTGCTGTGGGCGCTCGATCTTGGATACCCAGTAGAGATTTCGGCGGACGCGGATGCGGGGTATGACGCTGCCGTGCGTGGCCAGATGTTTGCCCGGTATTCCCATGTGAACTATCGCTTCCCGGCGAAAGGTGCCAGGGGCGCAGTTGACTTGAAGTGGTACGGCTATGCGACGCCGGAGATTCCCAAGGGATGGAGCAGCACCGAAACCTTTCCAACCGGCGGAGGCATTCTGCACGGCAGCAAAGGCACGCTGGTGTATGGCCCCGTGTACAGCAGCAAGCCGGGTGTGCCGAAACAAGTCTGGTTGCTGCCGGATGAGCTGGACCGCGAATACAAGCGACCGGAACCGACGATTGCCCGGCCCCAAAGCCACTGGCTCGAATGGATCGATGCGGCCCGCGCTGGAAAGCAGCCTTCGGCTAACTGGGATTATGGCGGCTTTGTTTCGGAAATATGCCTATTGGGAAATATCGCGATTCAACATGCGGGGACGGCACTGAAGTTCAGCCCAGAGTCGCGCATTTTTACGAATTCTAAGACGGCGAACGGCATGTTCGAACACGGTAGCCGACCAGGCTGGCATCTACCCGCTTGATCGGCAGGCTGATTCGCTGCGCACCGCCCACTGATGGACTTGGCAAGGAGCTTAGGAAACCGATGAGAATGTTCCCGCGGTACGCATCCGCACTCTGTGTTGTCGCGATAGCCGTGCTCGCCGGAGTGTATCTTCGCCATGCGTCGCGCATTGCGCTGGCAGAGGATCCACGTGAGAGTGCTCCGTACAGCACGTGGCGAAGCTACGAGGGCGGTATTGATTCGGCACAATACTCTGCGCTGAAGCAGATCGACCGGAGCAACGTCGCGCAGTTGAAGCAAGTGTGGTTCTATCCGGCGGGCAATAATGGCTTTCGCTACGGGTCCAATCCAATCGTTATCGACAACATGATGTTTGTGATTGGCAGGGATAACAATATCGTCGCTCTGGACGCGGCGACAGGCTCTGAGATCTGGGTCTATGACACACAGAAGCCTCGCAACATCTCGCATCGTGGCCTGAGCTACTGGGAAAGCAAAGATCGCTCGGATCGCCGATTGATCTTCTCGACGGACAACGTGTTGCACGAGGTCGACGCAAAGACCGGCAAGCTCATTCCAGCGTTTGGCAAGGATGGAGGCGTTGATCTTCGCGAAGGGCTGGGGCGCGTCCCGAACAGCATTCGTCAGATCCAATCGGGCACGCCTGGTCGCGTGTTCGAGAACCTGCTGATCCTTGGCTCAGCTACCGGCGAGGAGTACGAGTCTCCGCCGGGAGATCTGCGGGCGTTCGATATTCTGACCGGCAAGTTGGTTTGGCAGTTCCATACGGTTCCGCATCCCGGCGATCTGGGTTATGACACATGGCCTCCGAACGCATGGAAGTATATCGGCGGAACGAATACCTGGGGTGAGATTACGATCGACGCAAAGCGCGGGATTGCATACTTTCCTCTTGGATCGCCCACCTACGACTTCTACGGCGCGGATCGGGTCGGAGCAGACCTATTCTCTGACTGCCTGCTCGCTCTGGATGCTCGCACGGGTAAGTATCTTTGGCACTATCAGACCACGCATCACGACCTGTGGGACTACGACCTGATGACGGCGCCGAAGTTGCTGACCATCACCCATGAAGGGAAGAAGGTCGATGTTGTGGTGCAGGCCGGCAAGAATGGCTTCGTCTACGTCTTCGACCGAGTGACGGGAAAGCCCATCTGGCCCATCGTGGAGCGGCCAGTGCCTCAATCGGATGTGCCCGGCGAGAAGTCGTGGCCCACCCAGCCGATCCCAACGGTGGTTCCGCCATTTGCTCGCCAGAAGTTCACTGCGGATGAAGTAGATCCCTATATTGCCGATCCGAAGGAGCGAGAGAAGATCAAGGAGCTGGTCGCGGCCTCGCGCAATGAGGGAATCTATACCCCGCCGTCTCTGGGCAACACGATGGAGATGCCGGGCAATAATGGCGGCTCAAATTGGGGCACGGGCGCCGTCGATCCGACCGATGCAATGTTCTACATCCAGGCGAAGGAAGCTCCGTCGATGTTGAAGCTCGAGGGCCGGCCTCCGCGTCGCCAGATGACGGGAACGCCCGAAGCCCAGGGCCACGTTCTGTACCTGCAATATTGCCAGGCGTGCCATATGGAGTCGCGGGCGGGTCAGCCTCCGGCAATCCCTTCGCTGGTGAACGTCGTCTCGCGTACCAGCGCCGATCACGTCCACAACGCGATTCATGACGGGCTTGCGCCGATGCCGGCATTCCCGGATCTTGGCGATGAGGACATATCGAATGTGATCGCATACCTAAAGGACCCGGGCAAGGGAGATGTGCCGCCGGAGATTCTTACCAGGATGATGGCGCCCGCGCCGTCTACCAAGTCGAAGCTCGGACCAGGAGGCCAACGTTATTGGACCGGCTATGGCTATATGAACTCGACTGAGGGGCTACCGGCGATCGGGCCGCCGTGGTCTACCCTGACCGCGTACGACATGGACAAGGGCAACATCAAGTGGCGGATTCCGCTGGGCGAGGTAAGTGCGCTGACTGCGAAGGGCATCCACGGAACCGGAAGCTACTGGCCACGCGGTGGGCCGGTGGTTACCGCCGGCGGACTCATCATTGTGCCGACGAAGTCCGACAATAAGCTACACATCTACGACAAGGACACAGGCAAGCAGATAGCCGAGATTGAGGTCGCTGCGGGGCCGGAGGGTATCCCGGCCATGTACGAGGTCGCAGGGCGCGAATACGTGGCCATTAGCGCAAGGCCTGCTGTCGAGGCACCGGGAGATTCGCAACCTCTCGGTAGCCCGGCACCGGCAGTCGCGTCGACACAGGGATATTACGTCTTCGCGCTACCCCAGGGGACGGGTAAGTCGAACTAGAGCTTGCATTCTTTTGAAAACACCGTCGCTGCGCCTCCAGCGACGGTGTTATTTTTTCAGGTGCCTACTTACCTACCCAACCGCCGTCTACATAAAGCGACTGACCGGTGATGTAGCGAGCCTCGTCCGAGGCGAGGAATGCGGCAGCGTGGCCGATGTCGCAGGGCTTACCCGGTCGTCCAAGCGAGATCTGGGCGACCACCAGCGGAAGTATCTCGGGGCTCTCCAAGACCCAACGGATCATGGGCGTATCGATGAGGCCGGGATGGATGCAGTTGACGCGAATGCCGTGCTGGCCGACCTCAGCGGAGATGTTGCGCGTAAGGGCCTCGACTGCGAGTTTGCTGGGAGCATAGTGGGTTCTCCCTGGCAGGACTCGCGCCGCCTGAATAGAGCCGATGTTGACGATGGCGCCAGTGCGTTGCTCCTCGATGGCCCGCCTGCAGAAGACCTGAGCACACATCCAACCGCTCTTCAGGTTTACGTTCGTCACGTCTTCCCATTGCTTGTCGGTAAGTTCGAGAAATGGAACGATGGTCTCGATGCCGGCGTTGTTCACCAGGATGTCGATCGGCCCTAGTTGCTGAGCCTCTTCGAACATCCGCTCAACGTCGGCACGTTTAGAGACATCTGCCTTCACGACCAGCGCGCGTCGGCCCTGGGAACGAACCGCCGCCGCAACCTCTTCGGTTCGTTCATCGGTGCAGATATCGTTGATGACGACATCCGCTCCCTCTCGAGCGAAGACCTCGGCGATTCCCCTTCCGATGCCTTGCCCCGCGCCCGTGACCAACGCTACTTTGCCTGTTAGTTTCATAGTCGTCCTTCAGCGGGAATAATTCCCTCAATTCAGTCAACTGTCACAAAGCGCCACTATCAGCGCTCAAGTTAGTGGATCGTCCAACCGCCATCCACCAATATTGTTTGTCCCACGATCATGTCGGCGAACGGGCTGGCAAGAAATAGCACGGCCCCCACAAGATCCTCGGGCTGGTTCCAGCGACCGCGCGGGATCATCTGCTGAGTCGCCCACTCTTTGTATCCGGGCTTCTCAAGAATGTTTTTTCTGGACTCGGTTTCGGTAATGCAAGGCGCCACCACATTCACGAGGACACCCTGGTGAGCCCACTCGAGCGAAAGTGCCTTTGCCAGATGATGGACTGCAGCCTTGACTGCCGCGTAGAGCGCACGCTTTTTGAATGCAATCACTCCGAAGTTTGAGCCTATCTGGATGATTCGTCCCCATCCTTGGGGCAGCATGACTTTGGCGGCCGCCTGGGAGGCGAAGAAGACGCTCTTGAGGGATGCGGTGACTGTCTTGTCAAACTCTTCCTCGGTGACATCCAGCGCGTCGTTGGTCCCGGTCCACCCGGCATTGTTAACGAGAACGTCGATGCGGCCAAACTCCGCGACAGTCTTGTCCATGAGCGCTTGCACCTCGGCGACCACACCTACATCGGTCTGGACGACGATTGCCCTGCGGCCGAGGCCCTCGATCTCCGCCTTGAGCGACTCGATCTCGGCCATGCGCGGACCGGGGTGCTTGGCGAGCACGAGGTTCGCACCTGCCTGTGCAAAGCCTAGAGCAATTGCCCGACCGATTCCCTGCGAAGCCCCTGTCACGATCACTACTTTGTCGTTTAGCTCAAAGCTCGAATAATTCATTTGCGTCCATTCCTCCGAGGACTGTGCCGAATAATACGGGAATTTCCCGGCAAGTCAGTTGATATACGTTCCCATAAAGTTCGTCCTGGAGCTTCGGGTATTGCGTTTACAGATATTTCTGTTGCGTATGATGCAAGCAGCCAAGATCTTACCGTTGCCTCCATCAATCGTCAAGGACGTAAAACATACCAATCGAGAGATGGAGCTCCGAGCCGTCTTTCGGTCTGAAAGATTCACGTCCAAGAGCTTGATCCCATGAGTGTTTGCAGCGGCTGGCGTGGGGAACCGGAGGTCGACACGCTTGACAAAGAATTGCTGGCCGGTTCACAGTGATTGCGTAGCACGCAGATAGTATTGCGCAAAACGCAACGGATTGGAACCTTCAATCCGGGTCAATTCTCCTCCCGTCAAGCTCGACGGGAACTTTCTGCAAATAATCCAATATTGGGAGTGTAATTTCAGTGAACTCCACCCTGAGCCGCCGTAGTTTTCTTAGCCGTACTGTCGTTGGCGCAGCCGCGGTTGCCGCACTGCCTGAATCGCTGCTGGCGTCGCCGCTAAGCAATATTCCTATCGGCTATACGGGAATTACGTGGGCGAACTCGCACATTGAAGATGGAATCGTCACCTGCGCGAAGCTGGGGTTCTATGGCTTTGAGACATTCGGCGACGTACTGGTGCAATGGGAGAGCCAAGGCGGCCTGGAGCCGGTTCTGCGGCGGAATAATATCCCGTTGATCTCCGGCTATTGCACACTCAATTTGACGGACGCGACCCGCCGGCAGGAGACGCTCGACAAGGCGGTGAGCTGGGCGAAGCTCATCAAGAAGACCGGCGGCCGCATCTTTGTGCTGGGACCAAACCCGGTTCCACGGGACAGCTATGTTTTCGCGGACCACAAGGCAAACATCGTTGCGACCCTGAACGAAGCCTCGAAGGCTATCGTCGACCAGGGACTTACCCCCGTGCTTCACCAGCACACCGGCACGTGCGTGGAGACGCGCGACGAGACCTATGCGACCCTCGATGCGATCGACCACACCACCCTGAAGTTTGGGCCGGACGTAGGGCAGCTTACGAAGGGTGGGTCCAATGCGGTGCAGGTTGTGAAGGACTACCTGCCGCTCGTTCAGCACATGCACTTGAAGGATTATGACGGGAAAGATTCACGGCTGGCGTACTACTGCCCGCTCGGCCAAGGCAAGGTGGATGTGCCTGCGATTCTTCAACTTATGGCCGGCCGGAAGATTAGTGGTATGGTGATGGTAGAGCTCGACAACGACTCGAAAAATCCGTCGCCGGTTGCTCCGGCCGAGCTTGCTGGCGAGAGCCAGGCATATTTGAAGAAAATCGGGGTTAAACTTCGAGCTTGAGAGCGTGGGAATGCCCGCAAAGAAAACTCCTTCACTGCCGTTCATCCAAAGTCTGGATCGCGGACTGACTATTCTCCGGGCGGTAGCTCTTTCCAAGCAGCCGATCTCGCTTGGTGAACTATCCGAACTCCTGAAGATTGATCGCAGCAGCGCCTTTCGGTTGGCTCACACGCTTCGGCGCCGCGGGTTTCTATCGTCCCCGACAGGCCGCAAGGACTACATCCTTGGCCCGGCAATGTGGACCTTGTCCCATCAATACGACTGGAGCAAGATGCTGGTTCGCGTGGCGCACCAGCAGCTCAAGCTGATCGCCAACGAACTGAACGAGACTGCCCACCTGGCGGTGCGCGAGGGCAAGAGCGCCTTGTTCATCGATTCGGCGCACGCCAACCACGTAATTGCAGTTGCCGGCCAGACCGGCGAGTTGGTGCCGCTCTACTGCACGGCACACGGCAAGGCTCTGCTGGCCGATGCCAACGAGCACGACCTCACGTCGCAGTTTGGACCGGGCCCCCTGCAGAAGTACACGGCGAGAAGTCTCGGGAATATCAAGGCTCTAGCCAATGAGTGCGTCGAGATCAAAAAACGTGGTTATGCCACGGACGAGGCGGAATACAACGAAGGAATGCGTTGCGTTGCTGCGCCGATACGCTTAACCGATGGCTCTATCGTCGGCTCGATCGGCATCTCCGCACCGGAATCGCGGTTCCTCAAATCGCAGATTCCGAAACATGCCAAGAAGATCTGCAAAGTTGCCGCTGATATCGGCAGCATGCTGAGCCCATCCGACTCAGCCGATTAGCCAGCCAAAGCCAAAAATCTTCGGAACGCTGCGGACGACTTAAGTCCCGGTCATGATTGCTCGGCTATTTCCCCGTGCGACTCCCGGTTGTGCGGTGACGTGCGCCCCCTTGAGAAGATCATGCAAACTCCTGCCGCGGTTTATCCGGGTATAGTATTATTGCAATCGTACTTGCGTAATACGCAATGAACATTTGGGATGGTGCAGTCCCAATCCAGGAGATCAGCGTCACGACATGGAAAATCCGATCCTCGATTTCGGTATCGATCCCGCCGCATTGAACTACATTGGCACTGGACTGCAACGGCCGGAATGCATTCTTGCGGAACGAGATGGCACACTGTGGAGCGCGGATTCGCGCGGCGGTGTTGTGCGGATGAGGCACGATGGGACGCAGGAGATCGTGACGCAGAAGATCTCCGGGCACTTTGCGCAGGCTGATAGTGAGGCTTCGCGATACCTTACAGGGACACTGCCCAACGGCCTCGCGTTCGCCCGCAATGGCGACGTTCTGATCTCGAATTTCGGCACCGATCGCCTGGAAGTCATGACTCGTCAGGGCGAGTCCAAGGTGCTGGCCGACAGCATCGATGGAGAGGCCATCGGGAAGGTGAACTTTGTCCTGCGGGATTCGAAGGATCGCATCTGGATTACGATCTCGACCAGGATTAAGAACTGGATGCACGCGCTGAAGCCGGACCTTCCGGATGGTTATATTGCACGCTATATTGACGGAAAGTTCCGCATCGTGGCGACGGGTTTTCACTTTACGAACGAGATCCGGATGGACGCTAACGAGGAGTATCTGTACGTCGCCGAAACGACTGGTGGATGCATCAGCCGCCTTCGGGTTCGAGAGGACGGCTCGCTGGGCGATCGCGAGATCTTTGGGCCGGCGAGTCTTGGCAAGGGAGCGTGGCCGGACGGAATTGCGTTCGATAGCTACGGCAACCTGTGGGGAACGTGCGTGTATTCAGACAAACTGTGGGCGCTTACGCCGCAGGGCGATCTTCGGGTCTTTCTGGATGAAGGCGATCCGGTGAAGGTCGATGCGCTGGAGAAGCAATTCTTCGCGGGAGCAGTGACCGAGGATGTCCTATTCGCAACCGGCCGGGGTGTCGCGCCGTGGATGGCGAGCGTTACGTTTGGTGGCCCGCAACTGGAGACCATGTACATCGGCTCGCTGAAGGGGACGCGGATTCCGTACTTCAGGGCTCCGGCGCCGGGCCTGCCGATGGTGCATTGGAACGATCGTTACGCCTGAGGCTGGCCTCGGCGACAACCAACCGAATTAACCTGGACTGGAGAACTGAGATGCCAACTGAGACTGCGCTGCTGAACGCCAACTACATCAACGGGACATGGGAGAGCGGAACCTCTTCGAACACGATTCGAATCGTAAATCCGGCGACGCAGGACATCATTGGCGAGATCGCACTGTCGGAAGAGAGTGACACGAATCGGGCCGTGGAAGCAGCGGCGGCGGCGTTTCCGGGCTGGCGCAGGACTCCTCCACAGGACCGGATCCAGTACATGTTTCGCTTTCGCGAGTTGCTGATTGCGAATGCGGATGAGATTGCTCGCACAACTACGCTTGAGAACGGAAAAACCTTCGCCGAGGCTCGCGCGGAGCTTGCGCGTGGCATTGAGAATGTGGAAGTTTCGTGCGGCATGCCGACGTTGATGCAGGGTTATAACCTGGAGGACGTGGCAGCGGGGATCGACGAAAGCATGATTCGCCAACCGCTGGGTGTAACGGCTGCGATAACGCCGTTCAACTTTCCATCGATGATTCCTCTCTGGTTTATGCCCTATGCCATCGCGTCCGGCAACACATTCATACTGAAGCCTTCGGAGCGGGTACCGCTTACCGCGAAGCTGATCTTTGAGCTGCTGCATCAGACGGGGCTTCCGAAGGGAGTCGCAAACCTGGTCGTTGGTGCGAAGGCGGCTGTGGATACACTGCTGCACCACAAGGATGTGCGGGCGATCAGCTTCGTGGGATCGACGCCAGTGGCGAAGTATATTTACGCCGAAGGATCGGCCCACGGTAAACGGGTGCAGTGCCAGGGTGGAGCGAAGAATTACGTCGTCGTGATGCCGGATGCGGACATGGAGATGGCGGCCAAAATCGTGAGCGACAGCGCGTTCGGCTGCGCAGGGCAACGATGCCTCGCGATTTCGGTCGCGCTGACCGTGGCGGAATCTACCAAGCAATTCAACGAGGCACTGCTCGATCTGGCGTCGAAGATCAAGACCGGCAACGGACTGGAGCCGGGTACGGGGATGGGACCGGTCATCACGCAGGACAGCAAGGAGCGCATTCTTCACCTGGTGGAGAAGGGAATTAGCGCCGGAGGCAAAGTTCTGCTCGATGGACGAAATGGCGTGAATGGGAATGGAAATTTCATCGCGCCTACGGTACTTTCGGGGATCGATTCGTCGAACCCGCTGACGGGTACGGAGATCTTTGGGCCAGTGTTGACGGTAAACGAATCCCACTCGCTGGATGACGCGATTGAGACGCTCTCGAAGAGCCTCTTCGGGAACTCCGCTGCCATCTTTACG
>Ga0302315_10004640_pt1 | contig 11937 bp, 4 predicted proteins | sample III_Palsa_N3_1_FD_200532 | JGI IMG/M metagenome (GOLD analysis project Ga0302315, IMG submission 200532) | Peat permafrost microbial communities from Stordalen Mire near Abisko, Sweden - III_Palsa_N3_1 | ecosystem: Environmental > Terrestrial > Soil > Palsa > Peat permafrost | place: Sweden... | reverse complement strand
GTGAGCGATCATTCTCCTTAAATAGGAGGCCGTCTACGTTTAGAACAGTTCAGCCCGACTGTTCCCGATTTCTCTCTTGTAATCAGAGGTTTACGGTTGGGAGTTGTTAGCGTTACGAGCCTGTTACGAGCGTGCTAGACTGAAAATCCTCTGGTCGGGGAAGCATATGTCTGTTGCCATTTCCACATTACGGAAGCAATCCCCGGAGGAAGCCGCCGAGATCCGAGCCGAACTGGCCGCAATTCTATCCAGCAGCAGCTTTTCGAGCAGCAAACGTTGCCAGGACTTTCTCGAGTTCGTTGTCCAGCACGCCCTTGCGGCGGATTATGAAAGCCTGTCTGAGAGGTTTTTGGGGGTTGAATTATTCGGCAGACCTGTCGACTACGAGACGGCGACGGATTCGATTGTCCGTGTACGAGCCAACGACGTGCGTCGAAGACTCGCCCAGTACTATGCCGGCCAGCGGTCTGCGACCGCAGTAAGAATCGATCTAGTGGCCGGAGGATACATTCCAGAATTCCATTGGGGATCGAGGGAGAGTCATACGCTGTTGGGGGAAGAAGCCGCACACCCAGCGCCGGGGATTGAAAAGCCAAATCCGTTTCCAGACGCGGCTTTACCCCTGGTTTCTGCAAACCGCGCCTCTCACTCGGAGGCGGTTCGTCGCTATCCGAAGGCTATTTGGGTTAGCGGAATCGCAGCCGCGCTGCTGGTTAGCAGTCTCCTGGTGCTGGCTCTGCGCCCGCATCCAAGCAATTTCGATCGTTTCTGGCAGCCTGTGCTGGAGGCTCCAACGGCACCGGTTATAAGCCTACCTACTACCGATACCCTTCAACTAAACCTGGATCCCATGCGAACGCTGAGCCCGCTGTCCCAGCTAAAATCGGGCGATTCGCTTAAGCTGGCGCCGGGCGACTTCATCGCTTTTCATGACTGGCATGTTTCGGTGCCGGTCCTTCAAGCTACGCTCTCGGTGGCTCTTGCGCTGGAGCGGAAAGGAAAGGTCCCACTGGTAAGGGTTGGCACAGATTTAAGACGAGACGAACTCCGGGGACACCCTATTATCGCGATCGGTTCGTTCTCCAACCCATGGACTGAGCAGAACGTATCCGGTTTGCGTTTCACCTTCGATCGAGGAGCGTCCGACAAAGAATCTCCGCGCATCCGAGACTCTCTAAACCCTCAACGGTCATGGTCTTTGCCCCATACCTATCCCGATCCGCAAGATAAGGATTACGCCATCGTTACCCGAACTTTCGATCCTGTTACCCACGAGCCGTTTGTCTCTTTAGCTGGGTTACATAGCTTCGGCAACCAGATTGCAGGGGAGTTCGTGTCTCAGGAGTCGTCCTGGAATGAGGTTGCTCGCCGGGCCCCGGCAGGCTGGGAGAAGATGAACCTACAGGTAGTTCTGGAAACAAACATCATTGGAACCACGCCCAGTTCCCCCAGAATTGTCGACGTGTACCTGTGGAAGTAAAGCAGTTGGCCCATTGCGCCGATTGTAGCTCTTGAGGTTTCCGGCCCCTTGCAATGGACGCTATAATTGCGAGCAGGGCGGGAGTAGTTCAGTGGCAGAACGTCAGCTTATTCCCCAGCTAATCATCTAAAACTGCCGTATCCGGAGTGCGCTGTAAAGCGTTCCCGTGGGTAGTGCCCGATGATGAGCAAAGCGACTCATCCGACATGAGGACCTTGATGGAGACTGCTATTGGAGGTACTCCCAATGTCCGATTCCAAGGCAACTAGGACCATCATCGACACGCATCGGCACATCTTCGGTCCCAAGCTGAAGCAGAAGTTAGTTGAAAATATAGGCTTTGACGATACAAAGCCGTTGCCGCAGGCAAATGCCGACGAGATGTTCTTCTATCGCGAGTCAGTGGATGTTGACTACTCGATGGAGATTCAGCAGAAGAGCGGCGTTACGCTCTGCGTGAACAGCTATGGTAGCGAGATAGAGAGCTTTGCTCTGCCTGAATCAAGAAAAAAGATGGCATCTGCGAGACCGCCCGGCGAGAAGAAGGCATGTCCTGCTTTCACCTGAACCATCCTGTGAGTAACACCCGCCGTTTCGAGGAAACGTGCAGGGTCGAAAAGAGTTCGCTTGGTTCCAGGCATCGAATTACCTCAAGTAGCACCCCTAGTGAGATGCCGTAGCGGACGACGACACAGTACGCATGGGGAACTAATTACTTGTGAGGGAGAAAGGGTGAGCACTTTCGCCCTTGTTTGAGGGCTTCCAACGGGCACGTAAGGCGGTTCATCTGGTCGCAGTTGCACCCAATCGGATTGCTCATTGTCCGGCAGATCGTCTCGTTCAGTACCGCGAGGCCGTACTGTGGGCGAAGGCCAGTCGAGGCCAGAGCACATCGCCCTCTCACACGAGACGGCAGTACGTCTCTAAGGAATCTCTGACGCGACTCCATCGCGTGTGAACCTCACGGTTCCCGACTCGAAGGCCAGATTGGATCGGTGTGATTCGGACTACTGGACTATTACAGCCAGGCTCGCGCTGCTCAGATCGCCGGTGTTGTCGGTCACGGTGACGGCAACAGTCCCTGTAAAGACAACGTCGACTGTGCTGGCAACCGAGGTCGAAGGCATGTATGTTGAATCTCCGCTGTAGACCGCTGTGATTGCCTGAGAGCCGATCAGGAGTTTGGTTGTCGTCAGAGCCGCTGTCCCGGAGGTCAGGTTCACTGTACCGAGAGTGGCTCCCGATGCTGAGAACAGGATGCTGCCGGTGGGGATGCTACCTCCCGAAGCAGACGTCACGTTGGCAGTGAGTACAGCCGGACTTCCCAAAGCTGGCGTCGTCGGAGAGATGGAAAGTGCAGTCGTCGTGGCGACCAATGAAGTCTGGCTTTGCGAAGCTGGTGATCCTCCGGTGCAGCCTATAGACCCGAGAAAGCAGACGGAAGCCATGATAACGAGGGTTGTCAGCGTAAGGCGGCGCCGCTTAGGTAGCACCAGGAATATAAGACCGGCCAAACTTGCCACGAACCCCGTATCCATCCAACCACTTGGTGTTCCGCGTTGCGCCACTGTGTGAACAGGGTTGGTGTAGAGAGGGGAAGCCAGTTGTAAGGTGAGTGTCGAGGTGATGGCACCATTAGGCCCGGCTACAGCAGGGCTGAAAGAGCAGCCAATTCCAAGGGACGTTGTTGAAGGACAGGAGAAAATAAGCTGACTCGGAGTCAGCGAAGCCGAACCGTTAGGCGTGACAGTAACGGTTGTGCTGCCAGTGCTGTTTGGTGCCAAGGTAAGACTCCCCGGATTGATTGTGGTTGTAAAGGAACTCGATAAGACGATGGTCAACGGAGTGATGGCAGCCGAAGTATAGTTCGTATCTCCGGAGTACGTCGCCGTGATGTTGTTGGAGCCCAAATTCAGCAAGCTCGACGAGATCGTGACGAATGCCACTGAAACGGGAGGAGTGGTCGAAGTGGAGGCGCTGGAGAGCGATTGGGATCCAAGAACAGCTCCAGTGGTCGTGTTTGTGAAAATCATTGTGCCGGTTGGAAAGGCCCCATAAGTCACTCCCGTCACCGAGACTGATAGAGAATCGTTCTGTCCGGGCAACACGGAGGTTCGGCTCGAACTTAGAACGGAAGTGGCAACAGCCTTCGTAATAGTGACCGTGAGGCCTGTGGACTTGCTGGGGGCAAAGGTAGCATCGCCTGCGTAACTGCCAAACAATTGGTAGGTTCCAACGGGTAACTGCTCCGCAGGGACGGCCCCCTGGCCATTGGTGAGTGTGACATCAGCTACCGAAATGCTGCTGAGCGTCGAACTGTTGCTGGTGATACCTACATCCCCCGAAGGCAGGCCAGTCGCTGGTGCCACGGGTGACACAGACACTGTGACGCTAAGCGAACCTCCGTAGACCGCAGTGGTGGTGGAGACAGTTGCGATCGTAGTCGTCGTTGGAAGGAACGTCGCCGTGGCGCTGCTCCATCCTTCGACCAGGTTGTAGGCGTTGAGGGAGCCCAGGCCTGTCGCCAGGTCGTAGCCAGCAGTAGTGTTGTAGCCGGGCAGGATGCCAAGCTCATCCGTGGCTTTTGTAGGTGTGCAATTGGCGCTGGTACCGTAGCAGGGAAGCTCGATCGTTCCTTCGGCAATATCGTATAACATACAAGAGTTCCCCGTAGCGGCAACGGCAGAACCGCAGGCTGTCTCATTCGCTCCTCCGTACTGTGCCGCAGCAAGCTTATAGAGCACGTAGTTCACATTTCCCTGCTGGTTGCCTGTCTTCTGTTGAACCAGCGCCATCATGCCAGAGAAGACTGGAGCGGCAAACGAGGTTCCGCCCGCAGCCTCGAGCGCGGTGTTCAAATTACAGACGCCGCCGGCCAGGACATCGGATTCGCAAAAAATATAGAAGCTGCCCCAGATACCGTTGCCGGCCATGAGTGAGACGTCGGGCAGGTCGCGAACGCCATCCTTTGGAATTCCGACGACCCCGCTCTGCCACGCAGGCTTTGGATAACCACTGACGCAGAGACTGCCCCCTACCGCGCAGTTGCTGGGGCCGCCTGAGCCCGCTGCCACTGAAAGGTAACTCATATCAAGTGGGTCATTGCACAGTGCCTCTACCGTTGTGTCTGTGGAACCATTGGCTTTCAGTGCCGCGAGAATGTCGGGACTCGCACAGCTATCGTTCCAGGTCGATTCGGGAAGGTACGACTTAGCCGATGCGAGTGTCACCGGGTCATTGGTGGCGTTCCAATAGAGGCTTGCGTTGACGTAAGTCGAATGATAGTCCGAACCACCCACGGCTACGTTATAGGGGGTTGACGCGATACCGCTTACATTCATTCCATGTTCAGCAAACCCAGTTGGATTGCCCTGATCGCATGAGGCCGATCCCGAATCGCCAGCCGCAGCCACGACAGTGATGCCCTGGGAAGCAGCCTGCTCCCATATTTCACTGTAATACTGATTTCCAGCCGTCCCGAGGTAGGGCTCACACTCTCCCCAACTGACGTTCAGAATGGAAGCGAGATTGTTGTTGATAATGTAGGACGCAGCGCCGTCAATGCCGCCCGAAGCTGCTGTGGGCGCGGATACGACAAGGTCGATCGTGGCGTTCTTCGCGACGGCACCGGCCCATTGCACATCCAGAACGGCTTCGTCTTCCGCTGCATTAAGTCCCGGATCGGGACCATAGTTGATGATGTTGAGCTTCTTCGGAGGGAGTCCAAACGTGGTTCGGAAAAAGTCGACATCGGCGGGGTTAATATCGGATTCACTGACGATGGCGATCGTCTGGCCGGTTCCGTCGATACCTGCGGCCCACAGCGGCAGCACGTTGTAAATTGTGGCGATATCGTAGGGCGCGAGCGCGTGATATACAGTCGTCCCGCCGTCATAGGTCGTTGTGAAGAGAGGTTTTGGTTGATTGATTCCCTGTGCCATCTCCCAGTTTGATCCGTTGTGCCGGACAAGGGTCGCCTTCGTGTGCGCTGGATGACGAGGAAAGTTATTGAGTGCCGCGAACCCGTTCACAACTCCTGCGAGCGCGGCAGGAATCTGCGGGTCGGTCGAGTTGGCGTAGTACGATTCGCCATTGACTTTGTAAATGTGCAGCTCGGTATGGAAGGCCGATCTGAGCTGTCCATTTGTACCTGAAAACGAGATCAGGTTGTGCCCGGCCATGAGAGGTTCGACTGTAAAGCCGTGGCCTGTTAGCCAATCGGTGATCTTCTGAAGGTCATCCGGAGCGACACCAAACCGTGCGCCGTACTGTTCCGCGGTCAACCAAACATGATAATTCGGCGACTTTGAGTTTTGCTGATCGTCCGCGAGCTTGTTGAGCCCGGCCTGTTGCGTATCGCTGATCTTGAGCGCAAGAATCATTCGTCCCGTCTGGAGCGAATCAGGGGCCGCGCCCTGATCGGCAGCAGCAGCGGCGAGTGGATGCACGTTGCCCTGCAGGGTCACCAACCGGCTCTCGTCGATAGGGTCTGTGATTCGATTCGCGGGCCGACTCGCCTGCGTCGTCATCTGCGCGTCGCTCAAGGTCGCGATCGAACCGGACAGCAATGCCAATAGAAGAAGTTTCGACCAGGATCCCGGGAAGAGTGCCATACTAGTGTTCTCCAAACTCTTTGTGAAGCAAGTGGCTGCGACAGAAAGGCATGGAAGCCGGATCGACCGATCCGGCTTCCTCAGGCGGGTGCTACTGCACCGTTACGGTGACTGCAATCGTCTGTGTCTGCGTGAGTGTGGCAGAGGCGGCCGTCACAGTTAGGTTGTAGGTGCCAGGTGCAGTACCCGGATACTTATTGGTGGTCGCGCTGGCGGTCGAGTTGGACGAGCAGCCGAGCAGTGCACTTACAGATCCAAGTGCCAAGGCTAAGACGGCAACGACACTCAGGACACGCGGAAGGCGACGACGTCTGGGCCACAGCATCAGGGCCAGGCCCGCAAAGCTCATACCACCTAGTGTTTCTGCCAGGGGTTTACCACTTGGAATGTTGCGCGCCTGGTAGGTGCTGTTGGGAGGGGTCGTGGCAACCACAATTGAAATGCCGTAAGACTGTCCGGGCGACAAAGTCACGCTCACAGGGCTGGCTGTGCATGACGTTTCAGCCGGCGCTCCCGAACAACTCAGCTGCACGACTCCATTGAAGGTCGTGTTCGCTGCGACCACAGCAGTGACCGTGCCGGTTGCGCCTTGAATTAGAGACAGCGTTGGAGTCGGCACCGATAGCGAGAATGCCGGGACTACCGGCGCGACCGTTACGGCGAGCGAGGCAACCGATTGGTTGTGATTAGAGTCGCCCGCAAAGCTTGCTGTAATCGTATCGTTGCCAACCGGTAGTGTAGACGTCGTCAGCGTAGCCACTCCGCCTGTCACGGGAATGGAGCCAATGACTGTTCCATTGACACTGAACGAGACAGAGCCTGTTGCGGCGACACCGGCGCTTACTACCTGGTTGAGGGTTGCAGTGAATGTTACGGCGGCTCCTTGACCCGGCGTGGTGGAAGTTGCGCCGAGGGCCAGCGTAGTCGCCCCACGGTTCACAAACTCCTGAGTCCCGTAACCACTGGAGACAAGCCAGTCTGGAGCTCCGCTGCCGGCAAAGTTACCTGTGAAGGTGTACATGGAATGCGCGAGCTGGGCATTTCCTAAATATCCGCTTAACTCGACGACTGGCAGCCCAAAGGTGCCATCGCCCAGGTTGGGAAGCACCTGCGCTGTCTGCGTAAATACCGCCGCAGTGTAGGGGTTGAAGACCCCTACCAGAGCGAGGTCCGGAAGGCCATCCCCATTGAAGTCGCCATACGCTCCCCACTGTGCCCAAACGCCTGGGTTGACGATCAGAGGACTGCCGAAGGTGTAATTGCCTTTTCCCGGAAGCACCAAGGTACCCGTAGAGTTAGGGTCGATGGTTTTCAGGGTTGGGTTATAGTGCCCTGCTGTCAACAGGGTTAAGTCCTGCTTCCCATCTGCGTTGTAATCGCCAGCGACGATGTCCGACACGATGTAGCCGGGCGCCAGTATCGTAGCCGCGGCGACGTTGAAGGTGCCGCTGCCGTTCGCATTGTTCGGAACTACGTAAACATTCAGGTTCGTGTAGGTTGAAACGTTTTGGTCTATGGCGGCAATATCCAGGTTGCCCTTCGCGCCACTGAAATTGATCAGCCTGACAAGGTAGAGTTTGCTGCCCAGGGCAGTGAAAGTCGCCGGCTGAAAAGTCCCGTCACCGTTGCCTAAGAGCGTGAAGAAACCGGAGGGATAGACTACTGTTGTCTTGCCACACGATGCATCCCCGGGGTACGCAAGAACAATGTCAGTGAATCCGTCACCATTCACGTCTCCCGCATCTCCGTAGCTCATGGTGCAGACGGGGGACGAGCCGATCGTCAGCAACACGGGAGTACCGGCGACACCGCTCTTGTTGATCAAGATCGCGTAGCTTGTCGCGCTATTGTGTTGGAGAACGATGCTGGTGCCGGCTGAACTGGTGATCGCGAAGGGTTGCGCGAAAGTAAAGGCAAATGCAGAAGTCAGGTCGATCGTGGTGAAAGTGCGGTCACTAGACTGATTGCCCGCGCCGTTTCCCTTGCTGAGGCCTACTACTATGTTGCGAGGACCGTTGAGTTGACTCTGTTCATCCAGGCCGACAACGTCCAGCACTCCGTCGCCGTTGATATCAGCCGTGGCGAACACATCGACGTTTCCGCCGAAATTTTCAAAGTTTGTTGAGACGTTCTGTCCACCCAGTGCGGAAGCTGCAAGGAACTGGCCAGCCTGGGCGGCGGATGTTGCCGTTCCAAGGTTTTGAAGGTAGCCGACTTGAGCGAGATTTACATCCACATCGACCAGTGAGTTATATATGCCGCCGTCATAGTTCGACGGCTGGGGCTGTTGAATGCCCGCTGTTGGACCCACTATCTGGGTGGGAGCGGCGGTAAAAACACCTTGACCCGCGTTGGGAAAGATGTATACGAAGCCCCACGCATAGACCACGATATCCTGCGTACCGTCGCCATTCATGTCTGCAATACTCAAGGCATTCGGATTTTGGATCGGTTCACCCACCAAAGTGGGAGGCAGGGTAGGACCAGGAATTGGAGGGTGGAATGTGATCCCAAATGTGTAAAGGTCATCACTCTGGCCTACGAGCAGTTTCGCCACGGTCGGGTTGCCAGAGGTGTAAGTGGCGTCATATACCGCGCCGTCGCCGTTCATGAAAACGAGATCCGTCGTGGGAACGCCAGAACCCACCGTGCCCGGAGGATTCTTGGTGGCGGCCAAACTGGCCTTGACGTTCGCGCTCAGATTAGTAGCCAGAAAGCAGTTGTCGGCAATTATCGAACTGCTCTGGATAATCGGGACGGGTACAAGAGGTGCCTTGAAGGTGCCGTCTCCGTTGCTTTGCATGACCAAGATGCTGAGGCCTGCGTTGGCGGCGACATTGAGTGCTTCATCTTGAACGAGAATGGCTATTGCGGATGCCGTTTTTCCATCCGCTGTCACTACGGCAGAATTCCCATACGATGTCGCATACAAGTCTGGAAAAGTCGTATCTTGCTCGGCGAGCGGGAGCAGGACGCCGGTTCCAGAGTTGAGGTACGTCCGCTCCGCGACGATGCTTGTGGAGGCTCCCTTAGCCGCATATTTGGTCACTACCGTATAGGTGGCTACATCCGGTGCACCATCGCCGTTGAAATCTCCCACAAGAATGCCGCCGCCGTATGCCCAGTTGGCACCGGCGTCCAACGCGATCGCATATGTCTTTGGCGCGGCGAAGGTTCCGTCTCCTTTGCCGATCCAAACGACAATCTGGTTATTGTTGACGTCCTGACCAACCAGGTCCGGAATGCCATCGCCGTTCATGTCCGCAACAATCACGTTTCCGATTGACAAATTTCCCGGGTTTCCGTTGTTGTTCGAGATGATGGGCGAGAGGTTCTGGATTCCCGCAAGGGTGCCGGGGTTGAGAATCACGTCGATCGTGCCGTCGCCCCTGATTATCGCAACGTCTTCGTAGCCATCCTTGTTGAAGTCGCCTGCGACGGAGTTGAACGCGGTAGCACTGCTGCCGTCTTTGAGGGTGAGGAAAGGTGCGGTGAGGAAACCGGGGAAGTTGACATTGCTGCCACCGATACCGGTCGGCGTCGTCGCTGGGGCCAATGCTCCCTTGGGACGGGCCGAGGCGCCCTGCGCCAACAGGTCCTTCATGATGGGTCCAAACTCGCGCTCCCAGGGGGTCATCTGTACATTGCTTGAATCAGCAACTCCGTTCAGGGGTGCGGCTTGAACCGCTAAGGGGGGCGCTCCAACCTGGCCGCCGGATTGAAATGGCGACTTGATGGTCTGAGCCATACCTGGTGCGCCAATTAAGGGGAGTCCAAGGGCGATCGCTGCGATCCACCGCAGACCATTGACTAATTTCTTATCCATTTGAAGACTCCTCTCGATTGCGGAACAGATGTGACTTGTTCTAATCGCAAAGAGAGCATCTGCCTGCAAAGCCGTCAACGAAACTCATCCAAACAAATCTAAACTGGAGTATTAGTCTTTAGACTGAGCGACCTATGCGAAAGTGATGGTGAGCAGAACAGCTCACTGTTATGTCGATCACCGACAGAGGCCTATAATCACGAGCAAGCGAAGCCGGGTGCCCAATGTACGATGCCTACCTGTTCGACTCTTTCGAGGTGTCGGTCCGGCAAAGAACGGTACGCGTCGGAGGGGATCCGGTCAAGATACAGGAGCTGCCATTCCAGATGCTTCTTATCTTGCTCGAGAGGCCGGGAGAGATTGTAACCAAACAGGAGTTGGCTAAGCAGCTTTGGGGGCTGGAGACGTTCGTCGAGGTGGACAAGAGCCTTTACGTCATGGTCGGCAAGTTGCGCGACGCGCTCGGCGACGATGCAACTCAGCCTCGCTTTATAAAAACCGTCTCCGGGCAAGGATATCGTTTTGTCGCGCAAGTGACTTCTTTGGTTGCTCCGGTTGTCGGTTCGTTGCCCACTCCACCGACTCTAAAGGTAAAGCGTTGGCTACATTCCCTCAGCTGGCACATGGCACTTTGGAGTCTCCTGGCCGTCGCCCTGGCAGCAGGCGCAACCACATCTATCTATAGATACACTCATCAGCCACTTGCCAGTGACCAGGATCGGGTCGCGGTCGGAGCTTTTACCAATAGCACCGGGAACCCTGACTTTGACTCCACGCTGTCCTCGGCCGTTCAACTCAAGCTGCAGGAGTCGCCGTACCTGAGCTTGATTCCGAATGAAAAGTTTCGAGCAGTGTTCAAGGACTCGGATTCCGCGTCGCTCACGAATCAACTCCATGGTTGCGTGTCCCTGAACGGACAGTTGCTGCTGACGGGACAGCTCATTCCAAAGGCACAGGGCTATCAGGTAGTACTGACGGCCTGGAGGTGCGCCAACGGTCGCGAGCTGACTACACAGAGAGCCGATGCAAAATCGCCGTCGGCGATACTCTCTGCGCTTGATCTTGCCACCGACCGAATGCGGCGGCGCCTCGGAGAACCGGATGTATCGGTGCAAAAGTTCAATGTCCCACTGGAACAGGCCACCACGGCATCTCTCACTGCACTGAAGGCGTTCACCCTGGGTGAGGAGAAGAGAGCGGAGGGAGACACGGCCGCTTCGATCGCAAGTTACAAACTGGCAACTGATCTTGACCCGCAGTTTGCGCTTGCCCACGCGCGCCTGGGCACGATGTACAACAATACAGCGCAATACGCTCTAAGCCGCCAGTCATACCAGAAAGCTTTTGATCTGCGTGATAGAGCCAGCGATCGAGAAAAGCTCTACATCTTAGCTCATTACTACGACTACGTTACCGGCGAAACCAAGCGTGCCATCGAGGACTACGAGCTCTGGCGAACACTCTACCCTCGCGATCTCGTGCCAACCAACAATCTCGCACTCGCTTACCTGGCGATCGGTCAACCGGAGCAGGCGTTGAAGTTAGCGCAGAGAGCAATCCTGCTAGACCCAACTAACGGAATCCTTTACGGTACGCTAGCCGAAGCGTATCTGAAGTTAGGCGACTACGCGAACGTCAAGCTTCTATGCAATGACCCAACACACGGGAAGATGAATGTAATGGGTTTTCATCAAGTATGCTTCCGCGCTGACTTCGCGCTCAGCGACGAGAGTGGCATGCGCCAACAGCTTCAATGGGCGAAAGGAAGACCCCAGGAAAACGAGATTTTAGATGACGCAGGTTGGGTAGCGATGTATCGCGGTCGTATTTCCGAATCTCGCCGTCTGTTCTCCGAGGCAAGGGAAAGCGCACTTCTAAACCACTCCGACGAGTCCGCTACAGCCGCGCAATTGGACGAAGCCAATCTGGAAGCTGACATCGGACTTCTGTCACCAGCGAAAAAAGATGCGGAGAAGATACTCAACGCGCCTCTGCAGAGTGCATCTGAGCAGGCGCGT
>Ga0302315_10004638_pt1 | contig 11938 bp, 3 predicted proteins | sample III_Palsa_N3_1_FD_200532 | JGI IMG/M metagenome (GOLD analysis project Ga0302315, IMG submission 200532) | Peat permafrost microbial communities from Stordalen Mire near Abisko, Sweden - III_Palsa_N3_1 | ecosystem: Environmental > Terrestrial > Soil > Palsa > Peat permafrost | place: Sweden... | reverse complement strand
ATCGATCCCTCTCAGGTGAAGTGGACGTATCTGGACGCGTTCTTTATCTGGCTGCTGGTATTTGCGGAGACGTATGCGTTTGCGATCCTGTTTCTGGGGTTCCTGCAGACGCTGTGGCCGCTGCGCCGGACCCCGGTGCCGCTGCCTGAAGATACAGACCTGTGGCCTGAGGTCGATCTGCTGATCCCGACCTACAACGAGCCGCTGAGCGTGGTGCGGTATACGGCGCTGGCGTCGATGAACATCGACTGGCCCGCGGACAAGCTGAATGTTTATATCCTGGACGACGGCAAGCGCGAGGAGTTTCGGGCGTTCGCCGAAGAGGCGGGCATCGGGTACATGACGCGCGACGACAACGCTCATGCCAAGGCCGGCAATATCAACCGCGCCCTGCAACGGCTGGATGCGCCGTTTGTAGCGATCTTCGATTCTGACCACGTGCCGACGCGCAGCTTCCTACAGTTGACGATGGGCTGGTTCGGCCGCGATGCGCAGCTAGGGATGTTGCAGACGCCGCACCACTTTTATTCGCCCGATCCGTTCGAGCGCAATCTGGGGCAGTTCCGGGTGATCCCGAATGAGGGTGAGCTGTTCTACGGCGTGGTGCAGGACGGCAACGATTTCTGGAATGCGACGTTCTTCTGCGGCTCGTGCGCGGTGCTGCGGCGGAGCGCGCTGGACCAGGTTGGCGGCATTGCCGTCGAGACCGTGACCGAGGATGCGCACACCTCGCTGCGCATGCAGATGCACGGCTGGAACACGGCTTACATCAATATTCCGCAGGCGGCAGGATTAGCGACGGAGCGGTTGAGCGGGCATGTGAAGCAGCGCATTCGCTGGGCGCGCGGGATGATCCAGATTCTGCGCACGGACAATCCGCTGTTTGCTCCCGGACTCGATCCGGCGCAGCGGTTGTGCTACTTCAACGCGATGACGCACTTTCTGTATGCGCTGCCGCGATTGATCTTCCTGACAGCCCCACTGATCTACCTGGTACTGGGGCATACCAACGTGCCGGGTTACTGGGCAGCGATCCTGGCGTATGCGTTTCCGCATCTGGTGTTGTCGAATATTACGAACTCGCGGGTGCAGGGGCAACATCGACATTCGTTCTGGAACGAGATCTACGAGACGGTGCTGGCGCCTTATATCTTTCTGCCGACGATGCTGGCGCTGGTCAACCCCAAGCTGGGCAGCTTCAATGTGACAGCCAAGGGCGGTGTAGTGAGCCGGAGCTTCTTCGATACGCGGATCGCGCAGCCGTTCCTGGTGCTGCTGTTCCTGAACTTCCTGGGGATGCTGTGCGGGATACCTCGGTACTTCCAGTTTCCCGGCGGGACACTGCCATGGCCGCTGAATGGCCTGGCCAATATGTATGACGGGACCCATCCTGGAACGATCGTGATGAACGTGTTGTGGACGATCTTCAATATGATCATCCTGGGGGTGGCGACGGCGGTTGCGTGGGAGAGCCAGCAGCGCCGGCAGACGGTCCGGGTGATGATGGCGGTGCCGGCGAGCGTGGTGCTGTCGGATGGAACGGTGATTCAAGGGGTGACGACGGACCTCTCCAGCGGCGGTGTGATGCTGCAACTGGACGAAGCCTTCGAACTGCCCGGGGGCGAGAGCGTGAAGCTGGTGTTCCCGGTGCTGGACGGCGATGCGACGCTGCCGGCGACGGTGGTGGATGTGCGCGGCGCGACGCTGCGGGCGTACTTCGACCCACTGACGATCCAGGAAGAAGAGGCGTTGACGATGGTGCTGTACTCGCGTGCGGACACCTGGCTGGGCTGGGGCGAATCGCGCGAGGTGGACCGTCCGCTGCTGAGCATGTGGCGCATCCTACAGCTCTCGTATCACGGGTTGAGCCAGAGCTTTCATAGCCTGATGAAGCGCGGCAACTCAGCGCCGAAGGGCAAGTTGTCCACCAGCGTTGTGCCTTTGCTGCTACTGCTGGCACTGTTGCCGAGCCTGCTCTTCGGGACGCGGATGCAGGCGCAGGCAGGCATGTCGGGGGCGGGGACAGGGGTAGAGCCGATTCCGGGCGCTGACGCTGCCCAGGCACGGCAGGTACCGCCGGGCAAGTTCGACAACCTGTTTACGCTGGCGGAGGTGAGCGGGGCGCCGGACACGATCGTGCTGCGCGGCGTGGACACGTATCACTCGGTTTATTTTTCGATTCCGCAGACGCAGAACGTGACCACGGCGACGATGAAGCTGTACTACCACTTCTCGCCCGGGCTGTTGCCGATGATCAGCCATTTGAAGGTGAGCGTGAACGGGACGCTGTTCGCGACGTTGCCGGTGCAGACGCAGCCAATTACGGTGGGGACTACGGAGAACGACCTGACATCGGACCAGAAGCTGGAAGAGCAGCAGAGCGGGTTGATGATCCATGTGGAGAACAGCGCGCTGCTGGTGGCCACGCTGACCATGCCGGCGGAGATGCTGGTCCACGACAACGAGTTGACGTTCGAGTTTATCGGGCACTACACCATGCAGTGCGAGGACCCTTCGCACTCGACACTGTGGGCGCATGTGGACAACAATTCTACGATCGAGCTGACCGGCAATCTATTGCCGCTACAGAACGATCTGAAGCTGTTGCCTCTGCCGTTTTACGATGCGGCGGTGAACCTGCATCCTTCGATTCCGATCGTGTTTCTGACGCAGCCTTCATCGAAGGCCCTCCAGGCCGCGGGCATCGTGGCTTCCTGGTTCGGGTTGTTGCCGGCGGATTACCGGTCGGTACGGTTTCCTGTGACCTTTGGGTCGATTCCACAGGGCAACGCGATTTTGATCAGCGAGAATACGCCGGAGCTGCCGGCGGCGTTGAATGTTGGAGGAGGTTCGGGGCCGACGATCGCGATGGTGACCAATCCCAACGATCCGTACTCAAAGCTGCTGGTGATCAGCGGAGACAACTCCGACGATCTGCTGAATGCGGCGAAGGTGCTGACGCTGCAGTTCAACCAACTTGAAGGCGCCTCGGAACGAGTGGCTTTGACGCAGACGCCGAAGCACAGGGAGCCCGACGATTCGCCGCGCTGGATGACGACCTCAAGGATCACGACGATCGGGGAGATCTCGCAACAGGGCGATCTGCAGGGAGACGGCAGCGTGCCGGTGGAGATCTATTCACGGCTTCCTCCCGATCTGTACTGGGGTGGACGGCAGAATGTGGCCTTCCAGATGTACTACCGGTATAACGGGATTCCGCTGGCCAATGAGAGCTCGCTACAGGTGTACATGAACGATGCCTTCGTGAGTTCGACGCCGATGCCGCATACGGACAAGGCGTCGGCGGATCTACAAACGATTGTGCCTGTGCCGTGGGTGAACCTGCGGCCGTTCTCGAACTCGATGAAGCTGAAGTTTGTGTTCCAGATAGCGAAGAAGGGCAGGTGCCAGGATACGGCGCCGATGAACCTGCAGGGAGCGGTGCTGAAGAGTTCGTACCTGAACATCATGGATGTACCACACTGGACGCAACTGCCGAACCTGGAGCTGTTTTCGAACGCGGGTTATCCGTTTACACGGCTTGCGGATCTCTCGGACACAACGGTGGTGCTGCCGGACACGCCGAATGAAGCGGAGATTGAGTTGTACCTGACGATGATGGGGCACTTCGGCGCGCAGACCGGGTATCCGGTGCTGGACGTGACGGTGACCAATGCCGGCGGCATGAAGGGCGGCGACAAAGACTACCTAGTGATGGGCGCGGTGGACGATTCGCCGGCGATTGCGCAGTTGGACCAGTACATGCCGGTGCGGGTGGAGACTGGTGGGCTGCATATTCAGGACACGGAAGGGTTCTTCAACATCACCCATCATGCGTGGTGGACGGTACGCAGCTCGGACCATATCGAGACGGGCAAGCTGGAGACCGCGGGCGGACTGCCGGATGCACTGGTTGAGGGTATAGCCGGAATCGTTCGGTGGTGGTGATTGCGCTACGCGACAAGTCGATCGTGGGAAACTTTCTGAAGGTGTTTTTGAAGAGCGCGCAGTCGTCGGACATCCAGCAGTCGGTGAGCGTGCTGACGGGTACGAAGTTCGCCAGCTACCGGCTGGGCAACGATGTGTATCATGTGGGCTCGCTGAGTATCTGGATCCGTATCAGCCTTCTGTTCTCGGAGTTTCCGTGGCTGGTGGTGATCGGGTGCGCGGTGATCTGCTTCCTGATGGCAGCCTTGTTGCGCGCGCTGCTGCGGCGTCATGCACGGCGGCGTTTGCAGGGTAACGATTAACCTAGCGGCGGAGCTGTACTGCTTCGCCACGCCAGCGCGCTCCCGGTACGGAGCAGGGTATCTTTCTTTATGCAGTTAGCTTGCTCCGGAACTATCAGCACCGGGAGACGTAGTGCCGGACACAAGACGCTTGCACGGCAGGGTCTTGCGGCGATGCTGTTGCTGGGACTGTGGATAAGCAGCGGCTGCCGGGCGGAACCGCCGTGGCCGCTGTGGGAGAAGTACGCGGCGACATTTCTCGATAACCAGGGGCGTGTGATCGACCACGCCGCGGGCGACCGCACCACTACCGAAGGCGAAGCTTATGCGATGTTCTTCGCGCTGGTGGCGAACGATCCCGCGCGATTCAGCAAACTGGTGGAGTGGAGTGAGACCAACCTGGCGCAGGGAGACCTGACGCTGCATCTGCCGGCCTGGAGCTGGGGCAAGGCCCCGGACGGGAGCTGGCGGGTGCTGGATCAGCATCCCGCAGCCGACGCCGATCTGTGGATGGCTTATTCGCTCTCGGAGGCCGGACGGTTATGGCATAACGACCGTTATGCCAGCCTGGGTAAGATCATGGCCGACCGCGTGGCGCAGCAGGAGGTGGTGCTGGTGCCGGGGGTGGGCACGACGCTGATGCCGGGGGCGGTGGGATTTCATCCCGATGCACAGACCTGGTATTTGAATCCGAGCTACATGCCTCCGCAGTTGCTGGCGTACTTCAAGCATCAAAACCCGCAGTCGCCGTGGGGTGAGGTGGCGGCGAGTCTTCCTGCGCTGGTGGGATCGAGCGGCGGGTTTGTGATGGACTGGGTCCGCGCAGGGAGTGACGGGCTGCATCCGATGGCGCCGCCTTCGACGATTGGGGACGGCAAGCCGGTGCCGACCCCGGTGGGCAGCTATGACGCGATCCGGGTGTATCTATGGATGGGGCTGGCCGACCCGAGGACGCCGGGAGTGCGGGAGTCGCTGATTGCGATGCAGGGCATGGCCAACTATCTGAAGACGAACGTGACGCCGCCGCTTCAGGCGGACGCCTCGGGCAAGGCGTTGAACCCGGACGCGCCTGTGGGATTTTCGGCGGCAGTGATACCCTATCTCCACGCTCTCAGTCGTAAACCAGAAGAGGCCAAGCAAAGAGTTAGACTTACCGCGCTTCTTAATCCGGCGACTGGGTTGTACGGGCCAGGAGGGGAATATTACGATCAAAATCTTGCCTTGTTTGAGAGTGGATGGTCGGAACGGCTATACAGTTTTGAGGTGAATGGGCAGCTGCATGTGAAGTGGAAGTAGCGCTGGTGGTGTGGAAAAGCGGGCGATAACTCCTTCCGCGTACGAGAAATGCACAGATAGCAGCGAAAGCCTGAAAAACACCCACAACTCCTAGTAAAAAAACGGTAATCTTCAACCATCGGTAAGTCGATTGAATGCAATTTCCCAGTAGACGTAAAGAGACGCAATGAAGAAAGGTTCGCCGAATGGTTTTGGGGTCATCTGCCTGGTGCTTTTTGCACTGGCGTGGATGTGCGTCCCAAGGACGGCCAAGGCCCAGGCCGACCAGACGACGACGTCGCAACTTTTGGGGAAGGCGAAGGCGCTGGAGACGCGGGGCCGGATGGATATGGCGAAGCAGACCTGGCAACAGGTGCTGCTGGTAGACCCGAACAACTCTGACGCTCTTGCGGGGATGGCGCGGGCTGCAAAGCTGGAAGGCAAGACAGAAGAAGCGAACCAGTATCTGAACAAGATGCGGGCGATCAACCCCAATGATCCCAACATTGCGCGTGTGGAGCAGATGGGGACGGCGCAGGACATGTCCGGCCAGTTGCAGGAGGCAGGACGGCTGGCGCAGGCGGGGCAGTATGCGCGGGCGATGACGATCCTGCGGCAGGTGTATGGGACGACGCCGCCGGCCGGGGATGCGGCGCTCTCGTACTACGAGACCGAGGCGGCGACGGACGATGGCCGGCCCCATGCGATTGCGGGATTGCGGGAGTTGGTGGACAAGTATCCGCAGGACTCGCGGTACCAGATATCGCTGGGGAAGATTTTGACGTACAACCCGCGGACGCGCGCGGAAGGACGCAAGCTGCTGGAGAAGCATCCCAACGATCCTGGCGCGGTGGAGGCTTTGCGGCAGTCGCTGGTGTGGGACGCGCAGAATCCGGCGACGGCCGGCGATCTGCGAGCTTACCTTGCGAAGCATAAGGACGCGCAGCTATCTACGGCACTGGCGCAGGCGGATGCGGCAGCGAAGCGCGGTGGTGGGCGGGTTGGGCCTGCGGGGCCGGCTCCGCAGACGCCTGAGGAGATAGCGGCGCAGGCGGAGATACGGGAGCGCAACGCGGAGGAGCAGGCGGCGTACAACTCGCTGAATGCGAAGCGGTTCGACGAGGCGGAGGCGCGGTTCCAGGCGATCGTGGCAAAGGAGCCGCAAAATCCGCGGGCGCTGGCCGGGCTGGGCTATGTGCGGATGAGCCAATCGAACTTTGGCGGGGCGATCAGCTACCTGGAGGAGGCGATCCGGGACGGATCGAAGGACGCCGGGGTGGAGAAGGCGCTGCGCGACTCTCGGTTCTTCTACACCATGCAGGTGGCGACGGCGGCGTTGAATGAGAACGACCTGGCTACGGCAGAGGCGCAGTTTGGGAACGCGTCGCATATGCGTCCGAACGACCCAAGTCCTCTGCTGGGGCTGGGTGGAACACTGTTGAAGGCGCAGCAGCCGGCGTCGGCTGTGGGAGTCTTTACGCAGTATGTGAAGATGAGTCCCAACGATAAGGCTGCGTGGCGCGGGCTGTTCATGGCACAGTACGGGGCGAGCCAGTTTGCGGCGGCGCTGGAGACCGACAGGCGAGTTCCGTTGGCGGTCAAGAAAGAGCTGATGCGGGACCCGGACTATCTGCGGACGCTGGCTTCGGTATACCAGGCATTGGGTCGCGACGCGGACGCGCAGAGGGTGCTTCACAGCGCACTGGACCTTCCGTTTCCCGCCGACTCGCGGGGGATGAAGGCGGACATGCAGTTGCAATATGCCGCGCTGCTGGATGCAGCCGGGCGTAAGGAGCAGGCGGCGGGGCTTTATCGCCAGGTGCTGGAGGCGGACTCCACTAACATCAATGCGTACGACGGGTTGATCGATACCGAACATGCGCTGGGGCATGATGACGCGGCTTACCAGGCGATCCAGTCGATGGCTCCGCAGACGTACGACCAGGCGATGCAGCAGCCGGGGTTTCCCTCGACGGTGGCGGCGATCTATCAGAGCCAGGGGCATTATGAGCTGGCGCAGCAGGTGCTGGAGACGTTCCTGGCCAATGAGCAGCAGCAGGGTCTGAAGCCAACGGCGGCGGCTGAACTGCAACTGGCGGGAATCTATATGCAGCATGGCGATACGGCCCATGCGTTTCCGCTATACCGGGACGCGCTGCTGAGCGATCCCAATAAGACGGAGGCGTGGAATGGGCTGCTGACGTCGTTGCACGCCGCGGGCCGGGACCAGGATGCGCTGGCGGAGATCCAGCAGATTCCACCAAATGTTCGACTAAAACTCGAGAGTGACCCGGCCTACCTGCAGACGGTAGGCTCAATTTATAGTGGGCTAAATGATCCACGGGACGCGATGGCGTTTTTTGCGCGGGTGCAGCAGCACTATGCCTTCCTGCATATCGCGGTGCCGGTGGAGATCGACATCCAGGAAGCGTGGCTGCTGTTCAACGCGAAGAATGATGCGGGCCTGTTTCACGAGTTGATGTTCCTGGGCGGGCGCGAGAAAGAGATGACCGACCAGCAGGCCATGACGGTGCAGACCATCTGGGCGAACTGGGCGGTGCGGCGGGCGAACCAGAACATCGAAGAGGGAAACTACAAGCGGGCGATCGCGATCCTGAATGCGGCGGCGAAGTCGTTTCCGGGCAATCCGGATGTGCTGAAGGCGCTGGCCAGCGGGTATGCGAGCGTGGGACTGCCCAAGCAGGCGGTAGATATCTTCAAGTCGCAGGACCTGAGCACGGGGAGCGCGGCAGATTACAAGTCGGCTGTGGGCGCGGCGCTGGCGGCGAACGATCTGAAGGACGCGGAGGTTTGGCTGCGGTTTGGGCTGGACCAGTATCCGAAGGACGGTCAGTTGCTGGTGCTGGCGGCGAAGTTCGAGACGGCACGCGGCGATACTGGACGAGCGGCGGATTACTATGCACGGTCGCTGCAGGTGATGCCACAGGACGATCCGGGACTGTTGCTGACGGATGAGATGCGGCATCCGGTGATTGTCAGGCGAGCGGCGCCGGCGCAGCCGCAGGATCTGGCTTCGCTGCTGGGGCAGGCTGACCCGCATGTGAACCGCAATGGGACTGTGGACGAGGCGCCCGTGGCGCAGCGGCCGTATCTGCCCAGCTATACGGGCGGCGGCGGCAATGCGCCGGTGGTGATCAATGGGACGGGTGCTGGCGTTTACCCGAGCAATGGGACGTATCCGGGCAATGGCAGTTTGCCGCAGAACGTTTATCCGGGGTACAACACGACCCAGCCGCCGCCGCAGACCAACCAGCCGCCGCAAAACTCCACGCTGAAGGACTATGTTCCGCAGTCGCGGCTGGAGATTCCAGGACAGATGAATCAGACGGCAAAGGTTGTGGCGGATACCGTGATCCGGCTGCATCCGTCGCCTGCGATGGAGGCGAAGTATGGGCCGTATGTGTCGTACGATCCGTCGGCGGGCGTGCCGCACTTTGCCGGGGAGGTCCGTCCATTAGGCGACGGAGTAGCGGTTGACGCGGAGCTTGAAGGAGTGACGGCGCGTATGATCACGGCGTCGTATGAGCCGCCGCAGACGACTTATACGCCTCCGGGTAATCAGCCGGCAACGGGCCCGCAGCAGACGCAGAGTCCGGCACCGGCGAACCCTTCGCAGCAGGGGACGCAAGTGCATCCGATCCACTTGCACTACCCTCAACCGCCGCGGCCGGGACAGGCGTCGACGGCAGCGCAAACTACGCAGCCGGCGGGGCAGGGCAGCACTGGGCAGGCATCAAGTACTGGTCAAGCACCGGGCTCTGGGCAGCGAACGGGCGCGGTAAAGATATCGAGCACTCCGCCTCCGGCGAGCTATCCGCTGCCGCCAGCGCCGTCCGCGACAAGCTATCCGCAGGAGACGAGTGGATCACAGCAGGGGAGTTCGACGCCGACAGGGGTGCTGCCGGATGGGACGCCGATCGTTTCGTATCTTCCGAACTCCAAGCCGGGCGTGCGGCGGCGCGTTCCGCCTCGAACTCCGAGCGCCGCGGTGAGCGCGCGGGCCGCGGCGATTCTTGCGAACCAGAAAGAGGCCCCGGAGGAGATGACGGGCCAGAGTCACCCCCCGGTAGAAAACTACGACACCACTCCCGATTCCAACGCCCAGATACAAAACACACAGTTCTCCTCGCAGCCCTATAGTCCGGCGGGGATGCAGGGGGCGCAGATTCCGCAGGCCCAGGCGCCGCGGCCGGGAAGCACGATCACAATACAGAATACGCAGAGCTATCAAGGTCAGAGTACTGCCGTGCAAGGCCAGAGCACTCCCGTGCAGCAGACCGGGGACAGCAGCGGGCAGCAGTATCCGCAGCCCAATACGCGGGGGAGTTCAGGAACGGCGACGACGACGACGCGGCGAGTTGCGAGTACGTCCAGCACGTCGTCTACAACGACGACGCCCGCTCAGCCTCAACCGGTAGGGCCGATTGCTTATCCCAACTATGCTCCGCCGCTGGCCAACCAGGGGTATCCGCAGATCGGTTCGCCCTATCCGCTGGAGACGCCGCCGACGGACTATGAGTTGCAACAACGGAACGTGCCGCCGCTGCGGGGATACTTCGATCCTCGGGTAGACGACAAGACGCCGCTGACCGACCGGCAGCAGGCGGAACTTGACCTGGCGTTGATCGAGGGCAGCTACAGCGCGTGGATGGGCGGCAGCGTGATCGGCAGCTACCGCAGCGGGACTCCCGGCGTGGACCGGCTGGCGGGGGTGGAGGTGCCGTTTGAGGCGTCGGCGATGCTGGGCCGGTCGGTGCGCGTGACGGCGGTGCCGCTGGCGGTGTTTTTGAACTCCGGGGTGTTGAATACGACGACGGGGACGCTGGGGACGACGCCTATTTTTGGGACGGTGCAGGGGAACTCGAACCAGATCTATGCGCAGCAGTTTGCGAGCGGTTTTGGCGGAGAAGGCCAGTTGACCACGAGCACGTTTTCGATTGCGGGCGGGTATTCGGCGGCTGGATTCCTGGTCCGCAATGCGATCGGGCGCGTGCGCTGGAAGCCGGGTAACGGGCACTTCACGTTTTTTGGCGGGCGCGATCCGGTGAAGGAGACGCAGCTTTCATACGCGGGTATGCGCGACCCGGGGCAGCCAAACAATTACACGCTGGGACCGATCTGGGGCGGCGTAGTGCAGACGGGCGGAGGTATTCGCCTGGACGCGGGCAATGAGAAGTCCGGGCTTTATCTGCAAGGCGATGGCGCCGATCTGAGCGGCTATCATGTGCTGGAAAACCGCAAGTACGAGGGCACGATGGGAGCGTACTTCCGGGTGAAGGTGTGGCCGGAGTATGGCTCGCTGAACGTCGGGGGCACGATCTTCGGCGAGCACTACGACTATAACGAGCGGGTCGAGAGCTATGGCAACGGCGGCTACTTCAGCCCCAATATTTATTTTCTGTTCGCTGTGCCGATCACATTCAACGGGCACTACAAGGAGAACCTTCACTACACGATCAACGGCAGCGTGGGAGTGCAGACCTTCCAGGAAGCATCCGACAAGTACTATCCGCTGGATCCGGGGACCGAGACAGAATATATAGCGTTGAACTGCGTCGGAGTCGTGACGAGCGCGGCCCAGCCGTGCGGGAATACGCCGTTGAACTCCAATACCGGGCTGAACTATTCGATCGACGCCAAGGTGGCGTATCACGTGAACGAGCATTGGTATATCGGGGCGTTTTTAAGCGGCAACAATACGAACAACTACAACACGATATCGGGCGGGTTCTTTGCGCGGTATCTGATCCGGCCGCAGGTGCAGACCGTGGACTATCCGACCGGGCTGTTCCCGGTGCAAGGGTTCAGGCCGCTGCGGGTGCCGTAAGAGCTGAACGGGGTTGCGGCGCGGAATTGTGTTGATTTCATCGCATGTCCTACGTATAACTCAGTCACGCACTCACTGAATTTTATTGACAACTCTGCGGCTTGTGGATGGACCGATGAGGTCTTTCATGCGTTGCAAATACGGAGAGCTTTATATGTTGTCCTGGGCCTACGCACGTGCTGTAAAGAGATGCTGGAGCACCCTCGCCTGCGTTCGGCTTGCGAGTATCGGAAGTGCTGCGGGTTTGGGGCTGGCGCTGGCTGCGCCGGTGTATGCGTCGAGCGGAGTGCCGGATTGGGTCCGGAATGCAGCGCACCAGGCGCTGCCGGCCTATCCGGAGACGACCAAAGCTGTGGTGTTGCTGGACGAGACGACGTATACGGTTGGGTCGGATGGGAAGGCTACCGAACATGAACGCTATGTAGTGAAGATACTGCGGCCGCAGGGCAGAGATTATGGGAAGCCTCAGGTGTCGTTCGATAAGGATTCCAAGGTGACGTCGATGCATGTGTGGAGCATCGATCCAGCTGGCCATGAGTATGCGATGAAGGACAGTGAGATCACAGAGGGGGGTAGCCCGGGTGAA
>Ga0302315_10004636_pt1 | contig 11943 bp, 8 predicted proteins | sample III_Palsa_N3_1_FD_200532 | JGI IMG/M metagenome (GOLD analysis project Ga0302315, IMG submission 200532) | Peat permafrost microbial communities from Stordalen Mire near Abisko, Sweden - III_Palsa_N3_1 | ecosystem: Environmental > Terrestrial > Soil > Palsa > Peat permafrost | place: Sweden... | reverse complement strand
CGAATTGATCGACACTTGTTACCGCATGACCGGCAATAAAAAGACCGTCATGTTGGCCGACCATCTCATGCAGACCGGTTTCCGCGAAGCTATGAAGGCCGGTATTTCGATCTCCATCCACGACATGTTGATGCCTCCAGAGAAGAAAGAACTTCTCGATAAGGCGTACGCACAAGTGCAGGAAATCGAAAACCAATACGTCGAAGGTCTCATCACCGACGGCGAGCGCTACAACAAGGTCATCGATATTTGGGCTCAAACTTCCGAGCAAATTGCATCCGCGATGATGAAGCGTCTTTCGAGTCAGACCTTCACAGCTCCTCAGGGCTGGAAGTCTGCTGATCCGAAGGCCGACAAAGCAACGACCATGACTGGTCCGGCATTCAACTCCATCTTCATGATGGCTGATTCCGGTGCCCGCGGTTCGAACGCTCAGATTCGTCAGTTGGCTGGTATGCGCGGTCTGATGGCTAAACCATCCGGCGAAATTATCGAAACTCCGATCGTCTCGAACTTCCGTGAAGGTCTGTCGGTGTTGCAATACTTCGTCTCGACCCATGGAGCTCGTAAAGGATTGGCCGATACCGCTCTTAAAACCGCAAACTCCGGATATCTTACCCGTCGTTTGGTGGACGTCTCCCAAGACGTCATCGTCACCGAACCAGATTGCGCAACTCTCGATGGCTTGTACGTCAGTGCACTCATCGAAGGTGGCGAAATCATTGAAAAGATGAGTGATCGTATCTTGGGTCGTGTTGCTCTTGACGACGTCGTCGATCCGGTGACGAATGAAACTCTCATTCCAGCTGGCTTCGAAATCAACGAAGAGTTGATGAAGAAAGTCGACGATGCAGGGATTGACCGCGTTCGTATTCGCTCTGTGCTGACTTGCCAAAGCAAGAAGGGCATTTGCGCCCTCTGCTACGGCCGCGACTTGTCTCGCGGACGTATGGTGAACAACGGTGAAGCTGTCGGCGTTATCGCTGCTCAGTCCATCGGTGAACCAGGCACTCAGTTGACGATGCGTACGTTCCACATCGGGGGCGCTGCTTCCCGTCGTGCAGAACAATCCAGCCTCGAAGCAAAGACCAAGGGTACTGTGAAGTTCCACAACGTCGTAACCGTGAAGAATAAAGAAGGTTACCTCACTGTGATGAACAGAAACGGGGAACTTGCGATTCTTGATGCTCAAGGCCGCGAACGTGAAAAGTATCCAGTCGTCTATGGCGCGAAAGTGCTCGTTAAAGATGGCGACCCAGTTGATAAGGGTAAGTTGATGGCTGAGTGGGATCCTTACTCCACGCCAATCGTGACTGAAGCTACCGGTATCGTCTCCTTCGAAGACATCGAAGAAGGCGTAACGATGCAAGAACAGTTCGATAGCGTGACGGGTCTTTCACATAAGGTCATCATCGAGTCGAAACAAAGCGATAAGCGTCCTAAGGTTCTCATCACGGATGGCAAGGGTGCACCGTTGAAGATCGAGGGCTCAAACCGAGTTGCTCGTTACATGCTTCCGGTCGGCGCGAACTTGGTTATCACTGACGGCGAGCAAATCTCTGCCGGTGATACTGTCGCAAAGATCCATCGTGAAACGACGAAAACGAAGGACATCACCGGGGGTCTTCCTCGCGTGGCTGAACTTTTCGAAGCTCGCAAACCGAAGGATGCTTCGGTCATCAGCGAAATCGACGGTATCGTTTCATTCGGTAAGGACACTAAGGGTAAACGTAAGTTGATCGTTACTCCTGAAGTTGGCGAACCTCGTGAATACCTCATCGGTAAAGGTCGCCATTTGGCGGTGAACGAAGGCGATTACATCAAGGCCGGAGAGCCTTTGATGGATGGTCCTATCAATCCACACGATATCCTCCGCGTTCTTGGCGAGAAACCTCTCGCGAAGTACATGGTTGACGAAGTGCAGGAAGTTTATCGTCTCCAGGGTGTGAAGATCAACGACAAGCATATCGAAGTGATCGTGCGCAATATGCTTCGCAAGGTTAAAATCAAGGACGTTGGCGATACCAACTTCTTGCCTGGCGAAACCACTGATAAGCAGAACTTTGAATTTGAAAATCAGAAGTTGATGCAATCGGGTGGCGCAGTCGCAACCGCTGAGCCTTTGCTCTTGGGTATCACCAAGGCATCGCTCTCGACGGAAAGCTTCATCTCAGCAGCTTCGTTCCAAGAAACGACGAAGGTGTTGACCGAAGCTTCTATCGCAGGTCGTGTCGATTATCTCCGTGGTCTGAAAGAAAACGTCATCATGGGTCGTTTGATCCCTGCTGGAACGGGTCTTCCACGCTACAAGAGCTTGCAAGCTGAAGTTTTCGGCACAGCAGATAAGACGGAAAGTCCAGCCGTGACCTCCGAAGTTTCTGCCCCGATGGCTCGCTAAATAATTAATTTCCGAGGGCTTTGCGAAAGCAAACCTTCGGGATTAAAATAAATAACGGTGGTCCGCCGCGATCATCGCTTTCGGTTCGGAGCTTAGCTCAGCGGTAGAGCAGCGTCTTTACACGGCGACGGTCATAGGTTCAATCCCTATAGCTCCGACCATAAAAAACAAAAGGCCAGCTGATGAAAGTCAGCTGGCCTTTTGTTTTCTATTTAGGAAACTTGAAACCTTTCAGCAATGCCCCATCGATGACTTTGATCATTTCTCGCCGCCGGACGAGAAACGCATCGATATTCTGTTTGCTGAGATCGTTCTCCAGTAAGGACTGAAGGGCAGATTCTGGAGTGGATTTTAGCTGATCAAAAACGGCTTCCGTAGGGGCGTGGGCGAGAATGAAGGCGTTCGCGCAGGGAGATCCCATCGCTCCGGCGCCGAGAGAACTTTTGCACGCATTGCGAACAGTCTGACTCCATGACTTCTCTGTCAAATTCCGAAAATTTGGATTCATTTCGTCGAGCCACTGATTTCGAAAAGTTCCTGAATGATCAATTCCGACGAGTTCGGTTGAGCCTCCGGTGGGGTGGACGAGAAGATTAGAGCCGCGATCGGTGTTGTCGACCATGTAATCGAAAAAATGGACGTAAGGCGGCCGTGTGTTTTTTTCACCTAACCCGGCCGACCGTGCACTCTCTACCCAGACTTGAAGAGAGTATTTTTCTCCATCGATGGTTCTATAGACGGTGACGGGAACGTGCAGTCTTCCGCCGAAGAAGCGATCGAGTTTATAGGCGGCAACATCGGATTCGGCCGTGCTTCCTATTCCGGGATAGGACTTTCTCAGAATGGCTCGCATTCCGTTCGGTAGTTCGACTAGAACGGCCCCGCTTAGTTCCGCGCCCTCGATTGGCTTTGGATTTGTGTACGAAGTGGTTTCGAGAAACTCAGTTAATTCCTTCACCTGCTGATGCTCAAGCTCGTTGTGTAACTCGGTAAAAACACAGAGTTCTCCAGCCCTTGCTTGAGGCGTAATGATGCATGCGAGGAACTGCAGCGCAGCCCAAAGAGTGACGAAAGTGGTGTTAAAAAGACGCGTATCCACGCCTCATTTATCGGGAAATAGCGGTTTTTTTCTTAATAGACTTTGCGACTGAAGACTTACATGGTTTGCGTCAATGATTTGCCGATAACGCGCGTCAGATGCTGCGACAGCACCAGGAAAAATCTGAACGGATCTGGTAATAAAGTAGAGTGAAGGATCCAAAACACTTCATTCGTAAGCGACGTCCGCTTCCACTCTCACGCCAATCAAGAAGATCTTATTTAGGTCTTCGAAGTTCCCGAGATTTTTTGGATTCTTTGATCGAAAACCTTCCTAACATGGTTTTTGTTAAAGATGCTAAGGAGCTGAAGTTTGTCCGCTTTAATAAGGCAGGAGAGGACATTCTCGGTATTTCCAGAGAGGAATTGATCGGCAAGAACGATTACGATTTCTTTCCCGCCGGGGAGGCGAGGCACTTCGTTGAAGACGATCGCAAGGTGCTCGAAGGAAGTCGAATAGTCGACATTCCCGAGGAATTTATTCAGACACGGCATCAGGGCGTCCGAACTTTACACACGAAGAAGATTCCAGTTTTGGATGCCGACGGCAAACCAGAATATCTTCTTGGTATTTCTGAGGACATTACTGAATTAAAGAAAGCGCAAGAGATCAACATGAAGTTGATTCGGGAGGAAGCTGCAAGTAAGGAAAGGGAATTAGCTTCTCAGAAAATTGCTTTTCTTTCGGAGGCTAGTAAGGCCTTAAGTTCGTCGTTGGATTATCGCGTGTCGATGGGGAGTCTTTCCAAGATGCTCGTTCCCGCTTTTGCGGATTGGTGCACGATGGGGATTAGCAAGGATCAAGACACCCTCGAAAGAGTGGTGACTTATCACCATGATCCGAACAAAGCGCCTTTAATAGATCAGCTTAAAAATCTCAATCCATCCATCTCGGCTTTTAAGAGTGCAATGAGCCAGCTCTTGAGGACCGGACATACCGTTTTTATTCCGGACGTTTCTGAGGGGGACCTCCGGCGATATAGTAAAGACAATGAAACTATTGAACTGATTAAAAAAATAGGAAACCACTCGATGGTTATCGTTCCGATTCGCATGCGGGAGAAGCAATTGGGCGGAATTGCTTTCATCATGTCGGACTCCGATCGTAAGTTTAAAGAAAGTGATATTTCCTTCCTGGAAGAGCTCGGAGTAAGAACAGGGTTCGCAATCGAAAATTCGCTTCTCTATGAAACGGCACAGGAAGCGGTTAGGGCTCGTGAGGAATTTCTTTCGATTGCCTCTCATGAATTGAAAACGCCAATTACTTCTCTGAATATTTTGTTGGAGATGAGTCGGAAGCTTATAGACGCCAAGAGAAACGCGCTTCTTTCTTCTGATAGGTTTGGGCAAATCATGGAGCTTTGCCGGGTCCAGTCCAAAAGGATCACAGACTTGATTGATGACCTCATGGATGTATCCCGGATGAAGTCTGGAAAAATGAAGATGGAGTTTGAAGACTGCGACTTGGGTGAAATGGTACGAGTTGTTCTCGGACAATTTTCAGACTACATAAAAAGCAGTGGCTCCGACGTAGTCGTCAGATGTGAAAAAAATGTTTCTATTCGATGTGATCGGTTTCGAGTGGAGCAAGTTATTTTGAACCTTTTGTCCAACGCGGTTAAATATGGCGCGAAGCGACCGATTGAAATTTCCGTTAGAAACTTTAACAACTTTGGACAACTGGAAATAATGGATCATGGAATAGGAATTCCTAATTCGATGTTGGACAAAATTTTTGAGAGATTTGAACGAACTGCCTCGGCCCAGAAAATTTCTGGTCTCGGCTTGGGCCTCTATATTTCCAAAGAGATCATATTGGCCCATGGAGGCCGTATTTACGTGAGCAGTAAGGAAAGTGAAGGTTCGACATTTATGGTAGAAATACCGCTCTTGTTACCTCACTTTGATATTCCATGAGCCATGCATACGGTCTGAATTCAACCTTTGCGAGACAGAGGATTTTCTTTTAACGACTTTGTTGGCGTATTGGTGTTCAAGTGCTTCGGCCATTTCTAGACATTCTCGGCAAAGATCTAAAGTAGGACGAAGTTTGAGTTGGCTGAACTCGACCTCGAGTTTGCAGCTAGTGCATTGACCGAACTTGCCCTCTGCAATCCTTTGCAGAGTGGCGTCGATTTTTTTGAGAAAAAGGGTTTCGCTGCGACAGAGACGAATCCACGTCTCCATTCCCAACTCAGCAGCCGCGAGATCAACCTCTTCGAGCATTTCGTTCTCCTGGAGAACGGATAGTCGGTCGGTCAAATTTCGAGAACTGCTGAGGCCCTCCCGTTGTTCTTCTAACAGCGCTTTGAACTTCATGATCATTTCTGGCTTCATATCTCACTCCTTCGAGACTCTTTTTACTCACCTTTTTGCTCTCAGGTTCTGGAATCATCCTGATCCCGTGCACCTGACTGGGAGACGTAATTGCGAGCGTCATGCCAGGAGAAAATTCAATAATTTCATGGGTATAGTCATAAAATTGGCGGACCAAGCGCCACCGGTGGGGTGGTGCTAGTGCCAAAACGCGCCGCATTAAGGCCTCGTATTTGAAGTTATCTTGATGTAGGAAATGCCCCCATGACTAATACCGAAAAGAAATCTCCGTTCGCAGAGTCAGCCCTGAACCTCGATAACGCCTTCACGGAGCTCGAGCAGCTCAGTGGACAGATCGAACGCCTTGAGCTCGAGTCAGACAGTGGCTTGGAGCGGGCAAAGCAGTTGCTTGGAAAGTTCGCGGAATGCGGACAGCGCATCGGCGAGGGAGTTCAAGTTCTCGCGAAATCTCTGGAAGAGTCGCGCGCTCGCGCAGAAGCTGCGGCTAATGTTGTTTCTGCCCGGGCACTTGATATTCAAAAGCGCCAAGATGAAAACGATCAGATGCTCGCGCGATTTGGAACTTTAGGGGAGTCGGTTCGCAAGATCTCCGAAACGATTGTGCAGTTTAAAAAGCCAGCAGGCGAGAAGTTGTCCGATGAGGAGCGCGAGCTTTTAACAAAGCAGCTCCCAGAGCTTGATTCTCAGTTGTCGGGGTTGATCGATGAGGCACAAGGCTTGAGAGTGGACGCTCATCAATTAAAATTAAAATCGATTGAAAGAAATGCGGATTCGTTAAGTCAGACTTTGCTTTCGGCGCGAAGAAAGCTTGGCTCTTTCGCTTAACTTCGAGCCTGAGCGAATTTACCGTCGCCAAGTACGTCTAGCTTGAAGAGTAAATAAACGCCTAAGAGAAGAATTGCGCTGAATTGAACCAGCACAGTGTGGAAAAATAAATTCGGTTCATCCGAAAGCCACATTGAGTCTTGTTGTTTCACTTGGATAACTCGATCCAATGCGTGTTCGTAAGGCTCGACGCGCCAGCCCTTTAAGAAAGCGTATGGGGCATGCGGAACATCGACAACGGCGACTTCACCCTGCGGTGAGATAATGGGAACTACGGCGCCCGGCTGGGTGCGATAGGTTCCGGAAATCAATGCGCGTTCATATTCTTGATCTGTCATATCGACGGCTTTGCCGGAAGTGTCATAAAGGGTGGGATGGGAAGCAGCGACGGCTTGAATGTCGTCTTGGGAAAGTTTCCCAGTTACTCCAATAGTATCGTGGAGCATGAGAGCAACCGCGACGCCGAAAAAGGCTGTCGAAAGTGCGCCGAGAATGCGAAGTGTATTTTTGTTTGCGTGCTCCATAAATCTCATCTCCATACAGGTAATTAAAGCAAGGGAGATGCCGCTCGTTTCGGTAGTGATTTCAAGGATGTGTCAGAGTCGACACATGTTGGGGCGAGTGACGCCTGCGTGGGTAATAGACAGCAGGATTTCACTGCAACTGGGCGAATTTACCAGTGATTCCAGCCGAACCCCATACTGGCAGTGTAGCCAGGATAGTAAGGGCCATCCCAGTAAGAATTATAGGAGGCGTACTGGTTGGGTATTTCAATTCGGTCAAATGGCGTTGTCTGAGCGACGTTCTGATCGACCGCCGTGACGTGCCAGTGAAAATCAAATTCAGGGATGTCTTTTGATCCCTTGAGTCCTGGTGGAAGCTGAAAGTAAAAATCCATCCCACTCAGTTGTCCTGGCTGTACAACAAGATTCTCAGGAAGTGTTTCGAGTGGGCGTGCTGTTGCCCCGTTTGAAAAGGCGAGAAAGGCTTCCTGTGGGTTCACTTGCCAGTTACCCAATTTGGAATGATTGGACGCGATAATCTTGAGGTGGATGACCGAGACTTTTGCCTCGTCATTACCCTTTGGACCCTTTGGCTTTAGATCTTCCAGCCCCACGAATTGAACTCGCACAGTTCCGCTGGGATTGTCAGCCGGGATTGAGTAAATCGCTTCTTTAAAGGTTGTCGACCGATGGTCAGCAGGAACATATCTGTAGGGGTCGCTGGCGCAGGCTCCTAGTCCTAAAGCCAGGACGGCCGCCAAGAAAACAGTCGTCTTAGCCTTCGTATTCATGCCCTAAGTCTTGCAACTCGCGTGCGTTCAAACGTGCTGCCTGGTTGCTCCTTCTTGCAAGCTGATGTATGGAACTTAAATGACTAATTCGACAGACAATCCGGGCGATTCCGACGACTTCATGGATGATGACAGTGAGAAAAAGAAGGCGGACTCCGAATTCGCTCAGATGCTGAACGAGAGTTTCAAGAATCCACAAAAAAAGCTTTCCGTCGGGGACAAGATTCGCGGCGAAATCCTGGTTTTGGGTAAAGAAGAAGTTTTCGTATCGACAGGAACGACCACGGACGCGTCTCTTCCGCGACGTGAGCTTCTGGATGCTGAGGGAAACCTCAAGCATAAAGTCGGCGACGTTTTGGACCTATTCGTGACGCAAGTGAAGCGCTCCGAAGTCAAAGTGTCCACTCAGCCGACCTCTAAGAACGTAGCTGACGACCTTGAAGACGCCTTTGACATGATGATTCCGATCGAAGGACGCGTCGTTGAGGTTTGCAAAGGTGGCGTGAGAGTTTCCATTCGCGGAAAGATCGCTTTTTGTCCGATCAGTCAGCTCGACGTGAGTCGAGTCGAGACGGGCGAAGAGTACGTCGGCAAGAAGTTTGAATTTATCATCACTCAGTTCAGCGAAGGCGGACGCAATGTCGTCGTCTCCCGCAAAAAAATTCTTCAAGAGCAAAAAGGCCAGTCTGAAGTAGCTTTCACCGAAGACAAAAAAGAGGGAACGATTGTTTCGGGTAAGGTGAAGAAGATTGAACCTTTCGGCGCGTTTGTGGAAGTGATGCCGGGAGTGGAAGGCCTTCTGCACGTTTCTGAAATGGCGTGGTCTCGAGTCGAAAATCCGAATGACATTGTCACTGTTGGACAAGACATCGTCGTCAAGGTTTTGAAGAGCGAGAACAAAGATGGTCGTCTGAGAATTTCTCTTTCTTTGAAACAGGTCGGCCCAACACCTTGGGAAACTTTACCGCCTCACATTCAGATTGGCTCCGTTGTTGAGGGTAAAGTGACCCGTTGCATGAAGTTCGGCGCTTTCGTCGAAATTGCTCCGGGTTTGGAAGGCCTCATTCCTCTTTCCGAAATGAGTTACACGCAGAGAGTGGTTCGTTCTGACGAAATCATTAAAGAAGGCGAAAAAATTACCGTCAAAATCAAAGACATCCAACCTGAAGCAAAGCGAATGAGCTTGTCACTTCGTGATGCAGGCGAGGATCCATGGGCTCTTGCTGCACAAAAATATCCAGTGGGCGCGATTGTTACTGGAAAAGTTGAACGTCGCGAAGCTTATGGCTTGTTTGTTCAGCTTGAACAAGGTGTGACGGCGTTGTTGCCGAAATCGAAGACGCACGAGCATCCCGATTTCGCTTTCGATAAGTTCAAAGTCAATGATTCGATCACTGTCCAAATTGGCGAATTGAAACTCGATGAGAGAAGAATCTCGCTGGACGTTCCCGGAGATCCAAATCGTGATGACTGGAAGGGTTACGCTGCGCAAGTCACGACCGGCTCTTTCGGAACAATGGCTGCTCAATTACAGAAGGCCCTAAAGAAGAAATAAGCAGAAAAAGTAAGAAGAAAAAATTAGACCGGAAAATAAAAAGGCCACTTACGAATAAACGTAAGTGGCCTTTTAAATTTTAATTCCGAACTGTCGAAACCTTATTTAACAGTGACAGTTGTGAAGAGGCGGTAAGCGTAAACGCGGCCGTTAGTCGCAGGGTAGCTTCCTGGTCCGTTGACGACAACGTCCACTTGTGCGTTAGGTCCGTTCAAGAGTTGAACTTCGCTTTGTGCGTAAGCAGGATTGTCTGTATCGATATGGCCCATCTGAATGACGGTGCCAGCAGCGATAGTGCCTGCGATGGTAACGGTTGTTGTTAAGCGATAGTCGTAAGTTTGACCGTTGTCAGAAGAATAGCCGCCTTGCACGTAGTCGCTGCAAACCGCAGAAACTTGAGCTGCTGGAGAGTTTAGAATAGAAATTTCGCTCTGAGCTTTCCCACAGTTCGTGTCGTTTGTGTTGATGTAGCCGAGTTGGATTGAGTCTGCCTGAGCAGCAACAGCCATTCCCAAAGCCATGATAGAAGCGAAAGCCAAAGTCATTTTGTTCATGTGAGTCCCCTAGTAAGTGGGGACTTTTGAAGTCCCCGTTAAAATCCCCTGTGGACGAAACCCCTCGTCCATATGGATGGCCGTTGTGCAACGCGGGTGCCATCTTTTAGACACTTGTACAAGAGTTAGTCAATCCGTCTCTATCTCTTTGAAATTTAAAAATATTATCGCAAAAAGAGGGGGGGTGAGACTTGAGGCCAAACTGGCTCTGCAGGCGCTATGACCCCAAGGCTCGACATAAAAGGGCCCCACGCCGAGAAAATATTACACACCGCGTCATTTCAATAAATGCGGTTTGGAAGTTCTCAAAGTTTTGAACCCCTCGCCTAAGTTGTTGAGATCTTAAGAGCATTTGCCTCGACGAAATTTGAGTCGGAAAGTTCTCGAGGTGCGCCAAGGGTGGAACCCTGCTTGCACATGGCGATGCGCGATGAAAAAAGTTAGATCCCAAAAACTCCTTCAGCTGTTGTTTGGCTTTCTTGCGCCCGTGCTCGTCTCGGGGGCTGTAGCTCAGCTCGCGTACGCGGACGATGCGGAGAATTCAGGGACTAATGTTTCGATCTCGATGATCAATGCGGACCTTCCTGCAAGTGACATCGTTTACCCCCAAGTCGCTCAATCCCAAGTTCTTCCGCCTGAGTGCAAACTTTCCACGACCCTGCCTCCAGACTGCGCGCAATTGCTGAAGCAATCAGGGGTCGATCTTTCTCTGCTTGATCCTGACGCGTCCACGGATGTCTGGAAGGGACCTTCGAGCGCTGCCGACGAAAGTCTCGACCAAGCGTTGGGTCTTTCAGATAATGACGAGACAACCTTTGTTGGTGTGATCGAGTCGAGTAGCGGTCGTTTCCGTTTTAACGTTCGTGTGGATGCCGGTGCGCAGCCAGCTCAAACGATGACCCTCATGGTCGGTACGACTTTACATACGTTTTTGATGCGTAAAGAGCTTCTCCGAAGACTCGGATACGTTATCCCTCCGATGAAGTACCTTCATCAGATCAAAATTAAGTTTGATACGCTGAAGCTTCGTGACGACTTTCTTCAAAATCAATTTCAGGCCGCTGTCGGTGGTCCTTCCATCAGCCGTTGGATTCCCGAGCTCGCAGCAAATGCGAAGACGCAGGCTCTTGAGCTGACCTTTCAAGACGTGATGGTGATGCAGGCAACGCCTATCATCTACAATCTTGGTATCGGTATTCCTATTCAACAGGTTCCAGGAAGTACGAATCTTCGTGCGGAAGGTGCTCGTATCTTAAGAGCGGTTTCTATTCCTGCAGGGCTCACCGACGTTCCAGAAAGTATCAATATTTTCGACTGGACGATGGGACAGATTCAAAACCAGGCAATGACTTTCCATACGAACGATCAGACCAACTATGGTTGCACCGAGGACGACGCGCTTTGGATTCTTCGTCGCTTGGCGAAGCTCACTCGTCAGGACTTCGTGGACATTGTCGCTAACTCTTATTATCCAGACCCGATCGCCAAGATCCTTATCGAAAAGTTGATCTCGCGCAGAAACACCATCATCGCAAACTTCGGTCTTTCGATCGCTCCGATTGCTTACGACAAGAGTCCGAGCGAGTTGCCCGGACTGAAGAGCGGAAAAATTGTTCAAGCAGATTGGCCTGGATTCGGAAGCTTCTTCTCCGGAAAAGATCCACCGTCTCCTCTTCACGGCTTGCAGTGGTACATTGTTTCGGAAACTGCAAGTAACGTGATGGCCGCACTTCTCGAGAAGGTGAACAACGAGTTGCCTGGTCTGATTACACAGAACCAAATCACGAAGCACGAAACCGATCTCCAGAACCAACTGATGAGTTATCTGGAAGGCACCGGCCCCGTGCCTTCGATGAACATCGGAGCCTGGGTTTTGCCGATC
>Ga0302315_10004634_pt1 | contig 11944 bp, 9 predicted proteins | sample III_Palsa_N3_1_FD_200532 | JGI IMG/M metagenome (GOLD analysis project Ga0302315, IMG submission 200532) | Peat permafrost microbial communities from Stordalen Mire near Abisko, Sweden - III_Palsa_N3_1 | ecosystem: Environmental > Terrestrial > Soil > Palsa > Peat permafrost | place: Sweden... | reverse complement strand
GTTTATTTGAGCCAGCGCAATCCGCACCCTTAAAGTCTACAGCGACCAGTAACCCTGGGCCCTAAACCCTGAACCCTGGACCCTGCCTTTAAGACCCCGTCCCACCCACCACCACCCCAATCGTCCGCGCCAGTATCCGCAGGTCCAGCAGCAGGTTCCAGTTCTCCACGTAGGCCGTATCCAGCGAAATATAGCTGTCGAACGACGGGTCCTGCCGCGCCTCCACCTGCCACAATCCGGTCATCCCCGGCAACACATCCAGCCGCCGCAGATGCGCAATGTCATACTGCTCCACCTCCGCCGACATAGGAGGACGCGGCCCCACCAGGCTCATGTCTCCGATCACCACATTGAACAACTGCGGCAGCTCATCCAGAGAATACTTCCGCAGCAGCCCGCCGACCTTCGTAATCCGTGGGTCCTTGGTGATCTTGAACAGCACGCCCTCGCGCTCGTTCAGATGCGCCAGCGCCTCCAGCATCCCGTCAGCCTCCGCCACCATCGTGCGGAACTTGTAGCAGGTAAACGTCCGTCCCTTGCGCCCTATCCGCTGCGCCCGGTAAAAGATCGGCCCCTTCGAGCTCACCTTCACCGCAATCGCAATCACAAACATCACAGGCGACGTCGCCAGCAGCACCAGCAACGACAACATCACATCCAGCACCCGCTTGATCAAAAACGCACCCCGCGGAAACTCCCGCCGGTGCAGCGGTATCGTCGGAAACTGCCCGATATACTCCACCCGTGCATTCCATGCCAGGCCGTCATACAAGTCCGGCACCACCCGCACGTCGATCCCCAGCGCCCGCGCCTCTTCCACCACAGCCACCACCGTGCGCTTGTCCGCCGGCGTTGAAAAATAAATCTCATCCACAAACAGAGACCGCGCCAGCGCCACACAGTTCTCCACGTCCCCAATCACGTCCGGATTGGCCACGTCATCCCGCCGCGGCGTCAGCGAGATAAATCCCTTGAACCGGAACCCCATATGCCGCAGCGCTTCCAGGTGGTTGCGTAGCGCATGGGCCACTCGCCCGTCCCCCACGATCAGAACGTTCCTCGTCTCCAGCCCCTGCAGATACCGCCGCTCCCGCAGCTTCCGCCAAACCGCCCGCCGCACCATCAGCATCAGCATGGTCAGAAACACGGTCATCATCACCATCAACCGTGAGACCGCATACCCATGCCTCAAATAAAGCGTTCCGCACAGCAGCAGTCCGGCCGTCAGGGTCGCCTGCATGGTCATCCGCTGCTCGTGCAAGCCGCTCTGCGTCTGCGCCATCCCATACAGCCCATATACCCGTGCGAAGAACACCAGGTACACCCCGAACAACAGCAGATACATCACCGCCACCACTGGAGGCATCGGCACCAAATGCATCAGCACAGTCTCCGCTGTCGTGGTCTCGGGAATCAGCCGGATACGGAACGCAATCAGCCCGCCCACCAGCGCGCTCAAGAAGTCCAACCCCGCCCATACCGCACCCGTCACGGCAGGCGACAGGGCACCCGTCGCTCCAGGAGCGGACGCGGCGCGGGGCCTTCTCCTGCCAGAGATCACTACCTGTTGCAGATAGTCCGGTGTCGTCATCGATGTACCTCGGGGCCCAAAGTCGGAACAGCGACGAACTGCCGCTCCGGCTCTTCATGTGCTTTTAGTTGGATTTAGTCTACTCCGGCATACTGCCGCGGTTCAAATAAAATGAAAGGTCTTCCTGCTCTAACCCTCTCGTTTAGAAAACGTTGTGTCCAGTCAACCGTTTCGGTGGTCTACTGCGGCAAAACCAGCTCATCCAAGGCCAGAAATTCACATAAAACCGGGTCCTGACTCGCCCGCATCTCCGCCGTCGTCCCAAAGAAACGGGCCTTGCCCTCATGCAGAAACACAATTCTGTCCGCCAATTTCTCAGCAAATCGCATGTCATGGGTTACGACGATGCTGGTGAGATGCAACTGCACCTTCAGGCGTTGGATCAGGTTCCCCAGCAAATGCGCCATCAACGGATCCACCATCGTCGTCGGCTCGTCATACAGCACCGCCGAAGGCTGCGCCGCCAAAGCCCGCGCAATGGCCACCGACCGCTTCATCCCCGTCGACAGATCGCTTGGCAGCAGATTCTCCATCCCCGCCACCCCCACCATCTCCAGCAGCCCCCGCACCACCTGGTCGATCTGGTCCTCCTGCATATTCCCCCGCTCCCGCAGCGGAAACGCCACATTCTCCCCCACCGAAATCGAATCGAACAGCGCCCCGTTCTGGAACACCATCGTCACCTTCCGCCGAACCTCCTGCATCTCCCGCTCGCTCAGCCCCGCGATATCCTGCCCCGCCACCAGCACTGTCCCGCTGTCAGGCTTCAGAAACCCCATCAAGATCTGCAACGAAACCGACTTCCCCACCCCGCTGCGTCCCAGAATGCACAGCGTCTCCCCGGGGTTCACAAAAAAACTCACATCCTGCAACACCACAAACTCCCCAAACGACTTGAACACATGCTCGAACGAGATATACGGCCCCGTCGGCCCCGCCGTCGCAAACGACGCCCCCTCGAACCCATGCCCCGCCGCAAAATTCGACTCCTCGGCAACCGCCTCATCCTCCGCCACATTCGCCAGAGCAGACTCCGCCATGAACTCCTTGACCGCCGGCGACGCCTCCGCCAACGGCTCCGCAGCCGGCTTCCCGTCCTTCTCCTCCGCCATCGCCTCCGACCCTCGCCCCTAGTATGTCATTCCCCTTTGGATGCCGCCTCGGCCTTAGCCAAATCCTCCGGCGTATTCACATTCATAAACCAGGACTCCACCTCCACCTCCACCTCCGCCGCAGCCACGCTCCTCAGCAACTCATCCAGCCGCCGCACACCCCGGTCCAATGCCGCCGACACCCCCGCCAAACATTCCCGCCTCATCACGCAAAACGCCGGCTGCCGCTGCTCCTTCACCACCAGGTAACTCGCCCCGCATCCGCTCTCCAAAACCGCCTCCACCCATCCCCGCAGCAACTCCACCGGAACCAGCGGCACATCCACCGGCAAAAACATCACCCACGGCTGCCGCGCCGCCTTCAACCCCGCCTCAATCCCCGCCCCCGGCCCCACATCCACCCGCTCCTCCCAATTCCCGGCAATCGAAACATCCGCACAGAACTCCCTCAGCTTTTCCACCGCGATCTCCACCATCGGCCGCCCGCAAAAAGGCAGCAGGGCCTTATCCACCCCCATCCGCGAACTCTTCCCACCCGCCAGCACAAACCCATGCACCGGCAGCTTCGCTTCAACTGGAGTCTGGTAACCGGAAACTGGCATCTGATCGCCCAACCCGCTCTCCTAAGCCCCGCCCCCGACCTTCCCTAAAAACCTCACAATCGACTCAATCCCGCGATGAAAGTTCGCCAAACAAAACTTCTCATTCGGCGCATGGAGGTTGTCATCCGGCAGCCCGAACCCCATCATCACCGTCGGAATCCCCAGCTCCCGCACAAAGTCCCCCACAATCGGAATCGACCCACCACCCCGCACAAACACCGTCTCTTTCCCAAACACCTCACCCATCGCAGCCGTCGCCGCCCTTACATACTCATTATCGGTAGACACCACAATCGGCTCGCCCGAGTGGATCATCCGCACGCTCACCTGGATCCCCTTCGGCGCAATCTCCTCCACAAACTTCTTGTACTTCGCAAACGTCGACTCCGGCTTCATCCCCGGCACCAGCCTGAAGCTGATCTTCGCCATCGCCTTGGCCGGAATCACCGTCTTCGCTCCCGCCCCGATAAACCCACCCGGAATCCCATGCACATCCATCGTCGGCCTTGACCACGTCCGCTCCAGCACGCTATACCCAGCCTCCCCCGTCAGCTCATTCGACCCCACCTCATGCGACCGGTATTCCTCCTCCTCGAACGGCAGCGTCTTCCACGCCTTCAACTCATCCGCCGTCGGCTCCTCAATCCCGTCATAAAACCCCGGAATCAAAATCCGTCCATCCTCACCCTTCAGCTTCGCAATCATCTGCGCCAGTGCCACAAAAGGATTCGGCGCCGCGCCCCCATAGATCCCCGAGTGCAGATCGGTCGCCGCGCCCCTGGCCTCCAGCTCCGTATAGATCATCCCCCGCAGCCCCACGCACAGCGTCGGCAACTCCGGCGCAAACATCTCCGTATCAGAAACCAGCGCGGCATCCGCCTTCAACTCCTCCCCATGCTCCCGCACAAACGCCGCAATCCCCTCGCCCCCAACCTCTTCTTCCCCCTCCACAATCACGCGTACATTCACCGGCAACCCACCCTCCGCCGTCATCAGCGACTCCAGAGCCTTCACATGCATCCACATCTGCCCCTTGTCGTCGACAGCTCCCCGCGCATACACATTCCCATCCCGAATCTCCGGCTCAAACGGCGGCGACTTCCACTCCTCCAGCGGCTCCGCGGGTTGCACATCATAGTGCCCATACAACAATACGGTCGGTTTCCCCGGCAGCTTCAACCAATCCCCATACACCAGCGGATGCCCTTGTCGTTTAGCAGTCGAAGTCTCTATCAGCCGCACATTCTCCATCCCCGCCGTGCGCAACCCATCCGCCACAAACTCCGCCGCCCGCCTTACATCCCCCACCCGCTCCGGCGCAGTAGAGATCGAAGGAATCCGCAGCAACGCCTTCAACTCCTCGACAAACCGTTCCCCATTCGCCTTCGCAAACCCAACCGCCAAATCAACACTCATCAAATCCTCTTCCTGGTCCCTGCTGTTTCCTTTTTCACCAGCCAAATCATGCTCAACGCAGCCAGCAGACACGGCACCGATAAACCACCAACCCCCACAGCATAGCTCCCCGTGGCCTCGCGCATCCAACCCATCCAGTTCGGCCCCACAAATCCCCCCACAATCGCACAGGTATTGATCGCCGCAATGCCTACCGCCGCTGCCCGCCCCGGCAATACAGCTGAACACAAGCTCAGCATTGGCCCCTGCACCGCGTAGTAACTCACCGCCGCCAACGCCAGCGCCGCTACGCCGACCCACCCATCCAGCCGCAGCCCTGCCACCAGCATCGCCCCGGCCATCACCACCGTTGGAATCACCACATGCCACTTACGCTCACCCGTCCTGTCGGAGTGTATCGCCGCGCCGATCATCGACACCGCGCCTAACCCACCCACCCCGGCAATAAGCCAGCCCACCCTGCCCATGCTCCACCCCGTGGCCGCGCGCAGCACAATGGGCAGCGAGAAGTTCACCGCATACATAGACCCCAGCGTGCATAGGAAGAACACCCCGAACCCCCACACATGCCGGCTGCTCAACGCGGCTAGTAAATCACCTGCATCCGATACCCCACCCTCGCGCCCCGCTAGCGAATCCTCACGCGCAAGCTCCGTACGCACTGCCTCGCGCTCTTCAACCTGAAGCCACTGCGCCGTCCCCGGACCATCCGGCAGAGCAAAGAAGATCACCACACTCAACACAATCGCCGGCAGAGCCTCCACCAGAAACAGCCATTGCCAACCTGCAAGCCCTAGCTTGCCGTTCAACCCCAGCAACACACCCGCGAGCCCACCCATCACCACCGAGCTGAGCGGGAGTGCCACATAAAACAGGCTGATGGCCCGCGCTCGCTCATGCTTCGGAAACCACTGCGCGAGATAAAAAATCACTCCTGGAAAGTACCCGGCCTCCGCCATCCCCAATAGCATCCGTAGGCTATAAAAGCTCGCCGGCGTCCGAACCAGCACCATCGCTCCCGCAAGCAAGCCCCACGTCAGCATGATCCGCGCCATCCACCGCCGCGCCCCAAATCGCAGCAGCAGGCGGTTTGAAGGAATCTCGCACAGCGCATACGTCAGGAAAAACAGCCCCGCCCCCAACCCATAGATCTTCGCCGTAAAGTGCAGATCGCGATTCATGGACTCCGCCGCGAAACTGATGTTCAAGCGGTCCATATACGCCACCAGATAGCAAACAGAAAGCAGCGGAATCAGCCGCCACCGCGCCTTCCGCAGCGCAGACTCCAACCTGACTCCCCGCACGACCACGCCCGCCGATGCCGTCATCCGCCGTCCTCGTCTTCGATTTCGCCTATCCTACTATCGCGCCCTTTCTTTAAACCCTTAGCCACCTCACAATCGTCTAAAATTGAAGCAATGCGTCTCCGCGCCATCAATCTCGCCTGCATCTTCCTGCTGCTCTCCTCGTTGAGCGCCGCGGAAGCCTCAGTCCTGCGGGCCGGCGAGTCCACCCTCGGGGCACACTACATCGGCGTTCTCCTCGCGCAACAAGAGGCCGCCGCCAACACCGAAGCTGCTCTCAGCCTCCGCACCCGCGAAGCCTCCGAGCTGGCCCTCCCCGCAGCCTCGCTCTCCCAACACCGCACTCCCTGGACCATGCGCCCACCCTCCGCGCACTGCGTCCAACTCCAGGCCGTCACCGCCTTCGGCATCTAGCGCCCTACCCCCAACGCTCTCGGCCATCGGCCTCTTCATCCGTTCCCCCCAAACCAAAGGTTGCGATTCCTCCACGCGCGTGTCTCCCCCGCAGCGTCTAACCGCAAAAGGAAACCGTCTTGTTCAACAAAATCCTCGCCAAAATCTTCGGCACCAGCAACGAGCGCGCCGTCAAAAAGCTGCTCCCCGTCCTCGCCCAGATCAACTCCTTCGACGAAGCCACCATCGCCCTCACCGACGAGCAACTCGCCGCCAAGACCCTCGAATTCCGCGCCCGCATCGCCAAGGCCATCGAAGGCATAACCGATGAAGACGAACTCGCCGCCGCCGAAAAACTCGCCCTCGACGATCTTCTCCCCGAAGCCTTCGCCGTCGTCCGCGAAGCTGGCCGCCGCGTCGTCGGCATGCGCCACTTCGATGTCCAGATGATCGGCGGCATGGTCCTCCACTCCGGCAAGATCTCCGAGATGAAGACCGGCGAAGGCAAGACACTCGTCGCCACTCTCCCTTGCTACCTCAACGCGCTCGCCGGCCACGGCGTCCACGTCGTCACCGTCAACGACTATCTCGCCAAGCGCGATGCCGAGTGGATGGGCAAGATCTACGGCTTCCTCGGCCTCTCCGTCGGCGTCATCGTGCATGACCTCTCCGACGGCCAGCGCCGCGAGGCCTACGCCTCCGACATCACCTACGGCACCAACAACGAGTTCGGCTTCGACTACCTACGCGACAACATGAAGTTCGAGCTCAGCGACCAGGTCCAGCGCGGCCACTACTACTGCATCGTCGATGAAGTCGATTCCATCCTCATCGACGAAGCCCGCACCCCCCTCATCATCTCCGGCCCTACCGATAAAACCACCGACAAGTACGCCATCGCCAACAAGATCATCCCCCAGCTCGTCGAGGGCGAGCTCATCGAAACCCTCGAGACCAAGACCTGGTCCGGCGACTACGTCGTCGACGAAAAAGCCCGCGCCATCACCGTCACCGACGACGGCTGGGAGAAGATCGAAAAGCTCCTCGGCATCGGCAACATCGCCGACCCTGAAAACTGGGACATGAAGCACCACATCGAAGTAGCCATCAAGGCCCACAGCCTCTACAAGCGCGACGTCGAATACGTCGTCAAGGACGGCGAAGTCATCATCGTCGACGAGTTCACCGGCCGCCTCATGCCCGGTCGCCGCTGGTCCGACGGCCTGCATCAATCCGTCGAAGCCAAGGAAGGCGTCCAGATCCGCAAGGAAGACCAGACCCTCGCCACCATCACCTTCCAGAACTACTTCCGCATGTACAAAAAGCTCTCCGGCATGACCGGCACCGCCGAGACCGAAGCCGCCGAGTTCGACAAGATCTACAAGCTCGACATCGTCGTTATCCCCACCAACCGCATCATGCAGCGGCTTGAAAATCCGGACATCGTCTACCGCACCGCCAAGGAAAAATACTTCGCCGTCGCCGAAGAGATCGCCCGCCTCCACGCTGAAAAGCAGCCTGTCCTGGTCGGCACCACCAGCATCGAAAAATCCGAACTCCTCTCCGACATCCTCAAGAAAAAAGGTGTCCGCCACGTCGTCCTCAACGCCAAGTTCCACGAGAAGGAAGCCGAGATCGTCGCCCAGGCCGGCCGCCTCGGCATGGTCACCATCGCCACCAACATGGCCGGTCGTGGCACCGACATCCTGCTCGGCGGCAACAGCGAATTCATGGCCCGCCAGGACCTCGTAAAATCCAGCGTCGCCCGAGTCGTCTCTGCCGCCGAAGGCTCCATCTCTCCCGTCGCCGCCACCGGCTTCGTCCGCTTCTACTACCAGTCCCAGGAGTTCGAAGTCTCCCAGCAGCAGTGGGACGACGCCATCGCCAAGCACTCGGCTGCAACCAAAAGTGAGCACGACGCCGTCATCGACGCCGGCGGCCTGCACATCCTCGGAACGGAACGCCATGAGTCGAGGCGAGTAGACAATCAGCTCCGTGGCCGCGCCGGCCGCCAGGGCGACCCCGGCTCCTCCCGCTTCTTCCTCTCCCTCGAAGACGACCTCATGCGCATCTTCGCCCGCGAGTGGGTCTCCACCCTGCTCCAATCCCTCGGCATGGAAGAAGGCGTCCCCATCGAGAGCCGCATGATCTCCCGCCGCATCGAAGGCGCGCAGAAGCAGGTCGAATCCCAGAACTTCGAGTCCCGCAAACACGTCCTCGAGTACGACGACGTTATGAACAAGCAGCGCGAAGCCGTCTACGGCCTGCGCAAGCAACTCATGACCGGCGTCGAACAAAAGCAGCTCATCACCGACGACTACGTCTCCACCATCCTCTCCGGCATCCTCGAAGAGTTCGCTCCCGAAAAAGCCCATCCCGAGCAATGGAACACCGAGCAGATCTTCGCCCAGGTCTACGATGTCTTCGGCGCGAAACTCGAAACCGAAATTACTCCACAGGAACTAAGCCGCCACGAACTCGGCGACGCCATCTTCAACGCCCTCGGCACCCGTTACAACCTCAAGGAAAAGATTCTCAGCGAACCCACCATGCGCTACCACGAGCGCGTCGTCATGCTCTCCGTCCTCGACGGCCTCTGGAAAGAACACCTCCTCAACATGGACCACCTCAAGGAGGGCATCGGCCTGCGCGGCTACGCGCAGCAGGACCCGCTCGTCGCCTACAAAAAAGAGTCCTTCGAGATGTTCGAACAGATGATGCTCCGCTTCCAGGAAGACACCGCCCGCCATCTCTTCCGTATGCAGATCCTCGCTCCCGACGGCACCCCCATCGAAACCGAGGAACAACTAGCCGCCCTCCATGTCGTAGCCACACCACCCCCACCGCCGGAGCGCCCCAGCCTTCCCGCAATGGGCACCACGCAACCCCAGGCGCCCACCGCCCTCCCCATTCGCTCCCCCTCCACCACCATCGACGCCCTCGAACGCGAGTTCGAACGCAAGAAGCAAAACGACCTCAACGCCGCCCGCATGGCCGGAGGCTCCGCCACCGCCGTCGCCACCCCGCAACGCTCAGGCCCATCCATCGGCCGCAACGAACCCTGCTTCTGCGGCTCCGGCAAAAAATACAAAAAATGCCACGGCGCCAACGCCTAGCTTTTCTTGTTGTCATTCCGAGCGAAGCCGAGGAATCTGCTTCTGTCTTTGTCGTTGCTTGCTCTTCGCCGTCATCCTAGAGCGTAGCGAAGGACCCCTGTATTTCGCTCGCGCCGCCACAAATCCGGATGGCCCATCTTCGCGACGGCCTCATCGTCGCTAAGGTGGGACTGCACAAAGCCCACCGCCCGGCTCTTGTCGTTGCTCGTTCTCCCTCTAAGCTCAAACGCTCATAGCTCTCAGCTGAATCGGCTACTCATTCCACCGGAGCATGTCATATCGAGCGCCCGGATACAGCTTATCCGCCAACTGTCGCTCCGTCTCTGCACCGGCGTTGTCCCCTTGCTGCTCCAGCACACCTGCCTTCAAAATATACAGCCACGAATCCTTCGGAAACTGTGCGATCCACCCATCCATCTCCGTCCCCGCCTCAGCCAGTTCGCCGCGATAGATATGCAGGATGGTAATGTCCAGCTGCGCCGTCGAGTTATTGAGTATCTTGAGCGACGCCTGCAACTCATCCGCCGCCTCATCCAGCCGTCCTGCCAGCATCAGCGCTTCGGCTTTATAAGCCGGCGCAAAGTAAGAATCCGGGTTCAGCCGGATAAACAAATCGATCACGCGCAGGGCCTCGTCGGTCCTGCCGGCCTTCGGATAACTATGTGCGATCCCATTGATCGCCTTCTCATTTCCCGGTTGTAACTCCAGCGCTCGCCCGTAAGCTTTGGCGGCGTCGGCAAACTTCCCGTCCTTGATCAATGTATGCCCAAGATTCAACTCCGCCCCCTCATCGTCAGGGTCGATAGACAGTGTCTGCCGGAACAGGTCTTCCGCCCGCCCATATTGCCCGCGGTCCAGCGCTCCCACCCCAAGATTCAGCATCGGATCGGGGTCCTTGTGGATCTTCAAAGCTTTGTTATACAGCGCGTCCGCTTCGTCCTGTCGCCCCAGGTCTCCTAAGGCGTTCGCCTCGGTATTCAGGGTATTGACATCATGAGGGTCCAGCGCCATCGCACGGCCGAAATAGGCCAGTGAGTCCTGCTGATGTTTGGAGTTATAAAGTATCTCTCCCATATCGCTCAGTACCAACTCACTGTTCGGCGAGCGCTTCAGCCACGAATAGATAAATTGTGTAGCCGTCTCCCAGGTCGCATCGCAATCCGAACTGCAGTTATATCCAAGATCCATCAGGTAGCGTGCTGCCGCTCCCGGATTGATCCCCTCGAGCACCTTCAGGCTCAGGTCGGACATGGCCTGCTTTAAAGTCTCCGGAGTAAGTTCCTTAATACTTGTCTGGTAGCTCTTGGCAACGCCTGCTGCGCTGTACCGCACCACCAGTATGGAATCCCCGCCTTTCCCTGGAAATAAATCGCCGCCAACTACATATTCCTTGTATCGCAACCGGTTCCAGGTCGCCAGTATCTGGTCCAACGATATTCCCTTAATCTCTATCCCGTAGGATGTCGCTACCGGAATACTCGGCAGGCTCGATACCGGCTTCCAGCGCTTGTGACTCGAGAAGGCGTTACCTGCTGTACGGTTCGTGTCCTGCATGAGCTTTGACAGATCGTCCACGAACATATCCGCAAGGGCCTTTCCAGTCGCCCCCGTCGAGTCCCCCGAATCCACAACCTGGAACGCAGAGACTGTTACCTGCGATTTGGGCGACACATACCGCAATACCGTCGCCACCACCGCCGCGCCCACGCAGATCAGCAGCACCGTCATAGCCAGCATCAGTGTCTTGCTAAAAGGATTCGCCGATGTCGTTGTCAGCACCCGCACAACCGCAATCCGGAAGCGCTCGATATACCGCGCAAGCGCGCGCATCTGCAAACGCGATAAACGATGAGCTACGGGGGGAACGCCACTCTCTGCCATGTAAGCTTCCTCGTGTCTTCTAGGGATGGAATGCATTCAACCTATAGACCGTCCCAGTAACTGTCAACCGGCCCGCCACATGATTGATTTACTCTCACCCTATGGACCTCGAAATCACCGTCTCCCAACTCCAACAACACCTCACCTCCACAAACCCACCCCTCCTCCTCGACGTCCGCGAGCCCTGGGAGTACGACACCGCCCACATCGAACCCTCCACCTTAATCCCCATGAACGAGATTCCCGCCCGCGCCTTCAAGGAGCTCGACGAGGAACAAAACATCCTCGTTCTCTGCCATCACGGAGCCCGCTCTCTCTCGGTCGCCGCCTGGCTCCGCAACCAGGGCTTCGAGCAAGTCCAATCCGTCGCCGGAGGCATCGACGCCTGGTCCCGCCTCATCGACCCCTCCGTCCCCCGCTACTAGCCCTTGCAAATATTCCGCAAGAACTCCCGCCGCCGCCGTTCCTCCTGTAGCGATATACTTTGGCCATCTGCACCAGGAGCCACGCCCATGTCCCGCCTCCATCA
>Ga0302315_10004627_pt1 | contig 11954 bp, 13 predicted proteins | sample III_Palsa_N3_1_FD_200532 | JGI IMG/M metagenome (GOLD analysis project Ga0302315, IMG submission 200532) | Peat permafrost microbial communities from Stordalen Mire near Abisko, Sweden - III_Palsa_N3_1 | ecosystem: Environmental > Terrestrial > Soil > Palsa > Peat permafrost | place: Sweden... | reverse complement strand
CTTTCACAAGAGTTTCTACGAATACGTCGGCGACTTTGGCGAGGGGATCTTTCTTCCACATAGATTGGCTACTTCCTTTTCTTCCGGTTTTGGCTACCTTCAGGTTTGGATGCAGGGATTCAAGATAAAGCCGACATCAATTCGCTTCGCCGAGTTCGCGGCTTCACGTCTTCGCAAAGCAGAAAAATTGTAATGTCATGCGACAGATTTTGGGTGTTTAATCACCCCACGGGCTCCGTTTCGCAGAGGAGTTGTCCATGAGCAGCGTACAAATCCAGCAAAATAGTTATGAGATGCCCCCGAAGGAAGGGATCAGCATCGCGCATTTCCTAACCGTCGCGGACGTCGAGCGGTCGGCTCGCTACTATGAGAAGGTCTTCGGCGCTCGCATTCTGACTATGGGTGACGGCAATGCGCCTCCATACCTCCAGCTTGCGAACATCTGGATGATCTTGAACGTCGGCGGCGGCCCCACCCCGGACAAGCCGACCGTAACGCTCAGCGTTCCCGACCCCAATCACATCAACAGCTTTATGAACTTCCGCGTTGCGGATATTCAAGCCTGCTACGAATTATGGAAGAGTCGTGGAGCCGAGTTCATCACGGAGCCCATTCCCAAGTACGGCGAGATACGCTGCTACATCCGCGATCCTGACGGTTACATCATCGAAGTCGGACAAAGCACCGACCTCACCTACGGTTAGACTCGTCATTTGATTTCAGCGAGGAGGACAAAATGGCATCAAGAGGAAAAGTCTTAGTACTCGTCTCGAGTGGTCGCGGTTTGCTCTTGAAGGATGGCAAAGTCTATACCGGCGCTGGCTACTATCTCAACGAGCTTACAGTTCCGGTTCGCGCCCTGATGAACGAAGGCTACGAAATCACCTTCGCCACCCCCAGAGGCAACACGCCGCAAGTGGATGTGAATTCAGAGGTCGCCGACTTCTTCGGCGGGGACAAGGCCAAGCTTCAGGACTACATGTTATTCCGCGACGACCTGTTTGGGCTCAGAGATCCAGTCCGCATCGCGGATGTCGTCGCATCGGGCCTGGATCAATATGACGCTGTCTTCGTCCCCGGCGGCCATGGTCCGATGATCGATCTTCTCGATGATCCCCATGCCGGCATCGTGATGAGACACTTTCACGAAACATCCAAGCCTACGGCTGTGCTCTGCCATGGCCCGATTTCACTACTCTCGGCACTTCCGAATTCGTGGGAGGTGGTTGCCGCGCTGAGTGCGGGTGATGCCGCGGGAGCGCACGCAAAGGCTCAAGGATGGATTTATACCGGATACAAGATGACCATCTTTTCGACAGCGGAAGAGCAGCAGCGAGAGCCGCTTGAGATTGGCGGTAAGGTTCTCTTCTACCCGGACTTTGCATTGCTCACGGCGGGCGGCGACGTAAGTGTGGTCGCTCCATGGCAGAGCTACGTCCTTCAGGATCGCGAGTTGATCTCAGGTCAGAACCCGTTCTCTGATGAAGCGCTTCTGAAACTTCTTCTTCAGGCGCTCGACGAGAAGAAAAAGTGAGTCGGCAAGAGGGAATCTTCGATGAACTACCCCACGACCTATCGCACCGTGCAGGTCGACGGTCTGTCGATCTTCTACCGGGAGGCCGGCCCTGAGAATGCCCCAGCGCTTCTCCTGCTGCACGGACTTCCTTCTTCGTCGCGGATGTTTGAGCCGCTCTTCGCAAGGCTCTCCGGTAGCTATCGCCTCATAGCGCCTGATTACCCCGGCTTCGGGCACAGTGACTGGCCGGACCCGGAGAAGTTCGCATACACCTTCGACCATTACGCCGAGATCATGAACCATTTCACCAAGGCACTCGGCCTCTCGCGCTACACGCTCTACATGCAGGATTATGGTGGCCCCGTGAAAAGCCATGGTCGGCGAGCGGCCAAAGCCCTTCGGCGAGCCGCTCGGCTTTGATCCGGCAACGTCGACGTTGATCTTCGGCGACTATGATGCGGTACTGGTGGACGCCATGACCACGGTGGCTGAGGCCGAGGCGCTCGCGGACTGGATTGCGCTGCATAATCGGAACCTGGAGACCATCTATATAACGCATGCGCACTTCGACCACTTCTACGGTTTGAGCGTCCTGCTCGACCGTTTTCCACGCGCTCGGGCGATCGCAACTCCCAAGGCGGTGGAGGGCATACAGATGTATTTGTCTCCCCCAGTGCAGCAGTTAGCCCGCCGAATGTTTCCTGGACAAGTGCCAACGAAGTTGGTTGGGCCTGAGCCCTATGAGAAGGAAACGTTCACACTCGAAGGCCACGAACTGCGCATCATGGAACAGGGCCGCACCGATTGTCCCGATTCGACCTCTCTACACGTTCCATCGATCGGCCTGATCGTCGCTGGCGATGTTGTCTACAACCAATGCCGCATGTCGTCGGCGACACCACCCCCGAGAGCCGGAAGAATTGGATCGCTGCGCTAGACCGGTTAGCGGCTCTGAACCCGACAATGGTTGTCGCCGGTCACAAGAAGCCCGGCGCGCCCGACTCTCCCTCGGCGATCCAGGACACGAAGCGTTACCTACAGGACTTTGATCGTCTCCAGAAAACCGCAACCTCCGACCGTCATCTGTTCGATCAGATGACGGCGCTCTACCCGGATTGGGTAGCCAACCAGTCGTGGTTGATGTTTGGATTCCCGGGGGCATAACTCCCCAAAAGCATCCACCATGGTCTACGCTAACCCCATGCGCATCCTCATCCCCGGCGGCTCCGGTCAGGTCGGCACCCTCCTCGCACGTCACCTCTACGCCGCCGGCCACGAAGTCACCATCCTCTCCCGCCATCCCAACGCCCGCCCCGAGCAGCTCTGGCGCACCGTGAAATGGGACGGCCTAACCCCCGGCCCATGGGCTACAGAAATCGACCGCAGCGACGCCATCATCCACCTCTCCGGCCGTTCCGTAAACTGCCGCTATAACGCAAAGAACCGCCAGGAGATCTTCGACTCCCGCACCAAACCAACCCTACTTCTAGGTCAGCTCATAGCCGCCTCACCCACCCCGCCAAAGATCTGGATGAATGCCAGCACCAGCACCATCTACCGCAACGCGCTCGACCACCCACAAGATGAGTTCACCGGCGAACTAGGCGATCTCCCGGACCAGCGCGGTACCCACGAGCCCGCCAATCTACCCGAAACCTGGTCCTTCTCCATCGACGTAGCCCACCGCTGGGAAGAAGCCCTAGCCGCCATACCTACCCCGCAAACCCGCAAGATCCGCCTCCGCTCCTCCATGGTCATGAGCCCCGACGCAGGCGGCGTCTTCTCCGTCTTCTCAAAACTCGCCCGCCTCGGCCTCGGCGGCACACAGGGCACCGGCAAGCAGTTCGTTTCCTGGATGCACGACCTCGACTACTGCCGCGCCACCGACCTCCTGCTATCCCAACCCGAGATCACCGACGAAACCAACGGCATCGTCAACATGACCGCCCCCGAACCCATGCCAAACCGCGAGTTCATGCGAACCCTCCGCCAGGCCTGGAATCAACCCATCGGCCTCCCCGCAACCCGCTGGATGCTCGAAGTCGGCGCCCTCGCCATGCGCACAGAAACCGAGCTGATCCTGAAAAGCCGCCAGGTCACCCCAGCCGTCCTTCTAAAACACGGCTTCGACTTCACCTTCCCCACCTGGTCCACCGCCGCCCAGGATCTGGTAGCTCGCCTCAAAGCCAGGCAAAGCTAGGAACGCCTGTCCCTCGAGATGGCCTCAACCGCCCGGTCCGGCACGATGAAAAATCCACCGTAAATCACATCAATAACACCGTAAAAATCACGTCTCCCACCGTCTTTTTCACCGTCAAAAGCAGCGAAAACTCACGTCATTCTTGGCGGTTTCAAATTGTTCCACGTGGAACAATTTGCCGTTCCACGGTTCCACCCGCCAAAACCGCACTTTTGCCACCCCAAAACCTCTCCTCCCACCCACCAGTCCTCACGCCTCTCCAAAATCCACCGCCCGCCACGGTCCGTAACCTCTACCGCTCCCGCCGGTATCTAACCGTCCCCGGATCATCCCCATCCCCGGCCGGCACCATCCCACAACGCTCCATCACCTTAATCGACTCCACCGTACTCCGAAAGGCCTGCGCCGTAACCGCCCTCACCCCATCCTGCGCCAGCAACCACTCGACCAACGCCCTCGCCGCCTCGCTACCCAACCCTCTCCGCTGAAACGCCGGCAGTGTAGAGTACCCAATCTCCACCACCCCATCCGCCTTCGGAAACCCACCCACACATCCAACCAACGTCCTCTTCCCCAACCCTTCAGTCAACACCGCATAGCGATGCCATCCCACCGAGGACGGCAACTCCGTCATCTGCACAAAGATCATCTCTAGAACATGCGCCTCCCAGTCCGCCGGCGGCCACTCCCCCGTAACCCGGACCCCCAGCACCGTCCCCAGCGTCCCATCCCGAGCCGAATCGGCTTCCAGCATCGCCGGAGTCATCGCCACCAGCCGCAATCGCGGAGTCTTCAAATCAGAAACTCCACTCTTGCGCCAGAAGAACAACCTCATTCGTCCTCGCCGCCCTTGTTCCGGCTCTCAGCCAGCTTGTTATTCCGGTGCTGAATCTCCGCCATCTGCTCCAGCTGCCGGCGCCAGTCCAGGTCCTCCACAAACCCCCGCGACGCCCGCCACTCCTCCTGCACCTTCACAAACAATTCAAGAAAAACTCGCGTTCCCAGCAGCGATTCAATGTCCTTCCGCGCGCTGCTTCCGATCTGCTTCAGCATCGTTCCCTGCTTGCCGATCAGAATCGCCTTCTGCCCCGTTCGCTCCACATAAATCGCCGCCGCAATCTTCGTCACCGGAAGCTTTCCATCCTTGGTCTTCTTCAGCGACGCAGGCTCTTCAAACCGCTCAATAATCACCGCAGAAGCATAAGGAACTTCCTCACCAGTCAGCAGCAGGATCTTCTCCCGAATCAACTCCGCAACCAGAAACCTCTCAGGCTGATCCGTAAGCTGGTCCTTCGGGAAATATCGCTGTCCTTCCGACAAAAACGCCGTAGATTTATCCAGCAGCAGCTCAAGTCCTTCCCGCTTCTTCGCCGAGATCGGAATCACATCCGCGAACTCATGCAGCGAAGACCAATGCGCAATCAGCGGCAGCAGCGCACTCTTCGGCAGCGCATCCATCTTGTTCAGCACCAGGATCACCGGACAATCCAGCTTCTTCACCAGTTGCAGCGCAAAGTCATCCTCAGCTTTCGACAGCATCCGGCGATGCTGCCCGAGCGTCCGAACCTTCCGAGCCTCCGCAAACTCCTCGCTAGTCTCAGGCTTCCTCACCTCAGGCAAACGATGCGTCACATCCACCAGGAACCAGACCACATCACGCGACTCCAGCGCATCATGGACTTCCTGCATCATGCGCCGATCCAACTGCGTCTCCGGCTTATGCACACCAGGAGTATCAACCAGCACAATCTGCGCGGCAGCGCGACCTGCATCGGTCTTGGTCTTCTTCCGTACAGGAAGTTCCAGCACGCCCTGAATACGCGTGCGTGTAGTCTGCGGTTTGTGCGTCACGATCGCCAGCTTCTGCCCCAGCAACGCGTTCAGCAACGTCGACTTGCCCGCATTGGGCCGTCCGACGATCGAGATGAATCCACTACGAAGTGCCATCTCTCTATGATGACACCGATAAGCCTCCGCAGCTCACTCCGGCTCGCTCGAAGCCACCACTCCAGCAAGCGAAAGCCTCACCCGCTCCACCAGCCGGTCCGTGGACTCAATCACCTCCAGCCGCAGCGGACCATCCTCAATCACCTCACCCGGCAGCGGAATATGCCCCGCAATCTCACTCACCAACCCACCAACCGTAGTAGCCTCATACCCCGTCAGCAACTGCGGCAACACCGCATCAGCAGCCGAATCATCCTCAAACGAAGCCTCATCGTCGGCCACCCGCAAACTCTCCCCAAACAACTCCCGCAGCCGGCTCACCTCAAAGCTCCCCGGCACGACAAACGCCCCATCCGCCTCCGCAATGGGCTCATCCTCCACCGGACCATCGTGCTCATCCTCAATGTTGCCGACGATCGCTTCCAACAGGTCTTCAATCGTCACCAGCCCGGCGACGCCACCATACTCGTCGATCACCACACTCATGTGCTGCTTCTGCCGCTGCATCTCACGCAGCAGCTCATTCACCTTCTTGCTCTCCGGCACGAACGCCACAGGCCGCTGCAACTGCGACACCTTCCGCCGAGCCGCATCGGTGTCCTTCACCCCAAGCATGTCCCGGGCAAAGACGATCCCCGTAATCTCGTCGAGTGACCCCGAATAAACCGGGACGCGCGAGAACCCATGCTCATTGACCTCAGCGGTGAACTCCTCCAGCGACATCGTTCCCGGCACGGCAAACATCTCCGGCCGCGGCGTCATCACCTCACGCACCACCTTATCCCCAAACTCGACGACGCTCCGCACCAATTCGCGGTCGCTTTCCTCAAGAATCCCCTCTTCTTCCCCAGCCTCCAGGAGCGCGTCCATGGCACCACCCGGATCCTCAGGTTCTTCGGCCTCGGGCTCCGCAAGCCCCGCAATCGACAGCAGCAATCCGATCGCCAGCGTAACAGGCAACAAGATGTAAAACAGAGCTCGCACAATCCATGAGATCCGCACGATCCAGCGACCGCGTGTGCGCGTAAAGAACAACTGTGGCAATAGCCGATCGAAAAATACCAGCACAAGCAATAACTCGAAGACAGTCCGGCCAATCTCGGCAGGCTCGTGGCCGATTCTTCCCTGTAGCCGCATCGCCATCAGAAACGCCAGCGCACAGAGCGCGATCTGACGCAGCACCGAAGCGGACATGGCCGCCGATTCGCTACTCAGCTTCAGCTTTGGCTCAACCCACCGTTCCCAAGCGTCGATGTTCTCCGCATACTCGCGAGAGAGAAACTTCCCCATCTCAAAATAGATCCGGTCGATATAGGCGGAGAGCGCAAGCACGCAAAGCAGCACCGCAATCGCCAACCCGAAGGCCCAGTTCATGCAGACACCTTCGCCCCGCGAGCCTTCGTGGTGACCCTCGCAATCAAGCTGTTGGGCAGCCGCAACCGCGTTCGTAATGTTGCCTCACGCGCGGCCATCTCACCATTGTCCACTTCGTGATCCATACCCTGTAGATGCAGCAATCCATGCAGCAACAGCACACGGACTTCGTCGCGCAACGTGTGACCTTGCGTCTTAGCCTGACGACGAGCCGTATCCAGCGATATGGCAAGATCGCCGGCGAAATCGTCCGCAATTTCGGCAGCCGCCGGAAAGCTCAATACATCGGTGGCCTTGTCCAACCCGCGGAATTCACGATTGAGCCGCCGCAGGGTACGATCTTCCGCCAGCAATACATCTACCTCGCCACTCAGTCCAACTGCCACTTGTGCGGTACGCAGAAACCGACTAAGCCCGGAACGTGAAAGTCCCAGCGCTCGCCAAGCCTCAATGTCCGAGGTATCGGAAGCTGTTCCTCGCGGCGGTTCCAAAGTCATCATGATTGTTCTGATGCTATCGCAACCGCCGCGAACAAACCTTCTATTCCTTCCCTATTGTGGCTTCAGTACAGGTTTGCGGGGCTCGTCGGAGGGGAGAGTGAGTGGGTTGCCATCAATGGCCAACGGAAGTTGTTCGGCGCGGCCATGGCTGTCGTAGGCGCGGACGATGCGTTGAACCAGGTGATGGCGAACTACGTCGACGTCCTCGAAGTGGCAGAATTTGATGCCCTCTACGCCGTCAAGCACATGCAGCGCCTCGAACAAGCCGCTCTTCTTGGGGTTGGGAAGATCAATCTGTGTCAAATCGCCGGTGATTACAGCTTTGGACGAGTTACCGAGACGAGTCAGGAACATCTTCATCTGCTCGTTGGTCGTGTTCTGGGCCTCGTCCATGATGATGAAGGCTTCGTTCAGGGTACGGCCACGCATAAAGGCTAGCGGGGCTACCTCGATGACGTTGGTCTCCAGCATCTTGTCTACCTTGATCGGGTCCAAAAGGTCGTAGAGCGCGTCGTAGAGAGGGCGAAGGTATGGATCTACCTTTTCCTGCAGGGAGCCCGGCAAAAAGCCCAGTCGTTCGCCGGCTTCGACCGCCGGACGGACCAGAATGATGCGGGAGACTTTCTTGGCTAGCAGTGCGCTGACCGCCATGGCAACCGCGAGGTATGTCTTGCCGGTTCCGGCTGGGCCGAGACCGAAGACCATATCGTTGGTCTCAATGGCTTCGACGTATTTGCGCTGATTGGGCGAACGGGGCTGGACCATGCGTTTTGCGCCTGCGGAGCGCTGTTTGCCGCTGTCTACCAAGCCGCGAAGGGTCACGGTTGGATCGGCTACAACCATCTTCAGAAGGGCGTGGAGTTCGCCGTTATGCGGGTGAACGCCGACCTTCCGAAGTTGTTCGAAGTCAGCAAAGATGCCTTCGACGCGGGCGATAGAAGTGGCGTCGCCGAGCACCTGTATTGAGTCGGATCTTAGGTCGATCTGGACATCTAGTCCGTCTTCCATCAGACGAAGATTCTCGTCGCGCGTGCCGTAAAGTGGCTCGATTCCGGGGGTTAGGTGCAGCGATTTTTTTACCAAGCGAGGATCTGACCTCCGTCAGGAAGTGCCTGTAGGTTGGATGTTCTGGAGTGGGGTTCGTTGCGCGCCACGCTCAGTGGGGCGAGTTCCGCCTTGAGCTGTGTTGCCACCGGATTGGCGAGGGTTGCCAATAGAGTATCGATGTTGGCGCAAGCGTACACCTTCCCCCTGGGGCTGCGTCAAGCGGCTTGTGGATAACTGAACCAACTGCGGTTCCTGCGGCTAACGTCTCTAGCTTCAAATTGAGCAAAAGCAGTAGTTTTCAGTGTTTTAGGGCCACTTTCGATTGACCGAATGCCTACTCCCCCGTAGACTAGTAACTGCCGAGGAATCGCTGCACTGCGGTTTCGCAACAGCCTCCCCGAGCATCCCACTTTCCCCTATCCGGTGAAAAGAAAAGAGTTCTCGCACTATGGCAAATCATGTTTCTTCCCTTAAGCGCGCGCGTCAGACTATCACTAAGACTGCTATCAATCGCGCTAACAAGTCCAAGCTTCGCGGCCAGCTTCGCGTCATGCGCGAGGCGCTCGCAACTGGTGATAAGACTAACCTTACGACTGTCTATCGGTCGACTGTTTCGGTCCTCGACAAGAGTGTTCAGAAGGGTATTCTGCACAAGAACACAGCGAGCCGTTACAAGGGTCGTTTGAACGCCCGCGTTAAGGCTGTGGTCCTCAAGACTGCGTAAGTTTTTATGGTGACTTTGGAAGACCGGCCCGCGGGCCGGTCTTCTTCGTTTTTGCAGGGAAATACGGTGTATTTCACGGTCGCGAGGACGGTTTTGGACGTAAATTTTACGGTGATTTGCAATGATTTTACGGTGGAATTTTTACCGTCACGGTGGACAAAACGGACGATTTGGTCTGATTGAATTTTATACAGGTAAGACAGGTTTTGGCTTTTAGTGAGTGGGGCTGTTCTTGTCCTGGAACTCGGGCTTCTCGCCGGGGTTGAGAAGGGTGGGTCGGGGGCGGGCCGCCGGGGTGTCGCCTGAGGTGACAACGGTGGGTTGAGCGGCGATCGAAGCTGTGTCGGTGGCTTTCTGCTGTGAGCCGAAGATCCTGTTCAGGTCGATGGGGCCGGGGTTGGGGGGTGGGGCAAGCTTTTGCACCTCGGCGAGGTCTTCACGGTCGAGTTTGGTGAGTTCGGGGAGGTGGTAGATCTCGATGTTGCCGCTGCGAACTACGGCGGCGCGCATGCCGTCAGGGGAGAGATCGGAGTTTTCCTGGGTACGGAAGACGGGGTTGCAGTTGAGCTTGAGGAGGAGATCGCCGGTCTGGGTCTGATAGACGCGAAACTCTTCGGTGGTGGTGGTGTCGGGGACGCCCTGGGGTGAGGTTTGGCCGTCGATGACACTGATACGCGTGATGGCGAAGCGGCCGGCTGCGGGGGCGAGGGAGAAGGTGGGCGGCTGGATTGCCGGCGGCAAGGGGTCTTCCCATATATCGTGCTGGGCGAAGTCGTATGCGACCAAGGTGACGCCGCCGGAGATGCCGCGGCAGTTGAGGGAGACCAGCTGGCCGGGACTGACGCGCTGCACGCGGGGGCTGCAACTGGTGTCGAGCTGGGCGAGTGGGACCTCTTTGCTGCTGAAGGGGTGGAAGGCGATCTGCCAAGCGCCGTGGGATTGTCCGAGGGGGCGAAGATAGCCGTCGGTATCGATGGGCAGGTTGAGAAGTGAGGGCGAGAGCAGCGCGCCGACCTGCTGGGCGCTTATGGGGGATTCGACCGTGCCAGCGCCGGCGATGCGGTAAAAGTCGATGTGTACCGGGGTGGTTTGCACTGTGTCTTCGTGGAGTGTGGAGACGATCGGGGGTGGCGGCGGGGGTTCGCTGGCGTTGGTCGTGAAGTGGGGGCGCGCGGCGTAGACGGCAGCGGCGGCCTGCGCCTTGAGTGCGGCGGCGGGGTCGGTATGGGGTTGAGGCTTGCCGGTTTCGATGGTGAGTAGTTGGTGGTCCGACGAGAGGAGCGCCGCCTGGAGGATACCGGGACGTGATGGGAAGGCGGTGCGTGCGAAGGAGCGGCCGGAGGCGAGATTGGCGAGCGGGGCAAAGGTAGAGAGGGACTCCTGAATGCGGACGAGGAAGCGGCCTTCGCCGAGAGGCCAGAGGTATTGGCCGTAGTCGTGGAGACGCCATTCGGTGCGGGCGAGGACTTTGCCGGAGGGCAGTTCGATGAGGAGGGCGGCGACCATGCGGTCCTGATCGTCGACGGGGTCGCCGGCGAGGCGCGGGAGCAGGCCGCGCATGCCATAGGTGACGAGGAGGTGGTCGCTGTCTACGAAGTTGACGGTGAGGACGGAGGTTCCCTGGTTGAGGACTGAGGTGGAGGCGCCGGGGAAGCCGAGGGTTTCGAGGGAGATGCGGGTTTCGGGGGTTGGTTGTTTGGGTTTGGCGGCGTGGGTGGGGAGGGAGAGGCACGTGAGGGTGAGGACGACCGAGAGGGTCTTCCGGACGGCGGATTTGAGGCGGGATGCGGGAGGGCGAACCTTGTAAGGGACGCAGGATTGCGGCCTTGGGCTACCTAAAAGCAACGGCCGAAGCGAGGTTATTGGTTGAAAGGTTCGAGCGGTGTGCCAGGGTTGGAGGTGTGGCAGGTCCTTCGACTGCGCTGCGCTCCGCTCAGGATGACAAGTTTTGGGTGGTGCGGAGGAGAGCCAATACAGGGGTCTCACCACTTCGCTGCGCTTCGGTCTAGATGACAGATTTTGGGGTGGGTTTGAGGAAAGCGGTCGAGCGGAACTCGGTACCCCGGATTTGGGGTCTCCGTTGGAGGATGTGGCGGTGCGAACACCCAGGTCACCAAGTGCGAGGGACCTGGGGCACCCAGATTGTGCCGTTGCATTTTGTCGTATTGACTTTGGAACCGGCATCCACGACCCCGCGTATATATTTACTCTTGCACAGACGAGCTAAGTGGGCCACCTGGGTCCAATGTTTCGGAATTTACTTTGTTTGAGGACAATTTCAATGATCAATGACCGCGCCTGTAGTCTGGCCGCTCGCCCTGCGAGCCTGATGTTACGCGTAACGCTCTCCGCCTGCGCTTTGCTGGCCGTTTCCGTGGCCGGCGCGCAAAAGCTGGCAGTTGCTACAGTTTCTGCTCCTGACGCGGCGCCGCAGACGCACTATGTGCCGGGGCCGGCGTTCGATACTTCCAGCATCAACACCGCGGCTGATCCGTGCAACGACTTTTACCAGTACGCCTGCGGAAATTTTGCGGCGAACCATCCGATCCCCAGCGACCAGAGCGGGGTGGACCAGTTTTATGTGCTCTACAACGTGAATACGCAGGAGCTGAACGGCATTCTGACAAAGTATGCCGTGCCTTCGCA
>Ga0302315_10004616_pt1 | contig 11970 bp, 9 predicted proteins | sample III_Palsa_N3_1_FD_200532 | JGI IMG/M metagenome (GOLD analysis project Ga0302315, IMG submission 200532) | Peat permafrost microbial communities from Stordalen Mire near Abisko, Sweden - III_Palsa_N3_1 | ecosystem: Environmental > Terrestrial > Soil > Palsa > Peat permafrost | place: Sweden... | reverse complement strand
TATCATCACCCAGTCCAAATTAACATCATTATAAACACGTGCTATGGAACGCCAGTCTTTAGCGCCAACGCCTATCGCTTTAACCTTTCCATCACGCTTTAAGGTTTCAAGCGCACGGTAAGCCTCCAAAATATCGTTGTATAACTTTTCATCCTCATCGGCCGATTGTGCTTTAGCCAGGTACTCATCCGGGTCATGTACCGATACCATTTGCGGGATATAACCGTTCAGCAGTTCATTGCCTTGCTCAAAACACTTAATTATACCAGCATAGCTAATGTGCTGCTCCGCGTCATATTTCAAATCGCGCCAAACGCCGGGTTCAAATGTTGGTTCGGGTGTTTTAAGTTCGGTGCGTACCCAACCCAATTTGTTACTGATGATCACATCTTCAGGATCAACATTAAGCGCATTTAAACACTTACCTAATGATTCCAGCGCTAAACCGGCACCATATTTACCGGCGGAATCAAAGATTACCCTGCCGTTGCTATGGGTAATGCATTCTTTTACTATTTCTTGTTTTATCTCATCAGGTAGGGCAACAAACAAATTACCTAAACCACTGGTGCCAAAAACTATAGGCGGCATATCAAAAGTGTAAGGTGTGAAATTTTTATCAGCCATATAATTAATGTGTAGGTAATATTTGGGTAGATGCTGTGACTTCTTCAACAAAATCTCCTGGTATTTTTGAGCCTCTGAACGCATAATAAGCAATATACAGGTAGCATATTAGCGGTATGACCATAGCAATGGCCATGCTTTTGGTTGATTCGGCTATCAGGCCCATCACAGGCGGAAAAAATGCCCCGCCTACAATAGCCATTACCATGATCGAGCCGCCTATTTTTGCATTATTGCCCAGGTTACGGATACTGAGCGCAAAATTGGTTGGGTACATTAGCGACATAAAAAAGCTGGTAAAAAATATAGCCCAAACACCTATAAATCCAGGTATTAATATGGCAATAGCCACCAACATTACGTTAACAAATCCGTATATCCCCATTAGTTTGCCGGGCGATATATAGCGCATGATATAAGTGGCCGAAAATCTGCCCACACCAAAAGCCACCAAAGTACCTGTCAAAAAATACCCGGCTATCTTCTCGGGCTGGCCTGTATAATCCTGCACATATTGGATAAAGAAACTCCAGGTACAGGTTTGCGCCCCGCAGTAAAAAAACTGCGAAATTACCCCTTTATAAAAATGCGGATATTTCAACAATTCCCTGCTGTTGGTTTTAACGGCGGTATCTTGCTTTAATTCATCCCTTCCTTTCGGAAATTTAGTGAACATCAGTAAAATGCTCCATATTACAGCGAAGGCAGCCAACACCAGGTAAGGTGTTACTACCCGCATGGTTTCCTGCTGCAGGTAATGCTGATATTCGCCGGATAGTTTCATGGCGGCAATTTTCAGCGGATCGTGCTCAATGCCCGAAAGGATAAATATGGTGCCAATCAGCACACCCAAAACAGCACCTATAGGGTTAAATGCCTGCGAAAAGTTAAGGCGGCGCTCAGCTGATTCAGATCTTCCCAGTTCAACAATAAATATATTGGCGCCGGTTTCTAAAAAAGTTAAGCCCGAGGCGATCACAAACAAAGCGAATAGGAACAAGCCATATTTACCTGCAACTGCTGCTGGCCAAAACAAACAACACCCCAAGGCAAAAAGTAATAACCCGGCAATAAGGCCTACTTTATAGGAATACTTTTTCATGATGAGCCCGGATGGCACTGCCAGAAAGAAATAGCCCATATAAAAAGCCGACTGGATCAACCCTGCCTGGGTACGGCCCAATTCAAACGATTTCATGAACTGCTTTATCAAAATGTCGTTCATATTGTTGGGGATACCCCAAATAAGGAACAACATGGTGACCAGCGAAAATGACAATAAATTACCTCGTGGTATAAAGCCCCAGGCTTCATTTTTTGATTGTGATAAAACACTCATTAACTTGTAGTTATATAATTGAATCGATGTTTTTTTAATTACACATTGGCAAGCACGATCTGTCAGGTCAGCAGGCCACTCATTCTCAATGATTTACTCAAAATTGAGCACACTTGACACTCCCGGTAAACAATATCTTTAAAATTATAATTGGCTTTCAGCTTACCGCTTTTAACACTGTCAAATCTAAAGTGAATAGGGCCGCTAAATTTGATTTAATTGGACTATTTGTTGTACAAATCCGACTTTATCCGTTTTAGAAATTTAAATATGTTGCCATATATTTACGTCTTGTAATTTTCCCTTCAATATGATCAAACGAGCTTTACAACATACCTTTTCATTGTTGAATGTCGATTATGTCCATCTTAATACAAAATGGAACTATAGGAATGTGATCAGTCCTTATTACAGGATCTATTATATTGATCATGGGGCTGGCGAAATATCAGATCCGACAGTCCTGGTAAAACTTGAGCCTGGATATTTGTATATTATCCCCAGTTTTACGTTGTGTAATTTGAGTTGTGAAGGTCATCTTGGTCAGTATTTCGTGCAGTTTTTTGAAGATTCCAGCGATGGCATTTCAATCTTTTCAAACAATAGGGCCATATTAAAAACCGAAGCAACTGCTATTGATATAAAGCTATTTATACGTTTGCTGGAGATCAATCCTGGCAGAGGAATAAACCGATCCGATAATCCTAAAATTTACGAGAAGAATATTTTCTATAAGGAGTATCAGGATCTTAATAATCAACAAAACACTGCGACCTTTATGGAAACACAGGGTATACTGTTACAATTAGTATCGAAATTTTTGAACCCTGCTATTTATAAACACCACGAAAAAAAAATCATACCAGTTAAAATAACCGAAACACTCAGCTATATTTTAGTTAATTTACATCAGGATCTTTCAGTCGCTCACCTGGCATCCAGGATCAATCAAAACATAGATTATTTTTCACGGCAGTTCAAAGAATACACAGGGGAGCGCCCGATAAATTATATTAATGAGAAGCGCATCGAACGCGCGCAATATTTAATGGCTACAAGCAGGATGACCTATTCGGAAATTAGTTCACAAACAGGATTCGAAAATTTGTCTTATTTTTCAAAGACCTTTAAAAAAATAACAGGAATGCCTCCGCGTGAATATAAAAAGCAAATTTATTTAGATGGGTTTGATCATTTATAAGAATGAAACAATAAAGCGAAGGAAGTGAAGCTATTTCAATAAAACCTTATTTTTAATTGGACGCCTTAAAAACCACCCCCACCAGCATTATGCAATTTCATATTTTTGCATTCATTTAGATTCATTTCACATATTGCTGATTTAAAGCAATTTGTAATAAAAAATACATGATTTTACTTCATTAATCTTCGATGTTCGGCTATACTTGCGTGCACATTGTTTGCACAAACAAGTATTTTTTAAAAAGAATGTTTAAGTATAATATCATCGACATAACCGTAAATTCAGTCCTCGACAAGAGACGGGTGCTTACCAATGATAAATACCCGGTTAAGATCAGAATTACGCAAAATAGGGCCCCGCAATATTATAACACTGGAATATCCCTAACTACGACAGATTCAGCGTTTGTGGGATGTCCATAGATGGCTGATAAGAGAGTTCCGAGGCCTTGTAGATTGGTCTGAACTTGATTTCAATAAGAATTTATATTATATGAATTACCGAACGAAAACGATGTAGTAAATAATTGATAAACCATATCCAAAAATTAAATTAAAGCGGCGATATTGTGATAAAACCAAACAAAAAATGTCATCAGGAAAAAAAAATATTTGTATCGTGCTGCTTGTCAGCGTGGCTTTACTGGCCAAAGCTCAAAACGGACCAAAGTCGCTGGAATATTGGTTAAGAAGCCGCACAAGTGTCAGTAAACAAGGTTTGAAAATATTCAACGGGATTGATACAACAACATTTAAAAAGCAATATGAAGCTAACCCAAAAACCTGGGATAAAGCGTTTGTTTTTTTAACAGATACCGCAAAACTCAAAACAATTGCACCAGGACAATATGCTGTTGATGGCGACAACGCTTATGCAAAAATTTCAATAGGGCCATCGAAACCTTCACAGGATGTAAAATGGGAATCACATATAAAATATATCGATCTGCAATATGTCATTTCAGGGGCCGAGCAGATAGAGGTTGCCAACATTTCAGCTTTAACACTCACCGAAGCTTACAGTGTGTCCACAGATGCAGCGCATTACTCCGGCACTGGAGAAATGTATCTGGCCGACCCAGCGGTGTTTTTTCTCTTTTTCTCAACAGATGCGCATCGGCCCGGCATTCAGGTAAATGGCCCTGTTATTGAAAAAAAATTAGTGATTAAAATAGCTTACGTGCAATAATAGTTTTTTAATACCGCTAAAACCGGATTTAAGAAAGGTGCAGCATACAGAGGCACCTTTCTTAAATGAGATATAGAATAGCCAAAAGAGGTTATTTTTTTGTGGATAAAGCTGGCGTTGGTATTCGTTTAACCAGCCAGGCTACCAGGTCCTGGGCAGCCTTGTAGTTTTCATACTGTGGCGGCAACTTGCGGCCATCGGTGTATTCATTGTAGAACCAGGGATCACCTACTGCAAAAACAGTTCCCCTGCCATATTTGCTCACGGCTATTATAATATCGGTATCCTTTTTCAGATAAGGTATTGCAGGCGGTGTTAGCGATAGTGAACTCAATTCTTTAATATATACCGATTGTTCATTCTTAAATATCCTGTTTTTATCATCGATGCTTATTGCACCCTGCTCAAAGTGCGCCCCCTGCACATGGTTTATACTATTCAGGTTAAACTTCATACCAAATTTGGCCATCAGGTGGTTCAAGTGTACAAATTCTGCATTACCTGTATCGTTGTTCATGATAACTAAAACACCGCCTTTTCGCACCCAATCAGTTATGGCTTTAATGTGTGTGGGTAAAATATATTTGGCATCCGGGTTTTCCTTCGGGATATCCGGATCGGTTATAATATATATGGATGCCTGCTTTAAATTATTGGAATTAGGCGCATCATAAAGCGTATTGGTTTGCAAGCCATAATTATTAAACGCCCAGCCAAAAAATGAATAACCGCCGTTATCGCGTTCGTTCCATTTGTAGTGATAAGATATAACTGTGCCGGTTGCATCTTTTTTATGCTCGTCATTAAAATAACTATCCAACAGTACGGTTTTACCTTTGCCTTCATTCAAATGAGTCAACCTTTCCATCTCAACACTGGCCAGTATAAAGGCCCCTACTCCTTTCGGATCATTAGTAACTACCTTTTCACTTAAATAATACGCGTAGCTGCCATCGCGATAGTGCGGTTTACCGCCTAAACCACTTACGCTAACGGTGCCATTTAAAGCCAATTGCCCGTCAGGGCTATTGGTTACAAATTGGCTTATAATCCCTTTATATCCTTTTTGTGCAACCCTAAGATAACTTTCGGGCAAATAATGTTCTCTCACCGCTTTTGCAATAGTATAAACAAACATGCACGATGCTGATGCCTCAGGATAATTTCCCTTTTCGTTACCCTTATCCAGCACCTGGTACCATAAGCCCGATGAGTTATCCTGGTATTTTGCGATAGCTGCGGCGTATCTTTTTAAAATGGCTATCAATATAGGCCGCTCCGGATGGTTTGCAGGGAAGTAATCGAGCACATCAACCAGCGCCATGCCGTACCAACCCATTGCCCTGCCCCAAAAATTGGGGGAATGGCCAGTTACCGGGTCGGCCCAGCGTTCTTGCCTGCTGGAATCCCAGCCATGATATAGCAGGCCGGTTTTACTATCGCGCGTATGTTTTTCTATCAGTATAAACTGCCTCGCAATATCATTAAATGCGGTATCTTCATGCATAGTAGTCGCGTATTCAGCATAAAAAGGTTCAGCCATATAAAGCCCATCCAGCCACATTTGGTTAGGATACACTTTTTTATGCCAAAAGCCGCCTTCAGGCGTCCGGGGTTGGTTTTTAAGTTGATCACGCAAAATACGCGCTGCCTTTAGATATTTTTCATCGCCTGTTACCCTATACAAGGTTAACAGGTTGCGGCCGCACAAAACAAAATCCAGGTTATAACCATCCGATGAATAAGTTTTTATGATTCCATCAGCTGAAACAAACTTATCCATACCATCCTGAATGAATTTAAAGTAGGTATTGTTTGCTGTCTGCTGCCAAACGCCCTCTATACCCTTAAGTATCACGCCCTGGTCATAAGTCCACCTGTTGCCAGTTGGCAGGCTATCTCTCCATAAAGTCATGGCTGTGCTGGCTGCGCGTTGCGAATAGGGCTGTTGTTGCTGTGCATAAGCGTTAAGGTAAAAGGCCCCTGCTACCAGCAGCAATATATATTTAAGTTGTTTTTTATAACTTGCTGTTTTCATTTTAATAAATGTAAATATATTATTTAGCTAAGGGAACCCAATTATCCGGGCCGCCCAGTATATTCTTTAATGTATATGCTTTTGCTTCTGTTGCGGTTAATTGCTTTGACCAAGGCACCCTGCTTTTGGCATTGTTTCCGGCGCCTGTACTATTGTATTCCGCATAATAGGCGGTATGCTCTTTATCCGGAAACATCGTGTCGCCTATCCAGGGGTCCCAGCCCTGTGGTAATATATGACTGCCCATCTCGGTATTGATGTACACCGTTTTTGCATATGACCGCCATGGTCGGCCTAAATAAACTTTATTTGCCCCGGTATCGGCAATAAGCTTACAGTTCAAAAATACAAATCCGTAAGCCTGCCGCTTTGTAGTGGCTGCTGCCGTAATATAGGAATTGACAAGGCTTTTGATGGTGCAATGATCGAACACGGCAGTGGCTTCGCCAAAAATGAAATCCGTAGTCCCTTCAATGTAGCAGTCCTTGTAATACTGGCGACTGGTACCTTTGGCAAGGTAAACAGTATCCTGGTTACCTATCAACCTGCAATTTATCACAATACAGCGGTCACCTTCTACATTTAATGCTACAGCCTGCCCCACCCTGCCTGCCCTGTTTATTATGGTGAGGTTTTTGACGTTACAGTCATCGCCTTGTATGAGTAAAGTGTATGAGGTATAGGTTGACATCTGCGTACGGCCATAGGCATCCTTACCGCAGGCTACAGGCTTGCCTGAGTAATCGTCATTAACAATCACCGTACTGTCTGCATTCTCGCCCACAAGCGATATCCCTGTTTTCCATGAAGGAATAACCACCTTTTCATGATAAATACCTTTTTTAATGTGGATGGTTACCTGCCGGGGGCCGAGATCGCGAACGGCATTTATAGCATCTTGAATATTTATGTAATCGCCGCTGCCATCTTGTGCCACGGTAAGATCTTTAGAAGTGGGTGCTTTTTGCGCCTTAACACCGTTAACGCTTAAGCAAATCAGCAATAATAAAAATGTATTTTTGATTGTCTTCATGTAATTCATATAGTTATTGTTTATCGGTGGAAAGATCTTTTATAATGCCAGTTTCATTTAACCAGGCCTCACAAAGTGAGGTCCATTGCTGCACCGAACCTGGGTTATTTCGTAACGCGATAGTATGGGCGCCTTGCGGAAAGGCATGAAAACTGACCGGAACATTATTTTTTAGTAAGGCTTCATAAAAAAGTAAGCTATTCATAGGATTGACCACCTTATCGTTGATCGCATCTACAATAAAACAAGGAGGTGTATTTGCCGTAACATGCAATTGCAACGAGAACTTTTTAACCAGGCTATCGGGAGGGTTAGGGCCTAATAAATTCTTAAGGCTTCCGGGGTGGGCGTATATTGTAGACAGGTCGATGACGGGCGATATCAATATAGTGAAATCAGGTTTGAAAGAATATTTGCTTAAAGTATCGCCAATACTGGAAACGTCTTCCGTAATCGTACTTGCCGATGCTGCAAGATGGCCCCCCGAAGACGAGCCAAGAATACCCACTTTTGCCGTATCGATGCCCCATTTATCAGCATTTGCCCTTATATAGCGAATGGCACGTTGTGCATCCATCAAAGGGCCATTTTCCCTGTGAACCAGGTCGGGTGAGTTAGGTAGCCTGTAATTGAGCACAAAAGCAGATATGCCCAGCGTATTGAACCACTTGGCCAGCTGCAAACCGCTGATCACATAAGCCAGGCGTTCATACCCTCCGCCCGGGCAAATAACTACCGCGGCTCGTTGGTTCTCTTGCTTACCTGGAAAAAAGGCGTACATGCCAGGCAGCATCACCCGGTAAATGCGCTCGTTAGCAATACTATCCTTAAGTTTCAGATGTTTGGAATTGGGGATATGCCCGTGAGGCCATATTTCAATAAAATCCTGTGCCATGAGTGACCCGCACAATAAGGCAACCTGTAGTATGATGAGAATTGATTTCTTCATTTTAAGTAATTCTATTTATTTTCATTTGCTGGGCCCACACGAAACCAATCTACGTCCGCGTAACCGGAGTCGTTACATGTGGTGTCGCGCGTACAAAACAGCCCTACTTTTGCGCCTATCCACCTGCCCACACGCGCCTGGAACGTATCGCCCACATCGATATAATCTGCTCCGTTGGCACTATAACTAAAGCTGCATTTCCCGCCTCCGATAACTTTTACTCTTAGATATACCGTTGGGCTGACCAGTTTTTCAATCACTTTTTCATCTTCTTTTTGGCCGCTATCAGCATCTTTGCAAATGCTGTAAACCAGATAAAGGCCATCTTTTTTGCTTTTAACAGCAATGTTCGCATAGTCAAAACCCATTATGGTGAGGCCAGCCTTTTCGTTATCTATTTTCGGATTGGGCACGAATGTAAGTTTGGTGCTTACCATAAATTCCTCAGCAGGAAACTTCTGCAGTAAAACGTTAGGCGCAAACCATAAATTTTTCACTTCCCCATTTGGCTGTGCCGAGTATAAACGCAGACAGCCATCTTTCCTATCCATAAAATACCAGGTCGATTGTGCATTGGCCATCCATTGCCATTGCGGGCCAAGTACCATTCCATTAAATTCATCGCTTTCTGCGGGCGTAGTAATCGGGTATTTTGAAGCTGTACGGGGTTTACGATAAACTACTACCGGCTCTCCTTTTCTATCGCCATTTACATCTATACCGATAACGGGCCAATCATTTTCCCAGTCCATCGGTTCCAGCAAAACAACCCTGCCATACAAACCTTTGTCTTGAAAATGGATAAACCAATCCTCTCCCATAGCCGTATTCACCCATGCGCCCTGGTGAGGGCCGTTAAACATGCTCTTTCCCTGGGCCAGTACTACCCTACGTTCGTAGGGGCCATAAATATTTTTTGAACGAAGGACTAACTGCCATCCGGTCGGGACACCACCCGCCGGTGCAAATATGTAGTAGTAACCGTTTCGCTTGTATAATTTAGGCCCTTCAATTGTCGGGTCCGTTTCGTGGCCATCATAAACGATTACACCGGCATCGGTAACCTGTGTGCCCTGCGTATTCAGTTTATTTATTGCAATGATGCTTTTTATGCCTGCACGCGAGCCGGCAAAAGCATGCACCAAATATATTTGCCCATCGTTATCTATCAACGGGCACGGATCAATAATGCCCTTTCCGGGATAAACCAATACTGGCACACTCCATGGCCCTTCCGGCCTTCTCGCTTTAACCAGGTATATGCCATAGTCCGGATCAGGGTAATAAATATAAAACTCGCCATTGTAATAACGGATGGATGGCGCCCACACCCCATCTCCGTGTCGCGGCGTATCAAAATGATCAAAAGGTGGCTGGCGAAGTAAGGCATGGCCGATGATCTGCCAGTTAACCAAATCTTTCGAGTGAAGTATAGGTAAACCGGGCATATCCTCAAAACTTGAAGATACCAAGTAAAAATCATCCCCTACCCGCACCACATCCGGATCGGAGTAATCAGCATTAATTACGGGGTTTTTATAAGTACCGTTACCCTGGTCGGATACCCAAACTTTGGAGACGTAGTTTTGGCACCACGCTATTTTAGTTAAAACAAAAAAGATTCCTAATATTAAAGATCGTTTCATTTGCGGGATCATTTGTGGATAGAGTATTCTGTGGATAGTGCTATGTTTTGACCTTTAACCACGCGACTATCCAATTCAGGTGATATTTTCCGGAGATCAGCAAGCACAATCTCAGCTATCTTTCTGGCACCTAACTCACTAAAATGCGTATCATCAACCCTGCCACCGGGATAATTTGGGTGCTCCCCCCGATCCAGATAATTGAACAGTAACTTTGAATTCTCCGGCCCGAATTTTTGCACCAATGCCATGCTCTCCTTATCCAGGTCGATTAATGGCACATTATTTTCAAGCGCTGTTTGCCTGATGATCTCGCCGAAACGCACATGCGTATCTATTACTATGTTGAGGCTATCGAATTTGCGCCGGGTTACCGGTGTTATCAGTATGGGGATGGCATTTTTTGCCCGGGCTTGTTCAATAAACAAAATCAGGTTTTGTTTAAATTCTGACTCGGTTGTATGCTGCACTTTTGTAGGCACTTCGTCATTATGGCCGAATTGAATAAGGACATAGTCACCAACATGCAGGTTATCAACTATATACTGCCATAAATGATCATTAATGAATGTTTTGGTACTTCGCCCGTTTTCCGCTTTGTTAATTACAGTAACCGTAGCATCGAAAAAACTCTTGAAGGGCATTCCCCATCCCGTTTCCGGATATGCGCTTACTCTTTTATCGGCCATAGTGGAATCGCCTGCCAAAAAAATGGTGAGCGGCTGTTTAACAGGGATAAAACTCATGGCCACAATGCTAAACAGCGCGACAATAGCGGTGTTCCAATTGTTTTTCATATCAGTTTGTATATATTTTTTGGACAAATGCAATTATGTCGTCAACTACGCTATTAAACCAGGGCTCATAAAGACAAAACGAATGCGGGGTATCGGGAAAGTTCTTTATTTCAACATAAACATGCTTTTGATCCATCACCTTTTTAAAATCATCGCGGCCTGCATGCATACGCTCAACCGCACTGTTAAGGAATAAAAAAGGTGCGGTATTTCGGTCTGTATAAGTAAACGGCGATGCCTGCGTCCATAGGTCGAGCCTTTCCGTACGCGGATAACCTATCCAATCGGCTGATGCGCCTATTGTTTGCTGATTTTGAGTTTCCCAGGCATCCGGACTTACAAACGATAAGGTACCATCAATATCGATCACTGCATTTACCTTGCTCGATGAATTATAGTTGCCCTCGGGCCCTTCAAACTTGGGTATGCCATTAGTTACACCTAAAAACGCTGCTAACTCGCCTCCGGCCGAAAAACCAAGTACATTTATTTTATTGGTATCGATATGAAATCGCGCCGCGTTTGAGCGTAGCCACCTGATAGCCGATTTCAGGTCATATACAGCATTAGGATAAAAAGCTTCGGTTGAAAGCCTGTATTCTACTGTGAAACAGGCAATTCCCCGGGTCGCTAAATGTTGAGCCAGGGGAATATGCTGAGAACGATCCCCCGATCGCCAGCCGCCACCGTGTATAATTAAAATGGCAGGTATATTTGTATTGGCGTTTTTAGGGATAAATGCATCTATATGTAATTCACGCTCTCCCAGTTTAGCATAAACCAGGTTGCGTTCTTCAGTAACGTTGGCCTGGGGTTCATCCGATACCAATTTAATAAACGGGTAGTTTTTATATTCTGTTTATAATCGCTTTTGCTGGAATAGGTGGTATCCCTGATACCCGTGCGCCATTCAGTATGCTGTGCATAAGCAAAAAAGCAGGATAACAGCAATACGCAGCCACTAATTAATTTTTTCATAGGTATGTAATGAACAGGTACAGCAGTTAAAATACTGCTGTACCTGAAAGGTATTTAATAACCTGGATTTTGTTTTAAATTTGGGTTATTGGCAATCTGGCTAGATGGTATGGGATACAGCCCACCCGTTGCAGGGGTTACTGTTGTTTTAAACTCCCAGGTGCTGGTAAA
>Ga0302315_10004615_pt1 | contig 11971 bp, 8 predicted proteins | sample III_Palsa_N3_1_FD_200532 | JGI IMG/M metagenome (GOLD analysis project Ga0302315, IMG submission 200532) | Peat permafrost microbial communities from Stordalen Mire near Abisko, Sweden - III_Palsa_N3_1 | ecosystem: Environmental > Terrestrial > Soil > Palsa > Peat permafrost | place: Sweden... | reverse complement strand
TGCTGGAGCGGGAGATGAAATTGTATGCGGTTCCCAGACTGGGGGCCGCGTATGATTAACATAGAAATTGGGAGGGTGGCTCACCATCTCGTCATATCTGTGGGTATATTTGACAGACTGAGAGAACCTGTTACTACAGGTTGCGAAATGGAGGAAGCTGTGGCATCTCTAAGAATTCCCGAACGCTTCCGTGTAGGCGTGGCCGCTGTTGCGAGCTTGCCCGACGCCTCATTTAGCGATTTGGTCGCGGCCTTGAAACAGAATTCGGTAGGGGAGACTGCCAAAGACCTATCCGAGCAGATCGGCCCTTCAGTTAAGGCAATCCCCTCTGCGATAAGAGAATCCATAGTCGCTTCGGTAGCAGCGATGCAGGGCGTCCAAAAGTCCTCACATGCCGATACGGCAAGATTTACTTCTGACATCTGGGAAGCTTTATCCGAAGATGAGCCGGAACTTGTGGAAGATATTGACGGGGACACGTTGAAGTCACGAATGACGACTCTCCTCAGCGAGATATCGATTCACCTTACAAGTACCAAGGTTTCCCAACTTCGTGCTGAGGTGGAACGTTCTTTTTGTGGGGCGAGAGTGCTTACGGATGTACGCACCGCTTTTCCTGATGACGCCACCCAGCAGCCTGCAATGACCGTAATGCATACTTTAGAGGTAATGTTTCACGATGATATGGGAAGGCATCGTGAGTTTTATGTGGCTCTTGAAGATAACGATCTAATTATCCTCAAAGATGTTGTTGATCGGGCGATTCAAAAGAAGAAAACGCTTTCGGCTCTATTGAAACAGGCTGATTTCAACTTGTACGAATAAGACGATGCCAGAAACGATCAAAAACGTGCACAGGTCGCCAAATTCTTATCCGAGAGATTGGCGTAGACCGACTTCGAACGCTCCGAGATCACTTCGAACGAAGCTGTGGGAGAACCTTGGAGAAAACTGCGAATCAGTCAAAACTCTGGTTGAACCACCGAAAAGGCCAAGTATCAATGTTTCCGAACAGAAGAAGTTCGAAGATCTTGTTTTTTGGTGGATTAAAGAAACGTCCGCCTCATCTTCTCTACTGAAGAAAGTCATACACCCGGCATATCAGAGAATTATGGCTAAAGGCCCTTCCGTTATTCCGCTGATTCTGAAAGAAATGAAGCGTCGGCCAGGGCATTGGTTTTGGGCCTTGGAGTATTTGACCGAAGGTCAGAATCCAGCCGCGAACTCCCGCACCTTGACTGAGGCTACACAAGCGTGGATCAAATGGGGCCACGACAGCGGTCTCCTATGAGCGACGACGAGCAGATATTCAAATCCATGACTATGGATGAGTGGCTTAACGCTGAGAACATAGAAGACATATTGCCGAACATTGTCGGACACTATAAAGAGACCAGCAAAGCCACTATCGACTACAACTGTTTGTCGTGGGCCGTAGAACTGACTGACACATTTATTGATCCAGAGAACCGCTGCGTTGGTTACAGTTGGCCGGATGGAGCTGAGCGAGAGTGGACGACGGCAGCTTGCCGTAAGGTGCTTGCTTACTATGGCTATGTTGAAGAATGCGACGATGGAAGTTTTGAAGACGAGTATGTAAAGGTTGCCATGTATGTTGATGAGAGCGGTGCGCCTACTCACTTCGCGCGTCAGATTGTTGACGGCAACTGGACGAGCAAACTGGGCGATTTCATTGATGTGGTGCATCACAATCTAAGTTGTATAGAGGGGAATGACCACCAGCATTACGGAACGGCAAAATACTATTTCAAAAAGAAAGGACCAAAATCCACATGGCCACCGAGCGAGGAACCACTCAAGAGTTTGACCGATTCGCCAGCTTAGCCGGACGCGTCCTCTCTGTATCGAAAAGCGAGATTCTTAGACGCGAGGCTGAATACAAGGCGGAAGCTGCTCTCAGCCCTGTGCGGAGAGGGCCGAAGCGGAAAATCAAACCTTCCGCTTCCCCCGTCCCTGTCGCATCCTAAAAAGGTGCGTTTTTGTCTTTGCCTATTAGCTCTGTGTAGGTTAACCGCTTTCCGATGATCTGCGATACGACAGCGTTGAAGCGGTCTGCGTCCTTCATCCCGAGACGGTTATTGAACCGGAATACCTGCTCGTCCAGATAGCGGTCTAAGTGGAACGGCTCAACTGCAACGTAGGTGCCGGACAGGTTGCGCTTTGTGAGACTCCAGAAGTTTTCCAGAGAGTTTGTGTGGACATCCCCACGCACGTATTCAATCGCATGGTTGACCGTCTCATGCACGAACTTGTCCTTTAGGCTCTTGTATGTCACCGCCTGATCTGTGTAGACCTTGGAACCGAATTCGATGGACTCCAGAATCTCCTTTTGCAGTGTGTCGCGGCGCACGTTGGGAACGACCTTGGCGCGGACTTGGCGAGTGTCGCGGTCAATCATCCCGATAACCGCCGTCTTGTGCGTAAAGGCGTTCTGGTAGGTACGTACACGCGCGGGGCGTACCGTCTTGCGATGCCGTTCCCGCTTCTCCTTATGCCAGTTCTTAGGGTCACTGCCTACGAAAGCCTCATCCACCTCAACAGTACCCCCATCGGGGCCGCCAAGCAGCATCGGAGCAACATCCTTCATCGCCAGCCGGATACGATGCATCATGTGCCAAGCGGACTTTTGCGTCACGCCGATTGACTTTGCAATTTCATGCGAGCTGACGCCATTCTTGCAGTTCGCCAACATCCACATCGCCATCAACCACTTATCCAGTCCGAGAGCGGAGTCTTCGAAGATCGTCCCGACCTTGATCGAAAACTGAGACTTGGCGTGACGCACCTTGCACTGCCACACGCGACGGGCTGGCATGTACTTTGCACCCTCTGCGCCGCAGGTTGGGCACTTCACAACCCCGTCCGGCCACCGCTGCTCCACTAAGAAAGCAATGCAGTTATCGGGGTTTGAGTAGAAGATGATGGCGTCTTGTAATGTCTTCGGCGTTTCCATTCCTCAAATGTACAGATAAATGGTTGCTGAGTCAAGTATATTATTACCGACCTGAGTCCAGACCTATGTCCTTTATAACGAAACTTTGAACCAAAACACCCCCCAGGGGGAGGGGGTGCCCCGCCGAGCGCACTTGCTCGCAGCCCGCATCGGAACGCACCACAATCCATTTTCAGCCCGAATATCGCACCTCCATCACCCACGCCGCGATGCAGGGCTTAACATAGTCCTGTCATGCCGACAAAGACACTCACTCAACCCAAGCCGGCCGCACCAGCCGAACCCACATCCCGCGAAGCCACATTCGATATCTTCCGCCGCTGGGGATATCTGCAAGCGTCGCTCGATCCGCTCGGCCAATACCTTCCGCCCGAGCCCTTCCCCACGCCCGCGCCCGACGGCGCCGACTCCGAGGAAGCGCGCCGCTGCTACTGCGGTTCCATTGGCGCGGAGTTCATGCACATTCCTTCCAACGAAAAGCGTGCATGGATTCAGGAACAGCTTGAACAGGACTTCACCGCGAGCGCCGCAACCAAGGCTCGCATCCTCACTGGCTTGATTCGCTCCGACATCTTCGAGCAGGTCATCCAGCAACGCTATCTCGGCACCAAGCGCTTCTCGCTCGAAGGCCTCACCGTCCTCATTCCCTTCCTCGACCAGCTCTTCACCACCGCTGCCGATAACGGCGTCACCCGCGGCCTCTTCGCCATGGCCCATCGCGGCCGCCTGAACGTGATGGTCAACACCGTCGGCCGCGGCTCGCACGAGATCTTCACCAAGTTCGAGGATGTCGATCCCCGCAGCACCATGGGCGGAGGCGACGTCAAGTACCACATGGGCGCGACCGGTGAGGTCATCACCGCCAACGGCAAGACCGTTCATCTGCATCTGGCTTCGAACCCAAGCCATCTTGAGGCCGCTAATCCGGTCATCATGGGCCGCACTCGCGCCTACCAGGAACGCATCGGCAAAGACGGCAAGAAGCAAGTGCTTCCCATGGTCATCCACGGCGACGCTGCCTTTGCCGGCCAGGGCGTCACTGCTGAGACGCTCAACCTCGCATCGCTGCACGGCTACAACGTCGGTGGAACGATCCAGGTCATCACCAACAATCTCCTCGGCTTCACGGCGAATCCCGAAGAGTCCAACTCCTCGCGCTTCGCCAGCGATCTCGCAAAACGCCTGCCCATTCCGATCTTCCACGTCAACGCAGAAGACCCTGAAGCGGTCGTTCGCATCGCAGCCATCGCAGCCAACTATCGCCACAAGTTTGCTTCCGATGTAGTAGTGGACATCATCGGCTATCGCCGCCACGGCCACAGCGAAGTGGATGATCCAACCGTCACGCAACCCCGCCGCTACGCCGCCATCAAGGAACACGCACCGCTCTACAAGCTCTACGCCGCGCAGATCGGGACCGACGCAAGCGCGGAGATTGCCGCCATCCAAAGCGAGTTCCTCGAAGAGCAGAAGATCGCAACGCAAGCCGAGCACAAACCCAAGCTGCACTCGCTGCCGGAGTATTGGGAGCCTTACTACGGCGGACATCTCGCGGTCGGCGATAACCCGCGAACCGGCCTTGACGCCGCCGAGATTGCCTCGCTCACCTCAGCGTTGACTACTGCACCCGAGGGTTTTCACATCCACCCCAAGGTAGAGAAGCTACTCGCCCAGCGCGTGGAGATGGGCAACGGCAAGAAGCCGATGGACTATGGCATGGCGGAGTTGCTGGCCTATGCCGCGCTGCTCAAAGCCGGAACGCCGGTGCGGCTCAGCGGACAGGACTCGCAGCGCGGCACGTTCAACCAGCGCCACTCTGTCTTCATCGACATCGAATCGGAAGCTCGTTACTCACCGCTCGGTAACATCGCGCCGCGGCAAGGCCGCTGGGAGGTCTACAACTCGCTGCTCTCGGAGGCTGCATGTCTAGGCTTCGAGTATGGCTTCTCCCGCGACTTCCCGGAAGCTCTCGTCCTTTGGGAAGCGCAGTTCGGCGACTTCGCCAACGGCGCGCAGATCATCATCGACCAATTCCTCGCCGCCGGCGAAGCCAAGTGGGGCCTGCTCTCGGGCCTCGTCATGCTGCTGCCGCATGGATACGAAGGCCAGGGGCCGGAGCACTCCAGCGCGCGCATGGAACGCTATCTGCAACTCGCCGCGCAGGACAATATTCAAATTGCGCAACCTTCGACTGCCGCGCAGTACTTCCACCTGTTGCGCCGCCAGGCGATGCGCATGTGGCGCAAGCCTCTCATCGTCTTCACACCCAAGTCGATGCTGCGGCATCCCGATGCAATGTCCAGCGTCAGCGATCTTGGAGTGGACTTCTTCCAGAACGTGCTGCCCGACAATGAAGTTCAAGACCCTCGCCGTTTGCTTGTCTGCACCGGCAAGATCGGCCACAACCTGCGCGTGGAACGTGCAAAGAGGAAGGATATGAGCGTCGGCATCATCTTCATCGAGCAGCTCTATCCCTGGCCCGAGGCCGAGTTGCAGGCCGCTCTCGACCAGCATCCCAACGCAGGCGAGATCGTGTGGGTGCAGGAAGAGCCGGCCAACATGGGCGCCTTCTCTTACGTTATGCCGCTGCTGAAGAGGCTTGCAGGAGATCGTCCGTTAGTGAGCGTGAAGCGAACGGCGAGTGCGAGCCCTGCAACGGGATCGGCGAAGGCGCATGAGATGGAAGAGAAGACACTCATCGACCTTGCGCTTGGCCATACCTCCTAAGCCAAGATACCGGATCAACGCGACCTAGTTGTGGTCTCGGTGGTGTCCAGCGGACCTGATACATCGCGGACCCATAGCTGGTGGGTAATCTGGGGCGGCCCGTCGCCTTTATGCAACGCCCAGACCCGCTCGCGGATGGCCTGATCGGCTGCGGTCATGCGCTCGCGGCTGCGCAGGTAATCGAGCCAGCTTTCCATGACAAATGTTTCGTTGAGATGCTCCGGGTCCTCGGCGCTGCGATAGATGCCCCAGCGCACAGCGCCTCCACGCAAGCGCACACCTTCCAGCGGATGAATGACGTGGCTGAACTCGGCATAGTGTTCGAGCGGGATGCGGTACTCGATGGAGATGCGCACCGGGCCATCGTCCGGATCGATGGTGTCTGCGAGCACGGGAATGGGACGCTTCCACTTGTACGGCGTGAGATCGGGCAGCACGCCCTTGAGGATATGAATGCGCAGCATAAAGGGCAGCGTCACCGCGAGACCCGCCGCGGAGCAGCACATGGATACGCTTGTGGAGCTGCGCTGCGCAATGGCGCCCCACGTTACGCTGCCCAGCGCCATGCCTCCCTGGAATGTCATGAGATACGCGCCCAGCGCGCGCGCATAGACCCAGCCCGGAACCGAGAGTTGCACCGACACGTTCAGCGTCGACATCGTCGTCGTCCAGCAGAAGCCCGCGCCGAGGAGTGTGGCAATGGCGATAGCCGGAACGTGAACAAAGGCGAGGACGAGCAGCGTTGCGACATAGTAGATCGAGGTGATGGCAAGCAGCTTATCGGCGTCGATGCGGCGGCGAATCCTGGCCAGCGAGCTTGCGCCGATGACCGCGCCCGCGCCCAGAGAGCCGTTGAGAATGCCGTAACCCATCGCGCCCTGGTGCATGTCTCGCCGGGCCACCAGCGCCAGCAACGACCATACCGCGCTGACAAAGAAAGTGAAGGTAAACGCACGGACCAGCGGGCCTTGCAGCGTAGGCGAGTAGCGCAGATAGCGCAGGCCGGAGCGTACGGAACCCGCGATTCGTTCCGCAGGCAAGGCGCTCTTGTAGATGGGCGTGCGCTTCCATCGCCACAGAATCCAGATGACGCCCGCGAAGGACGCAGAGTTGAGCGCGAAGACCCAGCCCGCGCCGCTATCCGCTCGCATAAATGCCGCAATCATCAGGCCGCCTAGCGCCGGGCCTACAGCACGCGCGAGGTTGTTGCTGGCGGCGTTCAGTGTTACGGCGCTAGGCAGGTCTTCGCGTGGGACCAGCTCCGGCACGATCGCCTGCCAGGCGGGATTGTTCATCGCCGAGCCGATGTTCAGCAGGAACGTAAACAGCAACAGCGTGACCGGCGAAACGACGCCCAGGAACGTGAGCACGGCAAGAACGGCGACGCTGCCCAGCATCCAGCACTGCCAGAAGATCAACAGGCGGCGGCGCTCGTAGATGTCGGCTGTGGCGCCAGCCAGCAGGCCGAAGAAGAGCACAGGCAAACTCGCCGCGGTCTGCATAAGAGCAATCAGCAGCGGAGACGTCGTAAGCACTGTCATCAGCCAGGTGCCCGCAGTGTCCTGCATCCATGTCCCTACGCTGGAGACGGTCGAGGCTATCCAGCGGTCGCGGAAGAGCGGCAGGCGCAGCGGAGCGTAGGCGCTGGCACTGTCGCGCAGCGGATTCGACTCCGGCGAAGCGATATCGGTTGAATCGACGTGTCCTGTTTGACCCACAATCCTATGATGCTACGCGATTGGCGGCGGGTTGAAGAGGAGCCTGTGAGCCTAGAGTAAAGACGGGTTTCGTTCAGGGATGAGGTTATTGAGGGATGAGGAGTGAGTGAGACACAGGAACAATTGGGGAGGCGGAACGTATAGTCGAGAAGATGAGACGATATCTCCTGCTGCTTTTGGCACCGATATACGCGATGCTCGGCCTGCATGCTCAGCAGCCTGCGGTTGGACCGGAGGAGGTGGAGAAGCCTCTGCCGGCGATGCGTGACCTGCTGCTGGATGTCGAGCGCAACCAGCGGGCCGCCGAGGCTATGCGGAGAGACTACACCTACCATGTCCACGAAGAGGAGCAGGATGAGGACAGTAAGGGGAACGTGAAAAAGACGACTGTCACGGATTCAGAAAGCCTGACGATCGACGGTGTGCGAGTTGACCGCGTAGTGGCGCGGGACGGCAAACCGCTCACCCCGGATGAGGCGAAGAAGGAGAGCGAGAAGATCGATAAAGAGGTAGCCAAGGACAAGCAACAACGGGAGAAACTGGAGGAAAAAGGGAAGGCCACGGACTCGCGCGGCGACCAGTTGCTGACGGTTTCGCGCATATTGGAATTGGGGACATTTTCCAATCTGCGCAGGCTCGACCTGGATGGCCGGCCGACGATTGTGGCCGACTATGCAGGCGATCCGAAGGCCAAGACCAACAATGAGTTCGAGAAAGTATTTCGCGACCTGGTGGGTACAGTGTGGATCGATGAGCGGGACCGGGTGCTGGTACGCGGAGAGGGGCATTTCCTCAATGATTTCAAGATTGGCGGCGGCCTCGTGCTGAACCTTCACAAGGGACTGAGTTTCGAGTTTCAAACAGCCAAGGTGAACGGCGAAGCGTGGTTGCCGGTCTCGATCGAGGCACAGGGCAGTGCACGCTTTCTGCTCTTCGGGGGCGTAAACGGCCGTCTTAAACTGGTTACGTCGGACTACCGCAAGTTTCGCACCAGCACGACGATCATCCCCAGCAACCGGCTGATTGGGCCGGATGGGAACCCGCTGCCCGACCAGCCCGTAGCCGCGGAGCCGGAGGCGGCAGGTCAGCAAGGCGAGAGCACGCAGCAAACACCGCCGGCTGCACAGCCGCCAGCTACGCAGTCTCACGCTTCGCCGCAGCGATAACCGGAAATGTCTAAAATGGGAAAAGGGCAGCCCAAACCGCCCCTTCCGCAATGCTGATGGGACTCATCTGAAACTCTCTAAACCCACCGTAGCTTAGAGAGGTTGAACGTCGGACGCCTGCCAGCCCTTGGGCCCCTTGACGACGTTGAACTGCACCGCCTGGCCCTCTTGCAAGCTCTTGAAGCCGTTGGAGTTGATGGCGGAGTAATGAACGAACACATCCTCACCGTTCTGACGGCTGATGAAGCCGAAGCCCTTGGCGTCGTTAAACCACTTCACTGTTCCCTGTTCCATGTCTCGTAAATCCTTGTGTGTTGACTTAGACGTTGAATGCAAATGGGTCTTCGGCTGAAATCTTGCAGAAAACCAACTTGTTTCAAGCGATGGGGAAATGTTAGCACGGCTGGCAAATTTTCCAAGGAAAAATTTGTAAGGTCCTGACTTTGCATCACTTTCAGTGCAATTTGGCGTCGGAAACATGCGCCCGGACGATGGCTTCGGCTGCTTCCAGCACCTGATCGAGGGTCATCGCGGTGGAATCGAGGATAACGGCGTCGCTCGCTGGGCGCAGGGGAGACTCTGCCCGATTGCGGTCGCGCGCGTCACGTTCCTTTAGTTCGCGGACAAGAGCTTCCTCGGTGACTTTGGAGTCGGGCGCCTGATCCGGCGTGCTCTGCCGGTAACGCCGGTTGCCGCGGACCTCGGGTGCCGCGTCGAGAAATATCTTGACTTCAGCATCGGGGAAGACGACGGTGCCAATGTCGCGGCCTTCCATGACCACGCCGCCGGAGGCGCCGAGGAGCCGCTGTTGCTCCACCATCCAGGCGCGCAGGCGAGGGTGGACGGAGACCTTCGAAGCTCCCGCGGTCACGTCGGGCTCGCGCACGCGGCGCGAGACGTCAATGCCGTCCAGCAGAACGCGATTGCCTTCGCGCTGCGGTTGCAACGAGATGCTGGTGCTCTCGGCAAGGTCAACCAGCGCCGCCTCCTCGTCGAAGCCAAGATCGTTGTCGATGGCCTTGAGGGCGAGGGCGCGATACATGGCGCCGGTTTCGAGGTTGAGGAAGCCGAAGCGGCGCGCCAGGTGGGCGGCCAGGGTACTCTTACCCGCGCCTGCGGGGCCGTCGATCGCGATGACAGGATGCGTCCGCGATGAGGGGTTGCTTGCGCTCATGGTTATTCCTCAGACCTGGGCTTGCGCGGGTAGGACGGCTTGACGCCGGGTGTTCCGCGCCGGGGTGCCGGCTTGCCGCCGAAAGAAACCTTACCATCCGCAACTGCGGGCCGTTTGGAAAAACCGCCGGGCTTGCTTCCAAACTTGCCGCGAGGCTTGGGGCCTTCGCCAGACGGGCTGCGGAAGGGAGCCTTGGGGCGGGCATCGGAGCCGCCGTCAAATTTGCGAGGGCCGCGGGATTTGCTGCCCGGACCACCGGGACGTCCGTCGGAGCGGCCGGTTTTTTCCGGCCACGGGCGTACGGGACGATCCACGAGATCGCCTTCCGCGCGCGGGAACGGACGCTTGGGATTTCCTGCTCTGTCGGACGGCTCGTACTTTGCCTCTTTGGGCGCACGGGGTTTGCTGTCGCTGCCACCGTAGGCTGGCTTGTCGGGACGGCCTCCACGGTCTTCTCGCGGGGTGAAGGGACGCTTGGGGGCATCGAACTTGCGGAACTTGGTGAAGCCTTCGCTTGCTGGCTTGGCGTCGCGGTCGCCGAAGCTGGGCTTGGAGGCATAGGGCCGCTTGGCCCCGAAGCTGGGCTTGTTGCCGCGATCTCCGAAGGCACCCTTGGCACCAAAGGAGGAACGAGCAGGGCGGGCAGATGAGGCGCCGTCGCGTGGCGGGTAGGGCTTGCGCTCGAAGGGCTTGCGCTCGCCGTCCGCGGCCCGTGGCCTGGGGGAGAAGCCTTCGCCGGAGGTCTTGCGGAAGGCGGGTTTATCGCCGAACGCGCGCTTGGCGCCGAAGGAGGGACGTGCCGGGCGGTCGGAGGAAGCTGTGTCGCGGGGGGTGTAAGGGCGTTTGGGGAAGCTGCCGGTCGTGGCACCACCTTCACGAGGCGCGTACGCGCGCTTGGGGAAGGCTGAGCCGGCGGAGGCTCCGCGCGGAGTGTAAGGGCGCTTGGAAGCGCCGCTGTCGGCTTCGGGGCGGGGCTTGCGCTCGAACGGCTTGCGATCTTCCGGCTTGCGGTCCTCATTCCAGGGCTTGGTGAAGCTGGGTTTGGCGTCGGCAGCATCTCGGCGGAAGGGGCGGCGTTCGCCTTCGGGCTTGGCCCCGAATGCCGGTTTGGTGCCGGCGCGAGGGGTTGGGCGAGTGCCGGCGCCGAAGCCAGGTTTGGCGCCGAAGGTGCGCGTGGGTTTGCCCTTGAAGTCGCCAAAGGCGCGACGTTCCGAGCTGCTGGTGAACTTCTTGATGCGGCCTTCATCGCCGGCAGCGGAGATTGCAGCGGCGGCGGCGAGTTCTTCTTCCGTCGGCTCAGGCTTGATGATCTCCGGGAACTCCGGCAGCGTGCCGGGGATGTGCAGCAGGGTCTTGCCTTCGAGGACGACCGTCTCCAGCTGGCGCGAGCCGGTGAGGGCGTGCAGCACCTCGCGGATGCGGGAGCGGGCGGCGAGCGGCGAGAGGAAGGTTTCGACTTCGTCTTCCGTCGCAAGCAACGATTGCGCTAGATAGAGCGAGATGAGCGCGGAGAGTGCGGTGGGCTGACCGGCGTTGATGCCCGCCTTGATGGCCTTGGTGAAGCGGCGGGACGTGAGCTCCCAGAGCGTTGGGCCGGAGCCTTGCGGCAGCAGCGGGAGGACGCGGAGGTTCGACCAGAGTTCGGTGAGGGAGCGCTGGATGGCGCTTTCGGTGAGCTCGCGGCCGACTTCGCTGGCGAGTTCGGCGGCTGAGAGTGCTCCCTTTTCGGCGAGGACTTCGTAGATGCGAAGGCCGAGCGGCGAGGCGGAGGTGGGTGGGAGCTTCCAGGCCTTGTCGCCGCGCAGGGTGTAGATGAAGCTGAAGACCTGCGCGGAGACCACGAAGTCGGGCAGATCGCCGGGTATGCCGAAGAGGTTGAGCGGCAGCGCATTGCCTTCGGCGACGAGGCGGGCGACGATGGAGCGCGCTGCCTCGATCTGGCCATCGGTGGGGCCGACGTTGGGTGCGCCGAGCATAGCTTCGACCAACGAGGGCGCAGGCACAGGCAGTTGCAGCGGACGCGGGGTGAAGAGGACGATGCCGGAGGCAGTGAGCCAGTCGCGGATGGAATCGAGGGTGAGCAGCGGCTCACTGTTTTGGTGCCATGATGCTGCGCGGGCAGCGGCTAGCTGCTCGGCGTTGAACTCGGGAGATGAACTCAAGACGTACCCCTTTGGCTGGTGGCGAGACGACCGCGCACAGCAGACCTCCA
>Ga0302315_10004609_pt1 | contig 11978 bp, 12 predicted proteins | sample III_Palsa_N3_1_FD_200532 | JGI IMG/M metagenome (GOLD analysis project Ga0302315, IMG submission 200532) | Peat permafrost microbial communities from Stordalen Mire near Abisko, Sweden - III_Palsa_N3_1 | ecosystem: Environmental > Terrestrial > Soil > Palsa > Peat permafrost | place: Sweden... | reverse complement strand
TTCGGCACGTGTCTCTAAGGAAGGGCCTTTCATAGCAGCATACACACCCTTTTTGACAGGGATGCCTAGATCTGAAGCAATCTTTTCTAAACGGGAGAGATAGTCAATGTTATATGCTTCATACATGTCGGGCCAGCGAGGGCCAACGGCAGTGTCATTTGGCCCTATCAAAGGGCTGTCACTCAATAGGTTCAGATGATCCTGTATAAGCATGATGTCGCCAGGGCCAAATTCTGGATTCACTCCACCTGCAATGTTTGTCAGTATCAAAGTATTCGCTCCGAGGGCTTTCATGACACGGATAGGGAACACCACTTGTTGGCAGGTATAACCTTCATAGAGATGAAGCCTTCCCTGCATGGCTACGATCGGTTTTCCTTGATAGGTTCCTAAAATCAGCTTCCCCTCATGGAGCTCATGCACCGTTGTGGCGGGAAAATGGGGGATCTGCTCGTAAGGGATTTCAGCCTCAACAGAAATTTGGTTGGCAACGCCGCCTAATCCTGACCCCAAAACAATGGCTGCAACAGGCTCAAGAGTGGAAAACTGACGAATATAAGAAACGGCAGAGGCGATTTCTTCTGAGAGAGTTGCCTGCAGGCAAAGCGGAAGGGCAATAAATAGGGTAAAGAAGAGTTGTTTCATTGAAAAGAGGTCCAGTTATATGAGCCATTCTGTCACCTTTCATCTTTTCCGGAAAGCGCCCCTGCAACAACTCCGTTTCTTGCTCTAAAATTGATGTAAAATAAATCGTTGCTTAATGCAATTCCCTAAAACTTTAAATAAAGGGGCTTGTATATGGGCACAGTTGGTGGATCACCTCCGTTACCTCCTCTTCCTCCTAGGCGTAAAGATATGCCTCCTGCGGAGAATAAAGAAGAGCTGAAGCGTTCAGAGTCTATTGGCGAAATTTTTAAACAAATGCTTAGAAAAATGGGGGAAATGTTAGCCTCACTTACCTCTAGTGAAGCGACAAGGATCATTGCTGAGCTCAATAGAAATTACTTAGAAGGGAAAAATAGTTTTACTCTATATGGATTTGCTAGGCCTGGAGAGCTGCAGATGCCCCATAGAGGCAGTGCTCAAGGCTTTCCCCCTTTGGCTATCCAAATGGGCGATATTTTTCAAAAGCAAAAGAGCGACTTTTTAAAATCTCTAGAAAGCGTGAAAGATCCGGTTCATAAAAATTGGCTTCTTAAACGGTTTGACAATTACAGGATGAACGTATTTGTGGCTTTTGCCAACGAAATGGCTAATAACCCGAGAGAAATGACTCGCCTTTTTGAGGAGTTCAAGCAAAAGGCCGAAAACCAAGGTGGAAGGAAAACATTTTCCCAAGAAGTTCAACAGGTTTTAGAAGCCGAAAAACAGGGGAAAGTGCTCGACAAAGGCCACTGGTCCAAAAAAAACCTATAAAACCACTCCTTCAGAGTCAAATCTGTCCCTACGTAGTACCTCTATTAGGGTGTTTTGTTTCAGATACAAAGAAAAAGAGGATAAGAAAAGCCGCTATTCCAACTATCGCGAGAAAAATAAAGCCTGCAGAGTACCCATCATTTTTCACGATAGTGCCTGCAATCACCTGGCTAAGGGCCGATCCGATTCCGACCGATGTGCCCGTTACGCCCAAGGCAAAATTGAATCTTCCGGTTCCTTTTGTTAAATCGGCGATCATCAATACCGATACAACACTGAAGATACCTGCTGAAAGTCCGTCTAAAAGCTGCAGAGAGATAAGAGATTCTATCGAATGGTTCAATGTGTAGAGAAGAGCTCTGATGGGCAAAACTGCAAAACCAATTAGAAGAAGGGGTTTTCGGCCCCATATGCTAGCTTTTTTGCCGGACCAAGGAGCGATCTGCGTAATGACTAACTGTGTAGTTACGACTAGCATCGACATGAATAACATCGAAGTATTTCCATGATCTTTAGAAATCAACTGCCCAAGAAGAGGCAGTATGGCGGCATTAGCAAAATTAAATAAAACAATGGCTGTTAAAAAAATAACAAATTGTGGGCGGAAGAGCTGGCGTATACTGTGCTTTTTTTGGTCATGGCCATCATCTCCTCCTCTTGCAAGTTGATAGTCAATTTCTGTTGGGTTGATGAAAGATAAGCTGATGAGTGTTGGTATGGCCAGAAAGAAGACAAAGAAAAAAATGCTACGGTCGGAGATGTAGTAACCTAATAACCCTATCACGACAGCTGTAGCGACTTTACCGGCTGAATTGAACATTTGGTTCCTTCCCTGTCGGAGATCGAAATTTTTTCGTCCCACCATTCCTAGGGAAATGGCACAAATGGCAGGGCCGATCAGAGTTGAAATGCCTCCAATCAAGACCTGGCTGGCGACTATGGGCCAAAAGGAGGGGAAAAATGCCATCAGCAACGAGCAGAAGGCTAGAACGATCATGCCAAGTGCCACTAAAGCCCTTTTGCATCGAAGGGCATCTACAATAGCTCCTGATGGTGCTTGCGAAAGGATTCCTGAAAGACTCCCGGCAGACAGGGCTATTCCAACCAGCTGTTCATTCCATTGATTGGCCGCCAGATAAATGGGTAAAAACGATCCAATACCTGTTTGAGGGTCAATCAGAAAGAAATTGACGAAGTCAAGGCCAAGAAGCGATCGACTTTTTTTTGGACCATTTCTAAGAAGTTCCACTAAATCCCCATTTAAATTTTGTTATATCATGGCCTTTTTATTTCTGATTGTGAATTATAATTTTTTAAAAATGGCAATTTGATGACAAATCCGATCATTTTTGCAGTGGCAGGTATTCCTGCTTCCGGGAAAAGCTCATTTATACAGGAAAAAATGAAGGAGAATTTTTTTCCTGAAGAGGTTTTTATTCATGATTGTGATGCTGTCATGGATTCTTTAAAAGGGTACCAATCTGATTTGCAATCTTTAGGTTCAGCTATTGCATTTCAAAATTGGGAATTGCCCGCCAGAGCACTGGCTGAATCTATGTTGATGGAGGCCATTCATGCGAGACAAAATATCATCTATGATCGCTCCTGTGCTTTGCCAAGTTCATACCTGTTTTTAAAAGAGGTAGTCGAACTTCATCGATATACACTTGTCATGCATGTTTTAGATGTTTCTAAAGAAGAAGCGCACTCCCGAGCAAAGGAAAGGGAAAAAGAAACTGGCAGACAAGTTCCAGAAGAGTTTTTTCTAGAAAGAAAGAAGGGGCTAAAAGCCCTTTGGCCTGCCTATCTAAAGCTAGCAAAGCAGTGTTGCGTATACGACAGCAACACTCGACCTCTCCAATTGATAGCAAGTGGATGCGGCCCTAAGCTTACGATATTAGACAAAAAAAAGTACGAGATCTTTTTAAAGCGATAAAACTTTAGAGCCTGTAAGCGTTGCATTAACCTAAGAAAAAACTTCCTGTAAATTTAACAGGATAAACAGGATCGCCTGCGGCGACAGGATAAGCTCCGCCTGCCTTGGCAAAGCTTATCCTGTTCATCCTGTTATTTTCATGCTGTAACCAAAAGCCTCTTTGGCTTGACGATATCTTTGCTACTCTTTAGCGTAAGATGAGTTGAAGATCCATTTTTGAGGTATATGTGAACCTGATAACCATTTTTGCAATTCTTTTTCCAATATTTGGATTTCAAGCAATTAGCTTTGAAAAAGCAGCCGAAGAGATTGTCCAGGCTGGTATTTCTTTGAACCATCACCAACTCTGTCCGGCGACAAGCGGCAACTTCTCGCAACGCTTGGATGAGCAGCTGATTGCTGTCACAGCTTCTGGTAAGCATAAAGGTGAGCTGACGGCGGAGGATATACTCATCGCCGATCTAGAGGGTAAAGTGCAGGGCAGTGAGAAAAAACCGTCTGCCGAAACAGCCCTTCATACCATGTTATACAAGCAAAATAGCGAAATTGGTGCTATTTTGCATACCCACTCAACCAACGGCATTGTGCTGACCCGGTTGCTTGGGTTTGACACCTCTTTGATTACAGAGGGGTATGAAATCCACAAAATTTTTCCGAACATTGGCACTCATGAGAGCCGTATAGAAACTCCCATCTTTGAAAACACTCAAGACATTCCTGTTCTTGCGGCAAAAGTGTCGACTTACCTGGAAGAGCATCCTCTAACGTTTGGTTTTCTGATCCATGGACATGGCTTCTATACTTGGGGCAAAGACATGAAAGAGGTCAAAAACCGAATCGAGGCTTTCGAGCAGCTATTTGAATGTGAATTAAAAATCCGAACCGCCCATGGGAGCAAATAAGTATGAGTCTAAAATTTTTGATTATTCCACTTTTTCTGTTTCATTTAACCTGCAATGCAGGTGAGCCTGTTAAGGCTATATTGACCGACATCGAAGGAACTACAACTTCAATCTCGTTTGTGCACGATGTTCTCTTTCCTTACGCAAAAAAACATCTTCCTGAGTATGTTTTAAGCCATCAGCAAGACCCTGCTGTACAGAAAGTGATTGAAGAGACAAAAGAGATAGCTCTTTCTCCCAAGTCAGATGTAAAAGAGGTTATAGACACACTTATAACATGGATAGAGCAAGACAAGAAAATCACCCCTCTTAAAACTTTACAAGGGATGATGTGGCAAGATGGATATGAGCAGGTTGCTTATCAGGCTCATGTGTATGAAGATGTCGCCGAAAGCTGCAGAAAGTGGACTGAAGAAGGGCTTGTTCTTTACATCTATTCTTCAGGCTCTGTTTTAGCGCAAAAACTTCTCTTTTCCCATACGGTCGATGGAGATTTGACCCCGTTTTTTTCTGGTTACTTTGACACTAAAGTAGGTGGAAAAAGGGAGAGCGCTTCTTACCTGAAGATTGCAGATGAGATGGAACTTGCGCCAGAGAGTATCCTCTTTCTTTCAGATACGGTCCAAGAATTAGATGCGGCAAGAGAAGCGGGCATGCAGACTTTAATGCTGGTAAGAGAAGGGACAACAAAACCTGACGATTGCCCCCATGAATCTGTAACAAGTTTTAGTGAGATTCTGTTTCAGTAAGGAAGGTTTTAGCGATAGGATCTCCTGTAAAATGGGGGATCCATCCTTCTGTTCGAGTAAAGAATCTAATGGCAGTGAAAAAGGGTTCAGCCCCCATGTCAAACCAGTGGGGATAGTTGGGAGGAATGCTCATTAAATCTCTTCTTTCGCAGAGGACAGAGTAGATCCTGTTCCCAACATGGAAAAAAAAGAGACCCGAGCCTTCGACAAAAAAACGGACTTCAGGTTCATCATGGGTATGCTCGTTGAGAAATTTATCCCGCAATTCGACCTTTTTTGGATGGTCAGGATACATACGGAGCACATCGATGAACTCAAAACCATCTTCGCGCATGATCCTTTCAATACCGCTTTGATAGGCTAATTTGATCTCATTTTCTGTTGAAGAGGGCGACAGTGGGTGAGTTGCTTCCCATTGCTCAAAACGGACCTTGATCTCATCTAAAAGGACAGAGATGTTTTGTGGGTCGGTTGTTTGTTCTAGCAGCACTAGATGCTGATCATCATAGATTTTCAACTCAGAGGCAAAAGCAAGGTTAAAAAAAATGGATAAAATAAAGAGTTTTTTCATAGCATCAGAGCTTACCAATCCTATAGATTAGAAAAAAGGTGATGCCATGACGATGATTGAAAGAATCAATGATGAGATTAAAGAAGCTATGCGAAGCCAAAACAGGCTTAGGCTTGACACCTTGCGTATGCTCAAATCAAAAATATTGGCAGTAGATGCTAGAGGCGGCTTGCCAGACGCTGAAGTGTTAAAACTGTTCAAAACATACTATGGCAACCTTCAAGAGGCTTTAGAGCAAGCACAGACCCTTAACCGTCCTGAGGCCGTTGAAAAATTAAGAAGCGAACTAGAGATCATCCAGGAGTTTTTACCTAAAGCTCTTTCTCTTGAAGAAACTAAAAAGATCGTCGAACAGGCCATCACAGACTCAGGCGCCAAGACAAAAAAAGATTTTGGTATGGTGATGAAAAGCATCATGAAGCTCAACAGCGCAGTTGACGGAAAGGTAGCCAAAGATTTAGCCAACCAATTGCTTGCTGATTAGTCGCTTTAGCGTTTGGACTGCAAATTCGGTGCCATTATTAAAAATGTAGCTTAGGCTTTAGCCTGAGCTTGTTGCCTCGGATTTTAACCCGAGGAAGATGGTGCGGGGTTAAAACCCCACAAAACGAGCTCAGGCTAAAGCCTAAGCTACAATGTGCATGCGAACTCTATTTGATTTTGGATGACCTATGTCAAGCCCGGAAAACCCTGATACATTAAATTTTACCCCTCAAGCTCTTTTTCCTCACATCCCAAACGCAAATCTAGATCCAAAGTGTGTGGTGATTGCGCTGGTTGTTGAGGTTTGGGTCACCAAGTTTTTAGCCGAAGGCAACGAGGTCGAACGGCAGCAGGTGCTTGACGACGCCAAACTACGGTATAAACTACTCAACGAAGGAAAAAAACTGCCATTCTCAGTAGCTGTTCAGCGTGTTTCTGCTTTTGTTGGTAAGGGTATCAGTTTTGAGGTTGCCAAAGAGTACTTCGGATTTTTACTTAATCCAGCGGATGCGGATGAATGGCACAATTTCAAAAGCCTAGAGTAGTTTTTTAAAGCAGGGTGCCGCTCAGGATGGTGATGGCGGTGAGGAAATAGATGATGATCCCGGTGACGTCAACGGCCGTCGCAACAAAAGGGGCCGAAGAGGTCGCTGGATCTATTTTTAAGAAACGGAGAATGAGAGGAAAGACCGCTCCAGATAATGTTCCCCACAGGACGACGCCGATCAGCGCAAAAAAAATGGTCCATGCAACCAATATCCAATGTTCGCCGTAAATCGTTGAAAATTGGCTCCAAAGAGCAATCCTGGCAAAACCGACAGCGCCAAGGATAATTCCTAAAAATAGGCCGGAGGCAAGTTCCCTTCGAATCACCCTCCACCAGTCCCGTAATTTAACCTCTCCCAAGGCCATGGCGCGGATAATTAAAGTGGTCGCTTGGCTGCCGGCATTCCCTCCACTAGAAATGATCAGAGGAAGAAAAAGGGCTAAAACAACAGCCTTAGAAATTTGTACTTCGAAATAACTTAAGGCTGTCGCTGTAAGCATCTCACCTAAAAAAAGGACGACAAGCCAACCGGCCCTTTTTTTCATGAGGGTTAAAAATGGAATATCCATGTAGGGCTCGTCTAAAGCCTCTTGACCCCCAATTTTCTGAATGTCTTCGGTTGCCTCTCGGTCAGACAGCCTTAAGACATCATCAATAGTGACAATGCCAAGGAGCATTCCGTTGTGATCGACCACAGGAAGGGCAGTCCGATCATAGCGGCGAAATATTGCGATGGCTGTTTCGTCATCATCATCTACCTGTAGAGCAATAAATTGATGGTCCATCAAACTTTCAACTGTATCTGTTCGAGGTACAAAAAGAAGGTCTCTAAGTCTGATATCATCGATCAACTTTCCCTGATCATCAACAACGTAAAGAAGAGTCAAAGTTTCACTGTCATGCCCATGCTCAAGCAAATGGTCCATGACTTTTTCAACCGTCCAATCAGATTTAATAGCTAGATAGTTGGGAGTCATTAGACGCCCGATACTCCCTTTGGGATAGCCTAGAAGGGTGAGAGTTTCTGTCTTAACATCAACGGGTAAAAATTTAAGGAGGTCGTTGATAACGGAACGGGGCATTTCTTGCAAAAAAGCTGTCCGATCGTCTGATGATAAAGCCGCAAGTAGCCGGCCGGCTTGATCTTGAGAAACAGAGTAAAGAAAACGTTTTTGTAGACGAGGGGGGAGATAGTCAAAAACTTCTGTCGCAAGCGGAAGGTCAAGGGCCCTGAACAGTGCGATTTGAATTTTTTTCCTTTCGTGGCCAATCCATTCTGCAATTTTATAGGGGTTGGCCTTGTTGAAAAACTCCTTTATAGCTTTTTCATCGCCATGCCTGACCCAATTCCTAAGCAAAGAGAGTGTGTTTTGGTCAGTTTCCGAATGGTCTAAATCGCGTAAAAGCATCTATTCGCCCTCAAACAATCAAATATTCCATCTCCCTTTTTTAGGAAACAGATGATTTAAGTCTTTATGTAGAAAGCTAAAAGCACCTATGTTTAAAAAATGACGCAAAAAATCGTTGGTTCTAAAAGGCAACTTACCACTCTGTTGCTGATTGTTTTTTTTGGCTTCCTGGGTATTTCTATGCCCTATTTGATTTTCCCTGCTCTTTTTCTTAATCCCGAGTATTCAATATTACCGGCAAACTCGGAGCTCTTGAGCCAAGCGTTGCTGTTAGGGACAACGCTTGCTGTCTATCCTTTAGGGCAATTTTTTGGGTCGCCCATATTGGGCGGTCTTTCAGACGATTATGGCCGTAAATGGTTATTGGTTGGCAGTTTGTTGATGGCGGCCTGTTGTAACCTATTGACGGGGCTTGCTCTTCATTGGCATTGGCTCTGGCTTGTCATTGCAAGCCGCTTTTTTGCGGGCTTAATGGAAGGTAATATCTCGATTGCAAGAGCCATGGCAGCCGATATTAAATCAATCTCAAAACACGAGACATTTGGAAAAATCAACGCTGTTGCTTCGGTCGCATTTCTAGTTGGCCCTATCATGGGAGGGCTTTTAGCCGACAATAAGGTTTTTGCAGGGGCAACCAGTGCAACTCCATTCTATGCTATGAGTGTGCTATTTTTTAGTTTGTCTTTAGCCTCTGTGTTTCTTTTTATTGATTCTTCTGCACGAGAATTTAAAGATGAAAAAGTGTCGATTTGGTCTCGAATTAACCTTTTTAACCGATTATTCAACTTATTTAAAGATAAACAGCTTAAATCTTTGCTAATTGTCTCTTCGTTTTTTGCATTAGCAATCGACGTCTTTTACGAATTTGCTCCAGTTTATTTAACAGCTAAGTGGATGTTTGGTCCAGCCGATCTGATCCTTTACAACAGCCTGCTTTGCGTAGCCCTTGCTGTTGGGAATGGGTGGTTGGCCCCGTTTTCGTCGACCCGTTTTTTAGCTCGGAGGGGCATTATTGTCTCTACAGGGGGATTTGCCCTTCTTTTGCTGGGCATCGTTTTGACAAATCAGACACTCATGATGATGGGGTTATTTACACTCTGCGGATTGGTTATTGGCCTCGGATGGACTCTCATTACCGTTAAAATCTCTGATGCTGTGCCAGATACCATTCAGGGTGAAATGATGGGAGTGCAAATGTCTCTCAGATTTCTTGGAGATGCTCTCATTTGCATCCTTGGGGGCCTTTTATTGCTTGTTTCTCCAAAGTTGATCTTATTTCTAGCTGCCTGCATTTCAGCCGCCACAATGATCTATTATATTTTTCATAAGGATTAAAAATCCTTGCGACAGCTTCTGTTATTGATTTGTCTTAAAAAGTAGAAAAAGATACTCTTAGTGTCTTATAAGCAATCATTTGGAAAGCATATGACAAGAACAACAATCCCCGAATTATTAAGTTTTACTCCTCAAATCCTTTTTCCTAACATCCCAAACGCAAGCCTTGATCCGAAGTGTGTGGTGATTGCAAAGGTTATTGAAGTCTGGACCGCAAAGTCTTTAGCCGAAGGAAGCAAGATTGAACAGAAGCAGTTGCTGGACGACGCCGAACAAAAGTATTCATTACTCAGTGAAGATAAAAGATTGGCCTTATCAGTAGCTCGTCAGCGTGTTTCTGGTTTTGTTGAGTTGGGTGTTAGTTTTGCGACTGCAAAAGAGTACTTTGGATATCTTCTCAGTCCTGTGCACATGGATGAATGGCGTGATTTCAGAGCCTAAAGAGATAAAGAGACCTCTCTCATCCTTTATGTTAAAAAGTGGTAGAGTCTTTCTCTTTTTGTTTAAATAACGCGGACATTATTTCCGAATGAAGCTGTTACAAGTTTGGTGACCCCATTTTTAAAACAAGGGCTGCTGACCTCAACTCTTTCTAATACCTTTGTTGGAGACCCGTTAGCGAATGTTCTGATGCGAGGTAAAATTTGTTTTGCTAGCCCAGTTGTCAAATGGGTAAGAATAATTGGAGACCCTTCTTGCATAATGGGAGTCAGTCGATCCATTAGGCTATTGATAGAGCTTGTTTGAGTGCTTGTTCCCTTACAGGTAATGGAAACAGGGTTTAAGGCGAGTGCTGCAGAGGGTGGGGCTTCCTCGATTTGGTTTTCTGGGGCCTGATGGGCAGTGTCTTCTTCTTGTAACACGGTTTCTTGAGCATCTGTTGCTGCATCTGATTCAAGATGGGTAGATGCAGCTTCTATCTGTTTAGGTACAGAGACTGCTTTTAATACATTTGAACTGATCAACATCAGTTTTTCTACAAGCTTTTGAAGAGCGGGTTGTTCACTGAATGACGCAGCCACTGCGTTCGTCAGGTGGAGCTGAAAAGGGGGCACTTTGGATTGATAAGCGGTGTCGATAGCAGTGGCAAGAGAAACTGCTCTTCCTAGCCAAAATTGTAGAGTATGAATTGGTGCTTTGTGGGCTTGCCCAAAGAGGCAGTACTGCAGCTTATAGCTGGCCGCATTAAACTCAAGTTCTGCAATTCGTCTGATCTGATACCCCATTTTAGAGGTCCAGGAGCCATACTCTGCAGGGAAATCTTGCATAGTAATGATGGATCTATGTTCTGGTAGTTGATCTTTTGTTACTACTAAAGCAGGGAATGTATCACCATTTTCAAGCAGCTGAAGGGAGTTTTTACAAAAATTTTTCCCGGTTTTTTCCCAGTGGTGGCATGCATGGCTTTTTGGCACATCATAACCTTTGACTCGACCTTTGCTACTATAGTCAAAGGTTTCCATAAAAATAGAATTGGGGATGGGTGTTCCTCCATCGGTCCTTACAAGGTCGAAATCATAGAATTGAAGTTCTGAATATGAGCCTCTAACGTCTCTTGTTTTTTCTACAAGATCAGCACGTAAGTTTCTTGCCCAAGTGCCCTCTGGCTCAGGTTTATAATTTTGTGCAAGCCGAGTGGAGATTCCGAGATCTGTAGTAAGACCTAGTGTATCTTGGTAATCAATGATGTGGCCTCTCCAGAAGGTTTCTTTATTCTTTTTATAACTTTCCAGGGACATGGGATATTCATCTCTTAAGTCCTTTGAGAACCCTTCTTTTTTTGCGTTAGCAAAGCCGTGGATGGGCATGTTCCTTTCTGAGACGATGTATTGGATCCGACTATCACCTGTTGTTTGGTTATGATCTGGGCCAAATAGGTAAATTTGAAAAATCTGTGAAGGAGTTGCGCGGTGTCGAAGGATCATCAAGTTATTTCCATCTTTATGCCAGATGTGTCCTGCCGGTAAGTGGGGTTTTTGGTGATCTGGCAGTAGTTTGATGACCTCGATAGAGGGGCGAGTGTCTTGCGGCAGCTTCCATTTTCGGATACAGACAGATTCAGGATCTAGAGATTGATAGTCGTTGAGCCAAGTTGCTGCGCTTTGAATAGCCGATTGAAGCCGCTCGAAAGATTCAACGGATGAATCAACTACCGATGCAGGTTGCGTTGCTTGAGGCGTCGTCGTGGCTGGTTGGGGCGCAACTGCTGTTACTGTGTTCGTTTGCAAAGATGACATCAAATGCCTCATTTTTCACTTCTTCTAAGCGTAATCGTTGCTAAATTGAAATACTATAGTTGTTGTGTGAAGAGATAATGAAAGTTATTAGAGGTTGTTTATGAAAGTGCAAATCAAAAGGGTTTACGAGCCGCCCTCGAAAGAGGATGGCTTTCGTCTTTTAGTTTGCCTTGCACTAAAAAATATTTTAATGTAGAATTCCTTATTCAGTAATTACTGATTATAGGGGTTTTATGTCGTTTTATCTGTCTGCTGCAGCATCGTTTGCCGCTTCTAATTTCATGAAGGCGTTGCCTTTCACCTTTGCAGTCTCATGCTTAAACAATGCTAAAGCTGAGGCAGGAAAAGTTAAATTGATAATGCAGGCCACTTTAAAAAGCGCAACTGTTTCAG
>Ga0302315_10004599_pt1 | contig 11982 bp, 14 predicted proteins | sample III_Palsa_N3_1_FD_200532 | JGI IMG/M metagenome (GOLD analysis project Ga0302315, IMG submission 200532) | Peat permafrost microbial communities from Stordalen Mire near Abisko, Sweden - III_Palsa_N3_1 | ecosystem: Environmental > Terrestrial > Soil > Palsa > Peat permafrost | place: Sweden... | reverse complement strand
GCAACACCACAACGCAGCTCATCACTAACCGGGTGATACAGGAAGCCAAGATATTACTTAAACAAACCAACTGGAATATCGCCGAGGTATCGTACACGCTGGGCTTTGATGACCTGGCACATTTTTCGAACTTTTTCAAGAAGCAAACATCCTTTACACCGGGAGCCTTCCGGGCTTAACGCCTATTTTACCGCTTCCCAAATTTTGCCATGCTGCCACATTAAACCAATCGTTGATCTTACGCTGGCAATCCGTTACCATCCCTTTGAAAGTGTATTCATTAGATCCAGGATCATAAACATAGTCTTCCATCCATTCCTTAAAATGAAACGATGTCGATTCGATGGCATCCATTATAAAATCAATTTCGGCATTGGTCATGGTTGGATGTACAGATAGCCTCACCCACCCCGGTTTGCTCATCAGATCGCCCGAGCGGATAGCATCCAATATCCGGTACGACCGCGTTTTATCAACCTGTAGCAGTATATGCCCGTAAGTACCCGCGCAGGAGCAGCCACCCCTGGTTTGTATGCCAAACTTGTCGTTCAGTAATTTAACTAAAAGGTTATAATGCGCCCCATGTACTGTAAACGAAATAACGCCCAACCTTTTTTTAATATCCCCTGCCAATACCTCCACATGCTCCATTTTTGCAAACCTGTCGAAGATCAGCTCCATCAATTCTTCTTCCCGCCGCAATATATTTTCAACACCCATCTCTTCCTTTAAACGGATGCACATGGCCGCTTTTATCCCCTGCAAAAATGGTGGAGTGCCTCCGTCTTCCCGCTGCTCTATATGGCTAACATATTCATGCACCTTCCAGGGGTTGCTGTAAATTACCGTTCCACCTCCGGGCTGATCCGGGATCGTATTCTTATAAATTTTCTGATTGAATATCAAAACACCCGGCGTGCCCGGGCCGCCTAAAAACTTATGCGGCGAAAAATAAACGGCATCTAATTCCGATCCTTTTTCTTCGGGGTGCATATCGATATTGATATAAGGAGCCGAACCGGCAAAATCAACAAAACACAAACCGCCATGCCCATGGATGATCTTAGCGATTTCATGATAGGGCGTTTGGATGCCGGTTACGTTGGAGCAGGCTGTTATGGCGGCTATCTTATTTTTCCGGTGTTTAAACTGAGCTAACAAGGCCCTGAAGTGTTCCATGTCGACATTCCCGTTCTCATCAGCATTAATAATCTCAACGGTGGCAATCGTTTCCAGCCAGGTTACCTGGTTGCTATGGTGTTCCATGTGGGTTATAAAAACAACCGGCCTTAATGCCTCATCCAATTGCAGGCTTTTGTTTTGCATATAATCCGGTAGCCGTTCCGGCAGCCTTAGCCCTAAAATGCGCTGCAGTTTATTTACGGCGCCGGTCATCCCGCTGCCGCAAAAAACCAAAGCATCCTCGCTATTCGCGTTAACGTGCTGCTTAACAACCACCTTAGCCTTTTCGTAAGCGCCAGACATTAGCGTGCCGGTTATGTTAGCACCGGTATGGGTATTAGCCACAAAGGGCAGTATCTCGTTTTTAATACATTCTTCAATAGGCAGGTAAGCCCTTCCGCTTGCCGTCCAGTCGGCATAAACTATTTCCTTTTTCCCGAAAGGAGAATCAAAGGTTTGTCCACAGCCAATGATGTTCTTTCGGAATGCATCGAAAAAAAATTCCAGCGCGCTTTTTGAACTTACCAACATGGTTACAGTTTATGGATGAATAATCAGATGCCTTTTATTTAGTTCGTGGCCCGCTGATCCCAAACAGATCATAAGGATGCTTGCTCATGAGTCCATTAAAGAACACGGCGGCCAGAATAATGTATATGATAAATGCCAGAATAACCAGCAATTGTACCCTGGATGTTTTTTGAATATCCTGTTTTGCCTTTACATCGCAAACCTCGCCGGGGCAGTATTGCGCTTTTTGCTGGTAAACCATGCGGTAAACTCTACAGGCCAAACAAATCCCGAACACCGATTCAAAAAACAGGAATATAAGGCACATTAAACATACTATGCCCGTTATTGGGCTGTAGGCGTTTACGATCACCAGGAAAATGAACATCGTAGCGGATAAGGCCACGCCAATTATCCAGGCAAACTTTTTTTGTTTGGCGCCCACATATTCAGGTACCTGGTTCCGCACTATCAAACGCCCAAGGATAAGCGATGGCGAAAACCTGGGGCTAACAAAAACCCGGATAATAAAATCGGTAAGGAATATGGTTATGGCATACTTTGCCAGCAAAAAATCATTATCGAACATAATGAGCATAAAAGAGGTATATATAACCAGGAATAAGATCCCGGCGGCTGCCCTTATCTCTCTTTCATTTAAAACAGGGATGTCGTATCCTTGTACTGTTTCTCCAAATTGTATAACTTTTTTCATTTGACTGGCTTTAACTATAATTAGATGATCTACAGGGGCTTTGTTACAAAAAAGATAAACAAGCAGATCATCTTTTCATAAAAGTAAAGGAGATATGGCCGACAAAAAAATATATATGACAGCCGCGCGGATATGCTACGTAAGTGGTTGATTTTCCGTGAAATCAGTAGCGGCTATTTAAACCACTCCGAATAATTCGTTTCTTCAGGAACATCGGTAGAGCTTTCAAAATCAAGGTGGTAACCGTCGGGATCGGCAAAAGCTACAACCCACATATTGTTACCTACAAACGGCTCCTTAATTGCAACGCCCTTTGCAGTAAATTCATGGTACAGGGCAAGCGCGTCGGCACATTGAAAACAGATCGATAAGCCCCTGCCTTTGGGGCCCTCAGCATCGAACTTCTCCCTGTCCCGCTCTTCCTGCAGCATTATCGAAACATCTTCGCGCTGTAGCCAGCACCATTCAATCTTACCCCGGGGCGTCCATTGCCTGCTGAGCGCAAAACCAAGCTTGTCTACATAAAAACCCAGCGAGGTTTCTATATCGCGCACCATAAAAAAAGGTACCGCAAGGCGGATGTTGGATGAAGCTGACATAAAGATGTTTTTAATTATTCCCTTAAATTCAGAGCCGATACAATCAAAAATAATAAACAGGCCGTATTGCTGCAAGTAAATTTATGTGACAGGATGCAGCATTTAAATGATAACTGTACCATTTTACGTGATAAGCGGCGTGGACATGAAACGTACATTTCCGGTTATCAAACCAATGGAATATATTTATACTATAAAATCAGCAAACAGGGCCATGTTCTTAAAAAAATATACCGCTTATTTACTCTTTTTCATCGCGTATATCGGTGCCCTCATCATCGAAATGCCGGTTTATTCGGGCGATACGGTGAAGTCCTGCTTTTCATACCTGCTTACGGTCATCATACACTTTTGCATATTTGCCTTGATGATATGGGCCAACAACGCGCTCTTAATACCCTATCTGCTGGAAAAGAAACTATTCGGCTGGTACGCCGCCGCGCTCATCGGGTTGATCTGGTTATATACTATTCTGATCAGCCACTTCAATAGGTTTATTCACCTTATTATTTTCCACGATCCGGTTATTGCAGTAAGGGCCGGTTTTTGGGATAATTTTGTTTATGGCCTTTGCTGTACCGTTATCGCGTCGATGCTTTACATCACCCAAAAATGGTCGGAACAGCAGGAACAGGTTAAAAACAGCCAGATAAACCAGTTGCAAACCGAACTGAAATATCTGCGCTCGCAAATCAATCCGCACTTCCTGTTCAACGGCCTTAATACGGTTTACGGCTATATCGACATGAGCAACCGCCAGGCACGCGACATGATGGTGCAGTTTTCTGATTTGCTGCGGTATAATTTATACGAAGCGGATGTGGATATGATAGCGCTGGAAAAGGAAGTAAAATACCTGCAAAACTACGTAGCCCTGCAAAAAGCCCGCAGCAACGATAATGTGCAGGTTACTTTAAAGGTGAACTATCAGAACGGCGCCGCTAAAATAGCGCCGCTTATTTTTATGGCTTTTGTGGAGAATGCTTTTAAATATGCATCAAGGGATGATAATGCTGTTAACAGTATCATAATCGGGTTGACCGAAGAAGCCGGACGGATAGATTTTACCTGTGATAACTCCTATGACGAGGCGGAATCCGTTGCGGGTGGAATCGGCCTGAATAACGCGGTGAGGCGGCTGGAACTGTTGTATAAGGACCGTTACCAACTCGACATAAAAAAGGAACTGAATATTTACCAGGTGCATTTAACCATTACACTATGAAAAAACTTAGCTGTATAATTGTGGATGATGAACCCGTTGCACGTAAAATACTGCATGAGTTTGTGGAACAGGTGCCCTTTATGGAACTGCTGGGTAAATTTGAGAATGCCATGAAAGCGGAAGCTTTTCTGAAAAATAACACCGCTGATATTATCTTCCTGGATATTGAAATGCCAAAGATCTCGGGCCTGCAGTTTTTGCAGAAAATGAATATAGAATCGATGGTGATACTTACTACTGCTTTTCCCCAATATGCCTTGGAAGGATACGAACTGGATATAATAGATTACCTGTTGAAACCATTTGCATTGAGCCGGTTTTTGAAAGCGGTGCAAAAGGCGAAGGACTTTTACCAGATGAAAACCCGGACAGCTGGTGCCATACTGCCCTCCTATATTTTTATAAAAAGCGATAAACGAATAGAAAAAATAGAGCTGAATGACATAATATATGCCGAGAGCGTAGGGAACTATGTGAGCATATACACCGAAAATAAAAAGATAATTGCCTATCTTACTATGAAAAGCCTGGAAAGCCAGCTCCCGGCAGATGATTTTATTAAGATCCATCAGTCGTACCTGGTAAACCGCTCGAAAATTGAAGCGATAGAGGGCAACGAGATCAAGATCGGAAGCCGGTCGTTGCCAATGAGCCGCAATTACCGGGATATGGTGATGAAGATAGTTCACCAGCGATTATTGAAAAGGTAAAAGCCGGGAATGCTAAATAAATTTATGAAAGAGGAATTTACACTTGAAAAAGCGCTTTGGACTGAGGCTGACTTCGAACAAATGAACTGGCATGATTGTCCTGTTCATGCGCTGTCATTTAATAAAGACAATCAGTTGCTGCTTGATATTGATTATATATTCAAATGGGTGCTCATGAAGAATAAAAAGAACTTCAAATTCTGGATATCACCCTGTACTTTAGTTTTTGAGAATGTTTATAATATAGTATTGGAGTCGGATAATACACAGGTAATCATCGACAATATCTCAAAAGAAAATTCGCAAAGGCCTAAAAACGCAGAGTATATAAATAAAGACTTAGAGCATGATTGGATAATTGAAACCACAGGTGGGGAGATTTCTTTTACATCAGTTGGATTTAAACAATATGTAAGGCAAGCACCTGTTTTAACTGCTATGCAAGAGTTAGATTTAGCAATCAGGAACGGTATTAGTTTTGATCAATTTGCGGACAGGGCACCATTTTTAACCGGGCAGATCATCGCCGTGGATGACGGTAAACTGGCGTAACACGTTGTAATTTCAAAAATGTGATTAAAATGCTTTTAACTGTTTAGTTAAGGGCATTTTTGTGATGTGGCTGGTTCAACCCGTTAAATCTTAGATCCTCACCATAAAAACTTAGATCCTCACCACAGTAAGGCGCGCCTGGTTGCTGACCTTTGCTTGCATAAATTCAAGAAAAATGAACACATCAAAGGAAACACCGGAAATGGCTGAAGCGCTTACTATAGCGGAGCGCAAGGCTATCGAAATATTTTATAGCGCCTGGAAATTGAAACAACCCGAATTGCTTGATGAGGTTTGCACACCGGATTGGCAGGATATTCCCTTAGCGCCGGGGCAAGCGGAGGGCCCAAGGGGATTAAAGGACATTATCACTTACTTCGTGGTGAAATTCCCGGATGTGGAGATCAATATTCAGGAGATATTCGGCACACACGAACGGGCCGGGGTTAGGGCGGAGATCGCTTTCACGCATCAAAACGAGTTTTTGGGCATTCCACCATCGGGCAGAAAGGTAGCGATAGCCCTGCACGAGTTCCACTACCTTAAAAATGGAAAACTTACCCATACCTGGCACCTGGAAGACTGGTTTCATTTGCTGATGCAAAGCGGTGCCTGGCCGGTAAATAGTTGAAAAAAACATATTTCTTCACCAAATAAAAGCTCTTACACATAATTGAGGGCTTTTTTTATTTTAAATTCGTAAGTAAATAAACATTTACTTATAATTGTATTCTATTTAACATCATCAGATAAATGAGGCCGAAAAATTTAGAAAAAGAGCAAGCCATCCGCAGTATCGCGCTACAAATAATTGCCGAGGAAGGCCTGGAAAACCTAAGCATGCAAAAACTGGCGAAAGCCGCCAACATATCGCCGCGCACCATTTATATTAAATATGAAAACAAGGAAGATCTGCTGGTAAAACTCTACGTGGAGGAAGTACTGGGCGCTTATGAAAAGGCGGTGCTGGCAAATTTTGATCCGGCTATGGATTTTGACCAAGGTGTAAAAAGGCTGTGGCTAAACGGTTTCCATTACCTGGCCAAAAATAAACACGCCTTCGCGCTCATCCGGCATGGCGAATCCTCGCCCCAGTTAAATAAGGCATTCCAGGCTAAAAACATTAAGGAAGGTGAATTTTTCGCGCCGATACTTCGCTTTTTGCAATTGCAGGTAGCGGCGGGTGTGATCCCTGACTTTCCGCACGAAGTACACCGGGCCCTGCTGTTTTCGCCGATACTGCATTTGATGAGCGAGTACTTCGATTATATGGAGCGCCCGGTGCAGATCATAACGGAAGAAAGCATCATGGCCTGCTGCGAGGTGGTGATAAAGGGGATGAGGATTACTGATTAGTGAACAACTAAATAAAAGACAATGAATATAATTAAAGATAAAAAAATAGCTATTGTGGGCGGCGGCCCGGGTGGATTAACGCTTGCACGGATATTGCAGATGCGCGGCGCGGATGTAAAGGTATATGAGCGCGATAAACATAAAGATGCCCGGCCAAAAGGCGCTACGCTTGATCTGCATGAGGAATCAGGCTTGCGGGCTTTGGATGTGGCCGGGCTGATGGGCGCTTTCCGGGCCAATTACCGGCCCGGCGCGGATAAGCTGCGCATTATGGATAAAACCGGCCACATAGTGCTGGAAGACGCGCCAAAAACAGAGGAGGAAATAGCGCGCCCTGAAATTGATCGTGGGCCGCTGCAAATGATCCTGCTGGATGCGCTGATGCCGGGCACGGTAGTATGGGACAGCCAGTTCTCCGCGCTTTTGCCGCATGGCGAGGGCTGGCAATTGGAATTTAAAAACGGCACCACAGTTATAGCCGATATAGTGATAGGCGCCGATGGAGCGAACTCGAAAATACGGCCATATATAACTCCCATTACGCCTTTTTACGCGGGTATTACGGCAATTGAAGGCGCGGTATATGATTCGGAAAACACGATCCCGAGGATGCACCAACTGCTTAATGGCGGAAAGATTTTTGCTTTCGGTGATGATAAAAGTTTAATAGTTAGCTCCAAAGGCGATGGCAGCCTGGTATTTTACCCCGGCTTTAAAGTGCCTGAGAACTGGGCCCGCGATTGCGGGATAGATTTTTCCCAAAAAGCGCAGGCACTCGCCTGGTTCAAACAGGAATATGCCGGTTGGGATAGTATTTGGGACGAATTATTCGAGAATGCGAGTTCGGCGTTTATGGCGAGGCCGCAATATTGCATGCCGCTCAACCAAACCTGGCAATCGCTGCCTAACCTTACCATGCTCGGCGACGCGGCCCACCTGATGCCGCCTTATGCGGGCGAAGGCGTAAATATGGCCATGCTCGACGCGCTGGAACTGGCCGAATGCCTTACCGGCCCCGCTATGCCCGATGTACAAACTGCCATAGCCGCTTATGAAAAGCAAATGCTCATACGCGCATCGGCAACCGCCAGGGATACGATGGAATCAACGGCGGCATTACATTCGGCGGATGCGATCGGGTTTATCAGCCGGATCATCGGCTAAGGGTGTTCCATGGAACAGGTGAAACACTATGAAACACATCAATAGTTAATAAAATTTCTCTAAATTAAAATTAAGTTAATTATTGATTTATACGGGCTATATTTTAGTTTCAACCACTAAGTACACCAAGATCTCACAAAGAAGCCACAAAGCCTGTATACTGGAGAATTGAATTTTATTGGACGATTGCCAAAGGACATTAACTTGCGAAATTTTAAAAATTTCGCAAGTTTGTGTATGCTGGAAAATTGAGTTTATTGGCGAAAACAACGACCAAAATAGCGGAGAACTTGATTTTCATATAATCAGGAGGTTATCCATTACTTAACCCTTGTCCATTCCACTGTTTGCCCAAATAAGGAAACGCCGTAAAACCCGCGCATTTCTAAATTATTATCATCGTTCAATTTCATCTTTAAACTATAGGTGCGGCCGCTTCGCGCATCGTATAACTTTGTTTCATTATGCTATTCACGGTCATACAGCGGCAGAGTTAATTAAGGAACGTGCAGACGCTTATAAGGATAATATGGGGCTTTATACATGGAAGGGGACAGCCATAACTAAACAAGACGTAATAGTGGCAAAAAATTATCTTACAGAATTAGAAATAAAAAGATTAAACCTTTTATCTGATCAGTTTTTGTCTTTTGCAGAATTACAAAGTCTTGAAAAAAGGCCTATGTACATGGCAACATGGGTGTCCAAACTTATAGATTTTTTAAGGCTAAATGAAAAAACCATACTTACCGATGCCGGAAAGGTTAGTGCAGAAGTAGGAAAACAGATAGCACTTAAAGAATTCAATAGGTTTAGCGAGGATTTAAAAAATGAAACAAAAGGTCTTAAAAAATACTTGGAAGATAGTGCTGCCGATACGGATTTTACAGAAGATAAAAAAGAACCCTTATCTGAATTCAACAAAAACTTAAAAACCGCACTGGCTTATAAGAATAAAGACAGAGATTGATATTCAACAACTTATTTATACATTTAAGCCACCTAACAAGTGGCTTTTTTATTTATTAATTCATTATGAAATCATTTTTAATAATCATTTTATTTTTACCGTTTACTTTGGTTTTGAAAGCTCAAGGCAGTTCTTCGGACAAACAAGCTATAGAAATGTTGAACGAGTTCTACACAGCGCATTGTAATATATGGGCAATTAAGCCACCACCTAAAACTTTGTATCTTAAATTAGATTCCCTTCAAAAAAAATATTGCACCCAAAAACTAAGAAAACAAGCAAAAGAAAGTTTTAATGATGTCGGTTATGATTTATTAACCGGTGATTGGGGAATAGATATTAACTCATTGAAAACCATGACTATTTTAAAAGATTCAGCAAAAGAAAATACTTATACTGTTTCTTATATGGTTATTGGATATCCACAATCACCTACCAAACCAGTAAATGAACATGTTATTCTGCATGTAAGTTTGGCAAAAGAAAATGGACAACTAAAAATAGCATCCATTAAGGATTTAACGACGAGATTAATATAAACCCAAACTGGAAAACTACCTTATCTTACTATTAGTGTAAACTTGTATATAGTTACCATAACTTTCCGTCGGTATATGCCCCGTCATCGTAGGTAAGGCCGGATATAAGTACCAGATTTAACCGCGACCTGGTACGCAATGCTGCATCCGGGTTTTTCGTATCCTTTAAAGGTGTCTTGCCATCGGCTTCAAACATTTCGGCGCCCCAAAGCAGCTTGCCTGAATATTTATTGCCGGATCTAAAAATTTCAATCCTGGCATCCTTTTTTTCGCTAAGCCATACGCCAAGTGCTTTATCGCCAACTTTAGTTTGGGCAATAGATGAGGAAACTATAAGCATGAGGGTAACAATTGAAAAAAATATCTTTTTCATGAGGTTGTTAATTAAAAAAAAATGAATGATTACTATCTCGTTTTGATTGGGCCTTGATTTTATGGCTTAAAAAACCCTAGCCGGACGTCCTGTAAGGGCAAAAACAATGCTCCGAAAATTCATCACCCTGCCATTTCGTTTGCGCCTGCTTTACTTAGCATCTTTAATATAAATCCTGGGGCTATCCGGCTCATAATTAATAGCATACGGGCAATACCCGGATATATTTCGTATTTATCCTTTTCCAACCCTTTAAGCGCTGTATCCACTAATTCAACAGGGTCCATTAATTTTCCTTCAAATCCTTCCATACCAATAAATTGGTCGTTTAAAGGTGTTTTCGCTGCGGGAGCAACTAATTCAAATACTTTTATCTTGGTATTTTTCAATTGTACGCGGAGTGATTTGGTGTATGACCGTAAGCCGGATTTTGTAGCGCCATAAATTGGTGTTATTGGAAATGGAACCAACGCGAGGCCCGATGTTACATTTAATATCGCTGCGGATTTCATCTGTTTTAAGTGCGGAAGAAAAGCCTGCACCATGCGGATAGGGCCCATCAGGTTGGTTTCTATTTCACGGGTAATATCTACAAGGCCTATCGAAGTGTCGTGAAGGCTCATCTTGCGCATTTCACCGGCATTATTGATCAGTATATTGAGTTTAGGAAACTGTGCTATTACCTTCGCATAAAGGTCGGCTATTGCGTTTGGGTCGCTTACGTCACTTTGGTAGGTTTGTAAACCAGCTAAATTCTTCCTTGCCGATGCCAGTTTAACCGGGTCCCTGCCGGTTACAATCACGGTGTTCCCTAATTCCAGCAGCCTTTTAGCAAATTCCAACCCGAAGCCACTTGTTCCCCCGGTTATTAATATGGTGTTATTTTTAAGTTCCATCTTTTTTCCTTTTTTAATTAATGATGCAAAAGTAAGCTGGCTCCATGTACCTGGTTTACTCAATTCAATCCATTGTTTATCAGATTCAAATAAGACCTATAATTAAGAAGAACGAAAGCGTATATTTGATAGGTAATCATAAGAAATAGGATTATCTGATTCAATTATCTGTTCAATTAAACAATTGACAAATGAAAGCACTAACCATTGATGACTTTTATAAAGACACCGCCAAGGCAACGCAAGAAAATGTAGATTCGTTATTACCGCCCGGTATAAAAAAGGAAATAGGGCATTTTAATATATTCAGTGTTGCCGACCTCGTTACCCGGTATAAATCAGATCCGCGTAGCATGGTGTATAACCAGCGGGAGTACTATAAGATCAGCCTGATCAGGGGGAAAAGCCTTGCCGAATACGCGGATAAGGTAATAGAAATTGAACAGTACGCGTTGTTGTTCGCCACGCCTAAAATCCCTTACCGTTGGGTACCCCTTACTGAAGACCAAAAAGGCTACTTCTGTATTTTTACAAGTGATTTCCTTTTGCCTTCAAAAAGTGGTATGGTGCTGGATGAACTTCCGATATTTCGGCCCGGAGGATGTCCCGTCTTCGAAATTTCGGAAACACAGGCAAACAATATGGTTTTGATTTACCAAAAAATGCAGGAAGAAATGGCTTCAACATACTTATATAAATACGATCTCATCAGAAATTTCCTGATGGAGCTGATCCATTACGGACAAAAGCTTGAACCATTAACTACCTATAACTATACCCATAACGCATCAGCCAGGATTTCTTCCCTCTTCATCGAATTGCTGGAAAGGCAGTTCCCGATTGCTTCACCGGAACAAAAGTTCACGCTGCGCACAGCAAAGGATTTTGCTGACCGGCTTTCTGTTCACAGCAACCACCTGAATAAGGTACTTAAAGAAAATACGGGAAAAACGACCACTGAACATATTGCTAATCGTTTGATCCAGGAAGCCAAGATACTGCTAAGGCAAACGGACTGGAACATTTCTGAAATTGCTTACAGTTTGGGGTTTGAGCAGTTATCACACTTTTCCAGCTTCTTTAAAAAGCAAACATCCTTTTCGCCGGTGGAGATCAGGAACCTGGTTATTTGAATTTGATAAACAATGGATTGATACCGGTAAACTAAACGGCTGCAGGTATTATACCTTT
>Ga0302315_10004598_pt1 | contig 11984 bp, 14 predicted proteins | sample III_Palsa_N3_1_FD_200532 | JGI IMG/M metagenome (GOLD analysis project Ga0302315, IMG submission 200532) | Peat permafrost microbial communities from Stordalen Mire near Abisko, Sweden - III_Palsa_N3_1 | ecosystem: Environmental > Terrestrial > Soil > Palsa > Peat permafrost | place: Sweden... | reverse complement strand
GGCGGCAAGCTCGAGAGGATAAAATGCTGCTCCTCCGGGACAACAGCGGCTGTCTTCAGCATCGGATCGACTCCTCGCAGCAGTTGGAGCGCATGGCACGAAGCTCATACCGCCTCGCGGCTTTCATCCCAAGCTTCTTCAGTTCGCCGTCATTTCCACCCATTGGGCGATGTGACGACGAGCAAGCAAACATCGCGGCCTGTGAAAAGGCTGAGCCGCCGGAACTTCTACAATGGCGCATATAATCGCTTTAGTAACCAAGTGAATCGCGAGCGCGGTATGAGGCTCCCACCTGATGTTAGCGGTATCGCGAGCGATTTCTTCCGCTGGCCATCCTTTATCTGTCGACGACCGGCGACACATGACCCAATGCCTCCTTTCGAGTTTTTCGAAAGCGGACAGTCGCCAGACAACTTACCCAAGCCGCAAGGGCGGCTGCCTTTAGCCTTCTTTCGCACGTACTGCAGCGGCAACTGCGGGGTGTCTGCAATCCACGCGGCCAGTGCTATACCACTGGACTCCGCGTCGACACCCGCCTGGGACGCTTCCTTGATAAGTGGAGCCATCGTGGCCAGACCGACACCACGTGCGACCACGAGAATGCGGCGATAGTTGGAGCTGAAGGTAAAGGTGTTGCCTAGCGGCCCGACGATGTCCATGTGACCGCCTTCGAGCAATGTCGCCATCGCCTTGGTGCCAACGCCCGTAACGTTGTAGAGAAACTCGATGCGGTTGTCTTCGGGACCCGCACCATAGACACTCATCGGGCGCAGCAGGAACGGTTCATGTTCCGGCGTAGTTGGGCATTTGAGCTGGTAGAACTGCCCAGCCTTCGTGATTCGCGCGATGGGCGCGTCTGCTTCCAGACGGATGTACTTGTATCGCTGGTTGACCCAGTAGTGCTCCGCGACCTTGCAACGATAGGAAGCGACTGTCACAGCGTTCTCGACGCTGCACGGGCTTGCTGACATGATGACTCCACTCTTCAATAACGCCGCGAACCAACCAGGGAACAGAGGGGTTCGCAGCAAACTGCCTGGTTATTCCAATTCCGCGCCCTTCAACTCCGGAATGAGAAAGATCGTTGCGACCATGTCGAGCACGTAGATGCTTGCGAGCAGGGTAATCGCGAGTTGAAGCGAATAAGCAGCGGCGATACCGCCTACGACGATGGGACCAAATCCCCCAACCGCGCGGCCGATATTGAAAAGAACGTTCTGTGCCGTAGCGCGTGCCGCTGTCGGGTACGCCTCCGACATCAGGGCACCGTAGCCACCAATCATTCCGTTGACAAACATTCCCATGAGCGCACCGGCCCACAGCATCACACCCGGGTCCGAAAGCCTCGAGTAGGTAATGACCATCGCCACCGCGCCAGCCTGGAAGAGCAGGAAGGTGGGCTTGCGTCCAATGCGGTCCGCCAGGTGGCCGAAGATATAGATGCCGACCATCATTCCGACGATGGTGACTGACGTCCAGAGCGCCGACTTGGTGAGGCCAAATCCAAGCGTCTTGGCGAGGTAAGTCGGTAGCCAAATCATGATGCCGTAGTAGCCGAAGTTCTGGACCGAACACAGAATGACAATGCCAAGGCTTGTACGGGTCGTTCGTCCATCGGCGATGAGCAGCTTGAACGCATTGGGCTTCTTGACCGAGGTCTTCGCACTCCGCACGAACACTTCAGGCTCATGCAGCTTGTTACGCACGCCCCATGCAACGAGTGCCGGCGCCACACCAAGCAGGAACATTCCGCGCCAGCCGATATGCGGAAGCAGCAACGGGGTGAGCAGAGAGGCTGCAAGCACGCCGCTCTGCCAGCCGAGGCCGACATACGACGACACGCGAGCGCGATGCTTTGCAGGCCATGCTTCAGCGGCCAGTGCCATGCCGATTCCGAACTCACCACCCAGACCGATACCCGCGACTGTCCGGTAGGCCAGTAAATCCCAGAAGCCATGAGCGAAAGCACACAACCCAGTGAAGAGCGCAAAAATCACGATGGTCCACGTCAAAATTCGGATACGGCCGAACCGGTCCGAAAGCGCACCGAACAGGAGTCCACCGCCCACCGCGCCGATCAGCGTCCACGTGACCAGCGCACCCGACTGCTGCGTGCTCAGATGCAGGTCCAACGCGATGGCAGGCAGCATGAACCCAAGAATGAGCAGGTCGAATCCGTCCATCGCGTAGCCGATTGCCGAACCGGCCAGCGCCTTCCAGGCGTACTTGCTGGGACGGTCGTCTGCCCCGACTGTCGCAGTGGTACTGTGCCCTGCTGCCTTTGCATTTGCTTCCATGACTTCCTCCAGGGGAGACTTCCTTCCCGGCGGTTCGAAACGGGTCTTATGGACCCAAGCGTCAAACCACGATGCTATCCGTACACAAATATAGACAATCAGCGGGTCAGAAACCCTCCGGACAACACAAAACCGGTAAACTTCATGCGACCCACTGATCGATGACGGCCTAGGATCTTAAACTGCGTAGAAAGGTGGCTGTCTCGGGCGCTGGACGCTGTTGACTCAACCTCTCGTCTAAATATTTAGATTACGCGCTTTTGGCGCTCTCTGCAACGCAATTTCTATCAGTGAAAACCCGTAAGCGCGAATTGGCCGACCGGCTGTCGCGCCGCTCGCTTCAGAAGTTGTGGCGAAGGCCTGCGCCGTAAGTCAGTCCTGTCGACTAGCTGGCGTAGTGGGCGTATTTGAACGCCGCACACACATCCGTACGCTTCGAGAGCGGATATTGCCGGCAACATGAAACCGAAAATGAGCAGATCGAAGCCATCCATCGCGTATCCGATCGCGGATCAGGCGAGGGCTTTCCATTGATACACCTCGATCGGTCCCGATTTATTAGCTTCAGCCGCTTCCACGGTAGAAGCCTGCGCGTTCGCTCTCATTTCGATTCTCCTGAATGACAGGGATCCCCAGGGGGCAGCTGCAACGCAGCCAAGCGGCACCGGCTTCGAAATTTAATAAATATACAAATATGAAAAATAATACAATTTCGACCCGTCTTGTCGGCTTCCTGCTACGGAATAACGATCTGCCGGTCAGCCATTTCAAATGGAGTGGGATGGAGGGGCGAGCGAATAGCCATGCCCCGCTCGGCCAGGCTAAGGTTGATTACGACAACGATGCGCGAAGCGCAGCAAACCGGTTGAGGCAATCGATAAAGGCGGCGTCGGATTCGTCACTGGCTGTCCTTAGCTTGACGGCTTCAGCGCGAATCTGCTTCAGGAAGTCGTCAACGACACTAGCGGTCACGGCGGTGCCGGCGTGGAGCTCTACAAACTCCTCGGCATACCCCGCAAGCAGAACCATCGCTGCAGAGTCGCGGTCTATACGTTCGGCTCCGGCCCAACAGTGCTGCGAAAATTCGCGGATGTCCGCGAAGCCTACGTGGTCCCGATTCAACCAGGCAGCTGCTAGAAGTAAGTTCATAGAATCCCCTTTGTCTAGGTAAATAGACTACGCTCAACGATAAAGATTGGCAACATGCGGCTCGACAAAATTCTTGGAGAATCTGCCCTGCGCGAAAAGCGTGCGCTTCTCCTAGAAGCCCAGCCGCCCCCGACATCACTCGTCGGGGGCCGAGTGGGTCCGCAAATGTCAAAATGAGGTGCGAAGGCCACCACCGTATGTGATGCCGCTCGACTCGTTAGCGACGTGGTCGAATTTAAAGGCGGCGTAAATATCGGTCCGTTTTGAGAGCGGATAGTCATAGCCGACTGCCAACGTACCGCGGCGGTCCTCAAACGCGCCGTCTGTTTTCGAATAGGCGTAAGAGCCCAGGGCGTGCCCCACGCCCACCGGCACCGAGACGCCTAGTTGCCCGGTATTGCTATGAAAATTACCGGTCGAAGCCTGATCCGTGATGTTCATATATTGGCCATAGATTTTGACGATCTTGAAGTCATATGTCATGGCCAACTCAGCGGTGCTTTGGCTCTGCAGGCCGGGGACCTCAGCAAGTGCAGTCCCGATGTCACCAGGAGCGGAGCTATAGTTGATGTACTGGTAAACGGCGGTCGCCGCGAGTGGACCCTGCACTAAAGAAAGTTGAGTACCCCATTTATGCGCGCCGGCACTTCCCGCTGCCCCGCCGAAAGAATACATCGCGCCGCCGCTAAACCCGCCGAAGTCCGACGACGTATAAGCTACGGCATTATTCCATACGGAGTCTCCGACTACCCCCTGCGTGCCTAATCCTTTGTAGGTCTGGTAGATTATCGGGGAAAAGGTGTATGAATTCCCGAAGGGATTGAATTGAATGGTGGCGAAATAAAGTTGAGTTGTAAGGTGGCCGGCGCGAAAGGAGCCGTAAGGCGTGGAGATGCCGACGTAAGCATTGCGTGAAAAGAACGAATCTCCCGAAAAACGGCCGTACGTGCCATTCGCGGGCTGGACGTAGCTTTCCAGGACGAAAAATGTCGAATACCCTCCGCCGAGATCTTCCTTGCCAGCTATCCCGAAAAACGAACTAGTCATTCCCCCGTCTGCGGCGCCATTAAGTGAGACCGCAGTGTGCCCGCCGGGAGCTTTAACTGCCCCGACGAATGTATCGAGTACGCCGTAGAGTGTGACGCTTGATTGAGCAAATGTGGGTGCGCTTGCCGCAACGCAGGCGACAGCAGCGAGACTCTTGATCATCTTCGAACGTTTTCTTGACACAACACCGCCCCTAATATGTAGTACTAATATTTATTCAAGATCCATTCTATTGAACCTGCTTCGATCGGCGGATCGAATCTTCTCTACAACTCGTGTGCGCAGCCGAGTTTCGCGCAGGCGGTCTGGCGAGTTCTCGGCAGCACATTGGGTTCGTAGGGTGCCGAATGTGCTGCCCAAGCGCACCCCAAACTTATTTAGCTGTCAGCCGTCCACGTTTCCAACAAACGCATGCGGCTATTGTTCAAAAAAAAATACTAACACCGCAAAAAAAAATATTCGACGAGGGTTTACGCTCACTATAGCCGTATGTCTCGTCTTTTACCCCACTGAAAGTCGGGTGGCGCTATAATTGAATTTATTTTTATACAAGGTGTATCGTGATTGAACCCGGTTCAGAGCATGAGCGAGCATCGACGCCAGTGGACTTTGTGGCCATCGGGGAGCGTCTGAGGGCGTATCGCATCGGAGGAACATTGCGTTCCGATGACATCGCGGACCGGTTAAACATTTCTCGAGCCGCCGTGTACAAGCTCGAACGTGGCGAGATCGTCAAAATAGAAACCCTCGACCGTCTAGCCAATTTATTTGGCGTGAGCTTGCCAAATTTGTTGGGCGTTGAAGTGGAATACCACAATAGCGCGGTGAGCTATTTCGAACGTATGCGCCAGTTAGAGGCGCGCTGCGTACGGGTGCTTGCGAATTTTGATCCTGTCTCGTTTCTGTTGACGTCGAAGACGTACAGCAATTTCCTGCGAAAGATGCTGGAAGAAAGTGTGCCGGAGGCGCTGGCCGACGACGCCTCCAAGCGCTCGATCGACATGGCCCTGAAAATCCTGGCGGATCGTAGAAAGAATTTCGAAGCAACCCGTCCCAGTGTTTTGAGCTTGATTGGGCTGCGCCAAGTCGAACAATTTTTGCATCATGGATTGGTCGGACAACTGAACCTTCCGCAAGGCCAGCAGCTTGAGCGCAAAGTTGCGGCGCGCAATGAAGTCGCGCACATCATTGATCTGATAGAAAGCGATCCGATTGGCATCCAGATCGGGATTGTCCGCGACAACGTCCCGAACGAAAATTTTCAGATTTTCGAAGAGGCGGGCAAGACATACGTAGCCGTGTCCCCCTTCAGATTAGGTGAAATGCCCAATATCCGAAGCGGAATCGCCACGATTACGACATCTCCCGATGCCGTCTCCATGTACAGAGGCTTGATCGATCAACTTTGGACTGGAGCAGCAAAAGGTAAGGACGGCGCGGCGTTACTTCGTGAACTGTTAGCTCGTTGCTAACATATGAAGCTTAAGGTTCGCGAAATGCGGCCCGCCAGGCCTTATTAATATCGACCAATGTAGCCGATTCACCAGCGCAGCGTTCACTGCCACGGCGCTTCATCATGAAGTTGCTTTGTCTGGACGGCGCCAATTGTCTTGGCCGGCGATCTCGCCCATAAATGGCATTTTCGGGAGAACTGTTGTAGTGTAGGTAGTACCAATCTATTCAACAATCCCACTTAAACTGCACTACCAGTTGAGTTAAATTCATCTATGTCGCGTGCCGGATTATCCGAGTTGACCGCTTTCATCGCCCATACGCCAACTCTTGCCTGTCAGGCGCTTGTGCCGACGAAACGTCTTCTCGAGCAACGGCACCAACTTGATGACCCAGCGATGCACGGTCGAATGGATGAGACGTACATCAAGGTCAAAGGCCAGTGGAGATATCTGTACCGGGCGGTGGAGAAGGCGGGCGACACCATCGATTTTCTGTTCAGAGCCAAGCGGGACAAGGTTGCGGCGCGGCGCTTCTTGCAGAAGGCCATGGCTCAGAACGGCACGCCCGAGACGGTGACCATAAACAGGAGCGGCTCCAATCTGGCTGCGCTTCATGCCATCAATGCCAAGCGTGAGACACCCATCAAGGTTCGTCAGGTCAAGTATCTGAATAACATCGTCGAACAGGACCATCGGACTATCAAACGCATCACTCGGCCGATGCTGGGGTTCAAGGACTTTGACTGCGCGCGCGTCATTCTGAGTGGCATTGAGCTCATGCATATGATCAAGAAAGAGCAGATGAAATGCTCGGGTAAAGTTCCGCTGTCCGCCGCACAGCAGTTCTACTCGCTCGTTTCATAAGCTATATTTATCATATCGTCTTTTCTCGCCGCTCTCGTCTTACTGCGACACAACCCATGATTGATATCCTGGCGCTAGAAAGAAGCCGGCGCGCCGATCGCGATGCGCCGGGGTGTTCGCGACGAAAACGCTCCATGCCGGACTTCTTGACCATCCTGCCAGCCTCGAACGTTGATCAGACAGCGTGCAGACCTGGTTAAGCGCAGCACCCGCCTGGGTTGTAGCGCGGCGTTCCCCCCTTGACCTAAGGCCTTCTTTAAGCACGCCGCGTTGTTTCAACGGTACCTCGCCCTCTCTCGGCAAACCATCCTACTGGCGGGACTCCATAGTTTGGCGTGGCAACCCCCTTGTATAGTTTCGAGTAGAGAGACGATTCTCCATTCGTTATGGAATTGGGCCACCGAATTGCATATCTAGCCAGGTTAGCCGCCCGCTGGGCCACGATGGACTTGCCCGGCGTGACCGGACAAGCGGTCACGCTTAGGTTGGCGAATTCTTCGCGCACAACACCTTCACGTCTGTGGGCAGCACCACCGAGCTTGGCTTACGCGCGTACGCCGTTGAGTGGGCCCGTCGGTTTCGTTTCGTCCCCCTGTCATTGAGGATCTCAGAGACGAACGAACATAAATGCCTTCGCTCGATCGCAGGCGCGTATGAGGCGCCGTGCACAGAGGCCACTCGCGCACTTCTCCACTGGCATATACGCGCGTATGATGCGCATCGACTTAGGCACTAGTAGCAGCACCTTCAGGTAGGCTGTCTATCCGTCCAGATCCCAGATATCTTAAGGCGGGTAACAACGTGCCGCGATCACCATTGCGATACCACGTAAAGTCACTCCACAGTCGACGCGAGATCTTCTGTCCATTAGCTTGCCCGGAAACGTCATGACCAAGGCAACCGTCATCGAACAGCTGGGCCCGGAATCGACGCTGGGGGCCGGAGCACTGTTGAGCGGAATCGGTGGCTTCCTCGACGCCTACACGTATATCGGTCATGGAATGGTGTTTGCGAACGCACAGAGCGGCAACGTGCTGTTAGCAGCGCTGGCACTCGCCAATGCACAGTGGTCTTTAGCAATTCGCCATATTCCACCAATCATCGCGCTCTTTGTCGGGACCTTCTTTGTCCGCGCGGTTCAACTGGTCGGACCACGTCTTAAATTGCGAGCCGCTTCCGTCTGTCTCGCAGTCGAGTCACTTGTGCTGCTGATCAACGCCGCGCTACCGGTCAACATGAACGACTATCTGACCACTGTGTCGATCTCATTCGCCGCGGCGCTGCAGTGGTCCGCGTTCGCGAACATCGAAGGATGGACCTACACATCGATCGCGGTTAGCGGCAATTTGCGGCAGCTTGCTGACGCGCTATTTCCCCTGACCATCGGTGCGGTGCCAGTTGCGAGCACGTCACGTCGCACTCGCGCATTTGCGGCAATCTGTACTGGCTTTGCGGTTGGGGCGGTGATCGGTGCGCTGGCGACCCGTTCGATGGGGAACGCTGCCGCGTTGCTGCCGGCCGTATGTCTGCTAGGCATGCTAGTGACGATCGATGTCGATGCGCGGTTCCCCTCGTAGGCCAAAGGTCTGGCGGGTGCAGACATAGTGGTCTTCGCGAAGACAAGAGGGATCTCTGCTCACGGTGTCTGCCGGATGAATGGGGTGAAGCGTCTCAGCGGAGGCCTTGCTTTAGTTGCAACTCGGTCAAGACATATGCGCTACTCCGATCGCGTTCATGGAGCGTCGACGAGCGTTTCTGAAACGAGCCCGATGCCTCTGCGGGTCCAATACGTCAACGGTAAAATCCTGACGTACCGCCTCACTCTCCTGACGCGTCCACTAGTCTTATCGAACCCAACGGCTAGCTGGCCCGTTATATTCACGATCTCTGCCACTTGCGCCAGAAATCTTACGTCATCCAGAGGTTTCGAGAAAAACCCCACTGCGCCTGAATGTCCGATCTTATCGAGCATGTCGGGTGTCGCGTACGCGGTGATAAAAACGACTGGAATGTTCTCCGCCAGTTCGCCGAGCTTTTCCACAAGAGCGAATCCGTCCATGACGGGCATCTCGACATCAGCGATGATCAGGCGGACATCGCCCCGGTTGATTTCGGCTAGCAAATCGATACCGGACGCACAGATGCGTACAGTCCAGCCGCATGATCGCAGCAAATTCGCTGTGGCGGATCTGACAGACACGTCGTCAACAACCGATATAACTAGAGGAAACGAATTTGGGTTCATCTCACACGAAGGTCCTGCGCCGAAAGGGATTTTCAGCGACTACGTCGGCCACCACTTGAGCGTACGCGGCGTTCGATCTTCGCGCAATGGTACGTTGGCGTTAGAGCGTGTTGACAATCAGCCGGGAGGGGGCTGTTAACTTGTGGAGAAATCTGTTTACATCCCGTCTTTTTCGGAGGGTCAGGATGCGCAGGTTGATGCTCAGCGATGACCAATACGAGCTAATAATCGCCATGAACAACGCCCTTGGATGACGAAATTTGGTTGAACGCTTCTTCTGCCGCGTCAAGCAGTTCCGTCGCATTGCTACTCGTTATGACAAACTCTCCGAGCGCTTCTCCTCATTCGTTGCTCTGGCCCCCGCATTTATCTGGATCTGCTGATTGTCAACACGCACTAGGCCAAAGATGCCCGGCAATTAAACGTCTGTATGAGGCGATCACGCAATGGTTAGGCGAGCACCATCCGTTGATAGGATGGTGCGCTGCCAACACAACGAATAGATTAGGTCCCAGCGCTTCGCTCATAAGCAGCGTTGCAGATCTGGACTGACTATGTGAACCCCATTGCTGAACGGGGGCGCATCAAAAAACCGACCTTTTATCGGAGGCATCATGACAGAGCTCTGGCGTTTGTCCGCAACTGAACTTGCCCACCTTATCCGCACGCGACAAGTCTCCGCGCGCGAAGCCGCGCAGGATGCGCTTCAGCGGCTCAATGCCGTCAACCCGCAGATCAATGCGGTCGTTGCACATCGGCCTGCCTGGGTTCTGGAACAGGCGGAGCAGGTCGACCAGCTCGTGGCCCGCGGCAAGGATCCAGGCTTGTTGGCGGGTGTCCCGGTAACAGTCAAGATCAACACGGATCAGGCGGGTTTCGCCACCACGAACGGGACCCGGCTCCAGGAACACCTGGTGGCGCAAGTCAACAGCCCGGCTGTCGATAATCTTCGGCGAGCCGGCGCCGTGCTTCTCGGCCGCAGCAACGCGCCAACCTTCGCCTTGCGCTGGTTCACTAGCAATCTGTTGCACGGGAGCACCCGCAACCCGCGCGATCCGTCGCTCACCCCGGGTGGCTCAAGCGGAGGGGGTGCCGCGGCCGTGGCATCTGGCATCGGGCATCTCGCTCTCGGCACGGATATCGGCGGTTCAATCCGCTATCCAGCCTACGCCTGTGGAGTCCATGGGCTGCGCCCCACTTTCGGAAGAGTTCCAGCCTATAACGCGTCGTCGCCAGAGCGCCCAATCGGCGCTCAGTTGATGTCCGCGACCGGCCCGATGGGCCGCACGATCGAAGATCTTCGCGTCGGCCTTCTGGCAATGTCGGCCCCCGATCTTCGCGACCCGTGGTGGGTACCGGCACCAATGGAAGGTCCTCCGGTGCCACTTCTCGCCGCGATATGTCTTCGTCCGGGTGGATTGCATATTGCTAAGGATGTCGAAGAAGCGCTGTTAGACGCGGGGCGACGGCTATTCGATGCCGGATGGACCGTGGTAGAGATTGAGGATACGCCGTTGATACGAGACGCAGCCGAGGTGCAGGAGCGCCTGTGGCTCGGCGACGGATTCGCGGCGCTCGCCGACGCGGCAGCGCGCGACGGCGATCCCGGTGCGCTGGCGGTCGTCGCGGCTTCTCGTGCCAAGGTAGCGGCCATGCCTGACGACGTAATAAACCGCTCACTCGTGCGACGCACTACCCTGATGCGCCAATGGCGTCTGTTCCTCGCGAAATATCCCGTTCTGTTGCTGCCGGTTTCGGCTGAACTGCCGTTCCCCGACGGGCTTGACCTACAGGGAGAGGAAGGCTTCCGGCGTGTGTGGGAAGCACAACTCACAATGAGAGCACTGCCGGCCATGGGGCTGCCGGGCTTGACCGTCACCACGAACCTTGTTGGCACTGTCCCGGTCGGCGTGCAGATTGTCGCGGCTCACTTTCGGGAAGACTTGTGTTTGCTCGCAGGCAAAGCGATCGAGGCTCGTGGCACGCCTCCCTCCCCGATCGATCCCGTCTTAGCCAGGTAGAAAAACATTGTGTGGATCATCCGCGGCAGACGCGCGTTGGAGCGCGACGTGATCGCCCGTATCACCACTCATGACCCGCGTAGGCAGTTGCTGCCGTTTCGCAGGTCGCTGCTGGCAATGCTGGGGGTAGCGTTCGCTGCGATGCTGGTCGCTCTCGACCAGACTATAGTCAGCACTGCGCTGCCGCAGATCGTCGGCCAGCTCAAGGGCTTCGGTCTGTACGCGTGGGTCGCCACGTCGTACATGCTGGCATCGATGATTACGATCCCGATATTCGGCCGGCTGGGCGACATTTTCGGCCGTAAGCCGTTCCTGCTCGCGGCGATCCTCCTTTTCACCACCGCTTCGGCGTTGTGCGGTGTCGCCACTACCATGTTGACCCTAACTCCGCCTGCGCTGGCTGGTATTCGTCACGTCCACGTTCGGCCTCGCCAACATGATCGGACCGACACTCGGTGGCACGCTCACCCAGTATGGCGGCTGGAGGCTTGTGTTCTTCGTCAACATCCCGGTTGGCATCGTGTCGCTGATATTCGTTCATCGCTTCCTCCCGCACGTGCGTCACCAACGGCAGGCAGGCCCGGTGCGCCTCGACTGGGTCGGCGCGTTCATGCTCGCGCTCACGTTCGGCGCGCTGCAACTGCTGATCGAGTTGGTTCCGAAGGACGGACCCAGCGCGTTGACCATCGGACTGGGCGCCGTTCTGTTGGTATCCTCATTAATACTGTGGTTCTGGGAAAGGAAATCGGGCAACCCGATCCTGCCACTAGACATGTTGCTGGACCCCAAGCTGGCCGCGCTCTTTGCGATGTCCGTGCTCGGTGGCTTCGCACTATTCTCGCTTGTCTTTTACGTCCCGCTCCTGTTTCAGGGCGGCTATGCCATGTCACCTCACGACTCCGGCGTG
>Ga0302315_10004597_pt1 | contig 11984 bp, 9 predicted proteins | sample III_Palsa_N3_1_FD_200532 | JGI IMG/M metagenome (GOLD analysis project Ga0302315, IMG submission 200532) | Peat permafrost microbial communities from Stordalen Mire near Abisko, Sweden - III_Palsa_N3_1 | ecosystem: Environmental > Terrestrial > Soil > Palsa > Peat permafrost | place: Sweden... | reverse complement strand
GGCTGCCTCGATAGGAATCTCGGGAACATGTAGATTCTCCCGCTCATGGGTTTGAATGCCGAAACGATGAGAGCCTTCCAAAATTCTCAAAGGGCCTACATCGACGGGGCAGTCGTGGAGGGGTATCCATACGGTAAAAAACTCTGGATCCCCGCCCATGAACTCGTAGTCCTGATGAGCATGCGTGACGAGGCGCTCGCAATTAGGAAAGATCAATCGCCCAATCGGTTTTGGATGCACCAAAACCTGCTCACCGACGAGCATCCTCATCACCTCAAGCAGCGCGGGCTGATGCGGCAACGAGTGGAACGACTCCAGATTGAAGACTTGCTGGTAGACGCGCTTGAACGTGGGGTCGGGATCGCCGCAGGCTGCTTCGACATTGGCCATGCGCTCCCGCGGGTCGTGATCGGCTAGCAGCCAACCCGCAGCGGAAAGCACCTGCGTAACGTCATCCTCTACGGAGCTGACGGCTGTCCTGGGCAAGAGGTCTCGGATCAGGACATAGCCCTTCGAGGCGATCTCATCCTGCAGGATCCCTGGTGTCAAATCACACGTTCTGAGTTCGCGAAACGCCTTCACTTCTCTCCTCCGCCCAACTGTCGATATCGATCGCAGCATAGTAATATTCACGATAAGGATCGACGAGGTCAACCGTGTCTCCGGATCGTCCATCCTTTGTCAATTGAATGTCATGGTGCGGCTCCGGGTGGATGGTCGTTCCGGAGCCAACGGGAACCATCTGTACGAAACGGTGACATTTCACTGACCAGCAAGTGACAACTCCAATCATCCGAGTCTTTATCGTCGCCCTAAGGTCGTCTTCGCACGGTGAACACCAGATCCTGCGTATTCGATCCGAATGCCTCGCGGAGCCTCGTGGCGTCTCCCGCTGAAGGCGATACTTTTACTTCCTGGAGGCTGAAAGGTAGAGTTATGGCTCGCGCTCTCGTTGGAAATGCTGCGTTGTTGGGGGCCGCGAAGGACAAATTAAGCAGGCCCCAGGATGAGCTCCTTTACGATATGGACCTACCCCTGCGTGGTGCCTTCTATCCACTGGGCTTCCCGGTCGAAATCATCACGAACGATCCTAACGTCTTGCAGGCTGCAAGAGAGAGCTTTGGGCACAGGCGTCTTTGCCGAGGCAACACTCCGCTTCAGATACGAATTGGCGTAAGCGAAGGAGGCAGCTCGAGCGTTCCGCCGGAACCAACCCGCCGGGAATTCAATCATTTGTATTCTTTACTAGCAGACAAGGATAATCACGCGGTACTGGATCTACGGACTTGTGAAAGCTTCGTCTGGCTAAGCAAAGCTGCTGTGAACAATAAGCTTTATTTTCGCTATAACTTTTTGGAGAAGGTCGTGTACCTTCTGCTGGGAGCGTCGGCAGTAACTGATATACACGCCGCCTGTGTCGCCAAGAATGGCAAAGGCATCTTGCTCTGTGGTGAATCCGGGGCCGGGAAATCAACACTTGCGTATGCGTGCGCTCGAGACGGATGGACGTATACCTCGGACGATACGAGTTATCTGATCAATGATCACGCCATTCCTCGAGTGATTGGACACTCGCATCGAGTGCGCTTCCGACCGGAGGCCAAGGCCCTGTTCAGTGAGCTTGCACGCCTGGAAGTGACACCCCGCATGGAGGGAAAACCTTCTATCGAGGCTACTGTGTCGCAGCTCCCCCACCTCGACGCCGCATGCGAGGCTAACGTTCACGCGATTCTCTATCTGAACCGGCACCCGGACGCAAAGGCGAGAATCGTTCCTCTACCAGAAGGCACGGCGACAAAACGGATGCAGGAAGAGCTGTTCTCCGCTGGAGAGATTCGCAAAAAGCACAAAAAGATATTGGAAAAGCTCTCCTCGGTTCCGACCTATGAGCTCGAGTACTGCGGCCTGGACGATGCTATCGAGCAACTTGCCGTTTTGGTGGAACGCATCTGAGTCGATTAGAGATGCCGAGAAAGTTACCGATGCGAATCTGCCTCAGATCGAAGTCCGCCTTCAGGGGATCGCCCGCCGACGTGCGATGGCAGTAAACCACAAGGCCCGCCCGCAGTCTGTGCCATAGAGAAGTGTCTTTGAGTCGTCCTCCCAGGACGGCTGGATCTGATTGCATGGAATATCCGCGACCCTTCTTGTTGCGCCGCTGCCCTGGTTGCGAAGCCAGAGATTCCATGCACCATGATCCAGGCGACTATAGGCCATCCATCGTCCATCCGGCGAGAGTGCCGGATAGCGGGTCTCGCCCAGGGCGAGGGGAGAATCCATATGGGTCGCGTCCCTCAGGTAGATCTGCGGGGGACGCCCTTGGTCTGCTGCGACAAATGCGTATTCCGTCGACGACTTGAAGGATGCCTCGTAGACATTCAGTTCGGGGCGGGTGAGCGCAACCTCGGTGGGTTTATCGGATTGAAATCCGCTTCGAACCATGAGTTGTCCCCGTCCGTGATCGTCGCGGAGAAATGCCAGGCTCTGGCCATCCGACGAGATCATTGGTTGTTCCGCGTCATCCACCACGGTACGCGAGGGGTCGGCTACATCCACAACGACGGATCTGGAGCCACGTGTTCGTTCTACCCAGGTGTGCCCGAAACCGCTGGTGTAGGAGAGATCGTCTTCCGGAGAACCAGTTGGAGGGTCAGTTGATTCGAAATTCCGCCCCTCAGTGATTAGCCGGTATCCATCCATTCTGAAGGCTATATAACGAACTCCCGCGTCCGCGCTCCCCGGGCCTTCGTTAGCAAATCCCTGAGCCTGTAGCGGCACACGATATGCATAGTCCTCTCGCACGGCACGTTCGCGATGGGCCGTGGAAAACATGGTGAACACCGCGGTGACGGCCATCGCAGCAATCCATGCATAGCGAGACCAGTCCAGCGGCGCGGGTGCGGAAGAGGCATCACGCCATAGAAGCACATAGATACCGACGAGCAACGCAAACATTAGCGGAAGTCGCGGCAAATACAAGAGGACCAAAGGTCCCATGCTCCCGTGCGGAGCTGGCAGCGGGAAACCGATAGCGATATAAACCACCAGGAGAGTGGCGAGCCATAAGTAGCGCTTACGCCGCAACAATTCCGCCGCAACTACACAGATGGGAAATACCAACAGTAGGAAGTTGTACGAGGCGGGAATTGTGGAGACTGCCAGGGCCGCGGTCAACAATGCCGACCATTCCAACAGCATGCGTTCCTGCGTACTGCCTTTTCTGCGGATGAGCAGGATCGCGGGTGTCATTGCCAGCACCTGGACGGTGGACAGGAGCAGCGCGTAGAACAGCGGGGAGTAATGCCATGGCTGCGGGTTCCACTGAGGTTCTGAGAGAAAGAGGTAATGCAGCACGCCGGAGAGTGAAGCCCCCGCCCGATAGGGCTGCAGACCTCCGCCATGAAGAGCCCACGGAAGGACCTCGTGCAGATACGTCCGATGAACGTTCCATCCGAAGGCCGCTGTAGAAATAAGAAGCGTTGCCGCACCTGTAATTGCTCCCCAAGTTAGTGCGCGCCAGCTCCTTCTTTGGATAAAGAAGACAAAGAACAGGATTGGAAAGATTTTGCAAGCCGCGGCAAGCGCAATAAGGCAGCCAGCCACCCGATGGAATCCGCGCAAATACGCCCAGCAGGCTGCAGTGATTAAGAGAAGAACTACTACATAAAGCTGTCCATACTCCAGATTCCGATAGAGTGGGACACTTAGCGCAAAGGCCAATGCGATCCGCCGGTAGCCCAACCCGGTCATCGATTGCAGGAACCATGCCAAGGGAACGAGCAGCAGAAGATTGGTCAAGATCCAGACTTGTTTCGCAGCAAGCGGCGCGAGGCCGGTAAGAGGCCAGATAATCAACGTGGAAAACGGCGTGATCGGGGCGAGGCCGATGACTCGCACATCAATAGAGCGATGGTCCTTTTCGCGTTGGATCCAGGTCCACTCATACATCCGGGAGGTGTCGTGACCCTCATGTATCAGCCGAGCGGCAAGATAGTAGTTGGGAAAATCGGTAATCAAGCTACGCCAGGCGCGCGGTAGGGTGTGCAAGCCGATGTAAAGCAGCAACAGGATCAGAACGATCCGCTCGGTCCAGCGGACCCCGGGATGATTCTGCGAGGAGTTCACGCCTAATTATGCTGCCTAATTGGAATGTTGTCATCGACATATCACATTGCTGTCATTCGGATTTCAACCTTCTTGCCGGCATCGTCGAGACGTTCCGTGATCGGTCGCCTAAACGTCTCTCGATCACCTCGACTGCCCTCTCCAGGCCGTGGACAGCCTGGACCTTGCCTTGAATCTCCCGAGCGGCGTCGCGATAGCTCGAGTCGTTGAGGACCCTGAGTACAGCGGGCCGAAGGGACTCGGCAGAGAGCTTTGCTTCCGGAATCACCTCGGCAACGTGCAACCAGGCCAGACGAGCTGCCAGTGCGGGTTGGTCATGAGTTATCGGAATGGCAATCATGGGCTTGCCTTCCATCAGGGTCTCCAGCACAGTGTTAATTCCCGCGTGATTGATCACTATGGTCGCGATCTTTATGAGATCGAGCTGGGGAGCTTCTCTGACGATTACGGGATTGCCTGGCAAATCCCCAAACATCTCCGGATCACGACGACCGCCCAAAGACATTACGACTTGCACATCTAATCCCTCACAAGCCTCAGCAATGGTACGGAAACTGGACGGCCGAATCTTCCGCGCAGTTCCCAAGGAAACATAAATCACCGGTCGTCCATCAAGACGATCCCATGGAAATTCAACCGGAGGTCTCGCGCTTTGATCCACAAAGGGGCCGGTGTAATAAAAGTTGATTGGTAGTGTCGCGCGCGGGAAGTCGAGACACTCCGGCAACGTTGCGAGATGCGCGAGAGCTGGAAAGGTCTTCTGAACATCCCAGGCCGGTCCAAGACCAAGCTTTCGCCTGTAGTGTTCGAGTTTCCAGCGGACGGGGCCACACATCCGAAACACCGAGACTTGCAGCAGAAATTTCTGCAACCTACCAAATACCGAGATGGCGTTGCCGCATTGTGAGAGCGAGCGGGGAACGTCCCACCCAAAGTTATGAGGCACAGACGTCGACACCAAGATGTAAGGCAAGTCCAACAACTGAGCTAGCGTAGGTCCCGACAGCGTTATCTCGTCAATGATAAGAACATCGATTCTCAATCGAGAAATTGCATCGGGAGCATGTGTTAGAAATACGTCCATCTCGTCGGTAATCCGCCTAATGCGGTACCGGAGATCGGCCACGGCAGACCGGGCGTAACGTGGTTCAGCAACCGACCGGGGCGACCCGATCCTGGCGAACTCAATCCCATATTCTCGTACTTTAGCTTCCAACTCTGGTCGTTGGAAAAACGTAACTCGATGTCCACGAGCCACGAGGCGTCGTGATAGCGCGAACAGCGAATTCAGGTGCCCAGTCCCACCGAAAGACAGGACGCCGAAGTGTGACTTTTGATCTCTCATGATGGCTAACTCTATGTCGGTAAGCGGACCGGTCTGCCTCCCAATCGGACGTCCCCTTTTCCAAGTACTTCCTCGGCCTTCGTTAGGAGATCCCTTACCGGCGCCCGCAACCACCGGACCGCACCGTCGATCCACAACGGCTCTAAGCCTTGCAAAGCAGCTGCAGGAAGCCGCTCCATGATCGCTTCGGACGCAAGGTGCACGCGGCCGCCGACCATGACGAGTTCCACATCCTGCATAGAAAGCTTTGGAAGCCTATCGACGCCAACTTCCGCCGTATCCCGCACTGCCATCAGGTCGCCGACACCGGCTGCCGTTATGGAACCCTCTTGATTCCCCAATCGAAGTACCGCGGCGGGAGCCTCCGTGACCATGCGGTAAATGGCATCAGGATCGATGCCGCAAGAGCGGCCGGCAAACCGAACCTCATCGAGCAGATCACCTTCAGCGGTTAATGGAGAGTCATTTCCAAGCGCGACATTCTCGATCGTCCCAAGCCGCGCCATATCTGGAAGCCTCTCGAAAAGAGATTGGTTTGATGACGGGCAGACGATCAGAGAGGCTCGTCTTTGCCTGATGAGTTTGACACCTGCATCGTCGATTGCAAGGCCATGCACCAGAACCGTCCGCGCATCCAGAAGCCCCAGTTGATCGAGCTTTGCGAGCTCTGCATGTGCCTGCTCATCTATCCCCTCACAAGCATGAAGTATGAACGGCCCCTGCTCCGGCGTAGCCGACCGGGCCGCGAGGAGATCGCCGCCCAGGGCTAGAGAATGTGCCCAGCCATAATTTTGGACGACCCTAACCGGGAAGTCGTTCCGCCGCAATTCTGACCATAACAAATCATGGTGACAAACCGTTGTCACACCGCAAAGCAAATTTTTGATCCCGCCCCACCATAGGCGGACGGCCTTAGGCACTGCACGATGCCTGGCGATTACATCACGACGCTTGTCATGGATATCTGTCCCCCAATCTACGTAATTTCGATAGGGCGGATTGGCGAGGCGGGGGAACAGAGCGAATTGCAGGTGATCGTGCGCATTAATGAGGCCCGGCATCACTAGAAATCCACTGAGGTCGATATGCGGCAGCCCCTCTCGGGCGCTGCTTGAAGATCCAGGATGATCCAGGATTTCAACCACTCGACCAGCCGCGATCACTATGGAAACGCGTGTCCTTTGTCGCGGCCGGAAGCCGCACCAGGCTCCCTGAAGGACCACGTCCCCAGTGCTTCTTGGTGATAACCCCGGGTCATACATTTTTTATCGCCGTATAAATGCGGAATCGCGACGGCTCACGCCTGCGACGAAGCCTCGCAAATAATGGCCGGAGAGCCCACTTCAAGCCGTACTGCGGCTTGTGGATGGTCCACCGGATGGATAGCTGTCGTTCCAACGTGTGGAGACGCTCGTTCGTGAGGAATTCGAGGCTCGGTATGGAGTCGGACGCAGTTCCAAACCTTTGCAAGAACGCGGCGTGCCGCTCCGCGATCATCTGGCGCCCACTCTCCGTTCGCGAATACCAAGGAGTGTCGCTGATAATCACCATACCGCCAATTCGGAGGCACCGAAGCACTTCGCGTAAGCTGGCCTCGTAGTCGTCGGAATAATGGAAGGAAGCATTGAAGATTACCGCATCGAACTGCTCGCCTTGAAACGGCAGGCGCGTCATCTCGGCTTGAAATCGTGGAAACTGTCGATCTAAGTGTTTGTGATAATGAGAAGCTGCGGCTAGACCGTCCTGCCCATTTGTGAGAAGGTCCGCAGCGACCGGTCGAAACCCCGCGAGCGCGAGCCGATAGCTCATCCATCCATTACCGGCGCCGAGATCCAGAATTTTTGCACCTGGCGCCAGGGGCTTGAGGACATGTTCGATCAAGCATCCGAATGTACGGGCCCGAATAGCCCACTGCCCGGTGTTTCTTCCCGAAGCATCTTTATATGGCAGTCCCAGATAAAACTCTTCATTAAGGCTGCCTCGTCCCTCTTCCGACCGTATACGTTCATAGTCGTTGATGAACCGAGCGTAATAAGCGGCTCGTTCCGGCAGGAGCGTGTGCACAATTCCGCCAGCAACGTGCATTCGGAATCCGCACAGGGTGCAGTTGAGTCCGCCTTGGTCGCTTCGACAAAGAGGGCATTGCAAGGCGATGTCAAGTTCGACGGCGCCGTCGCCACCCGCACCATTTTGGATTGCGCCCATGAGACCGGATTCTCCAGATGTCTCAGCCACGACTCTCACCGGGCTGTAATCTCCTCTCTTGGCTTCTCAAAGGATGTCGGCACGTCGATCGATACCAACGCATCTGAAGATGGACGAGTGAGGACATCCAAAGGCACTGTAGCCTCCGCGTCTCGGCTCACGGGCTCCAGCTGATCGACCTGGTTCCAAAGGGCATCCATATGAGCCTTCGTTTCGGGCGTCAACTCCGGCTCTCGCCATGAGTCGACCTCAGCGTGCAGGGCATCGCGCACAGCGCGATAGAACTCCGTTTTATACGCGGCTCGGAACATAATGCAAAGATCATCGCTATCCGTCCAGTTACGCTTCTGGCCTAACTGCATCCGTACGCGCTCATAAAAAGGTGTGCCCGGAAGAGGGTAGGAGAAAGAGATTCCAATGTCGTCGGGGCGCGTCTTTCGAACAAATGCAACTGTCTCCTGCAGTTCAATCCATGATTCGCCCGGATAGCCAAACTGGAGGAAAAAGCATGCTCGAATGCCCGCCTCTTTCAGACGGCTGCGAGCGACAACTACGGATGGGAGACTGAGCCCTTTCTCCATGGCGTTCAGCACCGACTGCGCGCCCGATTCAACTCCCATCCATACCTCAGCGCATCCTGCGGCCTTCAAATACTGCACTGTCTTATCCGTCATCAGATCAGCGCGAGACTGAATCTTGAAAGGTATGCTCGCATCTCTATTTGTAACTTCTTCTGCAAACTCCTGTACCCAGTGTTGGTTCAATGCAAATACATCGTCACCGAACCAAACGTGGTCCACATCTTCGTCTTCCTTGAGCATCTTCATCTCTTCAGCCACAACCGCGGCCGGGCGAAGGTGAAATTTATTACCGGAGATCGGTTTCGCGCACCAGTTGCAATGGAATGGACATCCGCGGCTTGCAACCATGTTGGTTGAGAAATACCCATGGGCTTCGGTCCAGGCTTTGCGGTAGGGTTCCAGGTCGATCAGATCGCGCGACGCAACAGGAAGCTCCGCCCAGGCGGGATTCTTTGCAAGGCGCATTGGACTTTGAATGATCTTTCCGAACTTATCGAGGGTTACCAGACCATCGACTTCTGGGACTGGCCGACCGTGCAGCAGGGCGGCGCACAGTTGAACCAGAGTCTCTTCGGTCTCTCCACATAGCACGTAGTCGAAACCATTCTCGAGAAACAATCCGGGATTATCGGTCGAATCCGAGCCGTGCACGATCGCGACGGCGCCCATTGCGCGGGCCGCCTTCGCCATCTCCCACGCCACGTCTCTCATTCGCGTGAGACACATCTTGGATAGAAAGTTGAAATCGTCTTCGTAGACCGCTACGATCTTCGGCTGATGCTTCTCCAATATCCAATCAAAGGTCCGCGACGGATCTTCCAGCATCGAATCAAACACCGACACTGTAATCCCATTCTGACGCAAGGCCGAAGCCGCATAGAGCGTGCCGATCGGAGTGTACGGCTGCATCTTGCGCAGTTGCTTGGGGTCATAGCCAAGATGGTATGAATGTGTAAGTAGAACTTGCGCCACAACTCACCTCCGATGCACGCATGTATATGGATATAGTACGGGCATGCGAGTGAGCGCGAGAAGCATGGTCACAACCGGCAGCCGCACTCATGAACGTAGCGTAGCCGTTTTACGCCGGGTGACTTGTCTCACGATTGTCAGCTCAATGTCATCGCTTTGAGCCTTGCGGCGGCGCGCGGCGAACATGATTTCACTTGCCGATGGGTCCTTCGACGAACCCGCTCGTGGACGCAGAGAGGTGACCTAGCTTCTCTCGCTTGGTCGCCAGATAGTGAGCGGAGTGAGCGCTCCCTGGAACATCCGCGCTCAACCGTTCGACAATTTCAATTCCCGACGAGAGCACGGCACCGATTTTTTCAGGATTGTTCGTCATCAGTCTGATCGAACGGACCTCGAGAAATCTTAGGATGTCTACAGCGAGGACGTAATCGCGCAGGTCGATTGCGTGACCCAATCGCAGGTTAGCTTCGATGGTATCCAGCCCTCGCTCCTGCAGTTCATAGGCGCGGAGTTTCTCCATCAGGCCAATACCTCGACCCTCCTGATGCTCGTAGACGAGAATTCCTGAACCTTCATCTGCGATCGTTCGCAGAGCTAAATGGAGTTGATCGTGGCAGTCGCATCGCAGAGAATGGAAGATATCCCCGGTCGCGCATTGGGAATGAATCCGAACAATCGGCGGGGCGCTGTGAATATCCCCAAGAAGTAACGCCAGCGCAGATTCCGACCGCTTTTCGTCTGGGTTGCCGTAGTCTCGTAAACCTTCGAAGGCCAAGACGCGGAAGTCTGCCCAGTGGGTTGGAAGGGTCACATCGGCGATTTGTTTGAGGGTATTCAACAGGGGGCCACGTGGCAATTCATGTATTCCGTAATCCGCTCCAGGAGTTTGGAGCATGGTTTCAGGTGAAGCATATCGTCCCGCTTGCTTCTGTGTGTCGCCGCAATGTCACGAAGTGGTCATCACTTTGTCGAAGCGCCCTGATCACAGACGCGCTAATCATAAAGTGGAGGTTCGCCGAAACTGATAAAGCACGTGATCACCCAATATCGCCAGAGGACGGGCAAGGACACGGTCGACCGCTTCCATCGCAGCAAGCAAACGAGGCTGCTCGGATATCCAGGGCTCCGCAGCGCTCGGCGGCACGGTCACGCCAATGCCGAGCCGCTTCTCCAATGAAAACCATGGAGCGAAGGCGCGCTCCATCGCGGCCCGTCGGTGATAGACAACATGGAAGTCGCGCTTCGCGAGTCTCGCGGGAGCTGAACCGCGTTTGCAGCGTCGCAGGGCCAGATGCGGTCGGCCGCGCAGAGTTTCCACTAGCATCTCTCCAGGACAAAAGGTGCCGAAGACTACCAATAATGCTGGAGCTCCAGGCTTGAGCAACGTTGCGAGACCTCGTGCTACCGGCCCTAGATCCTCAACACAATTGAGAGGCGCAAAATTAGAAAAGGCACCGTCAAACTTGGCACCATTCGCGGCAAGGTACCTGTCGGCAAAGTTCTCGAGGTCTTCTCCGGCGGCGACTTCGGCTCTGGCTCCCAGCGGGGCTAGCTTGGCATTCGCCTGCTCGACCATAGCCGGGGACGGATCGGTCAGAAGCAATTCGAATCCACGGTCTGCCAGGAAACGCGCGTCTTCTCCTGTACCGCCGCCAACTTCGAGGATATTGCCTCCTTGCGGAAAGGCTCTTAGTAGTGCGCCGCGGACGGCACGACGTTGTGCCGCTACGCTACCCCAGGAGCCAAAGCGCGTATCAAACGCTGGTGCGATGGCATCGAAGGCAAGGGCTGCAGGTCGCAATGAAGGCGTCATCCTGACACCCGGCTTACGTGTTGGCGCCAACGATAGGACTCGCGAACGTAGCGAAGTCCCTCCACGACGTGGAAGCGCGAACGGGACAACACAAAACGAGTCTGCAGATGGTACCTACTGATCTTTATGCGCAGCGTCTCGTTGGCAGATGCGCGGACAACAAGCGACGGAAGACGCGAGGGCAAGAGTCCCTGGCGCACGGAGCGATCCTGCCGAAGACCTTCGGATTCGAGGGTCTTCTGCAGGACCAAGTACAACTTGCTCCCAGGAGTGTCTCCGAAGACGATTTGGCGCCCATAGAGGTTCACCCAGAGGCGCAGTAACGGTGGAAGGCGACGAACAGTCCAGTCCGTAAGGGCTTCGGGCGCGAAATCACCCATGATGTTGGTGATCAGGAGGGTGACGATCCCGAGCCCTACGCTGGTCTGCGGATCCTGTTCGGCGCGGGACTGAACGTCATTCCAGAAGGCAACGTCTCCGCGTCGGCTTAGCACGTGACGACGAAACTCGAGAAGATGGGAGGTCCGCGAAAACTCACTGCAGATGTGTTTGTACGCGTGAAGCCCTTGGCCGATGAAGAGATCCACGGGCGAAAGCACTGGCATCGCTATGCCGTGAAGTTCTCGTATCTCTACGCGTTCCAGCAATGATTGATGTCCTGGCCGTTCTGCTTCCAGATGCAATTCTACAGATCGGCAGGGAAGGTTCTTGTAGAAGTTGCGGATGTGACCTGGAGACTCGTCTCGCTTGAACTCCCAGCTTCTGCCGCTGATTGCGTACAAGCGATAGCCGCGATCTTCGAGGAGTTTCCTGGCTCGGGAAGCGCTGCGCGGCGCGATGAGGTAATCAAGATCGAACTGATGGCGAAGCTCTGGCTTGGGCACAGAATGGGGAGTTAGCGAGAATCCCTTTAGCGTCGCATAGGAAAGATTGGCTTTCTGAA
>Ga0302315_10004590_pt1 | contig 11992 bp, 15 predicted proteins | sample III_Palsa_N3_1_FD_200532 | JGI IMG/M metagenome (GOLD analysis project Ga0302315, IMG submission 200532) | Peat permafrost microbial communities from Stordalen Mire near Abisko, Sweden - III_Palsa_N3_1 | ecosystem: Environmental > Terrestrial > Soil > Palsa > Peat permafrost | place: Sweden... | reverse complement strand
GCCCCGATCATCTGCGCCTCTGTGTGCCTGCTCTTCGACATACCTTCTTCCCCTTCCTTTCGCAAAAATCATACTTGCCTTTGTGCGGAAAGAGGGGAGCAGGTCAACAGGATGGCTCTGTTTTCTCCCTGTCCGCCCGGATATCGCCAGATCTCCGGATGCCGGTCGTAGCGTTTGTAAAGCCAGTCGCCCATGAAGGTAGTGGGGTCATAGCGTGGAGATGAGGAAAAACCTCACCCTTTGCCTAGATCGGCTTCCAGTTTCTCGATTAGGCCGATATGAACCTTCGTCGGCATAGGAGCTTCCGAGAAGTACTTTTTCTCAGAGAACAGAGCGTTGCCACGACGCTGGATGCTAAAGGGCGCTGCAATGAGCGGGTTCAAGGTATGGTCGAAGTCGAGTCCAAAATGAGTGAGTTCATATGGTCGCCTCTGCCAAAGATATTGTTCTCCAACGTCTGTTACAGCTTTCTGTAAATTAGCGAAGGCTGGATGAACGGCCAGCAGATCAATATCACTATTAATTACGATGTCGCTAATGTATTGCTTGCGCTTAATCATCCCAGATTTGTACGTCAATCCTAGTTCTTGAGCACCCCAAGTGAGCGCCTCTTCCAGTACTTGCTCTGATGCTTCAGTAGAAGTACTCGTGTCTACAATCAGCGCTCCGGTGAAAATCGTCAACTTGTTGACGTTTATGCCTTTCCATCTGCCCTCGAAAAAGTTAACGCCTTTGTCTTCATTGGTCTCCTCAAAGTTCTTTGGGTACTTTTGAAATTGAAAACGTTCAATAAGCGATCCAATGATTTCAGGAAAGAAAGCCTTTCCCTGCGCATTCAGTTCAGCGCCTTCTATGTAAGCAAGCACTCTAGCCAGCGGCACCGACACGAGCTGCATCAGCCCATTCTCCTTTGAGGTAATACAAATTGTGTTCAGACTCAGGCGCTTTCTTTGGAGCCGCGTCACTAGCACTTTCGTCCCAAGGTGTACTGTCTTTGTTTGACGCGCCCGTTGCGATTTCTCGCTCCCACGCCAATTCGTAAACTGCTACTTGATTCTCGATCTCAATTTCTGTTTCGACATCCCTTTCGATCTCTGGGGCTTCAGCATCGAAACTTTCAACTTCCAGTTCTCGCATGTTCGTATGAGTTGCGCGGTCGAGGACTTTACTGAAGGGCACGAATCGCACTTCTAGTCCCACGTCCAATCCGTCAGCCAAGCGTAAGAGTGTATTCAACGTGGGTTTGGTTTCGGCGTTTGGGTCTTCGAGAATTGAAATTCGCTCTTGCGCCATGATCGGGTTAGCGCTTCTACCCAGAGCGAGCTGCGACATTCCCCGCTGTTCGCGTAATGCGCGCAGTTGAAAACAGACACTTGTATACACATTTTCTAAATTGAACGCCGCGCGAAATTCACGGTCTTTCAAACTGTTAAAGAGGTCGAGCTTATTGGTAGCGATGCTCAACGATTCGTCTCCTGTCGGCATTAACAATCGCCATTCTGTCTACTGCAATTATGGGAGCACTGCGGGGCACAAATTCGTCGCCCTGTTCGAGGGCTGGGAATAGGATGGAGAATTGCCGATCTTCTGGCCCACGAAATCCCAGCAGCCTGTATTGGGTATTCATCCAGCGAACTCTAATCTCGACGATACCTTCATAGTCATCGAGATTGCTGGCGAGAGGACGTATCCAAAGTGCGGTCCCCGCTAGTTGCAGCAGAATGCGCTGTATCTTCGCCCGTGCCTTGACGGGCACAATGCGTTTATCCATAAGCCAATCCCGAATGGGATTCGTGCCGCGCTCGTCAACGTAATCGAAGAACACCCATTCATCCATAAGTTATGATAAATAAATCATATATGCAAGTATTTTCTTGACTTCGTACTATGATAATCTTATCATGTCTCTCATGGTAATGAAAACAAAAGGCCAACATCCAATGAAACCCCAAGGGACGTTGGCCTTAGTTTCTTGTGGGGCTGCTAGGCGCGCCGGATGGGTTCCCACCTGCCCCGGCGAGGGTTCAATTCCCTCTAGCTCCACCAACCACTAATCTCCCCGCAAGCGGGTGCAACCGCCAGCGGGGAACGTCCTCGGGTATGAGCCAAGGACAGGGTTTGGTAACCCGCTGTCATTTTGGCTCTATGGCCCGAAGAAAGCAAGGCCAAAATGACGTGCCACAATTGCCGAATCCAAATGGTCAAAGCCGGATTCTACGGAGAGAAAAAAGTTCAACGCTGGAAGTGCCAGCAATGCAACAAGCGATTCGCAGAGCCGCAAGCAAAACCCTTCGGTACAGATGTACGTCTCCCCGCTGAAAAAGTAGCCATGATTCTCAAGTGCCTTGTAGAAGGCAACTCTGTACGTTCCACGTCACGATTGTGCGATGTGGAGAAGCGCACCGTATTGAATCTGCTCAAAACGGCTGGCGATTATTGTGAGCGATTCATGGAGAGAACATTGCGCGACGTGCCAGTGAAAGAACTGGCGCTAGATGAGTGTTGGAGTTACGTGCAAAAGAAAGAAGGTCACAAACACTTGCACGAGAAGGACGATGACAGCATTGGCGATCAGTACGTGTATATCGCCCTTGAGCGCAATACGAAGTTGGTAGTAGCGTGGCATCTGGGAAAGCGCAACCGAGATAACACTTATGCATTCATCTCGAAAGTGCGGAAGGCCACAGCGAATGAGCGATTCGAGATTGCAACGGATGCGTGGCCGTCATACATTCCAGAGATTGACCTACAACTCTCGGATCGCGCCAACCACAGCGTTGTTGTGAAGGTCTATGAGCACATCGTAGAAGAGGGGAGGGAACGTTACAGTCCGGGGAGGTTCGTGCGGGTCGAAAAGTCGGTCGGGAGCGGGGTCCCAGACTTGGGACGCGCCAGTACGTCGCATGTGGAGCGCAAGAACGGCAGTCTGCGGCAGTGGTGCAAGAGGCTCACGCGCCTCTCTTATGCTTTCTCAAAGAAGAAGGAAAACCTTCGAGCAGCCCTCGCACTTCATTTTTGGTATTACAATTTCGCCCGTATTCACAGCTCGATTCGAGTCACTCCGGCCCAAGAGTCGCAAGTGACTGACCACATCTGGAATTTTGAGGAGCTTATGTCCACGCTATGACCCCACTACCGCCCATGAATAGCCAGTCTGTCAACGACGAGACGATGGCACTTGCCAAAACCGCCAACGCAATGCGAGCCCAAGCCATATCGTTGGGCGCACTCTAACACATCGGTGGCAAAGTGTGCAGCAACAGCTGCCTGGTTTCGCAGCGGACTGCTTATGCTGCGGCCACTTCGCCCACGATCGCTTCATCCACGTAGCACCAGATCCAGGCCTCGCCGGGTTCGACGGAGCGCATTACGGGATGTTTGCTGTGGTGGAAATGTTTGGTGGCGTGTTTGTTCTTGGAGGAATCGCAGCATCCGACCTTGCCGCATACCATGCACATGCGGAGATGAACCCACGTGTCTCCAATCTTTACGCACTCTTCACAGACGTGTTTGTCTGTGGTTTCGATTTGGATCTGATCCAGATGTTTGCATTTGGCTGACATTACGTTCTCCTAGAATTTTTCTCTCACCAGTTGCCGTTCAAAGCCGTTCAAGTTCCTTGCGTTCCCAGTGCGCCAGGTTTGCACCGGCTTCGTAGGTACTCTGCAGAAAAGCGAGCAGCGCATCGCGCGGGGACGCAGATTTACGCATATCTTCGTACATCAGAAGGAACTCCTTCATTTGCGGATGGTAGAAGGCGGCCGCGGGTTCAACTTTTTGTTCGGAGAAGCCGGGGGGCTCGGGCGCAGCGTAGGCGTAGAACGCGGGGCCCTTAATGCCGCCGCCGCCGGGCCAGAAGCCGGCGCTGATAACTTCATGGGAGTAGGCCTCACGGGTGATGGGATCGGCGCCCGCGCGCTCGGGAGCGCGCCGTCCGGAGAAGCGCGTGACACACAGGTCAAAGCTGCCCCAGAAGAAATGTACGGGACTGTCTTTGCCGATAAACCGGGAGCGAAATTCCTGGAAGACGCTGTCACACAGAATTAATATCTGCCAGAAGCGGCGCGCATATTCGGGATCGTAGGAGGCGTGTTGCGTGTCGGTTTCGAAGCGGACGGGATTCGGCACTTCGACCGGCATCGTCCAGATCTTTACTGCAATGCCCAGCGACCGCAAGGCGGACATGAATTCGGCGTAGAAGCCGGCGACGGTTTGCGGCTTCAGAGGAAAACTTTTCACTGAGTTCCAGCTGGTCTGAATAGTGAGCTTGTGTTCGAGGAAATCGAATTGGATTTCAAAAATGCCCTCACCGTAAGGAATGGCTGACGTGGTGAGGCCGCGCGCATTCACGTATAGCGGAACCTCCCACCAATGATTCACGCGAGGGCTTTGGGCGAGGCGTACCTTACCTACGATCTGGGTCCACATGTGGAGAGTGTCGTAGGTATCCTGCCAGGCATCCAGAGGTAGTTCAGGCCAGGAGTGCGTGTTTGGGATGCTTGAAAGTACAGCCATAAAGAACCTCGGCTTCGCGAATCAGGAAATGGTAACACCATTCCCAGCGGCACATTGGCGGCTAGAGCTGCCGTTAGTATTTATCGGCTTTACGGAGCGAAACAGCCGCACTAGGGCTTCTTCGGCGGCAGATACTTCTTCTCGATCGAGGCCACGACCACATAGTTCGGATCGACCATTTCGTTGAGATGAATCCTGGCGACCTTTGAGAGCAGTTCGTAGGCGTCAAGTTCCGACAAACCATAATCCTTGTGGATCCAGTGAACCAGTTCGGTAAAGGCGATGCGCAGGGCGTCGTCGAGCGGGCGGTAGGCGCCGACGGTCATGATGGCGTCGTCGTTCTCGAATTGCGGCCAGGCGATAGTGCGGCCTTTGATGACGCTGAGTTGCACGCGCGCCTTCAGCGGGACTTCGATGGCGGTGCCGGCGATTTCGCCGTCGCCCATGGCGGCGTGGCCATCGCCAATGTAGAAGAGTCCGCCTTTTACATTCACGGGAAAATAAACCGTGTTGCCGACGCTGGCTTCGGGTGAATCCATGTTGCCGCCGAATTCGGCGGGGACCACCGAGCTGCGGGCTTCGCCCTCGGCGGGCGCGACGCCGATGCAGCCGAAGAAAGGATGGAGCGGAATCTTCACGGAGAAATCGGTGTCGAGCGCTTTGAACGTGGCGGTGTTGGCCGCGTGATCGATGTGGTAGTACCAGATGCGCTCGGGCAACGGCGGATGCAGCATGGGCGTGTAGTTGGTTTCGTTCAGAGCGCCGAATCCTGGTGCAAACGCGCCCACACCGGTATCGCCATCGACATCGAGCTGGAGAATCTTGACGGCCAGCGTGTCACCGGGTTCGGCGCCTTCGACCAAGAACGGTCCGGTCAGGGGATTGTCGCCCTTCACCATGCTCAGCGTGTCGCCGGGTTTTCTGAGGACGTTGCCGAAGCAATCGAGCGTGTTGGTGTCGAGAATGTCGCCGGACTTCAAGTGCGCCACCGGCTCCGCCGTCGCGAACAAATACTTCACGTTGGCGTTGGTGGCGGTGTAGTGGACGGTGTTTTGCGCTAGGGCTGAACCAATCAGCAGCAGGACGGCGAGAGCGCGAGGGATCACGGAGAGCCTCCGGGGTGGATTGTCAATTGTAGCGAAGGGGCCGGTCGCCCATAGTCACTCTGGAATTTCGCTGGGCTGTCCATCCATCTCTCGCCTAATGCTCAGTGCCCATCGCCACACCTTCTTGCGGAAGGGCATCGACGTGAATTGCTTGCCCGTTTCTAGAGCAGCCATCGCAATCACCCTGGGGCTGTCCAGTACCTCATCCATAGACCGACCGGCTTTGTTCGATGCTGTTTGGAGCGCGGCACAAAGTCTGGCCCTGTCAGTTGGATTGAAAACTGACACCTGAACGCATGCTCCGCTGGGAAGTTCGTATGGGTCCGAATCGTCATCCGGAATGTTCGGGAAATTCGACGTCCTGTCTGGATTACGCTTCAGCTTCACGGGAAAGGCTGGATGTTCCAGTTGGATGACATCCCCGCCAACCTCGAACCCGACAGCATCGACACGAACCGAGAACAACGACCGATTCCTTATGAGCAATCCGAAGCTTGGGCCGTGACTGTCCCTCAACAGAACTCGCTTTCCGTCGTGTGTCTTTCCGTACCAGAGCAGCTTTTGAACAACCAATCGCTCCTGATCGCGCTGCCACGTCCACCAGAACAACAGCACAGCCGGAATCCCGGTGAACAAAGCAGTGAAGAAGACCGCAACGCTGCCCACGATGACTTCTTTTGTCAACTCGGGTGACATTGTGTGGGTTTAGGGCGCTGGCCCCACCTCTCCTTATCCTTAATAAGTGCTTTATGACCCGCACTACCTCAGCTTGAGGCTGCCCCGCCCGTCGCGGTTTCAGGACGGGTTAGGCAGAAAGCCCGGATAGGCCCCGCTGGCGCATCTTGACCGCGTCGTCAACTAGGAATTTCTCGAGAAGCGGCGTAACAATGACGGGATTCCCGGAGCCGTGCACAAAGCACTTCTCGCGGTAGTTAGCGGGAATATTCTTGCTCACCGCCAATAAGAAAGCAAACCCCGGCATCGGAAACTTGTAAGCGTGAAAGTTGCCTTTCCGCTCGCCGATGGGCGCGTAGGTCAGGCGGCCAATCCCTTCTCCCTCCCGCACCGTTACCCACAAGGAACTGTCCTTCGGAAAAGGCTGTAGGCCCATAAGGTATTGTCGGAACTGCTCTTGAAATGGCCCCAGTTTGACGGGAACCGAGCCGTCATCATTCCAAGGATAAATTGACCCACGCCAGAATATGCTCGCGGCGAAGTAGGCCAGCGCCGAAATGTTTACCTCAGGAATCTTGGACGCGTAGTAAATCCTCGTGGCCGTTTTGTCTGACGACACGTCCGGCGTTCTCGAAGCCAGAATGGACGCCAGGGGGAAGCTACCGTCTTTTAGCAGGCAGTGTCCTAAGACCCAATTCTCACCGGACCTGGAAAAGCACTGCTCGCAATCCCGGCATAACAGCCGGGAGGTCATCTGGCGCGAAGTCTGAACCGTCGCTTTCCCCGTGAGCAACCAAGGGTTAGGGTTCCTCTCGCTTTCGTCACGAAGTATCCTAATATATGCCCGCTGAAAGAAAGTGACTATCTTCCAGGCTGGCCACATATTGCAAGCAGAGTCTGCATTGTTCCATGATGAGCACCGCTCGTAAATCTTAACATCAGGCGGCACGTTGACCAGAACACTGCCCCGCGATCATCTCGGCTTGCCCGAGCGGTGAGCGACTCGTGCGCGCGAGACTTGCTTCTCTTCGTCGATGGCCGCGCGTACCATGTAGCCTGACCGCGTCAGGCCGGCCGCTTCGGCCAGGGCATCGATTTTTGCGATCTGGCTTTCCCGCGCGGTAATATTCACGCGCACCGTTGCATCGGGGGCATCGACGCTCACCATGAAGGCGATGGCGCCCCGCTTGGCCGCGTCCGCCGCGATATCGTCGACTTTCGACGGTTCCGGCACCGCGTCTCCGTCCTCGATCATGCCCTGGATATGGAGCGCCAGCGCCTCCGCCGCCATCCGGCTTGCTTCGTCGAGAGTCCTTCCGGCGGTGATGCAGCCCGGAAAATCGGGAAAGCTCACCCCGTAATCGGAATCGCGGTCCTTATGAAGATAGGCGATATATTCCATGACTCGCTCCCTTATTAACTGGGATCACCTCAGTTTGATCCCCGCCTGCCTCTCGATGCTTTGGAGGGTGCCTATCGGTATGTCCCGGTTGGGGTGCGGCACCGTTACCCTCCCTTTTTTCGCCGGATGTTTGAATTGCTTGTGGCTCCCGACCTGATTCACCTCATACCAGCCGTCTTTCTTCAATTCCTTGATGACGTCCCGGCTGTGCATGTTTGCCTACGTAATATGATACACACTTTATACACACTAGTCAAAGTTGGAGGCGAGCGCCCCCGTAACTGCTGGGATTCCACAATATCTACCCTTACGAGGTATCTTGTTCTTGAAGTTCCATCGATCTGAAAGGTGCTCCCATGCTTCCTACTCTGCTGCTCTGCGCAATGCTGTTCCAGGCCGGCCCACAAACGGTGCTGAAACCCTTGATTGATAATGACCGCGTTACCGTTTGGGATGTGACCGGGCCCACTGCCGCACAACCGTTCGATGCTGTGGTTGTGTCTTTTTCGGGTGACGCGGAGTTCTTGCCTAAGGGCACGATGCCGAACATAACAGGACGATCAATCGTGATCGATCTGAAGGATCACCCGGTGGCTCTTCCGCGTCCCGGCTCGAAGAAGATCCTCGAGAACGAGCGCGTGATTGTTTGGGATTACAGCTGGACGACAGGCGTGGCTACTCCGATGCACTTCCATGATAAAGACGCGGTGGTGGTATTCCTTGAGGATGGCGACCTTAGTTCGACCACTCCGGACGGGAAGGTGGTAGTGAATTCGCTGACATCGGGCACGGTCAAGTTCAACTCGCGCGACCGCACGCACACCGAGACGCTGGTCCGGGGAAAACAGCATGCAATCATCACGGAACTCAAGTGAATGTTGTTTGAACCGAACGGATTGTTCCTCGGGAAAGCGGCGGACAGGAGTGTCCGCCGCACACGAGCCTTTCTTGCCAACCGCGGGCCTGCTTGAGAATTCCGTTCTCCGCGTAAACTGAGATGGGACCGGGGGCGATCTTCGCATGCCAGCAAAGCTTCCTGAGTAACAACCCACAAGAGGCGAACCGATGATTCCGGTGCACGAGGAACTTCTGCGGGAGTTTCGCGACTTTGCTCGAAGCGCTCCGACGGCCAAGACCGTGATGGAGTTGATCTGCCAGCGGCTGCACGAAAAGATGACCCGCTACAACTGGGTGGGATTTTATCTGATCGATCCAACGGATTCCGGGGTTCTGCTGGTTGGGCCTTTCGTGGGCAGCTTCACGCCAAATGCGCGGATTCCTCTCAACACCGGGCTCTGCGGCGCCGCGGCCAGCAGCGGGCAAACGGTGGTGGTACATGACGTTACAAAGGATTCGCGTTATTTGGCGGGATCTCCGCTGGTGAAGTGTGAAATTGTAGTGCCTATCCTGGTGAGGAACCGGCTCGCGGCGGAGCTTGATATTGAGAGTTATTTTTTCAGCACGTTCACGGATCCGGAAAAAGAGTTTGTGGAGGCCTGCGCTGGCGTTGTGGCAAAGTGTTTGGAAAAATCGTAGGCGTTGCAGTTCTGGGTAGGCGCGCCAAGGCCCAGCTATATTTTCGGCCTTGCCGAAGTGGCGCGGCGGAGCAGGTCGGGTGACTTGAATCGGCGGCAATATTCTTCGAAATTGGGATGTGCGCCACTCCAGCGAAGATCAGCGATGGAGTCGAAGACGGGAGCATCCAGGCGGAGTATGGCCAGGGTGCGAAATAAAAGCGCGTCGGGCCATTGGTTGAAGAGCGACTCCGAGAGGGAGCGGGCTTTGCGGATGGAGGGATGCCAATCGTTCCAGTTTTTGGGAATGTTTTCGAGGTGGGGATACTGAGATAAGGTCAGCGCCGCGGCTTTCGCGCCCCAGCCAGGCAAACCGGGGAAGCCATCGGCGCTATCACCGACGACCGCGAGGTAGTCGGGAATCGATTGGGGCTGCACTCCGAACTTGGCTACAACGCCGGCTTCATCGCGCAAGAGATTCTGCCTGCGGTCAAATTGGACAACGCGAGTGCCGACGACGCACTGGCTTAAATCTTTGTCGGGCGTACAGATGAAAATCTGATTCGCGCTTTCGTCTTGCGCCGCCTTGCTGGCAGCGGAGGCGAGAGCGTCATCGGCCTCGAAGTACACCATCGGCCATACTTTTACTCCCATTGCTTCCAACGCTTCTTCGAGAATGGGGAATTGCGAGAGCAGTTCCGGCGGCACGCCTTCGCTGGTTTTGTATCCGGGATAGAGATCGTTGCGAAAGGATTCGACGACGTGATCGGTGGCGACTCCAAGGTGAGTTGTGCCGCGCTCGATCATGGAGAGGACGGAAGCGAGGACACCGCGAACGGCGGCGACTTCCTGGCCGTTTGCATCTTTGGCCGAGGGCATAGCATAGAAGTGGCGGAAGAGTTCGTAAGTTCCGTCGACGAGGTAGATGTCCATGAAAGTGCGATCCGCTCTGAACCCGATGGTAAACGAATCTATCAGGGATTTGAGAATTGCGCCGGGAGTGTCGGATTGAAGCGGGCTGGGGAGTCTCTGTTCGACCCGCGGATTTTTGCTTTCCGGATAAAGCCGGCGGGACGCCGGCGCTACGGTATGGCTGCACTACAGCCAGTTAGTGCCCTTCGCGGCGGCGGAGGTAATCGATAAACATTTGTTCGACAGGTTTGTCGTAGGTCTTGAGGACGTGGCGAACGGTGTGCCCGCTCACGAAATGGCAGACTTCTTCAGCGAGATTTTTGGCGTGATCACCGGCGCGTTCGAGCGATTGCGTCATGAAGATAATTTGCAGGCTGGCCTGGCGGGCGATGTTTTCGGGATTCTCAATGTGGCGGAGGAAGATCAGGTTGCGCAGGCGATCGATTTCGGAATCGGCGCGGAGAACGTCGACGGCTTTGCCGACGTCGCGGGCGGAGAAGGCGTCGCCAACATCGGTGAGCATTTTTTCGAGGATGGTGGCCATGTGGGTAAGATCGCGGGTGTCATCGGAGTCGATGCGGCCGGCGGCGGCTTGCGCGCTGTTGGCGAAGCTGAGCAGCAAGTCACCGATGCGTTCGAGGCTGATCATGAACTTCATGCAGGCGAGGAGTTCGCGGGCCTGGGCGGGATCGACTTCGGTGATGACGGCGGTGACGGCGCTATCGATTTCCATGTCGAAAGTATCGAGTTCGCGCTCGCGCTGGCGGAGAGAATTGAGCAATGCGGCGGAGCCGGTGGCAATGCCTTCGGCGGCAGCGCCGGCGGCTTCCTTGGCGAGATGACAGGCTTCGATGGTGCGCCGGACGATGTGATGATGCGCGGGTTCGGGGGCAAGACTTTCGACGCGTGCGGTACTCATGGGGTCTCCCTGTGGCGCAGACGGGGGAGTGCGCAATGCTATTGACTCTAATTTTGCCGTACGCATAACTAAATGGTCAACGGTCAAGCATAGATTTTCCTTTCCCGAAGTGGGTTAAGGGGCTGTGAATTTTTCGTCGTTTTTTGTGTTCTGTCGCGCCGGAATCCGATTGCGGAGGGGTTCGCGAGTTTTGCGATCGGGCTCTGATCGCGGGTGCAGTTTCTCCACCGTTGTCGGATCCCAAAGGTAGCGTCGGGCTTCGCAGGCTTGGACGGCCGGAGGCGGACGCCGCCACATGAGCTGTGCACCTATGCGGTCGGCAGCGTAAACAGAAACATGGAGCCGTGCGCCAGTTCGCTTTCGGCGCGGATGGAGCCGCCGTGGGCGAGCATGATGTGTTTGGCGATCGCGAGGCCAAGGCCGGTGCCTCCGGATTCGCGGGAGCGGGCTTTATCGACTCGATAGAAGCGTTCGAAGAGGCGCGGAAGATGTTCGGAGGCGATACCCGCACCGAAGTCCTGCACACAAAATTCTACGGCGTGCGGAACGGAACGTGCGCCTAGGACAACGCGTCCGCCGGAAGCGCCGTATTTCAGAGCGTTGTCGATGAGGTTGGAGAAGACTTGATGGATGGCCTCGCGGTCGGCGAGAACCGGCGAAAGACTTTCTGGGACGGGCGAGTCGGCGATACGAAGATCGATGCCGTGGGTGCGGGCGATTTCGCGGAAGCTTTCTTCGGCGTCGTGGAGTAGTTCGGTAGGAGGAACGGGCTCGACATCGAAGCGAGTTTCGCCGGATTCGACGCGGGCCAGAGTGAGCAAGTCTTCCGTAAGGCGGGACATGCGGGAGGAATTCTTGCGAATGATTTCCAGAAACTCACGGGTGGGCGCGCCGTTTTCGGGAGTGGTATCGAGCAGAGTCTCCGCATAACCTTGAATCGAAGTAAGCG
>Ga0302315_10004589_pt1 | contig 11993 bp, 7 predicted proteins | sample III_Palsa_N3_1_FD_200532 | JGI IMG/M metagenome (GOLD analysis project Ga0302315, IMG submission 200532) | Peat permafrost microbial communities from Stordalen Mire near Abisko, Sweden - III_Palsa_N3_1 | ecosystem: Environmental > Terrestrial > Soil > Palsa > Peat permafrost | place: Sweden... | reverse complement strand
CCAGCGCTCTTTCTTTATTAGCATTAGTGGCAAACGCTCAGGATCAAGCGCTCGGCGATTTTTTTCATAGTCGCCCGAAGTCAGTCGCGCCTTCACCAGTTCCAAGCCCAAGCTCAAGTGCCCCAGCGCCGGTTACTGCAGCTCCGACTTCTCAAAATACGTGCGCGCAAATCGGTCCTCAAAGAATCGCGGTGATTCTAGCCAACTATGATGGCTCCCCTTCAGATGCTGCGACTCCTAACGCCGATTATGTAAAAGAGCTGATGCTCGGAACTTCGCACGACTTCTCAGTTTCCAATTATTACAAAACAGTTTCTGGTGGTCGCACTTGGTTTGAAAGCGTCAAGATTCTAGGACCATATCATGCGCCTAAACCCTTTGTGCATGATCAGTCGAAAGTTTCTTATGTTGGAGAGAGCTTAGATAAGTGGGAAGGAAGCCTTCTCACCCTCGCGCAAAATGACGTCGATTTTACAAAAATCGATCGTGTGGTTTTCATCACTCCCGAAGCGATTGATCCCCAAGGCCAGCCCGTCGAAATGGCCGCAGGACTTGCAGCGCAAGGAACTTGCGATTTAATGTACTCCGGCCCGAACGGTTCACGTGGACTTGCTCACGCCTGGGTTCGCGCCGACATTCACTATCAACAAGCCGCAGATCCGCACACTGTTTCATATCACCCAGAAACGCTTTCGCCTGCGGTTCTCCAAAGTCAACTTCGCCAACGCATGATGCTCGACATGGCGCCGATCGCGCACGAACTTGGCCATACTTTTGGACTGGGCCACGCGAACCGGGTCAATCGTCCAGAGCCCGGACAGACTCCTACGCAATTTCAAAATCAGGAAATTCTTCCTGCCGCCGATCAGACTCTTTACGAAATGACCTACGGCGATCCGTTTTCCGAGATGAGCGCTGGAGATATTCAGTGGCTCAACGTTGCCCATCTCAATCACTTGGGATGGCTCAGCCCCTCCGAAATTACCGAAGTACGCGATGACGGTACATTTAGAATTTATCCGCTGGAAGGCGGTTCTTCGATCACGACCGCGCTTAAGGGACTTAAAATTCCACGCGCTATTCAAAGCAAAACTGAAGCAACGAAATCTTTCCTCTGGGTAGAGTACCGACAAGGCAACTCTTCTTACGACACGGATCTTTCAGGTATCGGTCATGTCACGGATGGTGCGCTCGTTCATTATACCAATCCAAATCAACCAGGACCCAACAGCATGTGGCCCGAAGAAACGATCCTCTTAAATTTCAAAATAGGTCCCGTGAGTCCTTACGAGAAGGATTACACTCTCAAAGGAAAGTGGAAGGACGAGCACTCCCAAGTTCAACTCGAAGTTCTCCACGTCACACCGGAGTACCTCGACATTCATGTGAGTTTCGTTAAGCCTTGATTTCGAGTTGCATGACGCCGAAACGAAGGCCTCGCGTGCTGATTTGAATTTCGTTGAAGCCAAGAAGCTCCATAGCTCGCCAGAGCACTAGAGCCCCAGCCAAAAGAACATCTTCTCGGCCCTTCGTCATGCCGGGAAGCTTGGCGCGCTCTTCAACAGTTCGCCACTTTAACTCCTCGACCATGCGATGAACGTCACCGCGAGTGAGCTGACACGCATCGAGTTTACTCGCATCGAATTTCGTCAGTTCAAGATGCCAAGCCGCGAGAGTCGTTGCAGTTCCTGCGACAGCGATCAAATTTTTAACTCGAGAATGGCGTTCACGCCAAGAGACTGCTTTTTCCAAAATCTCGTCGATCGCGTCTTGGCAGGCCCAGAACTCTTCATCGGTGACAGGCATGGTACGATCGGATTTAAAAAACCGCTCAGTAAAGCGAACAGATCCAACGTCTAGGCTAAAGCCATCGATTTTGGAGGGCCCAGCCTCTGTAATGAACTCTGTACTACCACCACCGATATCAATCACAGCAGTATCGGCGGGAGAAAAGCCTGGAAGTAGTGCGCCTAAAAAAGTGTAGCGCGCTTCATCGTCACCACTGATGACACGAAACCGAAAGCCCGTTTCTTTTTCGACTTGTGCAAAGAATTGAGCGCCGTTCTTCGAGTCTCGTGAAGAACTCGTCGCCACACAGATCGCTGCTTTGGGCTCGACGCCCGCTTTTCTGGATATTTCTGCGTAGCTTTTGAGGCAGGTGAGCGTTCGCTCGATGGCAGCAGGTTGAAGCTCTCGCGCTCGATCGACACCCTCACCCAACCTCACAATCGTGCTGTTGTCGGAGACGATCTTGGTCACACGACCCTCAGAATCAACCTCCGCTACAAGCAGAAGACAGGTATTTGTTCCGAGGTCGATCGAAGCGCGAAGCATTCTTGAATTCAGACTTATTCTTTTGCAGGAACGACTGGAGCTGCACCCGCAGCACCTGACACGGGCTTCGCCGTAGGGGCGATAATGTTGCCGTTATCCGTATCGCCGGTGTCGAGATCCGTGCTCTTTCCCGTAGAAAGATTCAGGCGTACCTTCAGCTTGTACATTTCTTTTTCCAAATTTTCGGAACGATCTTTCCAGTACTTCACTTCTTCTTCGAGCTCGGCAACACGCTTTGTCTTCTCGTGAGCTAAAGAGTAGTAACCTTCAGAGAAGGTTTCGGAGTCTGGGCTGAATTCGCCTACGCGAGTTTCGCCGTCGACGATTCCCTTGACGCGATACTTGCCGTTCTCGTCTTTCTCCGCGTCGAGAACTTGAACGTCATAAGCTTTTCCAGGATAGGCCTTCTCCTGCCAGTAACGTGCTGCCGCTTCTTTCGCTTCGTTCTTTTGGCGTTCACTTGAGCAGCCCATCAGGAGAGCTGCGATCGCAAGCCCACTCAGTACTGATCTCACAAACCATTTATTTGCCACGTTCTTATTCGTACTCATAAAATCCTTCTCCTCAAATTGTCGACTCTCAGAAACTTTGAACCTTTGAAACCTTTTGGAATCTACCGGTAATTCTCTCTCCGAATCACTGGCCAAACAAGTGTTTCAGCTTATCTTTTATAGCAGGCGGCGCGTTGTTTCCCAGTGCCTTTTGAAGCTGAGTACCAGCCTGGGACTTCAACTGCCCTTTTGCAGCGGAACCGAGATTATTCAGGGCAACTTTGCCTAAATAAGAAGCTACGTCTCCATACTTGTAACAAGGTTGCATGATTGTACAGCCAACGGAGACCGGGAACTGTACCGGACCATTTCCCTCCGCAAGGATATGATCAATCTGCAGCCCGCTTTGGTTTACTGAAATGTCTTTCGCGTGAGTCAGGTTGTAAGTATCGACCACTTGCCAATCCGCCTTCAGAGACAGATCTTTCAAACCAATCTGCGTGCTCCCCTTCAAATCAATCCCCTGGTTCGGTGTCGCCTTCGCAACAAAGTCCGGCATACTGAATACTCCGTTAGACACGCCAAAGTTAGACGAGACGGAGTCGTACTTCATCGCTTTCGAAGGAGGGTTGATCTGCTTGCCACTCAAACCCGGAACTTTGCTAGAAATACTTCCCAAAGATCCCATGAGCGCATCGACAGTCATCTTGCCGACATCGATTGAAGTGAACTCAGCATTGAGCACCTTGAGCGATCCATTCATCTTCAAATTGGCTTTTGCAGGATCAGGATTAAAACTCGAGCCCTCGCCTTTGGAATCAAAGCTCGCCTTGCCGATGACGGTATTTTTGAGCGAAGCCATTTGTGAAGCCACGGCTTCATTCAGATCCAGACTGCTGCCCGAGGCTGTGAAATGATACGTCGGTGTCTTCGGTTTCAAGTTCGCTGCAAAGTTGGACTTCACAGCTCCGCTGAACAAGCGCAACGACAGATTATCCATCGCGGCAACCAGGTCTTTGAAAGTCAAACGCGTCTGCAAGTTTTCGATCTTCACGCCTTGCGCACGAATCATCTTCATGTCGACGCTTACGTTCGCAGAAGTTTTGAGTGCGATCGGGTTCGTACGAAGTGGGTCCAGCATCGCATCCATGTCTTCAGCCTTCTTTGGCGCTTCGCCCACAGCTGGCTTTTCATTTTCCGCGGTTCCAGTCGCAACCGGCGGAGCTTTCTGTCCTTTAGCTGGCCACACCACCAACTGATCAAGATCCAAGCTCGTTGACGTCACGTCGAAATTGGCCTGAGGTGCGTTGAAGGAAAGTACCTTCCCTTTCACAGTCAAGTCGTTGCCTGGAGCTTTCATCGTCAGAAGCAGATTTTGAATCTGATCGGTCGTCACATCGATAGTTGCGTCGAAGCGGGGCTCGGCTTTTAAGTTCGGAGCTTTTGCGGTCAACCCCTCGACTTTCAACTTAGCTTGATACGTCAGCTTGCTCATCTGGCCACCGACGGTCGCGTTGAAGCTTGCTGTTCCAGCGAGTTCATACGCCTTCAGCATTGGCAGAAGTTCGCTCCAAGATTTCAAATCAATCGCGTTAGAACTTGCTTCGTACTGAACAGTCGCTGTCGCTGGATTTTCCAGATGTGAAATCGTCCCAGAGGATTTGATTTCAGCGTTGAAGAATTTGGCATTGATCTTCTCAATCTTCATTTCTTTTTCCGAGCCAGTCATCGAAACTTCGGCATTAGCAGCAACGCCCTTCTTTTTCTCGAAGGTTCCTGGAATCGTGATTTCGAGATCATCCAAGTCGAGATGTGCAGTCAAACTCAGGTGATCGAGTTTGCCGCCCGAAACACTCGGGTCCAAGTCGCCGTCAAACTTTGCAGGACCTTTCACTGTGAGTGACTTGCCCATGGTGGTGTCCAAATCCGACCAAAACTGAATCTTGCTCGGATGGCTGAGGGAAAGATCGTGTGCAACGAAGTTCAGATTTTTAAACTCAGATGAAAGTCCTGTTCCCTCGTCTTTGTAATTGACGGTTGCATTGAGGAGCTCCAAGCCCAATCGCGCCTGCGCCGCGATTCCAGGAATCTTCATCGGTTCGTTCGGTGCGGTGGCTTTCGCGGTTGGGGCTGGTTGTGCAGGGGTTCCTTGAGCGGCGGTTCCTGGTCCTTGGGATTTCATCAAAGAAGCGACATTGAGCTTCCCCGACATGTCTTTTACAACGATCAAGTTTGGGCTCTCCATCTTGAAGTTCACTTCAGGAGATCCTGTGAGGAGAGACCAAAACGGAATATGAAAGTAGGCGTTGTTCACCGTAACCACATTATCGCCAGCCAAATCGGTCAGCTTCAACCCCCCCACTTCAACACGCACTTGGCCCCAGAGAGAGAGTGACAACTTACCCAGCTCAAGTTTTCCGTTCAGCTGATCGTTTGCCATGCTGACAACTTGTGGACGATACTTGTCCACATCGACGACCATCGGAATGATCGCGATCGCGGCGATAAGCAATACAACCAAAACACCCAGAGCAATTCCCAGTTTTTTCACTTCGTGATTCCTTCTGTTAAGGTAAAAGCTTTTTCTTTATTAATTCTTGAATCGTGCCGGGGTTGGCCTTACCGCCTGTTTCTTTCATCACCTGCCCGACAAAAAATCCGATCAATTTATCTTTTCCCGCGCGAAACTCAGCAACAGGTCCTGGGTTCGCCGCGATCACTTTGTCGACCGCAGGCTCGAGCGAACTGACATCGCTCACTTGCTTTAGACCTTCGCGCTCGACAATCGCGTCCACGGACTCGCCCGTTTTCCATACTGCAGCGATCACTTGCTTTGCGCCGGTACTCGAAACCACTGATGCTTGAACAAGCTGAACGAGATCCGCCATATGAGCCGGCGTCAATTTTGAGCGCCCGATCTCGATGGACTCTTCGTTGAGAAGTCGGGTGATCTCTCCGTTGATTAAATTCGCGGCGGACTTCGCTGCAGACTTCTTTTCTGCTCCCCCTTTCACAGCCAATCCTAAAGTCTTCTCGAAAAAATCAGCGAGAGACTTCGAGCTGGTTAGAAGACCTGCGTCTTGCGGATTGATCCCAAACTCAGATGCAAGGCGAATTCGCTTTTGTTCTGGGAGCTCTGGTAATGATTCGCGGATCTTATCGACGAACGCTTGTTCAAGGAGCACGGGAACCAAATCTGGATCCGGGAAATAACGATAGTCCTGCGCCTCTTCTTTAGAGCGCATGGAGACTGTAATGTTCTTGGTCGAATCGTAGAGGCGCGTCTCTTGAACGACCTTGCCACCGGATTGAAGCAGCTCGACCTGACGAGCCGCCTCGAACTCAATCGCCTTTTCAACGAAGCGGAAAGAATTCACGTTTTTGATTTCAGCGCGCGTCCCCAGCTTGGTTGAACCCTTGGGCATGACACTGACGTTGGCATCGCAGCGGAAGTTGCCTTCTTGCATGTTCCCGTCGCAAATCCCGATGTAAGTCACGATCGCATAAAGCGCGCGCAAATAAGCGCCGGCTTCTTCGGGGCTCTTCATCTCAGGTCCACTGACGATCTCAACCAGAGGCACGCCTGCGCGATTGAGATTCACAAGCGAGTATCCGTCGCGATGAAGATTCTTCCCTGCGTCCTCTTCCATGTGGATGCGCTGGATGTTAATCTTTTTTTGGCCATTTGCGGTTTCAATATTTAAGAATCCGTTTTCGCAAATCGGTAATTCAAACTGGCTGATTTGATATCCCTTAGGTGAGTCGGGATAGAAGTAGTTCTTCCGAGCAAAAATGTTTTTGAGATTAATTTTGCAACCAGTCGCGAGACCCGCCTTGATAGCGTACTCCACGACCTTCTTGTTCAGAACAGGAAGTGCGCCGGGTTGAGCCGTGCAGACGGGACAAGTTGCGGAGTTGGATTCTACATCAGCAACTGATTTGCCACCTTCGAGTCTGGCTCGGCAGCCGCAAAAAATCTTCGAGTCCGTTGCAAGCTGGCAGTGAACTTCGAGTCCGACAACAACTTCGTAGCCGTCGACGATGTAGGGAGTGCTCATGACGACGCCCTCTCTTTTTCAAATCCGTGTGCAATCCGAAGAAGTTTGGCTTCAGTAAAAATCGGCGACATCATCTGAAGACCGATCGAGAGGCCCTTGCTGTCTTTTCCGCAGGGAACACTGATCCCGGGAAGACCCGCAAGGTTAGCTGGGATGGTATAAAGATCGTTTAGATACATTTCGAGAGGGTTGCTCGATTTCTCACCAATCTTGTAAGCCGTAGACGGAGCAACTGGTCCCATGATGACGTCGACTTTTTTGAACGCTTCGTCGAAATCCATTTTGATCAAATTGCGAACTTGGCAGGCACGTTTGTAATAGGCATCCGAGTAACCCGCTGAGAGAGCGAAAGTTCCCAAAATAATTCTTCGTTTCACTTCGGGGCCAAAGTTTGCTCGAACTTTTTTGTAAAACTCTTCGAGATCTCGCGCTTCCGAAGCGCCTTGCGGACGAACGCCAAAGCGCACGCCATCGAATCGCTCGAGGTTGGTCGAGGCTTCACTCACGGCGACGATGTAATAAACGGCGATTGAGTAAGGCGAATGAGGTAGCGAGATCGGGACAAGCTTCGCACCCTTGGATTCAAACCACTTCAATGATTCGCGAACGGATTTTTCAACGTCCGGTACTAAGCCTTCTGCAAAATATTCTTTGGGAACACCAATCTTCAGGGAACTCCATTCCAGATCTTTTTGGAGAGAATTGAAGTAGTCGCCTTTCGGTGTCGGAGAGGAAGTCGCATCCCGCTCGTCAAAGCCACTCATCACATCGAGCACTCGCGCCGCATCTTCCACGGACTGGGTCATCGGGCCGACTTGATCAAGTGAAGAACCAAACGCAATCAGTCCATAACGGCTCACGCGTCCGTAACTTGGTTTCAATCCGACGATACCGCAGTAACTCGCGGGCAGGCGAATCGAACCACCAGTGTCGCTTCCGAGTGCAAACTGACAAAGCTGTGCGCGAACTGCGGCTGCCGAACCGCCGCTTGAGCCACCAGCGACGCGATCAAGTGCGTCTGGATTTTTTACGGCGCCGAAAGCAGAGTTTTCGTTTGAGCCTCCCATCGCAAATTCGTCGAGATTGGTTTTTCCTAAACTGATCGCACCCGCGTTTTCAAGGCGTTCAACTACTGTAGCAGTATAGGGTGGAATATAGTTCTCGAGCATTTTGGAAGCTGCGGTTGTGCGCACGCCATCCATCACGAGATTGTCTTTCACGGCCATCGGGATTCCGAAGAGAGGTTTCTTATCGCGGGGTACTTTCCCGTGCTGCGCAAGCATCATGTCGGCTTGCTTGGCCTGCGCGAGAGCGCGCTCTTCTGAAATAGTTAAGTAAGCGTTGAGCCCACTCGACTTCATCGCGTTTAAGTAATCGCGCACAAACTCGATCGGCGAGAGGATCTTGCGATCGTATGCATCGTGAATTTCTGTGACCGATTTATATTGAGTGTGAATAGCCATTGGGGTGTCTTCGTTCACTTATATAATGGGTGGGACCTTGAAGCCGTCTTCATAGGCTTCAGGTGCAGAGTCCAAGACCTTGGGTTTACCCTCGGCGTTGGTCATGAATGGTTTGACGATGTCTTCTCTGAGCGGCGCCAACGCTTCGATCGAAGTCCCGAAGGGATGAGTAAGAGGTTCAACCTTCGAGACGTCCAGTTTCTGAAGTTGATCGACGTAAGCCAAAATGTCGGAGAGCTGAGAAGTGAACGTTGTCACTTCTTGATCCGTGAGCTCAAGCCGCGCCAAATTGGCCACTTGCCGAGTCAGAGCCTCATTTACTTTTGATGCTTTCAGTTGAGGAACGTCGCTCATAGAGACCAGGAGCTTAGTCGTAACAGGGGGTTTTGAAAAGGGTTACTGCTTTCGGTTACATGTCGCGCGACACGTTTTACGTCGCGCCGCATTCAAAATCACGACATTAAAACCGCGGCTCCCACAAGTTCACTCAAAAAACGTCGCGACATATCTCAAAAGGAACTTACGCTGGTCCCGACCACGAAACTCGATCACGACTTTTTGATCCGCTCCGCTGCCTTCAAGAGCGAGCACAACTCCACTGCCATACTCGGGATGGTTAACGCGGCGCCCAGTATAGGGATTGGTCGGCATGCCCGGACGTGGCGTGTAACTCGACGAACCCGATGAACCAGAAGAACTCGAACCATAGCCGGATTTTGAAACGGGCTGCGAACCATAGCCGCCACTTTGGTAACCGGAATAATCGCTCGAATACCCGGAGCGCTGCGCTTTCGACAGGTCTCGGAACTCAATGAACTCAGGTGGAATTTCTTTCAAGAAACGCGAAGGCTCTTGGTAGTTCACATTGCCCCAAACCCTGCGAACCAAAACGTTCGACATGTAGAGTTGCTCGCGAGCGCGCGTCATCCCCACATAACAAAGACGACGCTCTTCTTCGACGTCTTCTTCAGGAGTCTCTTCCCAAGCTTTGATTGATGGAAAAAGACCTTCTTCAAGGCCCACCAAGAATACGACTGGAAACTCGAGACCCTTCGATGAGTGAAGAGTCATCATCTTCACACTCGTAATGTTCGGATCTTTCTTATCGGCCTCGGACATCAACGCGGATTGCTCAATAAATTGGGGCAAAAGCTCAGACTTCCGAGTTGCCATATCCGCGTCGGTCTCAACGTTCGTGAGTTGATCTTCTTCGAATTCTTTCAGGACGTTATCGAACTCTTCTAAGTTTTCGATGCGATCCGCGGCTTCTTCGGTGGCTTCTTTGCGAAGTTCGCGCACGTAACCAGTTTCATCGAGGATTAAGTGATAAAGTTCCGAGACGAGAAGCTTCGGTTGCTCATCCATCAAACGCTGCATGAGCGCGACGAAGCCAGCGAGTTTCTTTGACACGGCAGCAGAGACAATCGAACTATCGCTCACAGCAAGATTCAACACATCCCAGAAAGTGAGCAGAGGATTGTTCGCCGATTCGACTTGGTGATACTGCTCGAGCTTTTCGATCGTGGTTTTACCAATCCCGCGCGCGGGAACATTGATAATGCGTTTGAGTCCAACGGAGTCCGACGGATTCAGGACGATCTTCATATAGGACAAGACGTCTTTAATTTCTTTACGGTCGTAGAATCTCAGGCCACCGATGATTTGATACGTGATCTTGTCGCGGCGAAAAAAATCTTCAAACTGCCGGCTCTGAGCGTTCGTGCGGTAGAAGATCGAGAACTCGTTGTAAGTACGGCCTTCGTTTTGCGCGATTCGTTTGATTTCGCCGACGACTTGCTCAGCTTCAGCACGCTCATCCGATAACTGCGAGTGAATGATCTGAACGCCTTCTTCATTGTCGGTCCAAAGGGTCTTATCTTTGCGATACTTATTGTTCTTAATGACCTGAGTCGCGGCCTGAATGATCGTCTTCGTTGAGCGATAGTTCTGCTCAAGCTTCACGACTTGCGCGCCAGGAAAGTCGGTCTCAAAGTCCATGATGTTTCGGATGTCGGCACCACGCCATTTGTAAATGGATTGGTCTTCGTCTCCGACGACGCAGATATTGGTGTGCCCACCCTTGGTCTTACCGGCGAGCATCGAGAGCAGCGCGTACTGAGCGCGGTTCGTATCCTGATACTCGTCGACGTGAATGTATTGAAAGCGCTTTTGGTATTTGAGGCGAATGTCCTCGTGATCGCGCAAGATGCGGTAAGGCATGCAAATGATTTCGCCAAAATCCAAAGCGTTGTTGGAGAACAGGTCCTTTTGGTATTGTTCGTAAACCTTCTTCAGATTTTTCTGGAAAACATTGTGCGCTTCGACTTCGACATCTTGAGGCTCAACGGCGTCGCACTTCAGACGATTGATCGCAGCCTGCATCCCTTTCGGGCTAAATGCTTTGTCATCGATACTGAGTTTTTCGAGCGTCGATTTAATGAGACTCAGTTGATCGGAGTCGTCGTAGATGACGAACTGCTTTGTAAACGGAGTGCGCTCAAGCTCGCGTCTGAGAAGACGCACGCAAACGGAGTGAAACGTTCCAATCTCAGGAACGCCTAGGAACGAAAATCCACGAGACGTCAGCTGGCCTTCTGCGAGATTGAGAGTCTTCTCAACTCGTCCGCGCATTTCTGCGGCGGCCTTGTTCGTAAAAGTCATCGCCAAAATTTGATGAGGTTGAACGCCCATCCCAGCGATTAAGTAAGAAATTCGTGAAGTCAGCATTTTGGTTTTGCCGGAGCCTGCGCCGGCGAGAACCATCAACGGTCCTTCGGTAATCAGAACTGCTTCGCGCTGCTTTTCGTTCAGGGCTTTGAGCAAATTGCCCACGTCGACGTCAGGGGCCTGATAAGGCTTAATGACATGAGGTCGCTGCGAGTTGCTGTCGGAGCCCGAACCTGGGGCTGAATCAAAATCGATCATTGAGGCTTCGGTTTACCCTTTTGGGTGCTCGGGCGCAAGGATCGAGATTTTAAGAAATACGCTGCTCAAGACGTGTAAAAGACCGTTACTAAAGAGATAAAGACCGACGCGCCACTTCACGATCGTAGGCCAATCGGACTGTGTGTACGAAAAGCAGACCCACCACCCGGCGATCGTCGGCCACGACCGGCACGCAGGGAAAATCCCGAAAAAGGCCTGCCGAAGCGCTTAGCCGATCGCTCGCAAGAACAAAGGGCACTTTTAAGCCCGAGCGATAAAGAAGATCCTTGGCCCCAACCAGCTTTGAAAGAACTTGGCTAGGGTCTTGAGACTCGTAGGCCTCTTGAATGATATCCGCCGTGAGCAATCCCAGATAAATGCCCTGGGAATTGACGACCGGAAGAAAAGCGTAAGGCGACTTCAGAACCCGCTGGTAGAGTTCGGAAACAGGTTCATGTTCGTGAACCATTTCATGATCACTCACCATGGCTCCCCGAACAGTGAGTTTATCTAGGACAGCAGCGGATCGTCCGTCCAAGAGCTTCATCCCGCGTGCTTCGAGCTGTATTTGATAGAGAGTCGGGACTTTCAAGAAGCGCCGCACTTCGCGCGCAGTAAACGCTGCAATGAGGCAAGGAAGTAGAAGTTGCTGATTTTGCGTGATCTCAAAGACGAGAACGACAGCAGAGATCGGCGCGCCGAGCGTCGCCCCCCACATCGCT
>Ga0302315_10004586_pt1 | contig 11996 bp, 12 predicted proteins | sample III_Palsa_N3_1_FD_200532 | JGI IMG/M metagenome (GOLD analysis project Ga0302315, IMG submission 200532) | Peat permafrost microbial communities from Stordalen Mire near Abisko, Sweden - III_Palsa_N3_1 | ecosystem: Environmental > Terrestrial > Soil > Palsa > Peat permafrost | place: Sweden... | reverse complement strand
TGTCGACAAAGTCATTACAAAATTACATTCCGGCGCTTACAGGGGTGCGCGCAATGGCCGCATACCTTGTGTTTATTTCCCATTACTGCGATCAATTTGATGAAAATTTTCCCCACATCATCCGGCGCTTCCTGGGCGAGTTTCACATTGGGGTAAGTATTTTTTTCGTTTTGTCAGGATTTCTGATCACGTTTCGTTACTACAATAGTTTTCATTTGACCGGCGAATGGTTTAAGCAGTATTTGAAAAACCGGGTTGCCCGTATTTACCCCATGTACGCTTTGCTCACGCTTGCTGCGTTTACGTACTTTTTCGTTACCGGCGATACCAGCATCACTAAAGGCAGCCGCGATCCGATAGCGCTTTTGGTTTTAAACATCACCTTTTTACGCGGTTTCTTTTACCAGTTCTGGAATACCGGGATCGCCCAGGGTTGGTCGCTCACGGTGGAAGAATGTTTTTATTTTTCGGCGCCGATCATCTTCCTCATCGCAAAAAGATACAATAAGTTTTACATACAGCCGGTTGTCATCACGCTTTTTGCTATTGGCATGTTTTTGATATTCAGACACGTCAATTTCCACGGATTCTTTGGCAATTTAACCTTCGTTATGTTGTACACCTTCTTTGGCCGCTGTTTCGAGTTCTTCGTAGGCGTACAACTGGCAAGGTACGTACTCAAAAAGGGCTTTACCCGCACAAATAAGTTCAACTTTACCTATAGCGGCTTCCTGCTGATATTTGTTTGCGTATTCATTATGGCGCTGCAACCCCCTATAAAGCCATGGATAGCAGGGCTGGAAACCCCGATCGGCATCATCACCAATAACTACCTGCTTTGCATTGCGGTAGCCCTTTTCTTTTACGGGATATTAACTGAAAATACGTTATTCAAAAGATTTCTTGCCCTGCCATTTATCGAGCTGCTGGGTAAAAGTTCCTATATATTCTACCTTATCCATTTGGGCTGGATGTACACGCTGCTGAGCCGTTGGATAGGAGTTAATCTGAATGACTACGCATTCTCGCTCTACGACAAGTGGGGCGTGGATTGGCACTCTCCGTTCGAATACAATTGGTTAAACCTGCTATATATTTTTGTGCTGCTCAACGTTATAGCTGTAACCCTGTTTAAGCTGATAGAGGAGCCGCTCAATCACTATATTCGTAAGTCTGATTTCCTCGTAAGGTACAAACCCAGGCCCCAGGGTATAGTGGACTAAGATTGACTAATGTGCTTCGCCGCGCCGATGATTTCAACACAGTGTTCATAAAAAGAGAAAGTTTTAACTCTTAAGGAACTGTAGTTTAGTAATATTCGTAGACGTACGTGATATCGGGCAGCTATTTCGGCACGGAAATCGCCATAAGTAATGGCGACGTAAAAGTCCCGGGCTTAACCGGGAAATGTAAAAACTGCTTATAAAGCAGTGAATGACGCGACTAACCGGGTTAAAAATATGATGAAAAACCTTTTTAACAGCATTTTAATTATTTCCAGCCTCCTTTCAGGTTTTGCCGGTATCGACCGGGCAAACGCTCAAAGTGCAAAGGGCGATTCTGTAGTCACTCAGCTGGACCCTCACAGCAGCAATGGGCTTTTTAGCTCGCATGCCTCTTACACGTTTAATGTAAAAAGCACTTTCGATTACCCGGAAGTTGGGAAGCTCTCCTATCTCGTTACTACCGAAGCCGGCAAAAAGGTGAGGGCCGATTCAATTCACATTAAACTCGGCGCAAAAAGTTCAGGGAGCTATAATTTTGAAATACCCGGCGTGCCGCCAGGTTTCTACAAAATAAATTTCATGATCAACGTTACGGATTATGACGACACCACGATCAGGTCATTCGGCGTTAAGCCTGATAAACTGCGCTCCCCGCATGCAAAACCAGCGGATTTCGAATCTTTCTGGCACGATGCAAAGTCAGATCTGGCCAAGGTAAAGCCTGAGTATAAGATTACGCCGGTACCGGATACGACCAAATTTAATCGGAAAGTATTTAAGGTTGAAATGAAGTCGCTCGGCGGCCTGACGGTTACCGGATTTCTTTCGGAGCCTAATCTTAATAACCGGAAATTCGCTGTATTGCTGGCTTTGCCGGGTTACCAGGTCACTTTAGGGCCTATGTCAGGCCCTGATCCTGATATGGCCATTTTCACCCTTAATATCCGGGGATCAGGCTACAGCAAGGGAAAAATCGATGAACGCAAGGAAAGCTGGATCATACTTAGCCTCGAAGACAAGAATAAATACATACTCCGCGGCGCCATTATGGATTGCGTGCGTGCCGTCGATTTCATTTATACCCGCAAGGAATTGCGGCAGGATAATATTATCGCAGCGGGCGGAAGTTTGGGCGGACTACTGGCGCTTGCAACTTCCAGCGTAGATAAACGTATAAGCTTCTGTTCAGCAGCCAACCCGATTATGTGCGATGTACGTAACCTGGTTCACGAAGTTGACTGGCCCCTTATCGATATCAGGAAGTACGTGGCAACCAGACCCGACCTGACCATGGATAAAGCGTTTGACAACCTGGATTATTTTGATGGTAAAAATTTTGCTTCTGACCTTGAGTGCCCCACATTGGTAGGCATGGGAATGTTGGATAATATCGCCCCGCCCGACCATGTGTACATCGCGTACAACGAAATAAAGGCGCCTAAGCACATCATCATTTTCCGGGACCTGGGGCACGCTGTTGCCAGGAGCTACAACGTGTACGAAGGCAGGTGGATGCGTGATACTTTTGCACTATTTTAAAATATTAAAACATGAGGCTTTTTACAACCTTTACAAAAACATTACTAGCTACTTTAATACTCTTCACCGCGTTTCAAAACATGGCCTTTGCCGATGGCGGCTTTCCCGTTCGGCCGGGCCGGCTGCTCATATCGCCTTCAGTTAGCTATTTTTTTGCTAATTCGGAGTGGGATTCAACGGGCGTCAAAAAGCCTTTTCCTAATGCCGGCAAGTATAATTCCGTGGGCGTTACACTTTATGCGGAGTATGGCATCAGCCGTAAATGGGCGGCCGTGGTATCGCTCCCTTATGTTTACAACAACTATTCACAAAGCATCGATCCCAAAAGCACAAACACCTCGGGTTTAAGCGATATGGAAACCGGTATCCGGTACTACCTCGCCAATATTGATTATATCTATTATTTCTCCTTACAGGGAACAGCAATTACACCCTTGTACCACGACAACCCGGCGCTGGGTTATGGGGAGGAAGGCGCCGAATTAAAACTCGCCATGTCGGGTTCAGGATATATTGGCGACAAAAGTATTTATTTCAATGCATCAGATGGTCTGCGGCAATACTTCGGGGCCAACGGTCCATGGCAAGACCGGTACAGCGGGACTTTCGGTCTCACACTCGATGAAAATTTTAAAAACCAGGTTTCGATTTCCGCCACCGGTATTATTTCTCAAAGCGACGACAAACAATTTTCACCCATCGTCGAAGCGAATAAGGATTACAATTTTTTCGAGCTTTCTCTTAGCTACGGACATACATTTACGGATCAAATTTCCCTATTCGCAACCGCAGGCAAATTCATAACCGGCTATAATACCAGCGACGGAACCATATTTTCCCTCGCATTTGTTTACCGGCTGGATTACAGGTAGGACACATTACCCGGTAAGTAAAAAATACAGTTTGCAGAACCGCTGTCACGTTACGAGCCTCCATCACGACAGGTGGTAATCTTGTATTTTCTGCCCTTTTCGCCAATTACTCGATTTTATTTTCACTTCCGCAATCGGCATTCCGCATTCCGCAATTCTATTGAGCATTAACTAATGAACCTCTCCAAAAAGTTCCACAATCGCTTTTTCCCTGAAATCGAATATCTTTTTAACCTTATTCCCTACCAAAACGGTATTGGCAAAACGGCCGGCAGGGCCTAAGGGCATGGCATAGGTTAAAATATCGGTCATCAAAACACCGCCTTTTATTTCCTTAAAGTGGTGCTCGTGGTGCCACATTGCATAAGGCCCGAAACGCTGTTCATCTACAAAATACTGCCCATCCTTTATATGGGTGATCTCCGTCATCCAATCCATCTTAATACCAAACAAGGGTGTAATTGTGTAGGTGATGAGCATGCCCTCGTACATTTTGGTGTTTTCTGTGAAGTCCGAGGTCACTACAAAGTTCATTTCCTTTGGCGTTATCTTGCCAAGGTTCAGCGGCGAAGAGAAGAAGTCCCAGGCTTCGGTTAGGCTAATGGGAATAGATTGGATGTTTTTCAGGAGGTATGTTTTCACGCTTCAACAACGAAATAAAACAACAGGTGGTTTTAACTACTCATCCAGCCCTAGGCGCATCCAGGTTAGCAACGGCTTAAAGCCAGCTTTCTCGTAGGCTTTTACAGCCGGCGTATTATCCGTATAAACTTCGAGCCGCAACTCATGAATGCCCCGCTCGCGACACCATTCTTTTAGTCCCTCTAACACACGGCTATTCACACCTTTGCCGCGGTATTCGGGCTTTACATACATACAGCCCAGGTAGGCATAGTCGCTATGCTTCTGGTAAGGCTTTGCAATCTCTATTCTCGCATAACCACTCCCGATAATTTCATTGCCCAATTCAGCCACCACGACCGTAATATGCGGCGCAGTTATCATTTCGGCAAGGTCGTAATAATGTATTTCGCCTTCTTTAAGGGTTTCGTCAAAGGGCCGCTCGTTACGCACAATGCCCTGCTCAAATTCCAGCAGGACTTCCAAATCTTCGATCGTCGCTTTGCGTACTGTAATTTTAGTCATAACTCTTTTTCTATTTTCGAAAAGTTACTGCCTTTTCGAGCCACGCAAAAAGGAGTACGTTTACACCTAGTCATGCCACCTGCACAGTCCGCCTATATGGCGTATAAGATCTCTCCTTCGTCGAGATGACAAAAGAGGTGGAGGGACCGGCACCCCGAAAATGGTAAATTATTTCGAAAAGAAGCGGATAAAAATCATACGGCCCGACACAGCCAGGAAAAAAGAGCGGATAAAAATCAATGCCGGTAAGCAAGTCGCTTCCCCGGGGAATAACACCAGCTTAAAGCGACGCTACTGCACGATCTTGTTCGCACAGTACGAACTGGCAAAAGCCTCCGGCTTTGCCTTAAACACAAAGCCCATGCTTAAAATGTAGCCCATGGCCTCGTGCAAAGCCGCGTTCGATTTAAACATCGGGTTGGTGTTAATGTCGGCGTGCACCTCCAGGTCAACTTCGTACAGGTCGAGCAGATCGCATAGTTTGTAGGCAATGTCGATGGACTTTTGCACCTCGGTGAGCATGCGCTCCTTAATACTCATCTTTTTGGAGGTACGCTCCTGCTGGATAAACATAAAGCCGCCACGCTGCTCGCGCAGGAAAACAATTACGGTGGCAAAGTCTGTCACGTTGCCCTTTACCTGCGAATCGGTACCAATGCAAACTTTAAGCTTGTTGCCCAGGTTAGTCTCCCGTTCAATAGCCCGCTCCACCTCTTCGATAATGGGCGCTTGGATGATCTCGCCGCTAAATTTTCTCCAGGTCATATAGCTAATTATTAGATTAATTTAATGACCTGAGGCTTGGTGAATTTCGGGTGTCGGTCCCGATAGCTATCGGGATTCGATGTCGGATTTTATCCTTCATCCGCACATCTGCACATCTGAAATCTGCACATCTACAACAGGTCTATAAAATTAAGAGATATAAATCCATATAAACGTCAAGAAGATGTGATTTATTTGTTAACAATTCACACTTGTTAACAAGGAATTGGCAGCCATGCACAGCCTGATTTTCGGTGACGGGGATTAAATATTCGAACTTAAGGAGTGAATGCTGCGGCGATCAATAATTTATTTCGGCGGGAAACTGTATGCGAGGTAACCTATCTTATTATCCGATGGTTTTAAATCTACCAATATCGAGATCGGATGATATTTCTTCTCTCTAACTATTACCCCTAAAATATTCAGCCCGTTAACGCCGTTTTTGGTTTCGAAACGAAATCCATAGAGTGTCAAACCTTTAACATCTCCAAAAACGGGATCCGCCTTTTGAAGGTCTTCTATTAATTGGTTTTTGGCGGCGCCTGTGTATGTACTGTCGCTCAGCATTGCCTTTAAGGCATCGTAGTTTTTTGCCTTAATTGATGCAATTGCCTTATTAAATACCGCTAATTTGGTCGCTATGGTGTCAAGCTGGGCGGTCGAATATTTGGATTCATATTTATCATCCCCTTTCAACATTATAACACTGTGAATCTGATCATAACTTTTACGCTCGCTCTTAAGGTTGCTGTAAAATAAGTAAGCCATGTTCGACGCAGTAAATTCCGGCAGGTTGGCAAAGTTGTTTGCGACGTTAGATTGACTCAATTTTATTTCAAAGTATTTCCCGGTGTCGCGGCCTGCTGAAGATTCAGCACCAATCGAATATTCACAGTTCCCGGCATAAAAATTCGCTATTTCCCTTATTCCCAAGTCTTCGTTTTTCGTGAGTTGCGTACTGTCGGTGCATCCGGTCAAAAGCATAAACACAATCGAGACAAATAAAAATAACTTTCTATACATAGGTGTGATTACGCCTAAAGGCGCAAAGTATTGACTTTACTGTAAATTTGCAATTTATTTAAATGGTGATAGAGTTTCAAACGACTACATCCGATCTTAAACACCAAAGTATTTAGTTTTTCATAGCAGCCCAATCCTGTCCGGCGGTATTTTCGCGTTAAGAAAAGAAAAACGTTTAAAAACAGGGGGGGCATATTTCCGCTTTTCACAAATTGCATTTAAAATCTATCTTTAAAAAAATTTAATAAGATGAAATTAGCCAAATGGGGTTTATTTATTGCAGCCTTAGTGATTGCATCCGGCTGTAAACACAAGTCGGGCGACCAGGAAAGAACCGTTTTCTTTGATAAATCGGGCATGGATACCACGGTTAAACCGGGTGACAATTTCTTTTTGTATGCGAATGGGAAATGGATAAAAAATACTAAGATACCTGCATCTGAAACCGGCTGGGGAACGTTTTATACCTTACGCGATATCAATGAATCACACATCCACGAGATACTCGACTATGCCGCAGCGCACGATGACACCGCAAACAGCATCGACCAAAAAGTTGGCGACCTGTACAAAAGCGGCATGGATACCGCAGCCATTGAAAAATTGGGTTATGATCCGGTAAAACCGCAACTCGCCAAAATTGCCGCAGTAAAGGATTACAAAGACCTGGTTAAATTAGCCGCCGACGGATTTAAAACCGGTGATGGCTTCCTGTTTGGTTTTTACGTGTCGCCGGATGACAGGATCAGCAGTAAAAATGCCGCGCATTTTGACCAGACGGGTCTTAACCTGCCAAACCGCGACTATTATTTTAAGACCGACACGGCCTCCAAAAAAATATTGGACGGCTATGAGAAATACATCGCCAAGCTCTTCACTTTGACCGGTGTTGACGCCAAAACCGCAGCCACAAAGGCCGCGGCCATTTTAGCGCTGGAAACCAACATTGCAAAATCCCACCTTACTCCGGTTGAACTGCGCGACCCGGTTAAGAATTATAATAAATTCACTGTTACCGATTTCCAGAAACAAGTGCCGGATATAGATTTGACGGATGCCTTTGCACGGATGGGGCTGAAAACCGATACCGTTTTAATTGGCCAACCCGGCTATTATAAGGCGGTCGACGGCCTGTTAAAGTCGCAATCGATTGATGTGTGGAAAGATAAAGCAACCTTCGAGGCCCTGAGTGGCGCAGCCACTTATTTGAGCAAGGCTTTCAGGAATGCACATTTTGATTTCTTCGACAAGGTGCTGAGCGGGCAGAAACAACAGCGCGAACGCTGGAAACTGGTGGCAGAAGATGTTGACGGCGGATTGGGAGAGCTTTTGGGCCAGTTATATGTACAAAAATTCTTCCCGCCCGAAGCCAAAACGAGAATGCTCGACCTGGTGAATAACCTGCAGGCTGTTTATAAGGAAAGGATAGAAAAGCTGGACTGGATGAGTCCACAAACTAAAGAAAAAGCCCTTGCAAAACTGGCTGCCTTCACCAAAAAGATCGGCTATCCGGATAAGTGGAAGAAATATGATGACGTGCAAATCAGCAAAGATGCTTACTACCAGAACGAGCAATCGATCGCCGCGCACAACTATCGTGAAATGATAAAAAAAATGGGCAAACCGGTCGACCGTTCGGAATGGGGAATGACGCCGCCGACCATCGACGCTTATTATAACCCTGCTTTCAACGAGATCGTTTTCCCGGCAGGCATCCTGCAGTTTCCATTTTTTGATAAGGATGCGGACGATGCCATCAATTATGGCGCTATCGGCGTGGTGATCGGTCACGAAATGACCCACGGCTTCGACGACCAGGGCCGCCAATATGACAAGGACGGTAACCTGAAAGATTGGTGGACACCCGAAGACGCCGCAAAATTTAAAGCGCGCGTAAAAGTGCTCATCAATGAGTACAGCCAGTTTACCGTGCTTGGCAACCTGCACATTAACGGCGAGCTCACCCAGGGCGAAAACCTGGCTGATGTGGGCGGAGCGATGATAGCCTACCAGGCCTTCAAAAATACGCCCGAAGGTAAAAAAGATACCTTAATAGATGGTTTAACGCCGGATCAGCGTTTCTTTTTGTCGCTAAGCCGTGTATGGCAAAGCAAGATCAGGGATGAGTCGGCCAGGATGCGCATCAGTGTGGACCCGCATTCGCCGCCTATGTACCGGGTAAACGGGCCGTTTTCCAATATGCCGGAGTTTTATAAAGCATTTAACATCAAGCCGGGGGATAAAATGTTTAGGGCGGATAGTGCAAGGGTGAAGGTGTGGTAGGGGAATTTTTGTACAAGTGAAGACTTACGAAGTTTTTGAAACTTCGTAAGTCTCTTCACGCCCATCAAGCCAGGGCTTTATAGGTTTCATCATATTTTTGATGAATAGGCCCAATTCTTTGCAGTATTTCTCCTTCATTCAAAAGCGATTTTTGAATTTCTTCCTGCACTTTTTTCCGGTCTTCCGGTTTAAGGGATAAAGCGATTTCCAAAACTTCTGCTACCGTGTATGCGTGTTGTGAGTCCATAATTCTGATAGTTACACAAGCCTATAGTAAACAACTGTAAAATACGATTAACGTAAATTTACGAATAATTTATAGACTTACGAAGTTTTGAAAACTTCGTAAATCTAACGTCCATCAATTAAACCACCCTTTTCCAGCGTCCAGACGGTTAAGCATATCCGTGAATGAAGCGCCAATTTCGATATGGTATTTTTTTTCAAGACCGATAAAAGGGGTCAGAACAATACGATGTTTATTTCGCCCTAAATAATCAATGGCAACACACTCACCGCCCATATTTGTTCCGATTGCCAAAGTATCAGTAAGATACGTTAATATTTCGTAGCCAATGTTATTTTCCAAAAGACTTTCAAAGTCCCATAGTCGCAAATATTCGGGTCCGATGAAACCTTCACGTTCCTTAAAGTTGTTGAGATAAAATTTATAGTCCTCGGGAAGGTCAAAGCCTATTTGTTTTTCAATTTGATCAAATGTAATTTCCGGTTGGAAGTCTCGTTTGGGAAAATTGTACTTGTTTAAGATATTTTCTAAAAGCATCGTCAAAAAAATCAAAAAAGCCTCTCAACACCGGTGGCTGTGTCCCCACAGCCGCAGCCATCCCCCCTACACCGTCAATTTCCTATATTTTATCCTCTTCGGCGCAATATCCCCTAAACGTTTCTTTCGGTTTTCCTCGTAATCCGAATAATTTCCTTCAAAAAAATAAACCTGGCTGTTGCCTTCAAATGCCAGGATGTGGGTACATATCCTGTCTAAAAACCATCGGTCGTGGCTGATTACCACGGCGCATCCGCCGAAGTTCTCCAGCGCCTCCTCCAGGGCCCGGAGCGTATTAACGTCAATATCATTCGTAGGCTCATCCAGCAGCAGCACATTCGATCCTTTTTTTAGTGTGATGGATAAATGCACCCTGTTGCGTTCACCACCGGATAATATACCCACCTTCTTTTGTTGATCGGCGCCATTAAAGTTGAATTTTGAAACATACGCCCTCGAATTGATAGGCTTGTTCCCTACCATGATGTTGTCGAGGCCGCCGGTAACGTTTTCCCAAACGGATTTGTTGGGATCAAGATCATCATGCAACTGGTCGACATAACCCAGGGCAACAGTCTCGCCTACGCGGAAAGTACCCGCATCTGGTTTATCCTGCCCGGTTATCAAACGGAAAAGCGTGGTCTTACCTGCGCCATTCGGGCCGATAATCCCTACAATACCTGCAGGCGGCAGTGAAAAGCTAAGGTTATCAAAAAGCAGCTTGTCGCCATAGGATTTGCTAACCCCATTTGCTTCAATAACGATATTACCCAAACGCGGACCGGGCGGAATAAACAGCTCCAGTTTTTCTTCGCGTTCCTTTGTCTCTTCGGAGGCTAACTTGTCATAGTTGGATAAACGCGCCTTTGATTTAGCATGCCGGCCCTTTGGCCCCATGCGCACCCACTCCAGCTCACGCTCCAGCGTTTTCTGGCGCTTGCTCTCGCCTTTTTCTTCCTGCGCCAAACGTTTCGCCTTCTGGTCCAGCCATGAGGAATAATTTCCTTTCCATGGGATGCCTTCTCCCCTGTCCAACTCCAGTATCCAGCCTGCCACATTGTCAAGGAAATAACGGTCGTGGGTGACAGCGATAACGGTGCCTTTATATTGCTTTAAATGCTGCTCCAGCCAGTCGATCGACTCTGCATCCAGGTGGTTGGTAGGCTCATCCAGCAGCAAAACATCGGGTTCCTGCAGCAAAAGGCGACATAAGGCCACACGACGGCGTTCCCCGCCCGAAAGAACGGCAATTTTGGCATCAGGGTCGGGGCAGCGCAAGGCATCCATGGCCCTTTCCAGCTTTACATCCACCTCCCATGCGTTCACCGCATCAATCTTATCCTGCAACTCGCCCTGGCGGGTCATCAGCTTATCCATTTTATCCCCATCCTCATAATACTCCGGCAGACCGAACTTTTCATTGATCTCCTCATACTCTTTCAGCAAGGCAGTAGTTGCCGCTACCCCTTCTTCTACAACCTCTTTTACTGTTTTATTAGGATCGAGTTCAGGCTCCTGGCTTAGATATCCAACCGTATAACCTGGTGAAAAAACCACCTCGCCGATATTGGTTTTATCAATTCCTGCAATGATTTTCAACAAGGATGACTTACCCGATCCGTTCAACCCGATCACCCCGATCTTGGCGCCATAAAAAAAGGATAGGTATATATTTTTTAAAACTGTTTTCTGCGGCGGGTAAACTTTGCTCACCCCTGCCATCGAAAATATGATCTTCTCGTCTGCCATGAAATTAACTGTTATTATCTTATTCGGTTCGGGGCTAAATTAGGGATTTTTTATGATGTGAATGATTACAAATGGCTGCGGGAATAATCTGCGTTAGGGATAGCAGCGGATACAGGCCGCGAATGATTAGCAATGCAGGTTTTAGTTGCAGCAGTGGGTCTTTTTTGGGTAGAGATGCGCCTAAGGCCTGCAGGCGTATGATCCGCCAGCTGGCGGACCGGCCCGCAGGGAACGCCCAACAAAAGACTATTAAATACTCGAGCAACGCCACTACGGGTAACACCTGCGGACATCTTTTGCCAACCAATTTTCCTGAACTCGTTACAACTGGTCCGATCATTCAACTGACTCAACTTTCCAACTTAATCAACCAACCTTCGCGTCATACCCATTCCTATACTATTCAACTCAATTTACCTACCCCCGTTCTAATTATTTTTTACAATTTACAACCTCGTTTTTACGTTCTACGCTCATAAAACTTAATCAACTTAATCTAACAGAATCAACCGTTCACCCCAAAACAATCGGTGAAATCAAATAGTAATCGGTGTAATCCCAAGCAAAAAAACGATGCCGTATTGTCATACAATTGACTAATTTGTC
>Ga0302315_10004581_pt1 | contig 12011 bp, 5 predicted proteins | sample III_Palsa_N3_1_FD_200532 | JGI IMG/M metagenome (GOLD analysis project Ga0302315, IMG submission 200532) | Peat permafrost microbial communities from Stordalen Mire near Abisko, Sweden - III_Palsa_N3_1 | ecosystem: Environmental > Terrestrial > Soil > Palsa > Peat permafrost | place: Sweden... | reverse complement strand
TTGTTACATTATAACCTTGAAATTCAAGCTCAATAACACGCAGATATTCTCCAATCAAGCCAACAGCATTATTCAGCAGAATTTGAGGGGTCCGTATAGCAGCTGCATTAAAGAGATACCCGAACGCGCCGGTAATCGCACCATTTTCGAACTTGCCGCCGCCGAGGATCGAGCCGACACCCCCGGCTGTCGTGGAGGCCAGCAACGCGACGGTGAACCCTTGCTTGAAGGTGGCCAGGCCGCTGATATCGCCGAGCGCAGCACCCGCAGCGCCGCCACCGCACGAACCGCCTCCGGCAGCCGCGGCCGCACAACCGACCGCCGCATGCCCCAGGACGTTCAACACCCCGTTGGTCGTGCCGAGATATTGGGCCGGTGTCTCACCGGCAAGATTAAGGCCCGTGTCGCCAAAATCACCGTCCGTAACACCTCCGACCGCGGCGAACGCAAGTTGCTCTCCATAAGCTATCGCTCCAGCCTTAAACGCTTGGCCAACGCTGCCGGTCTCGACCCCGGCGACATAGGCCGCGACCAGGGCCGAGCAGGGTCCGCAATAATAGGCCGCGACGATTTCGGCGAGGGTTCCCAGGATCGGCGCCGCCCGAAGGATCTCGCCATCGACCTTGAACTGCAAACGGAACGGGAAGGTCGCGGCTTTGAACACCGGCTTCCAGAAGCAGCCCAGAAAGCACATGCCCGACGGATCGGAATAGCGCATCGGGTTGTTGCCGGCATAGGCATAGGGATTGGCACCGCCGGCGAGACCGATCGGGTCGGCGCTGACGAACCGCCCGGTCAGCGGGTCGTACAGCCGCGCGTTCAGGTCGGACAGGCCGACGTCGGCCAGGCTCTCCTCGCCGATATAGCCGCGGTCGGTCTGGCTGGTGATCGCGTCGCTGCCGTCGGTCGTGCCATTGGCATAGCGCCGCTTGCCCCAGGCATCGTAGCGGTCTTGCTCGACCACGGCGCCGTTCACGTCGGTCAGCGCCGTGACCGAGCCCAGCATGTCGCGGTGAAAATAGCGCGGCGTCACACTCGTGCCGGCCGACGTCACGGTCCAGACCACCTCGCCGGCCGTGACGTAATGGTTCTTGGTCACGGCTCCGCCCGCGGCCGAGAGATCCTCCTCATAGGCGCCGCTGATCGGGTCGCTGAGATAGGTCGTCGTGCCCTGCGGCGAGACTTGGGTCAGGCGGGCATGCGACGGGTCGTAGCTGAACGCGATGGTCTGGCCGCCGGCGGTGACCGAGGCCGCCATATTGTACGAGGTCCAGACATAGCTCCGCTCCGTCCCGGCCGCGTACGACGCCGCATAGGGCGAGCTCGATGAGACGTCGGCGCTCTGCAACTGATGCGGCCCGGCGCCGCCGGCCGCGCCATAGGTGAAGCTGCCGACATCCGACTTGCTCAGCAGATTGCCGATCTGGTCGTAGCCGTAAGTCACCGCGGCATTGGCGCCGACCCTGGCCGAGACCAGCCGGTTGAGCGCGTCATAGCCGAATGTCTCGCTCAGGCTCTGCGTGCCGTCCGTGCGCGACAGGATATTGCCGACCGGGTCGTAGCCATAGCTCAGCGACTGCACGGCGTTGTTGGCGCCGGCCACGATCGATTGCAGCTCGCCGTTCTGCGGATTGTAGACGCGCGTTGTCGCCACGCCATTGCCGAAACTCTCGCCGATCGGATGCAGCTCCGCATCCATCCGCGTCGCCGTCCACAGCGTGCGGGTCGCCTGCGCGTCGCTCTCCGCCTCTTGGGCCGCATAGCCATAGGCATTGTAGCTGCGCGTCGCGACGAAGCCCGACGGATAGGTGATGCTGGCGACCCGGCTGTCGGCATCGTACGCGGTCGTATAGCTGTAGACGGCGCCGCCGATGGTCTGGGTCGATTGGGTCGGCCGCGATAGCCCGTCATAACTCAGGCTCAGCGCATAGCCCTGGTTGGTTGCCGCCGAGGCCAGCTTGCCGACGCCATGGGCGGCACTGTCGTAGCGCCAGCTGCTGGTCAGGTCCGGCTCGGTCCGCGAGATCGTCCGGCCCAAGAGGTCGTAGGCGGCGGTGACGACCTGGCCCTTGTTGTCGGTCACCTGGACCGTCTCGCCCAGCACGTCATAGGCATACTGCCAGGTGCCCGTGTCCGGGTCCTGCTTGGTCACCATCCGGCCGCGCTGGTCGTAGCTCATCGCGACGACATTGCCGGCCGGGTCGGTGACGCTGGTCAAATCGCCGACCGGGTCATAGCCATAGCGGGTCGTATTGCCCAGCGTGTCCGCGACCGAGACGACCTTGCCCTGGCTGTTCTTCGTCGTGGTCAGGGTCTGGGCATTGGCGTTCTGATCGACACCGACCAGACCGTGATAGGCATGGGTCGAAACGGTGCCGTCCGGCGCGACCGAGCGAGTGACCCGGTGCAGGATGTCGAACGTCGAGACGCCATATTGCGGCGTGCCGGTCAGGGCGAAGAACGGCCGGCTTTGCTGCGCCGCATTGCCCAGCGAATCATAGACGACCTGGCTGCGCGAGACCGTGCCGTCGAACCCTTGCACGTCGTTGATCAGGCTGCGCCCGAGCAGGTCGTAATAGGCGGTGCGCTGCGGCCCGATCTGGGTCGTCCCGTTCGCGGCATAGGGCGTGACCTGAGCGCTATAGGCAATGCCGCTGGTCTGGGCGGGATTGTAATAGAGATAGCCATAGGTCGCGCGCGTACCGTCCGCCGCCGTGTCGCTCGCCTTGCGGCCGAACCCGTCGTAGGTCGAGCTGCTGGTCTCGAAATTGGCATCCGTCGTCTGAAGAACGCTGCCGAAGCGCGGATCGAATTGGAGCCCCGTCGATTGACCCAGCGCATTGGTCACGCTGGTCGCAAACCGGCCGATCGCGTCGTAGCTGCTGGTGCTGGTTCGCGTCGGAACGCCGGCGCCGACGGTGGCGACCGACAGCTTGTTGCCATAGGCATCGTAGACATAATCGGTCTCGAGCCGATAGGCCGGGCTGTTCGGTTCGACGACGGACTGGGTCAGCAGCCCGGTCGTGCCGCTATAGGCGAAGCTCGAGGTTCGGGTGATCGTGGCGCCATTGGCGGTGCTGGCCACGACCGACTGGGTCAGGCGCCCGAGGAACCAGCGGGGGTTGGTGCTGGTCACCGGATCGACGATGTCGCCATAGCTGTTCGTCGTCGTCTGGCTGAAGCCGTCGCTGGTCGAACTCGTGATAGCCACTACGTCGCCGTAGGCGTTGGTCCCCACGCAGGCTGCAGCACTATTGGTAAAATCATAAACATAGCTCGCCGCCGTGGTCGGCAGCGCCGTGCCGTCGAGATCGAAACTGGATGCCGTCACGCTGGTCGCCACGACCGCGTAGCGGTTCCCGGCCAAAGCGCAGCCTAGGTATCCGGTGGAGGATGATGAGAGCAGCGGGCTCGTCGAGCGTTTACCGTTCCAGAGATAGGTCGATGACGTCGCGACCGTGCCGGTAAAAGGAAAGGCCTGATTAAAGTCCTGCTCGGCATAGAGTTGCGTCGGCCCATCGAGCGTCGCGAGAGAGGCGAAGCCCAGGAAGCCCCGACCATGCAGATCCATCTGGGCGCCGCTATAGAGATAGCTCGTCGCATTCGTCCCGCCGGCGCCGTTCGTCTGGGCGGTGCTCGCAGCGACCCAGAGCCCGCCGGTGTAATCCAGCGTCGGATAGGCCGCCGACGACCCCTTGGTGTAGGAGGCATAATTGTCGATCGGGGCGTAGCTGATCTGCACCTGGGCCGAAATACCGTTGGTGATGCTCGCGACCGTATCGGGCTGTGGGTTGCTGTCCGCCACCCAAAATTCGACGGGCCCGGTCGACAGACCGTTCGCATCGATGCCGTTCCACATCACGCTCGCCTTGCCGACCCCCATGACGTCAATCGGGACGGGACGCCAGCTCGAGGAATTGCCGCTGAGGGCAGGAAGAGCGGGTCCGGCGCGAAAGGTGCCGTCGCCATTGCCGAGCCACAGCGTTCGTGTTCCGGTCGTGGCGCCGGCCGCCGTTTCCGAGTCCCACAGGATATCGAGTCGGCCATCGCCGTCGAAATCCGCAACGATCGGACGCGCGCCGGTCGGCGCTGTCGTCGTGGTCGCGGTAAAATTGCCGTTGCCGTGTCCGATCCAGATCGTCGCGGCGCCGGTCGAAAGGCCGTTGGCGTTGGCCGCATACCACAGAATGCCGCTGTTCGCGTCGGAGCCGAAGTTACCGACCACCGGCGTCATGCCGACGACGGCATCCCAGAGAACGGATGAGACGCCGCCGACGTTGCCGTAAGATCCGGCGGTTGCCGAGTACCAGATGACCGGGGTCGAGGCGGCGTTGGACGGTGCCCAGAAGATGTCGGCCTTGGTGGTGCCGGCAAAATTGCCGATCAGCGGCCTGTCGCCAACGGCGCCCGTCCAGTCGGAACCCCCGGCCTCGGAGAAAGCGCCGCCGCCGGTCCCCAGCCATACATCGCAATAGGATTTCGGAATGATATTCGTTCCGCCGCCGGGCTCCTTCGACACGAAGGGCGCGTAGGTTTCACCGCTGGGGTTCAGCTTGCACCAGAGAATGTCGGCCAGGCCGTCGCCATTATAGTCGGCCAGCATCGGGGTCCCGAGATCGACTCCGTTGTCTAGCGCTATGGTCGAGGCGGTGAAGCTGCCGTTGCCGTCGCTGATCCACATGACGCGGGTGGAATTGGTCGGATTGTACCAAAGCACGTCGGCTTTGCCGTCGCCGTTGAAATCGGCGATGAACGGAACGGAACCGACGGGCGCTGCCGGCAGCGCATTGCCGCCGCCCGTCGGGCTGGCCGGGTTGCCTGTCGCCGGTGCCCACCAGGTCGGCCCGGTCGCTGCACCGCCAGCGGATTCCGCGACGGCAAGGATGCTCTGCCGTCCGGAACCGGCAAAATCACCGGGATAAAATTGGTATCCGACCAGGCCGACACCCATGTACTGGTCGGTCATCGCCGCATCGCCGTCGTTCCAGGTGAAGCTGGTCGGTGGCAGACAGGTCGCCTCGTCCGCCTGGCAGATGGTCAGGTTCGCGAGCCGGCTGCGCGCGCTGTCGCCGCCCGGCTGATAGGCGAGCCGGTAGTCGAACACGAGCGCGCCGCCGGTATAGGTCCGGATATTGGTCAGCAACTGGGTCTGCTGGACCGTCACGCCGGTCTGATATTGCGTGGTGACGTCCGATCGGGTGGCGTAGCTGAACTTGACCGCGTCATAGGGCACCAGCCCCGTCACGGCATTACCGGTATAGTCGATCTCGGTCGGCCAGACCTCGCCGGTCGTCGCGTTCTGCCCGTGGCTGACGGTCAGGTAATTGCCCGCAGTGTCGCTGATCTTGGTGACGGCCCAGACGCGCACGCTCGGGGTGCCGGTCGCCAGGATCTGGAACCCGTTGCCGAACTCCATGATCTGGCCGGACTTGGTCCAGACCTGGAACCAGGTCGGGCCGGTGCCGGAAGTGCCATGGGAGACGATGCGGCTGAAACCGTCGATCTCGGTACGATATTCCGTGCCGTCCGCGCCATAGGCGCCGTTGATCGCCACCAGCCGCTGCCCGTCCAGGCAGAAGCGGTCGTTCGCCGTAAAATTCACCGTCCCCGTCACGCCGTCCTGCGCGATGGTCTGCGGGCAGCGGCTGACCGAGGGCAAGCCGCCCAGGCTCCAGCCCATGCCGACCAGGCCGTTGCCGCCCTGGCTCGAATATCCCAGCGACAGCGCCGGCACCATGCCCGCGGTGCCCGGCGGCACCTGGATCGGCACGCTATAGGTCGCGGCCCCGGTCGATCCGACGGCAAAGCTGCCCGGCACGATCAGCGGCCCGTCGGCCAAAGCGAGCGTGGGCGCCAGCAGCAGCGCCAGGGCGAACGCCCAAGGCGCGCGGCTGTGCCACGGTCGTATTGCAGGGACATGAGCCACAGCGACGGAATTCTTGGAGCGGGTCAGGAAGGAGGCCAGCTTGGCCGGAACAGACAGGGCGATAACGGAAAGGTGCATGCTCGTTCCAAACTCAGGGTGACCCGCTATCGCCAACCTACTCAACCAAAGCGATTGCTCGCAAGACAATTGCGTGAGATGCCCCTAAACCTCACCCGTCGCCTGCAGCAACACGCCGATTGGCCCGCGCCCGGGCGAGGCCGTTCTCTTCCCTGATCAAAATCCGATCGTCGGCGGCCGCCGCTATGGGCGCGGAATGGCAAGCTTGCAGCCTGAATTAAATGCACTGGAACCGTAATTCTGGAACCGTAATTCCAGGGGACGCTCATGCACAAGATCGACCAGGAGATCCTCGTCGCCGACAGGCCCTTGGCAGCCTATTTCGCATCGGTCGCCGAAGCCGGGCCCGACGCCTGGCGCGAAGAACGCTTCCGCATCGCCGAACGTAGCCGCCACCTGCCGCCAGAGTGCCGCGGCGCTCCGCTCAACCTCGGTAGAATCGCCGCCATGCTGCCAACTTGGACAGTGGGGGCAGATCCTGCTCGATGCGAGTTCCTCGCCGCGCACCACGTGACAGATGGCGCCACAGGACTTGGCAAAGCAAAACCCCACAGCCATAGCTGCATCAGGTGTGTCATCCCCTGCCCGTGATCTCGCGTAGCGAACGCATGCCGGGAGAGATCGGATCGGGTAGAGGTCCCAGGCTTATCGTTCAGCCTTGGCACGGCGCCCGACAAGGCGGAAGAGGATTAAGTGGAGCGTCACCATAATACCAGTTCGTTAAAGAGATAAAGCCTTCTCAGCCGACAATCGCTGATTCAGTCATCATTTTTCTTCACCACCACATGAGAGGCGGAATTTATACACCCAAAGACCGAATTGGTAGGAAGTTCCTTTGGTTGAATCGGACAAACTTCAAAATCGCCTTCGATATTTGACCGAAAATCCTTATCAAATATTTTTAGCAATTCTTCGGGCATATCCTGATCGCCATCATCGGCGGCGCGAATAACTATAGATCGCTTCGGATTCTCCAACCATAAAACCTCTCCCGCGTCTGCTGACAGGTTCAAAATTCCATGCATAACCGAGCATTGACCAGTCAAAACAGGACTACTTTTGCAAACCAAATCGGCTGCCATCGTAATCGGGCAATAAAGAACAGCGCCGATTATCAGAAAATATCTCAAAGACGATCCAACCATCATCGCGGCCCATTTCCAAGGAACGTAAACGGAAAATTCGAATAAGTCACAACCAGCTGTCCAGAATTTATCTGGCGAGATAGTCCCCCTGGAGATGGACCAGAGTAAAATGAAATCGCACCGCCAGTTGGATCAGGAACACTCCCGTTAAGTATATTGGTTGCACTCGAAAGAGCCAACGCAAAAGCCACTCCGTTTCCTCCGGTCAAAGAAGAAGGATTCGCGCTTGCCTGAAACAATGGGCCACCAATTCCTTGAAACTGATTCGGCTGATTGATAACACCGCTCAAAGTCTTCGGATATCCAGTAGCGCCGACACGATTAACCGCTACAAAGCCAATCGCGTTATACAGATTCGGCGTATCATAAAATCCCGCAGCCTCAGTAAAAATCATTCTCGCCAAAAGCGTCACATCACTAGGGGACGGCTTGCTCGCAGTAACTACAACAGTTTCGAGCGGATTTCCGTCTGGACCAACACCAAGAGTATCCGTGACGGTCTGGCCATTACCTGTCGCAGGCGTGTACACGCCGCATCCACAGGTATCGACATACTGTCCGTTGCCGCCCAGGCCGCCATTATTTGCGGAGCCAGATCCTACCCCTGGAACAGCAACGTCGCCTACTGCTGCAACCTGGCTTGTCGTTGCATTAGCTCCGCTCGCGGCCGCGTAAGCCGTGATGATGGCCGTTGCCACCGAACGGCCTCCGTCACCACTCGACGTGGAGTTGTCGGTATTTGAGTTCGCCGGGCCGCAGGTCCCGCTGCAACTTAGGCTCCCTGTAACGGCCGACCCAGGAATATGTGACCCCGTCGGAGTACTTCGATAATCCGGCGCGCCGGCCTCCGGGTGGGGATCATCGGTCGTTTCCCTATCGCCGACAGCATCCGGAATATCAGAATAACCCTGAGTATAGGGCGTCCCTGGTTCCAGCCCACTCGGATCTGAGAGTCCAATGGGGTTGTTCCCGGCATATGCGTAGACATTGGCCCCGCCGGTCAAGCCGATCGGATCCGCGCTGATGAACCGCCCGGTCAGCGGATCGTACAGCCGCGCGTTCAGATGCACCAGGCTGACGTCGGGCAGTTCCTCCTGCGCGATATAGCCCTGGTCGGTCTGGCTGGTGATCGCCCCGGTCGCGTCGGTCGCCCCGCCGGCATAGCGCCGCTTGCCCCAGGCGTCGTAGCCGTCGCGCTCGACCACGGCGCCGGTCGGGTCGGTTAGCACGGCTGTCGAGCCGAGGTGGTCGCCATGGATATACCGGATCGTCGGGACCGGGGCATTGCTGCCGACGTAGGTCCAGATACTCACGCCGCCCGCAAAATAATGCCGCCGCGTGACCACGCTCGGGGCGTCGATCCGCTCCTGCAGCGCGCCCGTGATCGGATCGCGCATATAATAGGTCGTGCCCTCCGGCGCCGTCTGGCTGATGCGGTTGTGGCTGCCGTCATAGGTGAACGAGATCGTCTTGCCGCCCTCGGTCACCGTCGCCGGCATGTTGAACGACGTCCAGCTATAGCTCCGCTCCGTTCCCGCGGCGAACGCCGCGGCATAGGGCGACGCGGACGACACATCGACGCTCTGCACCTGATGCGGCCCGGCGCCGCCGGACGGGCCATAGGTGAAGCTGCCGACATCCGACTTGGTCTTGAGGTTGCCGATCGCGTCATAGCCGTAGGTCGTCGATGTGCTGCCGTTCAGCGTCGCCGAGGTCAGCCGGTTGACCGCGTCATAGCCGAAGCTCTCGGTCAGGCTCTGGGTCGTGTCGGTCCGGCCGAGGATGTTGCCGATCGCATCGTAGCTGTAGCCCAGCGACTGCACGCTGCTGCCCGGTCCCGCCGCGATGCTTTGCAGCTCGCCGTTCAGCGGGTTGTAACTCCGCACCGTCGCGATGCCGTTGCCGGACGTGCCCTGGGTCAGATGGCCCTCCGCGTCCACCTTGTTCACCGTCGAGAGCGGACCCGACGCGGTGCTGTCGCTCTCCGCCTCGCCGCTCACATAGCCATAGGCGTTGTAGCTCCGGCTCACGGTGAAGCTCGTCGGATATTCGATGCTGATGATCCGGCTGGAGGCGTCATAGCCGATGTTGAAGGGTTTGATGCCCCCGCCGACCATCTGGTTCGACTGAACCGGCCGGCCGACCGCGTCATAGACCAGGCTGAGCGTATAGCCCTGGTTGGTCGCCGCACTCGCCAGCTTGCCGATGCCATAGGCCGCCGTGTCGTAGGTCCAGCTGCTGGTCAGGTCCGGCTCGGTCCGCGACAGCGGCCGGCCCAGCAGATCGTACGTCGCCGTGACCAACTGCCCCTTGTTGTCTGTGCTTTGCAGCAGTTCGCCCAGCACGTCATAGACGGAACTCGAGGTCCCGACGTCCGGGTCCTGCTTGGCGACCATATGGCCGCGCAGATCGTAGCTCATCGACACGACATTGCCGGCCGGGTCGGTCACGCCGGTCAGGTCGCCGACCGGGTCATACTCGCCGCGGTCAGCAGATCGCCATAGACCGTGCCGCCTGACGTATCGAAATCACCGAAATTCCTCATCAATTAAGTGCAGTGGAACCGTAATTCGGAACCGTAATTCCCTCGCACGGTCCGCACTCATGGCGCCGATCCGCAGCCTCGGCGCTCTTCTGCGCCCAGTTGCGGGACGCGGCCGACAGAACCAGCTCGTCAGGGAACGATAGGAGCTTTCCCCCATGTCCCCCGACCGCTTGAACCTACTCATCATCGCCACCGGCATCGCTGCACAGCGCGAAGCCACCGCCGAACAGGTCACCGCCTTCTGCGCCCTCTATGCCGAGTTCCTGGCCGGGTGCCAGGCCGGCACCACGAACCGCCGTGCGCTATTCCTTCAGCTGCCCACCATCACCGACGACGAGAGCGCCGGCCCCAGGCTCGGCGCCGCCATCGTCATCGCAAGGGACAAGTGCCGCATCATGTCGGCGGGGAACGGAGCCGGCGGGCTGCAACGGAAGAGACGGACGACGGAACAAGGGCGGTAACAGGACGGGTTCACACCTCGCCTACGGCTGCGAAGCGATCCAAAAAATTTAAGCCGGGATCGCCGCCATCACCGATTCGATCCCACATCGGTCCGGTAATTAACCAGCACCGAGAACCGACCATGTTCACCGCTCTCATCGCATTCGCCGCCAACCGAACCATTGCCTGGATCAATCGCCGACAGGCAGCGGTCAGACACCGCCAGGCTCAAGCCCACGCCGAGCGCCTTATCGACACCATCGCCGCCGTCAACGATGCCCTCGATAGCGACGATCGGGGCGCCGCCATCAATGGCCTCGGCGATCACGCCAAGCTGCTCGACGGACTCACCATCCTCGGCAAGGCGCTCAAGCGCGCCGGGATCACGAGGCCGGCAAAGTCAAAATCACCACAGCCGGTCCCGCCAATGGTCGCGCTCTGGGAGGATCGCGAGGAAAGTGGGGCCTGAAGAACTGGCGCCGATTAAGTGCAGTGGCATGTATGGACGGCCCCTGCGTTGCAAGGTGATTTTTGACGTTTTGGCGTTCTGGTCGGGTGCGGTCATGTATCCGGCCTGTCGGCGCGGTACATGTGACCGCTGGCCCTGATGAAGTTCGCGGATCGGCTCCCAAATCACCGTAGCGCGCTCGCGAGCGCATGCCAGTGCGCGGGTTTTGCCGATCCCCGGTTCGACCCGGTTCGCCATCACGTCACGTTCTCACCCTCGCAATCGTAGAACCTTGTCGGCGGCAGCGGCCCTGCCGGGTCAGGCGGCGGCGGCTTCCCGGTAGACCTCGTTCCGGCACAAGACCGCCCAAGCGATGCGCGCCATCTTATTGGCGAGCGCGACCGTGACGAGCCGCACCGGCTTCTTAACCAGCAACGCGCTCACCCACGCCAACCCGCCTGGGATGGTCTTGCGCTTGTAGCGGATCAGGCCGGTCGCGCCGATGACGAGCAGGCGTCGCAGATACCGGTCGCCGGCCTTGGTGATGCCGCCGAGCCGCTCCTTGCCGCCGGTCGAGTTCTGTCGCGGCACTAGGCCCAGCCAGGCCGCGAACTGCCGCCCCGACTTGAAGACCGAGGCATCCGGCACCGAGGCGGCGATGGCGGAGGCGATGATCGGCCCGATGCCGGGAATGGAAGCCAGCCGGCGGCTCGCGTCCTCGCGGCGATGCTGAGCGACGATTTCATCTTCGAGCGCATCGACCTTTGCGCGCGCATCGTCGATCTGCGCCGCCAGCAGCCGCAGCGCCACCAGCGCCGGCGCGGGCAACGCCTGCTGATCCAGGCCCGCGACCAGTTTGGCGAAGTTGCCCTTGCCCTGGCCGGCGATCACGCCGAACTCGGCCAGATGGCTCCGGAACGCACAGATCAGCATCGTGCGCTGGCGCACAAGTAGATCCCGCGACCGGTGCAGCAGGAGCACCGCTTGGTTCGCCTCGCTCTTGACCGGCACGCTCCGCATCTGCGGCCGCGTGACCGCCTCGCAGATCGCCGCCGCATCGGCCGCGTCGTTCTTCTTGCCCCGTTTTACGTAGGGCTTCACATGGGCCGGCGGCAGCAGGCGAACCTGGTGCCCCAACGCACCCATCTGCCGAGCCCAATAATGCGCCGAACCGCACGCCTCCATCCCGATAAGGCACGGCGGCAGCGACCCGAAATATTTCAGCAGCTCGCCGCGCCGCAGCTGCCGACGGACCACAACCGAACCCGACGCATCGACGCCGTGAACCTGGAACACGCTCTTCGCGATATCCAAACCAATTGTGATAATCTCGACCATGGACGGCTCCTTTGAAATGAAGTTCCAACGACCTCATCCTGGCACATCGATGCCGCATCAGGGGCCGTCCACAGCATCACCGAAATTACT
>Ga0302315_10004575_pt1 | contig 12016 bp, 11 predicted proteins | sample III_Palsa_N3_1_FD_200532 | JGI IMG/M metagenome (GOLD analysis project Ga0302315, IMG submission 200532) | Peat permafrost microbial communities from Stordalen Mire near Abisko, Sweden - III_Palsa_N3_1 | ecosystem: Environmental > Terrestrial > Soil > Palsa > Peat permafrost | place: Sweden... | reverse complement strand
TGAGGCCGTTGAAGTCTTCGGCAACGTCCCACTGGTAGGTGTAGCCGTTGTTTTCGTCGTAGTAGTCGCGGCCGCCTTTGCCGCCGTCGAACTTGGGATCCATGGGGTCGATCCATTTGCCGTCGGAGTCTTTGGGCCAGAACATGGATTTGTCGGGGCGGTAGAGGTTTTTGAAGTCGGCTGCGCGCTGCTGGAAGAGCTTGAAGTCGTCGGGTTTGTTAAGTACGCGGCTTAGCTCAGAGATGGCCCAGTCGTCGTAGCTGTTTTCGAGAGTGACGGCTACGGCCTGGCGACGCTCGCCCTTGTCGACCTCGGATACTGTTTCTGTTTCGCCGGGGTGGAGCGCGGGGAAGTAGCCGTGGGTATTGTAGAAGTCGTCGAGCGGGGTGTTAGGAACCAGCCGCCAGGGGATGTGCGAAGTTTCGAGAGAGCGTTTGCGGACGCCTTCAAGGGCGGTTGGGAGGTCGAAGTTATGAATGCCTTTGAACCAGGAGTCTGCAAACCAGATTGCGGTGGGGTTGCCGTTCATGCCGGCAAAGTTACCCGTGAGGAGGGCGAAGGCGGGCATGGTGCCGGATTGCTGATACATGCGCACGTAGGACTGGAGTTTGTCGGCCTCCATGTCGGGATTGAGCAGGGTCTGGAGGGGCTCGAGGGCGCGATAGGTGTCCCATAACCAGTTGTCGACATAGAAGGGGCGCGGATCCTGGTGGACTTTGTGATCGAAGGCGCTGTAGTACTGGCCGTCTTCGGTGATGTCGATCATGCGCTCGAAGCAGCGATAGAAGGCGGTGTAGAAGATGGTGCGCTGGCTTTCAGTACCACCTTCGACGGTGATCTCGCTGAGAACTTCGTTCCAGCGGGCCTTGCCGGCTTCCTTGATGGTGTCGAAGGACCAGGTGGGGATTTCGTGCTGCAGGTTTTTCTTGGCCTGGTCGACGCTGATGAAGGAGATGCCGTAACGGAATTCGAGGATTTTGGTGTCCGGGCTTGTGACTACAAGGCGGGTTTTGGCGTTGTTGGTTTCGAGCCTGGTGGTGACGGGAGCGCTCCATTCGCCGTAAACGTAGGCCTTCATGCCGTCGAAGGTCTCTTCGCCGCTGACGGCGGAGGGGCCTGATGGCTGAAGCATGCCGGCGATGCGATTGGAGATCACGACGGAGGCGTTGCCATTGGGAAAGGTAAAACGGAAGTACCCGCAGCGCTCGGTAGGAGTAAACTCGGTGCGAATGAGCGAGGCGTCGAAGCGCGTGGAGTAGTAGTAAGGCGTGGTTTTTTCCTGATCATAGGCGGCCGGTTGACCGTCCCCGGGCATGATGGCGAAGAGTTCTTTCATGCGGTGAGAGGAGATGGTCAGAGGGAAGGATTTGATCTGATCGTCCAGGGCGTCGGTGCGAATGGGATACATGCGGACCATGCTGTTGGGCCTGTAGACGGCTGGCCGGGTTGGAACGAGAAGAATGCTGACGTTGCCGATGGTTGGGTCAACGTACTGAACCTGCGCTGTGGCCTTGAGGGAAGCGAGCGCAAAGGCGACAAGGCAAACAAGATTTGCGGAGTTTTGTATTTTCTTCAAGTTGCATCCATTCCGGCCCTTTTTGTGACATTCTTGCCGGAAGCAAATCGAGCCGGTGGCCGGAGGGCTAAACCGGAGGTAGAGAGAGCAGTTTGACCGACTGAAGCTGGTGCGGGAGGGGGGACTCGAACCCCCACGCCGAAGCACAGGCTTCTAAGACCTGCGTGTCTGCCATTTCACCACTCCCGCTGTGAGGTTAAGGGTAGCGGGAATGTGCGTTGGTGGCAATGTTTGGCTTGGAGGTTATTCGAAAGAAGAAGTCATGCGTTCAGTTTCGAGTTTCGAGCCTTGAGTTTCGAGTTAGAGCGGATTTGAACCGAAGCGGAAATTTTAGCGTTTTAACGAGTGATGGGAGTTCGCGGGACCGCCGATGACGTCCTAGTAGAGATAGGATTTGCGACCGGACTGGATAATAGTGCATCCTATTCATGAAAGTTGATAGAGGAACACTCAGATGCCAAGTGAATTTGTAAGTGTGATCAAGCCGTCGGAGGTAAAGGGCGGTAGTGATAAGGGAAGGTCGTATCCAGTGCTGCCGGTCCGGGACACGGTTTTGTTTCCCCATGCGGTGCTGCCGCTGACGGTGGGGCGGGAGAGCTCGATCCAACTGATCCAGTCGCTGGGCGAGGAGAAGACCATTCTGGTGGTGGCGCAGAAGGATGCGCGGCAGGATGCGCCTGAAGGGTCTGACCTGCATATGATTGGGACGCGGGCGACGGTGCATAAGGTGGTGAAGATGCCCAACCAGAGCCTTTTTGTGTTTACAGAGGGCACGGAGCGGGTGAGGATTACGAACTATTCGCAGACGCAGCCCTTCTTGATGGCGGAGTGCGAGGCGCTGGAGGAGATTGAGCCGGAGAAGTCGCCCGAGGCCGAGGCGATGCAGCGGAATGTGGTGGGTCAGTTCCAGGAGATTGTGACGTCGTCGTCGACGTTGTCGGACGATTTGCAGACGATTGCGATCAATATTGAGGATGCCAGCCGGCTATCGGACTTTATTGCGTCGAGTTTGCCGTTTTTGTCGACGACGGAGAAGCAGGAGCTGCTGGAGACTCCGGATGTGAAGGCACGGCTGGAGAAGATCAACAGCCACCTGGCGAAGGAGCTTGAAGTCCAGCAACTGCGGAACAAGATCCAGAGCGAGGTGCAGGATTCGGTGCAGTCGTCTCAACGCGACTACTATCTTCGGGAACAGATGAAGGCGATCCAGAAAGAACTGGGCGACCAGGACGATACGCAGAAGGACATTGCCGACCTGAAAGAGAAGATTGAAGCGGCGGGGATGCCGGAGGAGACAAAGAAGGACGCGCTGAAGGAGCTGGGGCGGCTGAGCCGGATGAATCCGGCGGCGGCGGACTACTCACTGACCCGGAACTATGTGGAGTGGCTTGCGGTACTGCCTTGGTCGAAGGGCTCGGCGGGCGAGGTGGACATTCTGAAGGCGCAGAGCGTTCTGGATGAGGACCACTACGGGTTGACGAAGGTGAAGGACCGCATTCTGGACTATCTGAGTGTGCGGCGGTTGAAGCCGGATATGAAGGGGCCGATCCTTTGCTTTGTGGGGCCTCCCGGGGTGGGTAAGACGAGCCTGGGGCGTAGTATTGCGCGGGCGCTGGGACGGAAGTTCAGCAGGATTTCACTGGGCGGGATGCATGACGAGGCGGAGATCCGCGGGCATCGGCGGACATACATCGGCGCGCTGCCGGGACAGATTATTCAGCACCTGAAGCGGGTTGAGGTGAATGACCCGGTGTTCATGCTGGATGAGATCGACAAGCTGGGGCGGGACTTCCGCGGCGATCCTTCGAGTGCTTTGTTGGAGACGCTCGATCCGGAGCAGAACAATACGTTTCGCGACAACTATCTGGACCAGCCGTTCGATTTGAGCAAGGTGCTGTTTATCTGCACGGCGAACCAGCTGGATCCAATTCCGGCACCGCTGCTGGACCGCATGGAGATTATCGAGCTGACTGGGTATACGGAAGAGGAGAAGGTCAATATCGCGGAGAAGTATTTGATTCCGCGGCAGGTGAAAGAGAACGGTTTGCCTGCGGAGATGATCGAGTTTCCGACGGAGAGCGTGGCTTTGATCGCGCGGCATTACACGCGTGAGGCCGGGGTGCGGCGGCTGGAACAGTTGATCGGGACAGTGTGCCGGAAGCTGGCGCGAAAGGTTGCGGAAGGCCGCACGGAGAAGCTGGTGGTTACGCCGGAGATCGTCAAGGAGTTTCTGGGCGGGATCAAGGTTCGGGTGGATACGGAGCTGGCCGAGCGGACCAAGCGCGCGGGTGTTGCGGTTGGACTGGCCTGGACTCCGGTAGGCGGCGATGTATTGTTTATCGAAGCCAACCGGATGAAGGGCAAAGGGACGTTCAACATTACTGGCCAGATTGGCGATGTGATGAAGGAGTCGATGCAGGCTGCGCTGACGTGGGTGCGTTCGAATGCGGCTTCGCTGGGGCTGGATGAGGATGTGCTGAAGGACATCGATCTGCATATACACGTGCCGGCGGGAGCGATCCCGAAGGACGGGCCGAGTGCTGGCGTGACGATGGCGACAGCGCTGGTGAGTCTGCTGACGGACAGGCCGGTGAGGCCGCTGCTGGCGATGACCGGAGAGATTACGCTGAGCGGAAATGTGCTGCCCGTTGGCGGCATCAAGGAGAAGTTCCTTGCGGCCAAGCGGGCGGGTGTTCGCGACGTGATTCTGCCGATCGATGTGAAGACCAATGTGGAGGAAGACCTTACGGCGGACCAGGTCGAGGGTGTGACGATCCATTATGCTTCGCGTATCGAGGATGTTCTGGCGGTGGCGCTGCCGAATACGCTGAAGGAGGCCGTGCAGGATGAAGAGGTCCGCGAAGAGGTGTTGGCGGCGGTGGAGTAAAGGCAGAGTGTAGAGGATAGAGTATAGAGCGTAGAGAAGGACGGAGGGCCGGGGCGTTTGCTTCGGCTCCTTTCTTTCGCGCGTATTCTTGATGGTGATGCGAGTCTTGGTGATCGATACGTGCGGTGAGGTGGGGAGCCTTGCGCTGGGTGAGGGGGGGGCGATTGCCGTTAGCGAGACGTTGCCTGCTCGAGGGGCTTCGTCTGCGCTGCTGCCCGCGGTGAGGCGTTTGTTGCAGGCGAAGGGATGGGTTCTGGGCGATCTGGATGGCATAGGGGTGGTGAGCGGGCCGGGGTCGTTTACAGGCGTGCGGGTTGGATTGGCTGCGGCGAAGGGTCTGTGCGAGGCGGCCGGGTTGAGGTTGGTGGGGGTTTCGCGGTTGGCAGTGTTGGCAGAGTCAGCGGAATTGACGGAGGGCTGCGCGGTGCTGGATGCGGGGCGTGGTGAGCTTTATGTGCGGTTTATCGATTCGGACGAAGAGCCACGTGAGGTGTTGTGTGAGTCGGCGAGTTTGCGGGGGCGTGGGCGGGTGGTGGTCGCGGAAGAGAAGGTGAAGCTGGCGTTGGCAGAGCGGCGTCCGGAGCTGTTCGAAATTGGGGTGGAGCAAGCGCTGGCGCCGGTGTTGCGGAGGTTGCGTGAGGGTGAGGTCAATGCTGGAGTTGTTGACGCGAACTATGTGCGGAGCGAAGGGCAGATCTATGGCAAGACTGGGACAAGGCCGTGAGCGCGACGTTCGTTCGTGACGCCAAGGTAGACGATCTGGCGTGCATCCTGGCGATTGAGCGTGCGACAGCGGAGGCACCTCATTGGAGTGAGGAGGCATGGCGGGACGCGGTGGTGGGGCCTTCATGGCGGCGTGTTGTGTGGGTCGCGGAGCGGGACAGCGAAGTCTGCGGATTTATTGTGCTGAGCCGAACGATGGATCTTGCGGAGTTGGAGAGCATGGCTGTGGAGCAGCGCATACGGCGGCAGGGAGTGGCGCGGTTGCTCCTGCTTTGTGCACAGCAGTGGGCGCGAGCACAGAAGCTGGGCGCGATCGAGCTGGAGGTGAGGGCGGCGAACGAGGGGGCGCAGGCCCTATACCGGGCGACGGGTTTTGAAGAGCAGGGCAGGCGCAAGGAGTACTATCGCGATCCGGACGAAGATGCGGTTTTGATGGCGTGGGCCATGAAGGTTTCATAATGGCGCGGGGAGGTGCAGCCTATAATGGGAGGCTATGGTTCGCGACGGGATATTTTATGGAGTGGGGCTGCTGGTGGTAGCAGCCATCGTCTGGCACTTCACGGAGATTAGGTCTTTGTCCGCTGTTCCCGTGGTGTTGGCGTTATTTTTTCTGTGGTTCTTTCGGGACCCTTCGCGGAAGACGCCTAGCGGGCCTGGGTTGATCGTATCGCCAGCGGACGGCAAGGTGGATGAGGCGGAGTGGATCGAGACCACGGCGGGCAGCCGGTTGCGCGTGACGATCTTTCTGAATGTTTTCGATGTGCATGTGAACCGGGTGCCTGTGGGCGGAACAGTGGAGTTGGTGGAGTTTCGCGAGGGGCAGTTTCTGAATGCGATGCGCTCGGATTCTGCGGTACATAACGAGCAGACGTTGGTTACGATCGATGCGGGGGGGTATTCGGTGAGCTTCAAGCAGATCGCCGGGTTGCTGGCGCGGCGAATCGTCTGCAATCTGAAGGTGGGAGACCGCGTGGAGCGGGGGCAGCGGATGGGGTTGATCAAGTTCGGTTCGCGGGTAGATGTGCTGATTCCCGCGGAGGCGCATTTGCGGGTGAAGGTAGGGCAGAAGGTAAAGGGCGGAAGTTCCGTACTGGCGGTTATGCCGGATTTGCCGGGTGGGTTGGGCTGATGGCCGAGGCAGAGTTAGATGAAGCGGAGAAGCGCCAGCAGCAGAGACCTTTGCGGCGCGGGATGTATGTGTTGCCGTCACTGTTTACGGCGGGCAACATAGCTGCGGGGTTCTATGCGATGACAGAGAGCCTGCGTGGCGCCGGTGGGGATCAGCGGGGGTTCAATCATGCAGCGCTGGCGATCGGGTTTGCCGTAATGTTCGATGGGATCGATGGCCGGGTGGCGCGGATGACGGATACATCGAGCGACTTTGGCAAGGAGTTCGACTCGCTGGCCGATGTGATTACGTTCGGCGTAGCGCCAAGCCTGCTGGCGTATCTGTGGGGCGTGCAATCGGTGCTGCCCTCGGCTTATCCGCTGGTGCAGGACCGGTTGCACGATCTTGGGATCGTGGTCTGCTTCCTGTTTCTGATATGTGGCGCGTGCCGGTTAGCGCGGTTCAACATCAGCGTGAACCCGCAGCCGCGGAACCCTGGGATGCCAGGACGGAAGTACTTTGTCGGGATGCCGATTCCGGCGGGAGCCGGCGTGGTGGCGGCCGTGGTGCACTATGAGTTGGGATCGCCGATTTACAGCGTGTGGATGTCCGGCGTGTGGCTTGCGCTGATCGCGTTTACGGGGTTCCTGATGGTAAGCAACTGGCGGTTCTGGAGCGCGAAGGAGTTGAACTTTGCGGAACGGCAGCCGGTGCGTGGCGTTTTGTTGCTGGTGGTGATCCTGGCGCTGGTGATCCGTTTCTCGCAGTATGCGCTGATTATCATTGCAATGGTGTACCTGATGTCCGGCGTGCTGGCACGGCTGGCTTATTCGTGGGGCCGGCGAACCGCAGCGAAATGAACGGCGAACATTTGCGATAAACTTAGGTTGGGCTTGAACAGGAACTAAATCAGGCCGGGATGGCGGAACTGGCAGACGCAGCGGACTCAAAATCCGCCGAGGGCAACCTCGTGGGGGTTCGACCCCCCCTCCCGGCACCACATGAATCTAAAAGACTTATTGGTAATTGGCTCCCCGATTTCGGAGGAGCCAAAATCGTCTGGTGGCTGTTTTGGTGGCTGTTAGTTTTTAGAGTATTGCGGTTTGGAATGCTCGTTGCAGGTCACCTGCTCACAATTTCGGTGCTGGACCCGATCGCCTTACTATGAGCCTGCACTACACTGGAACGATTCCACGTGATTTGATTGATTGAAGGGTTTCCGAGCAAGTATGCCCGATATCGTCCAGCTTCGTCACAATGGCCGTCCCGTAAAGCCCCATAAATGCGTCGTCTCACCCCTACTGGGAACAAGGACTGTGCTCACGAATAGTCCTTGGGGGTTTGTAGCGCTTTGGCTAAAAAGGGAACGAAAGAATGATGCTCTCTTCTTTTGGAACCAAGCGCAAGAATTTCGTAAGGCATCGGAAGGCATGTCGCTCGAATCCGCGCCGCTGCTCCATTATTACTGCTTCATGAACGCAACCAAAGGTTTTGCTAGTAGCGAAAGGCCTACCGTTTGATCCTCATCATGGAGTGAAAGCAAACAATCTACGGGCGCCCGGAGCAAAGAAGTCGTTGTCGAACGAAGGCATCCGTATCGGTAGTCGCGGCATTTTGCCAGCACTTTCTTCATACCTGGGAGAGCTTGAGCTAGACAAAACCCACACGATGCAGGAAGTGCTTTTCAATCTTCCCTACGTGCACAGAACATACTGTCTTACATATAAGAATCAACAGGATCTGTTCATTCCCTTGTTGAATACGGAATTCGTGCTGGATCAAGCGACAATGCAAGCATACTTCCGGGTGGCCTGCCCGACAACAACCGCTCACGGTTCTTGGTGAAGCTGGTCGGGTCCCACACACGCTGGCTCATACTCAGCCCAACGAACGAGCGGAAAAGCAGGTTGTACTCCATCTGCTCCACCAGCATCCGCTCCGAACGCACCGAGTACAGCATCTGCAACAACAACGCCCGCAGCATCTGTTCCGGAGGCACCGAAGGACGGCCCATCCGCGAGTACATCTGTTCGAACCGAGGCTCCAACTCCACCATCGCCTCGTCCGCCAACGCCCGCACACGGCGCAACGGATGATCCATCGGAACCCGCTGGCTCAGGCTCCCATAGCTGAACATCTCTTCCTGCAACTGCTCGTCTCCACGCATACCTCCTTCTTAGCAAATCAACCTGTTTAAATCGAAGTGAGTTTTTCAGCACCCTCGAAAGCCCTCGACGTATATCTGCACAATCATCTTGTCGGCAACCTCACCCTCGGCGGTGTAGCCTTCGATAGCAGCGGCAATGCCTGGAGCGTGACCAGCGCGAACAACACGCTCGACTTCATCGCCAAAACAGGCACAGGTTCGACGACCTACTCCGGCGGCGGCCTGAACTCGCCGGTGGTCGTGGCTGTTGACGGTGCAGGCCACATCTGGATCGCCAACTCAGGCGCCAATACCCTCTCGGAGTTCAGCAATTCGGGCACGGCGATGAGTGGTACGTCCGGGTACTTCGGATCGATTTATGGGGCGGGCGACCCATTCCATACGCCCAGTGCGATTGCCATCGACAATACCGGCGGCATATGGGTGACGAACAAGAGCGGCAACAGCGTCGCGCACATCTTCGGCGCCGGTACGCCGGGGACCACGCCGCTGGCTACGGCAGTCACAAACGGCACGGTAGCAATGAAACCGTAAGGATGGACATCCAGTGCGCCCACTTGTGGGATGATTGATACCGGGAAACGCGCTTTCGGTAAGAACAAAAGCAGGAGGACTCTCAAACTGGCTCTTGAGCCCGTGTACCTATGGCGCACCAAATTTATTTTATCGTGAGTTTTGAGCGCAACGTGCGCGCAGGCTTTTGAGTAACTTGTTTAGAATCAGTGCGGAGGCTCTGCTCGTCCCCCTCCTGGCACCAAAGTCGTTTATGAAGAGCGGAGTTGTGAGGCTTGTTTTGGGTAAGTTTTGTCTTTTTGCCATTTTGCTGAACGGCGCTTCGCTGGCGGCCCAGGTGGACGTTATGACGCGTCACAACGATACTGCACGTACTGGAGCGAACCTGCATGAGGTCCAGCTCAAGCCTTCCAATGTGAACAAGGAACATTTTGGGAAGCTTGTGTCTCGCACCGTCGATGGCGATATCTATGCGCAGCCGCTGATCATTACGCATACGAAGATCCAGGGGAGAAGCGCCCCGGTAGATGCCGCGATCGTTGCGACGGAGCATAACAGCGTATATGCGTTCGATGCTGAGGATGTAAATCAGGAGTCGACCAGTGCGCTGCTTTGGCATACCGGCAACGGTGTGTTTGGGCCGCCGGCGGACAGCACAAAGTTGGCCAACGATGTGGGTTCGCCGAAGTGCGTCGACCTGACTACGGAGGTCGGCATTACGAGTACGCCGGCGATCAAGTTGACGCCCAAGTCGTCGGGCAAAGAGGGTGTGGTGTTTGTGGTGGCGAAGTCGAAGAGCGGCAGCGACTATAGCTACAAACTCGTGGCACTTAGCCTGGCGAACGGAGAGACGATCGGCGAAGTTGTGATTCAGGGGCAGGTCGCGGGGACGGGCGTGGGCGCTGTCGACGGTAAGATTGCGTTCGATCCAATGTTTCAGCTCAACCGCACGGCGCTGCTGTTGCAGGGAAATGTTTTGTATATCGCATTTGGTGGACACTGCGATGCGGTCCCGTATCACGGGTGGGTGTTTGCGTATGACGTGAAGAACCCGAAGACGCCGAAGCTGTTGGATGTCTTCTGCGATACGCCGGATGTTGTCGGAGCGCGTGAGAGCCGCGCGGGGATATGGATGTCGGGTGAGGGGCCGGCGGTGGATGAGGCTGGGAGCATTTACTTTGTGACGGGCGACGGGACGTACAACGGGAGTAGAGACTTTGGCGATAGCGTGGTGAAGCTGAAGCTGGTGAAGGGGAAGCTGAAGGTCGACGATTGGTTTACGCCGGAGAACGAGAATTTTTTAAAGCTGCACGATATCGATCTCGGGTCAGGAGGCGCGGTGTTGGTGCCGCATAGCCATGCATTGCTTACCGGGGGTAAAGAAGGACGCATCTATCTGATCAACCGCGCGGCTATGGGGAAGGGCAAGGGCGGAGACGTGCAGTCTTTTCAGGTGACGCACATCACTCCCGGACATGGGCCGTATTACAATCTGCACGGGTCTGGCGTGCTGTGGCCGCGAGGCGCGGAGACGTTTGTGTATATCAATGGGGAGGAGAACCCAATCAAGCAGTACCGGCTGGTTGCGGATGCGTCGCCGCATGGGGCCGGGTTGAAATTTGAATCGGAGCAGCCGTATAAGGACAGTTCGAACTGCAGCACCGCGCCGAGTTGTGTGAGTTCGGCTTATCCGAATTATCCGAAGGGCGAGTTCGATCTGCCGAAGCGCGACCCGGTTTATATGCCGGGAGGGTTCATGTCGCTTTCCGCGAATGGGACCAGCGACGGTATCTTGTGGATGGCGATGCCGTATGCAGAAGAAGCGAATCACCACACGGTGCGCGGGGTGTTGCGGGCGCTGGATGCTTCGGATGTTTCGAAGGATGAGCTTTGGGACAGCGAGAGCACAGGCGACGATAAGGACCGGTTAGGAGAGTTTGCCAAGTTCAATCCGCCGACGATTGCGAATGGCAAGGTGTATGTGGCGACCTTCCAGGAGGAGATCGTCAGCGATGACGGTACGCGCAAAAAGGCTGAGGATGGAGATAAGCCGGCGCTGGTGATCTATGGGTTGAAATAGATGCGAGGGGTTGCGCTAGATATCGGCGAGAATAGCGAGATGCTGACGCGCGCAGACCGGGAGTGGGTGGAGGCTCGCGCGGTGGCCGCAGGCTTCGATCTTGCGGGCATCGCCGATGTTCCGAGTGCGGAGAGTTTCGAGGCGAGCGAAAACGATCGCAGGTTCGCGGAGTGGGTGGATGCTGGCCACGCGGGCGAGATGGAGTATCTGAAGCGCGCGGATGAGGCAGGTGCGCTGCTGCGCGGCGACCTGAGGCGGGCGATGCCATGGGCGCGGTCGGTGATTGTGTGTGCCTTGAACTACAACGCAGAGGCGCCACGATCGATCGATCCCGCGCCCGCAACGGCTGGATGGATTGCGCGCTATGCGTGGAGCGGGCTAGAGGCCGCAGAAGGCGGAAGCGATTATCACGATGTAATGCTGCCGAAGCTGCGGGTGATGGAAGGCGAGCTGAAACAGCGGTTTGGTGAGGGATGTGAGACGCGATGTTATGTGGATACCGGACCGATTGTCGAGCGCGGTTATGCAGCGCGGGCGGGAGTCGGATGGATTGGCAAGAACACGTGCGTGATCCATCCGCAGCAGGGATCGTGGCTGCTGCTGGGGGTGATTGTGACGTCGCTGGAGTTAGCGCAGGATGCATGGGCCTTTCCGGCAGCCGACCGCTGTGGGTCGTGTACACGCTGCATTGACGCTTGCCCCACCGATGCGCTGGTGGAGCAGCGGCAGATGGATGCCTCGCGCTGCATTGCTTATCTCACGATTGAGAAGAAGGGAAGCATCGCCGAAGAGCTGCGTGCGGGGATGGGGCGACAGGTGTTCGGTTGCGATATCTGCCAGGATGTTTGCCCTTGGAACCGGCGTGCGCCTGTGGCGCAGTCGAGTGCATTGCCGGCGCGCAAGGAGTTGGTGAATCCGGCGCTGGATTGGCTGGCGCGCATGGAGGGGACTGAGTTCAACCG
>Ga0302315_10004571_pt1 | contig 12021 bp, 9 predicted proteins | sample III_Palsa_N3_1_FD_200532 | JGI IMG/M metagenome (GOLD analysis project Ga0302315, IMG submission 200532) | Peat permafrost microbial communities from Stordalen Mire near Abisko, Sweden - III_Palsa_N3_1 | ecosystem: Environmental > Terrestrial > Soil > Palsa > Peat permafrost | place: Sweden... | reverse complement strand
GCGGGCGGTGCAGGCATTACGCCATTTATTGCCATATTAAGGGAGCTGTTTGTTGATGGCGGGATAGAGGGAAATACGCTTTTCTTCTCTAACAAAACCAATAAAGATATTATCCTTGCCAGTGAACTTAAACGGATGCTCGGCGAAAATGCCCTGTTTACCACTACCAATGATAGGGACATCAATGGCGACCACTGCCGCATTGACGAAGCATTCCTTAAAACCGAAGTAAAGGATTTTACCAAACACTTCTATGTTTGCGGCCCCGACCCAATGGTTAAAGAGATCAGCGAAATATTAGAAAAATTAGGCGCAAAAGTAGATTCGGTGGTGTTTGAAAAATGATGTCAAAAATTACTGGCTGAAGTTAGCGCGCAGCATAAATTGTAAACCGGCTATCGAACAAGGTAAAATAATGGCCTTCGAGAGGCGTTTGGGCAAGTAAGCCAGCGCTTACGTGTAGCGGGTAAAAAGTAATATCAGGCGGATGATAGCTCTTTTTATTTTTATTGTGATTGGTGTTTGTAATTACCAATCAGCCCAATCAACCACTTATCACCCCACTTGCAAATCCCAAACATTCCTCATAACTTCGTAAACCATTATGAGCATACAAAAGCATTTCTTATTTTCCCTCGGCCTCACTTCCATGAGTGATGCTTCTTCGTTCAGGGATGCTATGCTCGCCAAAATTGTGCTGGCGCAGTACTAAGCTGTTTCAAGGTTTTAAAGGTCTAAATGTTGCAAGGTTATTTAACCTCAGCATTTTACGTTAAAACTATTCGCCCTTTATAATCGTTTTATATTTAGCACCAATGTGCGGGTTGTTACCAATTCAACCTTGTAACATTCAGCTTTACACCATTAAAACATTTTTGGAGCCATGCCCATTTATCATACTTTAGGGAAAATCCCGCCTAAGCGGCATACGCAATTCCGTAAGCCCGATGGCACTTTATATGCCGAAGAACTGGTATCAACCGAAGGTTTTTCGAGCCTTTACTCACTGGTTTATCATGCCTATCCGCCCACTATTGTGAAAGAACTGGGGGAGCCATACAGCGTTGAGCCCACCATTGCACGCGCCAAACATTTAAAACATACCAGCCTTATAGGTTTTAAGGTTGAGCCGGAAGATGACTACCTTAAAAGCCGCAAACCTGTTTTGGTGAACAGCGACCTGCATATTTCGCTCGCCGCGCCGCGAAAATCCATGACCGACTATTTTTACAAAAACAGCCAGGCCGATGAGGTGGTTTTCATCCATGCAGGTTCAGGTACTTTAAAAACCGGGTTCGGCAATATCAAATTTGTTTACGGCGATTACCTGGTAATACCCCGCGGCACTATTTATCAACTGGAGTTTGATACGCCGGATAACCGCTTGTTCATTATCGAAAGCTTTAGCCCTATCCGCCCGCCAAAGCGTTATCGCAATGCCTATGGGCAGTTAATGGAGCATTCGCCCTATTGCGAACGCGATATAAAACGCCCTGCCGACCTGAAAACACATGATGAAAAAGGCGATTTTAAGATCCTGATCAAAAAACAGGGCTTAATATACCCTTACATTTACGGCACGCACCCTTTCGATTTCATCGGTTGGGATGGTTTTCATTACCCCTGGGCACTATCGATACATGATTTTGAGCCGATAACGGGCCGCCTGCATCAGCCACCGCCTGTGCATCAAACTTTTGAGGGCAACAACTTTGTGGTGTGCTCCTTTGTGCCGCGCAAGTTTGATTATCATCCCCTATCCATCCCCGCACCGTACAACCACAGCAATGTGGACAGCGACGAGGTATTATATTATGTGGATGGCGACTTTATGAGCCGCAAGCATGTGGTAAAGGGGCAGATCACCCTGCACCCCGGCGGCATACCGCATGGGCCTGCGCCCGGCGCTGTGGAGCGGTCGATCGGCAAGGAATCAACCGATGAGCTGGCTGTAATGATTGACCCGTTCCACCCGCTGATGCTGACGGATGAGGCGATAAAAATTGAGGACGGAAATTATTATAAGAGTTGGGCGGAGTAACCCCACCCAAACCTTCTCAATGGGGGGACTTAAAAAAAACTCACCCAAACCCTCTTCAAAGGAGAGGGTTTTAAAAAATAATATTTAAGAATAAACGATGAATACACTAATTGAAGAAAATAAAAAAGTCTCCCCTACCGGGATAGATTTAGAGGGGGCTAACTTCCTACCCCTAAACGGCACCGATTACGTTGAATTTTATGTAGGCAACGCCAAGCAGGCGGCGCATTATTATAAAACGGCCTTCGGTTTTCAGGATTTGGCCTATGCCGGGCCGGAAACAGGCGTGCGCGACAGGGCATCGTACGTGCTGCAGCAGGGTAAAATACGCATAGTGCTAACTACACCGCTGCATTCTGACCACCCCATAGCAGCGCATATTAAAAAACACGGCGATGGCGTAAAAGTGCTGGCGCTTTGGGTTGATGATGCGTATGATGCGTATCAGCAAACTACCAGTCGCGGGGCCAAGCCGTACCAAAAGCCGCAAACATTGAGCGATGAGTTTGGCGAGGTACGTACCAGTGGTATTAAACTTTATGGCGAAACCGTTCACCTGTTCATTGAACGTAAAAACTATACCGGGCTGTTTTTACCGGGCTATAAACAACATCAATCGCACTATAACCCTACCGATACTGGCCTATTGTATGTTGACCATTGCGTAGGCAACGTAGGCTGGCATAAAATGAACCAATGGGTAAATTTTTATGAGGATATTATGGGTTTCCGCAATATCCTGACGTTTGATGATAAGATGATATCAACCGAATACTCTGCCCTGATGAGCAAGGTAATGAGCAATGGCAATGGCTTTGTAAAGTTCCCGATAAATGAGCCAGCCGAGGGTAAAAAGAAATCGCAGATTGAGGAGTACCTGGAATTTTATGAGGACGAAGGCGTGCAGCACATGGCTTTAGCCACGCACGATATTGTAAAAACCGTAACCGAACTACAAAGCCGTGGCGTGGAGTTTTTAACCGTACCAACTACCTATTACGATGAGCTTACCGATCGTGTGGGCCATATTGATGAAGACCTGGAACCGTTAAAACAACTCGGCATATTAGTGGACCGGGATAACGAAGGCTACCTGCTGCAAATTTTCACCAAACCGGTTGAAGACAGGCCGACCCTGTTTTTCGAGATCATTCAGCGCAAAGGCGCAAAATCATTCGGGGCAGGTAATTTTAAGGCTTTGTTTGAAGCCATTGAAAGGGAGCAGGATTTAAGGGGAAATTTGTAGGCCCCTTAACCCTATTAAGAGAACCGATTGGGAAACCGGATATGAAATTTTCACCATAACAAAGAGAGGCTGTCTCATATCATACTTTTTATTTATGATACAGCCTCTTACCGATATAAAAACCGCATGGTTAAAATCGGCAGTAGAATAGAATTTAGATCTTAAAGCCTTCGTGAATTTGTTCATTAGCGGCCATTTAAACTGCCATGCGCATTTTACAGCAAAACACCAAAGCTGCCAGGCGGATAGCAGCAGGTGCTTTAAAACAATTGCAGCAAAGTACCACCTAACAACGTTCACTAAACTATACAACCTGTGTTTTGGAGGTTGTTTTTACGAAAAAACATATTTCCTAATAGTTAATCTTATCTTAAAAAGAATAATAATGCCAATCGATTGCAATTCCGGGTAAAAACGTTATTGAACTATGAAAAAGGAGTTTATCACTTTTTTGCAAATTTATACTGCTATATATTATTAATTGATATTAAACTATTAGTTACATATTCGTTTTATGTTTAAAACTTTATGCGCGTAAACAGCACATTTATAGCTGTTTATAATTTATCATTATTATATTTGACAGCCAAAAATTAATCTATAATACAAACCAACAACGTTTACAACCAACGGTTGTAATATGGTATAATAATTATAACTGGCACACTATTTACTTATATAAGGCATTATGTGTAAAAAAGGAAAATGAGCTTTAATCAAGATCACCATTTATTAAATAATAGTGCGTCCCGGTTTGCTCATGTGTTTAATCATATTAATGCCGGAATTTGGGAGTTTAACATCAACACGCATGAGGTTAAATGGTCTGACGGTTTTTACAGGATTTTAGGCTATGAACCCGGCGAGATTGAATGTTCTGATAATTTTTTCCAGGAGCATTTACTCTATCATGATGACCGAAAAGCATTTTCTAATGCAATAAATACACGTAATACCCATAATATCTCAACTGTACACATCCGGCTTTTAACAAAAAAGGCAGGCTACCAATGGTTTGAAAACGCCAGCCGCAGGCATAACGATGGCGTGTGCAATAAGCTTTATGGCTCTATTATCAATATACATCCTTATAAATTAATTGAGCTACAGTCTGCCAAAACCGATTTTATGTTCAGCCAAAAGGGTAAAATTGCTAAAGTTGCCATCTGGGAACTGGAACTAACCTCCATGAGCTTTACCTTATCGAACGAAGGCTATGATATTTTAGGGCTAAGTGGCCCTGTAAAGTTGAGTGTTAGTGAAATTGTAAGCTTTTTTGAACCTGCCTATCGCCCGCCGGTTAATTATGCAATCGAGAATATTATTAACAGCGGCAGGGCCTTTGATATGGAAGTGCCGCTGCGCACGGTAAAAAATCAGATAGTATGGGTACGCTTCAAGGCCATCCCCATAATTGATAATTATGGCAAATGCATTTGTTTAAGGGGGATTTTGCAGGATATTGACCACGTCAAAAAAAGGGAATTGACTTTACAAAGTTCACTCAACCTATCTAACGATCAGAATAAAAGGCTGCAAAATTTTGCCTATATCGTATCGCACAACCTACGCTCGCATACCGGCAACCTGCAGTTTATGATCAGTTTGTACAATCAGCCCGATTCTATTAATGAGCGCGATGAAATTTTTGAGCATATACGGTCAATAAGCGAAAGCCTAAATACCACTGTTAAGCATTTGGAAGAAGTGGTAAAGATACAGGCCGAAATAATCAAGGATAGAAAAGTAATTTCTTTCGAGGATACCTTTAAAAATATAATTGGTGCACTTAGCAACAACATTGATGAAACCAGGGCACAAGTAGAACATGATTTTAGCAAATGCCCGGAGATTGATTATATACCTGCCTACCTGGAAAGCATTTTACAAAACTTGCTCACCAATTCGTTAAAATACCGCCACCCCGACAGGCCGCCGCATATTAAATGCCATACTTATAAAAAGAACAAGCACATCTATTTAATATTTGCCGATAATGGTATTGGGATTGATATGGTACGTTACAGTAATGAAGTTTTTGGCATGTATAAAACCTTTCATCAAAATACCGATGCAAAAGGTATAGGCCTGTTTATTACCCGCAACCAGATAGAATCGCTGGGCGGCAGCATCCGCCTGGAAAGCCAGGTTAACGTGGGCACAAAGTTTACAATAAGGCTAACGTAATCTTTTAATTACTGATTTATTGAATTATAGAGTTATTGATTGAGAAAATCAATTAGCAGGTTTTTCCCTTACAATTACATATACATCCTCATTATCTTTTTTCATGAGGTACTTTTCGCGGGCAAATTTTTCGAGCTGGGCGGGGTTTGAGGTTAGCTCATCCAAATCCTTACTCACCTTGGTGGTTTCGTTGGTATAAAAATCACGCTCTTGTTTCAGCTTGCTCAATTGCTCGTGATATTGATATTGCGAGAACAGGTCGTTCTTATCAAAAAATATCATCCACACTATAAAAGCCGCAGTAACCCAAAAAAACTTGTTCTTAAAAAGGGAGAAAAGGCGTTTCATACAACAGCACTAAATTTTTATTAAAATTAAGCGAAAACTTTTATAGCTGCAACAGGGATTATTAACTTATTAACACCCCCTCCGCCCCCTGAAGGGGGAACTTTCTGATTCATAATATCGAACACTGAATTTTGAATGTAGAATAATGAAGTAAACTTCGGCGTTCGGCATTCAAAATTCAGTGTTCGATATTAAATACTTTAATCCCTCCTGCCGCCTCTCGGGCCCCAGCTGCTGCCTTTGGCCTTACTTGCGCCGCTCATGCCGCTGCCGCCTCCGCTGTTAGCGCGGCCACGGTCTTTGCTGCCAAAGCCACGTCCGCGTTTTTGGCCTCCACCACCAGCTGCTTTTGCAGCCCCGGCGTTAGCAACTATACTTTGCGGGCTCATTGGGTATGGGTGTGCTTCGTTAACTGGTATTTGCTTGGCAATCAGCTTATGAATATCTTTCAAAAATTCAATTTCCTCCGCATCACAAAACGACATGGCTATACCACTTGCCCCCGCCCTGCCGGTACGGCCAATGCGGTGCACATAAGTTTCGGGTATGTTAGGCAACTCGTAGTTAATAACGTGCGTAAGCTCGTCAATATCAATACCACGTGCAGCAATATCGGTAGCTATCAGCACCCGTGTGGTACGGTTTTTAAAATTACTTAAAGCGCGTTGCCTTGCATTTTGCGATTTATTGCCATGTATGGCCTCGGCAGTAATGCCTACGCGTATCAGGTCTTTCACCACTTTATCAGCGCCATGTTTGGTGCGGGTAAACACCAGCGCAGTTTTAATTTCTTTATCTTTTAATATATGCGCAAGTAACGAACGTTTATCGTTCTTCTCTACATAAAAAAGTTCTTGCTGTATGGTATCGGCAGTTGATGACACTGGGGTAACCTCTACCTTTTCAGGCTTGGTTAAAATAGTATTTGCCAGGTTCTGTATCTCGTTCGGCATAGTTGCCGAAAAAAACAACGTTTGCCTTTTGGCAGGCACTTTGGCTATCACCTTTTTAACATCGTTCACAAAACCCATATCCAGCATGCGGTCGGCCTCATCAAGTACCAGCATTTTAATATGGTCGAGGTGAACATATTTCTGGTTCATCAGGTCGAGCAAACGGCCCGGGGTAGCCACTAAAATATCAACCCCGCGCCGCAAGGCATCCACCTGCGGGTTTTGCGATACCCCACCGAAGATGACCAGGTGTTTTAACCCGGTATGTTTACCGTAAGCGGCAAAGCTTTCGTCAATTTGTATGGCCAGTTCGCGGGTTGGCGTTAAAATAAGCGCCTTTATGGTTTTTTGTTCTTTGTGCTGCAACCTGTCCTGGTACAGCAATTGCAAAATAGGGATGGCAAATGCCGCCGTTTTACCGGTACCGGTTTGGGCGCAGCCAAGCAGGTCTTTATGCTGCAATATAATGGGGATGGATTGCTCCTGTATAGGTGTGGGTATGGTATATCCCTCAGTTTTTAAAGCCCTGAGTATAGGCTCAATTAAATTTAATTTTTCGAATGACATGTAATGTTTTTAATATATGCTAACGCGATTGCATAGCGGATCTGAAGAGTCTGTCGGATAATCAAAACCGTAAGCGTACGGGTATTATTAGCAAAGATACGCTTTTTATTGGATATTAAGCGGAATGGTTAAAGCTGAAAGCGCAAAGCTTGAGGCCCTGTTTATAGTTTATGCCTTTAATTTACGTTGAAAGGATTAAACTTTACTATAAAACTCAACAGGTAAATACATATACCTGTACATTTTTCAATAACGTTCCATCGGGACGTGTGGCGAATTTTACTTTTTCATGATCCGGGCCGATGTAATAGATAAGACTAAGCACTATAAACGGAACCGCCATCTTTATTATTATTTTGCTTTTTCTTTTCTTTACCTGCCATTTTAATTAATATCTTCATCACTCATAAACCACCATAACTCCATACCGGGTTCCGTAAAAAATGAAGCATAAAAAAAAGCCAGTTAAAGTTGCCGCGCCTGCAAATAATCTACCTACAGGCAAAAAACTGTTTCTTTTTAAAGTGCTGTCGATTTTATTTCCCTTTATATTATTGATTTTTTTAGAGCTTGTGCTGCGTATTTTCAACTATGGCGATAATACCGATCTCTTTATAAAATACCCGCCCGACGACCGGTATATGGTGATGAATTACTATGCATCCGAAAAGTTTTTTCCCGATACCTTAAACTCTACCGTGGGTAATCAGGAGGTATTTGCTATTCATAAAGCACTCAACACGGTGCGCATATTTGTGCTGGGCGAATCCACCACTATTGGCTTCCCGTTTAACCCCAATGGCTCGTTCCACCGCTGGCTGCAATACCGGCTGATGCAAATGTACCCCGACAAAAACTTCGAGGTGATCAATCTGGCATTGACTGCCGTAAACTCCTATACCGTGCTCGATTTTGGCAAGCAACTGGCCCAATATCAGCCCGATGCGGTATTGATATATGTAGGCCATAACGAATATTACGGCGCTTTGGGCATTGGCTCAACTACTTATGTGGGCAGTAACCGTTTTTTGGTGCAAACGCTCATTAAATTGCGCGAATTCCGCACGGTACAGTTGTTTAAAAATTGCCTTAACAAAATAGCATTGTTGTTTGCCCATAAACAAAGTGCCGATGCAAAATCGCTAATGGAAGTACTGGCTGCCCGTCAGCATATCGCCTACCAGTCGGCCGATTATAACGCGGGCATAACCCAGTTCGATAAAAACATGACCGAACTTTGCAGCACCCTGAACGGCGAACAAATACCTGTATTTCTGAGTACCGTGGTGAGTAACGAAAAGGATTTGCCGCCTTTTATTTCAGATGGCAATGGCACAGGTTCGGCCAACTGGTATTATAGTGCAGGGCAACTGGCCCTGAAAAAATCAGCCTATACTACTGCCAAAACAGACTTCGACAAGGCGAAGGAGCTGGACGAACTACGTTTCCGTGCGCCCGAAGCCATCAATACCGTTATAAAAAAATTAGCCGGTCAATATCCGTTTGTCCATCTGGTTGATACTAAAAAACTGTTCGAACAATACTCGCCCAATGGCATTGTGGGGCACGAAACCGTTTTGGAGCACGTACACCCCAATTTGTTTGGCTACGCCGTGATGTCCGAAGCATTTTATCAGGCTATACAGCAGCAGCAACTGCTTAAAGGAACACCCGACAGGGAAATAAGCTTTGATGAGCTGCGAAAAGAAATGCCCATTACCCGGATGGATTCATTAAAGGGTTTGTACCAAATGATGATGCTGAAAACCGGCTGGCCGTTTAATCAGCCCATCCCCAAACACTTTAAGGTAGATAGCACTATTGACGGTACACTGGCCGCGAAAGTAGCCTTAGGCCACCTAATGTGGACCAATGCAATGGGGCAGTTATACCGCTATTATCAAAAAACAGACAACAACCAGGCGGCATTAACCGTTGCCGAAGCCATGGTGTTACAATACCCACAAAGCCAGGACTTTTATAACCTGGCCGGTAATTTAAACTCCGTACTAAAAAACTATAGCCAGGCAGCATTTTACTATAAAAAACTGTTTATGCTAAGCAATAATCCGCAGGTTGCGCAAGCGGTGTTCCAGTTATACCTTAAGGCCAATGACCCTGCCCGTGCAATGGTTTATTTGCAATACACGCCGCCGCAACAGCAGCCGCAAACCAAAGCCACATTAACACAGATTATAAATGATGGGGCACTTTTAAAATCCACGCCGCAAAATGCACAGATCAAGCAGCGCATTTTAACTAATTATAAAACTTTGGGTGTTGATACGGTGTTTAATTATTAGTTTTCGGCCGGTGTAGCTTTTTTTTCTTCTTTCCGCTTCAAATACGAATCGATGATCACAATAAACATCCCCGCCATTATCGACATGTCGGCTACGTTAAATACCCCTGTTTGGAAGATCACAAAGTCGATATGCATAAAATCGGTTACCGAGCCGTGCACCAAACGGTCGTACAGGTTACCTATCCCGCCGCCTATAATGAGGATGATACCCACTAATTTATTTCTATCAATATTGTTTTTAACCAGTATATAACCCAGGCCAAATAAAATGGCGCCCAGTGGTAATATCAGCAGCAATATATAACGTACAGGCCCACCCAGCGAATCGCCCAGGCTTAAAAACGCCCCGGTGTTCTCCACCTTCTCCAGCGTTACGTGGTTAGCCACAAACCCGATCACCTGGTATTCGCGCATATCCTTACGGACAATTGATTTTGAAACCTGGTCGCAGCCGATGTTAAGGGCAAGGATAAAAAGGATGATAGCAGCCCGTAAATACTTATTCATTTTCATGACGACAAAGATATACCCCTGATTTAAATGATGGGCAGGATTTTGATGATTTTTTTGTCGGATGACGATAAAATCTTATTAATCCTTAAATCAGGAAAATCATGGTTCAAGACAACAAAAAAGCCCCGGATAAACCGGGGCTTCATACATTTATCAATTAACTCAATCAACCACTCACGCAGTCAACCCAATCAATTATTTTTTATTATAATACTTAAAATCCTTACCAATAAACTTCGCGTTGCTGCCCAGTTCTTCTTCAATACGCAGTAACTGGTTATATTTAGCAATCCTGTCTGAACGTGAAGCCGAACCGGTTTTGATCTGGCCGCAATTCAGGGCAACTGCAAGGTCGGCAATGGTGCTGTCCTCAGTCTCGCCCGAGCGGTGGCTCATTACCGAAGTAAAGCCATTGGTTTGCGCCAGGCTTACCGCGTTAATGGTTTCGGTTAATGAACCAATCTGGTTCACTTTTACCAGTATTGAGTTAGCAATATGCTCATTTACGCCTCTTTGTAAACGTTTAGTGTTGGTAACAAATAAATCATCACCTACTAACTGCACTTTACTGCCAATTTTGTCGGTCAATATTTTCCAACCATCCCAGTCATCCTCAGCCATGCCGTCTTCTATCGAAATGATCGGGTATTTAGCGGCTAACTCAGCCAGGTAATCAGCTTGCTGTGCACTGCTGCGGATTGCGCCTTTATCGCCTTCAAATTTGGTATAATCGTAGCTGCCGTCCTTATAAAACTCTGACGAAGCGCAATCAAACGCCAAACAAATATCAATACCAGGTTTGTAGCCTGCTTTTTCAATCGCTTTCAGTATGGTTTCAACAGCATCTTCGGTGCCATCAAAAGCAGGTGCAAAACCACCTTCATCACCCACAGCGGTTGAAAGGCCGCGGTCGTGCAATATCTTTTTCAGGTTATGGAACACTTCGGTACCCCAACGCAATGCTTCAGAAAATGATGGCGCGCCAACCGGCATGATCATAAATTCCTGAAAAGCGATAGGCGCATCAGAGTGCGCACCCGCGTTGATGATGTTCATCATCGGGATAGGTAAGGTGTTGGCATTTACACCGCCAATGTAGCGGTACAATGGCTGGCGGCTTTCTTCAGCTGCAGCTTTAGCCACCGCTAACGACACGCCTAAAATAGCGTTAGCGCCCAGTTTACCTTTGTTTTCGGTACCATCTATCTCTATCATTAACGCATCTATCAGGTTCTGGTTAAAAACATCGATGCCCTTTAATTCGGCAGCTAAAATATCATTTACATTTGCAACGGCTTTCAGTACGCCCTTGCCCATATACACAGCTTTATCGTTATCTCGCAATTCAACAGCTTCGTGCGCACCGGTCGAAGCGCCCGAAGGTACTGCTGCACGGCCAAAAGCGCCATTTTCGGTTAAAACATCTACCTCGATGGTAGGGTTGCCACGCGAATCAAGTATCTGGCGGGCATGTACATCAATTATTAAGCTCATTTTGTAAATTTAAGTTTATCTGAAAAACCATAGTGTATAGTATACACTATGTTGTATAACTCTCCAAATATACAAATCAAAACAAAACTCAGTGAAAATAATTGAAGTTTAACCTTAAATTAACATGAGGAGGGGGAACCGGGATTTTTTGGATTTATGGAATTTTCGGGATTTTGGTTATTGGGGCTATGGATGCGACCTGCTGTCTGAATTTTGCAAACTTCGCCAGCGGGATTAAGTTTTATACGCGCAAACTTGGGCATGACATCCGCGTAGCATAAGTAATATCGTCTGCACATCCTCACATCCGCCCTACTCCCATTTAAACGTTTTCACCGCCAGGGCGTAAATGCCTATCCCCCACAGC
>Ga0302315_10004570_pt1 | contig 12021 bp, 10 predicted proteins | sample III_Palsa_N3_1_FD_200532 | JGI IMG/M metagenome (GOLD analysis project Ga0302315, IMG submission 200532) | Peat permafrost microbial communities from Stordalen Mire near Abisko, Sweden - III_Palsa_N3_1 | ecosystem: Environmental > Terrestrial > Soil > Palsa > Peat permafrost | place: Sweden... | reverse complement strand
CCCGATCTTTGCGGCGACTGTTGTGGGGAAGCCTCCGATGGAGGATGCGTGGATGGGCAAGGCGGTGGAGAGGATCTTTCTGCCGCTCATGAAGCTGACGCTGCCAGAGATTGTGGATGTGAATCTGCCGGCGGAGGGTGTGTTTCATAACCTGATGATTGTGAGCATCAAGAAGAGTTATGCGGGGCACGCGCGCAAGGTGATGAACGGCATCTGGGCGATGGGGCAGGCGATGTTTACCAAGTGCGTGATTGTGGTGGATGAAGACTGCGATGTGCAGGATGTGGCTGAGGTGACGCTGCGGGTGGCGAACAACATCGATCCGGAGCGCGATATACAGTTCACGATGGGGCCGGTGGATTCGCTGGACCATGCAAGCCGGTTGCCGAACTATGGGTCGAAGATGGGGATTGATGCTACGCGGAAGTGGGCGGCGGAGGGTTTCACGCGTCCGTGGCCGCAGATGCTAACGATGCCTAAGGATGTGAAGTCCAAGGTGGATAGCATCTGGAAAAATCTGGGTATCGAGTAGGTTGAATGAGGGTTCGAATTTGCGGAGTTGTTCTCTTGTGTCTGCTTTTTGCTGGGAGCGCTGTTGCTCAAGAACCTGTCGATGCGAAGGATGCGTTTAGCCGGAAGAATACGTGGACGGTGTTTGCGGAGTACTCGAAAGACTCCACTCCGATTTTGATGGGATACTCCCGGCAGAGAAAGCTCGTGGATGCAGGGGGTGGTTATTCGCGGCGCGTGGTGCGGTTTCTGGGTTCGGATTTGAGCTACCTGGTTGAGGTGCGGCCGGTGTTGTTTGAGAGCGATCCACTGACGATTGTTAACTCGTCGGGCACGATCACTTATCCAACGGGGCCAGTGGCATATTCCAGCACGTCGAGCGAAGTCGACGCAGGAAAATGCCAAGCGCAAAGCGGGAGTACTACGCTTCCAACAGATCCGGGCTTTCCGTCAGGAACTATCAACTACGTTATTACGTGTGAACGGCAGTGGACCTTTGGGCAGGCGTTTTCGCCGCTTGGCTTTAAGTATTCGATGAGGACGAGGCATCGGGTGCAGCCATTTGTGATCGGGACGCTGGGGTATATGTATACGAGTCGGCCAGTGCCCGTGGCGGATGCGGAGGCTTTTAATTTTGTGTTTGATTTTGGGGCGGGAGTTGAGGTGTTCCGGTCGGATAAGAGGTCGATAGCGCTGGAGTGCCGGTATCATCATCTTTCGAACAAAGGCACGGCGGAAGTGAACCCTGGAGTCGACAATTTGATGTTCAAGGCTTCGTATAGTTTTGGCCGTTGAGGTGGTCGGCTAAGGGTGTTTCATCAAAGATTTGGCGACCCATGCAACGCTGAACAGGATTGTCTGGCCCTGGGCGCGATTACGCGCGCCGAACTCGGGCTCATAACGGAAGAGGAAGGTTAGCCGAGGCTTGGGGATGTAAGTGTTTACCTCCGGGCCGAGCGCAAAGACACGATCTTTGTAGCTTTGCAGGATCAATGGAATGCCGGAGCCGGAGTCGCCCGTAATCTTGAACTGGGAGTAACCCGCGAGGCCGACGTTGGTGATCATGGGAATAGGGCCTTCGACTTTAGTATAGAAAGTTTTGCTTAGGCCGCCTTCTATGGTGCCCAAGTCGCCGACCTTGATATCTTCGTCCTTTTTGGAGGAGTGGAACTCGAGGCCGAAGTTGGCGGCTGCGTTCCAGCTATGCGTTTTATCGAGGTGGACGGTGCTGCCCAGGGTGAGTTCATTGCCGTACATGCCGAGGCCGGTGTTGCCGGTGCCGGTGGTGGAGAACTGTCCCGTGGGCAGGTAGAGGTTGTAGCCTGCCATTACGTCCGCTTGTTTGAGATGCCACCCGAGCACGACCGGGCTGACGATCATGTCGGAGAAGGCAAACGAGGAACTTACATTCAGCGAGTTGAGTTGGATTTCATTTTTGATGAAGGGGAGAGCTACCTGTGTTCCGTAGTTTGCCCCGAGTATCTTGTAGTTGGTGACTACGCTACCCAAAATGACATCGAGGCTGGAGGTGAGGCTTGCCGATCCATTGCCGACCTTGTTGCCGTTGTTGTCTTTGATCGTGCTGGTGGGATAGACCCAGACCAGATCGCCGACATAGATGCCCGGGGGTGCTTGTGTCCCGCTTTCGAGGCCGGCGAATCCGGGGATGTGATCGCCTTTGTATTGTGCGTGGCATAGCTGAGGGATGGAGAGGGTCAAAAGGAAAGAGCAAAAAACGATGATCCAAAGGGTCGGTCTTGCCGGGTGATTTTGTTTACGCGTCGCCTTTGCCACAACCGGTGGGACCATGGTGAATCTCCTTTGCGCGAGTGTGCATGTAATACGAGGCACAGATGATCCGGCTTCGTCCTGTAAGTATCGTCAGGTAAGTAACCTCCGTTCGTGAACTGCTAGTTGTTACAGTCGATGCGCTGCGGCTGTTGCAAGAAAACTGTCGCGGGCAAGTGTACGATGCTTGCCCGGCGGCAGACTTTTAGTGCGTCACTGAGGTGGGGGACCACTTGTTCGATCCGGCGAGGAATGTGTCTGGAGTGTATGTTGCGGCCTGTGTAGAGGTGAGATAGATGGCGTGCGACTCGCGTTCCTTGTCGGCGTATCCGACTGCGCCGGCGCCGGTGGAATCGTACTCGCCGTAGTAGGCGGTGGAGAGGTAGTTTGTCGTTCCGGGTTCCCATTCGATCCAGCCGGCCTTGTTGATGGGTGCGGCTAGATCGGAGTTGATGGAGACGACGTAGGAGAGGCTGCTCCAGGGGCGACCGAGGTAGTCGTTGGTCATGCCGGTGGCGGGGCTGCTGCGTATGGTGCTGTTCCAGAAGACGAAGCCGCTGAGGTAGTTGGTGAAGTGGCGGTTCTGTGCGGTGAGGGTGGTTTCGCCGGAGAGGGAGCCGTTTTCGTCGATCTGCAGAGTGCAGGAGTCGAAGACCGCGGCGCCGTCGCCGAAGATGAAGTCTATGTTGCCCTGCACGTAGGAGTCGTAGAAGTATTGCCTTGCCGGGGTGCAGGTGGAGCTGGTGCAGCCGAGGCTGCCGAGGTAGAGGGTGTCCTGATTGCCGGTGATGTTGACGCTGCGGAGGACGGATTCATCGGCTTCGAGGAAGAGTGCGACGGCCTGACTGCCGGTTCCGTAGGTGTTTTCGATGGAGAGGTTTTGGGCGTAGAAGCCGGTAGCTGTGGTGGTGACGATGAGCGTGGATGAGGCCTGGTCGCTGCCGGTGCCGGCGGCGGAGAGATTGTCGGCCAGTACGGTGGCGCTTGCGCTACTGCCTTCTCCGATGAGCCAGACGTTGGGCTTGGTGATGGTGGTCTGGCCTTTGTAGGTGCCGGCTTCGATTTCGATTTCGCCGCCGGTAGAAGGCAGCGCGTTAACAGCGGCCTGGAGGGTGGTGTAATCGCCACTTCCGGTTCCTACGACGACCGTGGTGACGGCGAGGAGAGATGTGGGTAGCAGCAGCGGCAGTAGGGCTGCGATGAGTTTGAGATTCTTCATGTTCTTGTTCCTCATGATTCCGTTGGAAGATTGCTTTGAAACGACAGACGGCGGACAGAGTGGCCCCTGTCCGCTGCTGTCGCTTTTAAGTGCGGTTAGAAGGAGAATGAGCAGCTGGGAATGCCGACGGTGGACTCGGTCCAACTGGGAGTGGTTACGTCAGTGCCGGAGGGCGTGATGTTCGCGTTATCCAGATACACGGTTGCGTACTCGTCGCCAGATTGGGTTGTGGCGTCGAGGCTGACGTAGCCGAGGTAAACCTGGGCGAGGTTGCTGGAGTTATAGCCGGCGAAGGTCTCATAGGCTCCGGAGACGGAGCTTTTGGAGAGGACACCTTCTATGACGATGTTCTTGAACTGCGGTGTGCCGGAGGTGCCGCTACAGCTGCCATACTCTGCATTGACGATGATGAGGTGCTTGGCGTACTCGATGCAGGTGTTCTTGTAGGTGACCTGCTGGACGAGGCCACCGCAGTCGGGGTCGGTTTTGATATTGATGGCGTTGGCATCGGTGGAGGCGGTGCCTGCCTTGCTCTTGCCGTAGACGTAGTTGTTCTGGAAGAGCACGTTGGTTACGCCATCGAAGGTCTGGCTGCCGATGGAGAGGCCATGCGTGCCGTAGACGTTGGTGTTTTCGACGGTGATGTTCTTGGCGGCGGACTCGTTGGTTTTGATGGCGATGCCATCGTCGCCGGCGGTGATGTTGCTGGCGTTGACGGTGACGTTTTCGATGCTGTCGATGTCGATGCCGTCAGCGTTGGCCTGGGTGGGAACGGTGTTGATGGTGGTGCTCCAAACGGTGGCGCCGCTGCCGCCCTGGATGTAGAGATTGGGATGAGCTGCGTTCTGGAGGGTGATGTTGTAGGAGATGAAGTTGTCGGCGCCGTCGGTTTGGACGAGGCGGGGGGTATCGGAGAAGGTGTGAACGTTGGCGCGGCCGTCGATAGCTCCCGGGCCGTAGATGCCGGTGTTGGTGCTGGCGGTGTAGACGAGCTCGCTCTCGCTGTTGTAGCTGTTGTTGCCGTAGAGCGTGACGCCAGAGTTGATGACCAGCGCTTCATCGGCTTCGAGGGTGATCTTGCCGGTCAGGAAGGCGTTGTTGGAACCGGAGGAGGCGAGGACGACGGCTTTGCCTGTGTTCTCGCAGGCAGAGAGGGCGGCCTGGACGCGGGAGGTGTCGTCGGTGGTGGTTGGGGTATTGACGTCGACCGCGGACGAGGTGAACTGCGCGGAGAGCGTTTGGCAGGCTGAGGGGGTTGAGGGTTGAGAGACAGAGCGGGAATCGCCTGTGGCGAGGGTTTGGGCGTTTGAGGATGCAACGAGGAAGCCTGCTGTCAGGCAGGTGAGAATGATGCGTGTGTGACTCATTTGGTTTTCTCCATGCGGGTACGTCGGCGTCCTGAGTTAGGGGACGGCCGGGGCGAGGTTTGGGGCGAGCCATGGCGTACTCGGAAGAGACTCTAAACAAAAGGTCTTGAGCACATGACCAGCGTGGATTTTCGTTAGCAGGAGAAGAAGTGTTTCATCGAGCGGGGGAACGATAGACCTGAGAACCTGTCTGTGTCAAGGAAAAATCGGTATGACAGAAGGATTAGGGTTTGATTGGGAAATGGGGGTGTTTTGCAGGGGGTGATGGTGAAGGCTATGGCGATATACTCGGTGTGGTGCGGTTTTTGCACGGATATTTACGGTCTGGAGTGTGGTGGTGGCAATGGCTGAAATTGGGATTATCGGTGGCAGCGGGCTTTATGGAATGGCCGGGCTGACCGACGTGCGTGAAGAGGTGGTGGAGACGCCGTTTGGGGCACCGAGCGACCCGTTTGTGCTGGGGATGCTGGAAGGCCGCGAGGTTGCGTTCCTGGCGCGGCATGGCAAGGGACACCGGATTCTGCCGAGTGAGCTGAACTTCAAAGCGAATATCTTTGCGATGAAGAAGTTAGGTGTGAAGAGCATTCTGAGCGTGAGCGCGGTGGGAAGCCTGAAGGAAGAGCACAAGCCTACGGATTTTATTGTGCCGGACCAGTTTATCGATCGCACGTTTGACCGGACGGCTACGTTCTTTGGCGAGGGTGTGGTGGGGCATGTCGGGTTTGGGGACCCGGTGTGTGGGGTGGTGAGCGATGTGTTTGTGAAGGCTTGCGCGGAGGTGGGGGTCGTCGGCAAGAAGGGCGGGACTTATGTCTGTATGGAAGGGCCGCAGTTTTCTACGCGGGCGGAGTCGAATCTGTACCGGTCGTGGGGTGCGGACATTATCGGCATGACGAATTTGCAGGAGGCCAAGCTGGCTCGCGAGGCGGAGATCAGCTATGCCACGCTGGCGATGGTGACGGACTACGATTGCTGGCGCGAGGGGCATGACGATGTGACCATTGAGCAGGTGATCGCGGTGATGCATCAGAACTCTGGGAATGCGCAGAAGGTGGTGAAGGCCGCGGTTCGGTTGATGCCGACTGATCTGAGTGCGAGCCCGGCGCAGACGGCGGCTAAGTTTGCGATTATGACGGATAAGAGTTTGATTCCGGCGGAGACGAAGACGAAGCTGGATGTGTTGTTTGGGAAGTATTGGTAAGGCAGGGAATAGGGAACAGGGATTCGGGATTAGGAAGGCAAAAGCAGATTCCTACGGAATGACAAGCGATAGAGATTGGAGATTTAATGGCGATTTTGGTTGTGGGTTCGGTGGCGTTTGATTCTTTGGAGACGCCTAGCGGTAAGCGTGAGCGGGTGCTGGGTGGGGCTGCTACGCACTTTGCGTTGGCTTCGAGTTTCTTTACCGATGTGCGTGTGGTTGGCGTGGTGGGTGAGGACTTTCTGCCGGAGCATGAGCAGGTGCTGGCGGCTAAGGGTGTCGATACGACGGGAATTGAGCGGGCGCCGGGGTTGAGCTTCCATTGGAAGGGCGAGTATATGCGCGACCTGAATGCCGCGGATACGTTGGCTACCGATCTGAATGTTTTTGGCGAGTTTGCGCCTAAGATTCCGGCGGGGTATGAGGACTCGGATTTTCTGTTCCTGGCGAATATCGATCCGGTGCTGCAGTTGCAGGTGCGGAAGCAGATGCCGAAGGTGAAGATGGTTGCGGGCGACACGATGAACTATTGGATCGCGGCGCATCGCGAGAAGCTGCTGCCGGTGTTGCAGGAGCTGGACGTGCTGCTGATTAACGATAACGAGGCGCGGATGCTTAGCGGCGAGACCAATGGCGTGAAGGCTGCTGAGGGCGTGTTGAAGCTGGGACCGAAGACTGTGATTGTGAAGTATGGCGAGCATGGGTCGGCGGCCTTTTTCAGCGAGCGCAGCTTTGGGGATGGTGTGAAGCGACGGCCGTTCCGCACGCATACGGTGCCGTTGCAGGAGGTGGTTGATCCGACGGGTGCGGGAGATTCGTTTGCCGGTGGGTTCTTTGGGTATGTGGCTTCGCAGAAGGTGCTGACGCCGGAGGTTTTCCGGACGGCGATGTTTTATGGCAGCGTGATGGGATCTTTTGCGGTGGAGGCGTTTGGGACTGAGCGGTTGCAGCGGGCGACTCGTGCGGAGATTGATGAGCGGTTTGCGCTGTTGAAGGAGCTCTCGCATCTGTAGATGTGCGCGCCGAAGTAAGAGCCTTGACGCAGAGTTCGCAAAGTTTAACGCAGGGTTTCGCAGAGTAACGCGGAGGTAGTTGGCTGAAGCCGCAGGAGACAGGGACGAAGACGATGACGGCGCCTAGAGGGCGCCGGCGGCGGGGATCGTTTCGGGAGACGCCGGTGTGGGTGGCGGGCGACCCGGAGGCGGTGCGTCCGGTGACGCGGGGCGAGACGTTTCCGCTGTTTGTTGCCGGGATGGTGCTTGGATTTATTGCGCTGTATGTCTGCTATGGGCATGGGTATCTGCTGCTGTATGGCGATGCTGTGGCGCATCTTGGGATCGCGCGAAGGATTATCGACGCTCGGTATCCAGGACTCTCGCAACTGGGTGGAGTTTGGCTGCCGCTTCCACATCTGCTGATGCTGCCGTTTATCGGCAAGATGGAGCTTTGGCAGACGGGGCTGGCGGGGACGCCGATGTCGCTGATCAGCTATGCGGCCAGCGTGGCGGGTGTGTGGCGGCTGGGGCGGCGGATGATGAAGCAGCGCTGGGCGCTGGTGGCGACGGCGTTCTATGCGCTGAATCCGAACCTGCTTTATCTTGCGACGACCGCGATGACTGAGGCGCTGTTTCTGGCGTTGTTCGTATGGACCGTGGTGGCGACGGTGGAGGGTATCGCGGCGCTGCGCGCGGAGAATGTTTATACGGCGCGGATGCGTATGCTGCTGGCCGGCGTGCTGATCTTTGGGCAGGTGATGACGCGGTACGACGGCTGGATCGTTGGGGCTGTTGTGTGGTGTTGTTTTGCGGTTGCTGTGTGGCGCTGTGAGCCGAAGTTGCGGGCGGCGGTGTTTCCGGTGTTCCTGGTGCTTACGGCATGGTGCGCGGCGGGGCCGTTGCTGTGGTTCTGGTACAACGCGCACTTTGAGCATGATTGGCTGGATTTTATGCGCGGGCCTTTTTCGGCCAAGCAGATTGAGCGCAGGACCGCGCCGCCGGGGCAGCACTATCGTGGATGGCACAATGTGGGTTGGGCGGCGCTGTTTTATCTGCGTACCGCGCAGGTGGATGCGGCGTTTTGGGAGACTGGGTTTGGCGTGATGCTGGCCGCGCTATATGGGTTTTGGTTGACGTGGAGGCGGCGCTTGAGCGCGGTAGCAAAGGAGCGTGGGGAGAGCTTTATCTGGCTGCTGTGGGTGCCGCTGCCTTTTTATATCTACTCGGTGGCGTATGGGTCGGTGCCGATTTTTATTCCGCAGCTTTGGCCGCACTCTTACTACAACTCGCGGTATGGGATGGAGATGCTGCCGGTGCTGAGCTTGTTTGGTGCGCTTGCGGTGGAGCGGCTGGCGGTTTGGTTTGCGGGGCGGGCGGAGAACTGGGCGCGGCTGACCGCACGGTTGGCGCAGCCGGTGGCAATGGCGCTGTGCGTGGCGAACTGCGTGGCGATGATGTATACGATGCCGTTGATTTTGAAGGAAGGCATCGTCAATGCGAAGACGCGCATTCCGTTTGAGCATCAGCTCTCGGTGATTCTGGATGAGTATCCGCGGGACGTGCCGGTGATGATGTCTACTTCGGCGCATGTGGGTGCGGTGCAGGTTGCGGGCCGTACGCTGAAGAGTATGGTGAGCGAGGGCGATGACCAATCGTGGCAGAATGCGCTGAACGACCCGGCGGCCAATGCGGCGTATGTGATTGCTATCGTTGGCGATCCGGTGGATAAGGCGGTGGAGGCGCATCCGGAGGGTTTGTCGGAGCTTGAAGTTGTTTGCTCGCTGGGGCAACCCTGCGCGAAGGTGTACCAATCGACGGTGTGGAAAGCTGGAGCCACGCGGTAGCTCGTAGCGGCATCTGAGATTATGTACGGCGCCGATGCGGGCGCAGCGTATGCAAGTGGGCGGTTCCGGTGGAACGTGGGCCGGGCGGGATCGATCAAATTTCAAAAGCAACGGCGAACTAACGCATGTGCACGGGCGATGTTCGTTTCAGAAGGGGTCGGGCTATGGGAATTTTTACACCAGACATGCACAATCTACGAGAGTTGTATCGGGAGACGCTGCAGAGGGCGCTGAGCAGCGAGAGACAGATCGTGAACGAGGGTCTGCCGGGAATGATTAAGGAGACGACAAACGTTGAGTTGCGAGAGGCGTTTGAGCAGCATCTGGATGAGTCGCGAATGCATGTGTCGCGGTTGGAGCGGATTCTGGATGAAGTGGAGGGCGAAGAGAACACGACCAAGTGCAAGGTGACCGCATCGTTGATCGGCGAGACGAGTTCCTCGGCGAAGGATACGCCGGATGCACAGCTTCGGGATGTTCTGTTGATTGCGGCCGGCAACCGGGTGGAGCACCACGAGATTGCCGTTTACGGGACGCTGAAAACGTGGGCGGAGATTCTCGGCGAATTTGAGCAAGCGGCATCGCTGGAGAAGACACTGCAGGAAGAGAAGAATGCGGATGAGACTTTGACACTGCTTTCAAAGATGGTGAATGTGGAAGCACCCGTGGCGTAAATAGATGCGTGAGACGAGAAGCGAGATGCGAGTGAAAACTGGCATCTCGCTTTTTTGTTGGAGTGGCCTCGCATCTGGTTTGAGTCGTATATCGCATTCAGGCCTCTTATGTGGCCGCTGGGGTAGTATTCTGACTCGATGGTAGATCCGAGTCATCTACATTTTTCTTCTTCGGAGCAGATGATGATCTCCGGGGCTTCGACCAAGCGGTTGCTGATGGCGTGTGCCATGGGCGGCCTTATCGGGCTGGAGCGCGAGTGGCGGCATAAGGATTCTGGGCTGCGGACGAACATGCTGGTCTGCATGGGGTCGGCGCTGTTCACGATTATGAGCCCGATCCTGGCTGGGGTTGGAGGCAACAATCAGGGGCAGGTGGCGTCGAACATTGTGCAGGGTGTGGGATTTCTGGGTGCGGGGTTGATTCTGCATACCAAGAACCGCACGCTGGGTTTGACGAGTGCAGCTACGGTGTTTGCGGTGGCCGCGATTGGAATGACGTGCGGCGCTGGGCTTTATATTGAGGGCGCGATCGCAACGGCGCTTGTGCTTTTGTCGCTCCAGGCGGTAGGGCTGGTGGAGACGAAGCTTGGGTGGAAGCGCTTTCCGATGGTTTATGAGGTGAGGGCCAATGTGGGGACGATCTTGACCAAAGAGCTTGTAGGGGCGGACCGCGCAGAGGCAGCGGCGGAGGATGTAGCGGCGTCGTTGCACAGGATGCAGCTGACAATCTTCAAGGTGCTGGATTCGGCGGGGCAGCGGTTGAGTGTGCTGGATCGGGATAATGTGGCGGGTCTGGAGCGGGTGTCGTTTACGGTGGTTGGAACGCAGAAGGAACATGCAAGGCTGCTGCATGAGCTGCGAGCCAGCGATGCGACCGACCAGGTGGTGGCGTTCAGAGATTTGGAGGAAGAGTGAGTACGGTTTCGTTTGTGAAGGCACATGCGTGTGGGAATGATTTTCTGGTGATCGAAGAGAGTGCGGCGGGTGGGAGGCATGCGGCGATGGCGTGCAAGCTGTGTGCGCGGAATACAGGTATCGGCGCGGATGGGATTGAGTTTCTTGATCGGCGGGCGGATGGGGCGTTCTTCCTGCGGTTGTTTAATGCCGATGGCAGCGAGGCGGAGTTGAGTGGTAATGGGACGCGCTGCGTGGCTGCGTGGCTTGCAGCGAGTGAGGGTTTGCAGGAGGTTGAGTTGGGTACGCATGGTGGCGTGCGGAGCTGCAAGGTGGTGCGGCGTGATGGCGCGGAGTGGTGGATTGAGAGCGGTATGGGCGTGCCGCGTGTGATGCCGCGGAAGATTGAGATCGCTGGTGTTGACGGCGTGATCGACGGCGCGATGGTGAATGTGGGGAATCCGCACTATGTGATCTTTGTGGATGCGGAAGATTTTTCGAGTCACGGGTTGAGCTGGCAGGAGCTTGGGGCGAAGATCGCGGTCGATCCGATGTTTAAGTTTGGGACGAATGTGGAGTTCGTGCGGGTGCTCTCGAACGATGAGATTGCGTTTCGGATCTACGAGCGTGGGTGTGGGCCTACGACTTCGAGCGGGACGGGGACGTGTGCGTCGTCTGCTGCGGCGATGACGTTGCGTGGGTCGGCCCGCGAGCTGACGGCTGTAGCGCAGGGCGGCGCGCAGCAGGTGGTGTGGTCTGATGCCACGACGGAGATGAGGCTGACAGGGCCGGCGGAGATCATCTGCAAGGGCGAGGTGGAGTTTGATTAGCCCGAAGCTGAAGCGCGGTAGCCGTGTGGCTGTGGTGTCGCCGGCGAGCGCGGCAAGGGCCGAGTTGGTTGAGGCTGGATGCGAACGGTTGCGGGGTTTTGGGTATGAGCCGGTGGTGATGCCGCATGCGCTGGATCGCGGGCCGCTTTACTATGCGGGCACTGCGGAGGACCGGGTTGCTGATCTTCATGCGGCGTTTGTGGATGAGTCGATTGATGGCGTGATCTGTACGCGTGGGGGATGGGGTTCGGCGGAGTTGCTGCCGCTGCTTGATCGTGAACTGGTGCGGGCGAATCCTAAGGTGTTTGTGGGCTATAGCGACCATACCTCGCTACAGGCGTGGTTCTGGAATGAGTGTGGGATGCCGACGTTTTATGCGCCGATGGTAGCTGCGGATTGGTCGAAGAGTGATGGTGTGGATGAGCGGACGTGGCGGGCGGCGGTGGAGGGTGATGGTGTGTGGAGTGTCAGTGCTGAGGATGGCTTGAAGGTGTTGCGCGAGGGCAATGCGGAGGGGCGGCTGCTGGGTGGGTGTCTTTCGATCGTGGTGGAGGCGCTGGGTACGCCGTGGGTGTTGAAGATTGAGGAGCCGACGGTGTTGTTTCTCGAAGATATTGGGACGAAGCCGTACAAGTGGGACCGCTTTCTGCAGCATCTGAAGTTTGCGGGTGGACTGAAGAATGTGCGGGGAATTGTCTT
>Ga0302315_10004567_pt1 | contig 12026 bp, 10 predicted proteins | sample III_Palsa_N3_1_FD_200532 | JGI IMG/M metagenome (GOLD analysis project Ga0302315, IMG submission 200532) | Peat permafrost microbial communities from Stordalen Mire near Abisko, Sweden - III_Palsa_N3_1 | ecosystem: Environmental > Terrestrial > Soil > Palsa > Peat permafrost | place: Sweden... | reverse complement strand
CACAGGTTCGACACGTCAGGACGTATCAAAGAGATGACAGCCTATCACCACGGTTATCACCACGGTCTGTCCATCCATTTTGGCGCTGCTGGCTACATCGACAGTGTTGAGTACTACTTACACGGTCAACTAGTCAATCGTATTGTCACACCCAACTGGACCCGGCCTTTTGACCTGTCAACTGCTCTAGCCAAGATTGGCTGTAGTCGACTACTCGATTGGTGGCAACCCTACATTGAGGCTGCTCAACATGACCCTGAACTCATCGATAATAAGCTCTACTCATACGATAGTCTACGCTATACAGATACCATTTGTGGTAGCACATAATCATCATGACTATTATGGTTGTCAAACTCATCACCAGAAAAATACTTACAACTTAGAGTTGTAAATACAATATGTTAACTAACACCTTTATCGGATAACACTTCTAGAGTAATAAATTATAAGCTTCTCTAGTGGAGAAACTTTATAGTTACAAGAGCTGCTAAAAGCAGAAATGTTGTAAGTCTATTCAGTAGACTTAAAGAGCAAAATTTAACTTACCATAGCCTGTTTCTATAGCTATGATAGTGTCCAACTGTGGTTTTGGTTTCTCAATAGAGTTTATATCCAAATTTATTGGTAATTATCTCTCTACTTATCCATCTTACTATAATGATTATGTTGGAGTAATCTCTACAACCACAATGTTGTTAGTGAAGAATCGATAGAGAGTTGGCTGGTGGTAGAAATGTGAGATAGATAAGGAATGAAAAACCACATAAAGATGTCATGGAATCTAATGCATTCCGAACTGTTGCAGGTGTGTGATGTGAGGGGTGAGGGAGAGGATGCTCATTATTCAATCAACCCTGACAAGCTGGGTACGGCTATCCTAGCTTATGACCCAGCAGAGCTTGAAGCTAACGAGCGTGACGGTGTCTTTAGGTCAGTCGAGTGGTTTATTATCGCAGCTGCTGACTATGACAAGAACAAACACGCTCACCTGAAACTGTGCACGGTGCCTTTGGCACTACCGACCCTGAAACTTTGAACGTGTCCTCCATGCACCGCTTTTCATCAGCCAACCCTATGCCACCTCTCAAAGGCGTTAAGAAGTTAAAGGTGACAAGGGTCAACACATCTCTGGACTCCAGCCAGCTCTCACAATGACTGGAGTAGTTTTGTTAGTGCTTTAGTGTCATAGTAGACACTAACAACACTGCTAGCAGTAGATTATCCTCAACCTACTTTATTGTAAAGTACGTGTACAAGGTAAGTTAACCAACTTAGCAAATTTTCTTGTTACTGTTGTAAGCTAGGAGCTGTAATAAAATCTTGTAATAGTAGTAGTGTAAAACAAAATCTTCTAATGATAGATATCTATAACAAGACCCTATGAGATTTTTCTGTCATTGCTACTAAGTTAGAAGATATAAAAATTTATAAGAGATTGGGTGGGTTATAACTTAGAGTTATAACTTACAAGAGTTAGAGACGTTAAAAACCTAGGAGAAGTTAGAAAAGTTATAGATTATAGCAGAATTTGTAATGCTGCTTATATAGATAACTTACCTGGCAGAAGTTTAGTATGTGAGAGAAATCAGACTAGTAATATATAGAGTATAGTTGTGAAAACCACAAGTGTTAGTGAACTAGAAAAATACAACTAATACTATGCTGTGTTTCAAAGAGTTGTACTTGGCTAATAGCAACAAGACCATCATTGTCAAAGTGCTGGGACAGACAGATATTGACTACCTAGTCCATATCAACAACGATGAGATCAAGCTGCCACGTCGCAACTTTACCATCGATCGTCTGATGTCTCGCTTTGGTCTTTCTAGACTGGCTTTGCCTCTTTCTGGAGAGGTCAACCAGGCCTCTAGTCAGCCTAAACAGCTGGTCAAGGTGATCGACTCGATCCATCACATGGATAAGGTAAACCTTGATAAGGTCAAAGCTAAAGCAGCAGCTAACCCAACTATCCAGCTGGCTAACTACTCTGAGCGCTGGGACCTGTCGGAACTGGTCTTCACTAACCATGATAACAGCATCATTATGTACTACACGAGTAGTGTGGGAGAGTCTTACCCTGCTCAGTATAGCTTTGTCAAGAATTGCCAAGACACTACAGTGACTAATGGTGGTTTCGGTGATAACAACTACTGGTCTATCGACTGGTACATTGACGCCTACAAGCTGCACGCTGTGGAGGATGATGTTGAATGCAACGGCTTGAGAGAGCTGGCCAAGAGTCTACCGCCGGTGCCTGAGCTGTTCCCTGAAGACAGGGACAATGTTGTTGAGTCATCGCCTTCCTGGCACAAACGCTACTACTGCGATTATCATGATGAGAAAGAGGCAGCTGCCAAGAAGGGTCAATCAACTCAGAAGGCAGAGCCTGTTAGTCGTAACACTGAAGAGTATGACTACAGTGATGATGATGATGATGAGCTTACCTACGACAGTAACGACTGCACTGACTTGGGTATTCAGACCATCAGACGCTAAGGTAGGTAGTACCAAGAACGAGTTACTATTAAGATAAGTTGGTACCAAGATAAGTTGCTATTAAGGTATCTAAATGCTCAGATGACTAGATACCAAGATAGCCAGATGAGTAGTTGTTGAGATGTTGTAATAACTACAGTGTCTAGAAGTGTTTGTAATCCTAGATTACAAATTCTTGCGTTAACAAACCAATCTCAATAGAGATGTTACTATTAGTATTATTACAGTAATAATACACTTGTAGTTCTTGCTTGCCATGAGATTTCTAACAAGAAGATAGTTATAACTATGATTGTTGAACAACCTCTCATAGACCTTCTAGTCTAAGGACTGAAGACTATCGCTTGTCAATCATAACTGATTTTCTGTGATAATGGAGAAAGATGGAGGTTGATCTGCAGCCGATCAAGGTAGCTCTGCCTTCGGTGACTAGTCGCAGGTTGATTAAGACGGCTACAGATGAGCAAATTGTTATCTTTGCCGAAGAAGCTATTATTAACGAGGGTGGCTCTGCCATAGATGGAGACGATCTGATTGATTATGTTAAGGAGTGGATAGCTGATGACCATCGACAAGTAACCTCCGCCAGAGTCATCAAGGTAATCAATGCCAACACTGGTCCAGAGAAAACCTTCATGCGCTTCTACAGCTGGTATGGGCCGGTGGCTTTGACTCGCAAAGTTATGCCTATCATTAAGGCAATCAAACATGAGGCTGAGAATGATAGTAATGACTTGGCTTCTGTGGTCGATCAGACCCCTAGCTTTGCCAATCCCGGGGGAGTGCATAATTACGACGATAGCGTACAGTACCTGTACACCATTCAAGATATGATCAAGGAGGGTTATCTTGAGCTTGACAATAACATGAAGCTCACCCTTGACAACGACCTTGTTTATATGGGCAGCTTGCCAGAAGATGAACATGAAGGGGAGTCTGAGGTTGAAATGGCCACTGGTGATGGTGATAGTGGTAGTAGCAGTCGGTCAGTGGCCGTTAAGCACCGCGACCGCAACGCATCCGTTAGTGGCAGCAAGCGCCTAAAAACCAACAAACAAGGGGTCTACTATCAACAGCCTATTTAAGAAGAAGAAGAAGAAGTTGTTGCTCCTATTGAGGAACCACAAGCTGAATCAGCATATACTCGGTTCATGCGCGAGGCTATCCCGCGCCTTATGCTGCATGACCCAAGTCTAGACCATAAACAGGCTATGGTCATGGCGGCCGATGAGTGGAGACAGCATCTTAGAGCTGGCACTGACCATTGACAAAAAGGTTCATTTTCATGATCGGGTCATCAAGAACACTGATGAGCGTAGAACAGTTTTGATCTTCACTGCCCTGCACTTCCTGTTGTACAAGTACGCCCCACAACATGGCAACAAGAAGGTTAGACCTCTACTAAAGGCCTTTGTTACCAAATACATGGGCGAGATTGACTCACCAACATACACAGGTCTGGTTCGCGAGATCCATAACTGGTTGGATGGTAGCAGCTTCCAGTCTACCGTTGACTGGCTGATGTCTGCCTAGTTTGTTGGTGAGAGTGGCTACGATGTTTGCCACACGCTGAAGGTGCAAACAACTCTTAATTACAACCTCAAGTTCTAATTCTACAACAGTACTTCTGTAAGATGATATATTCAGGTAAAGTTATAGCTATAAATAAAAGTGTTGCTACTATGAACGCTGCAAAAAGTTTTAAGGACTATCGCATAGTTAGACTTCTGGATTCAGGTGCCAATAGCAAAACCTATGTGCTCAATAAGGACAACAAACAGTTTGTACTTAAGTTTACTCGTATAGTTACACTAGATGTAGCACAGGACAAAGAACAATGGTATAAGACTAAGCAGGTCCTAACAACATTGTCATCGATTAAACATCCCAACATTGTTGAGGTGTATGAGGTGGGTGAGGTTGACATAACAGATAGTAATTATCAACGGTTTCTGGACATGATTAACTGGAATGAGGTTAAATCCGAACCTGAACCATACTACAACCAACATGATTCATCTTCTGGTATCCCTTATGTTATCATGCAGTATATTGAGGGTCATGATATGATAAAACAACATACCAATTCAGAGCAGGCTCTCGAGCTAATCACTGATCTCATGTCAGCTTTGTCGGTCTTCGCTAAGTACAACATCCGCCATGGTGACATGAAATTTCAGAATGTCATCTATAACACCAAGACTGGCAGATATGTCGTCATTGACTTCGACTTTTCTGAGATAACAATGCATCTAAATATCGAGCTGACATAGATGTAGTGAATGAGAACCTGCCTTATGTTCTCGTATATCCTCGAGGCTATGACATACAACAGCTGCCTGACACTGGCAATCTTAACAGTAAGGATGTAGTAATAACTAGGTACTGCAATCATGCTCTTCTGACCAAGGGTAAGAGATCATTAAACCATTACATAATGATTCTGTCTACGCTACTAGGTAGTCAACAACTTGTCTTGACTCTTGAGTTCGACCAAACTTCTCGCTGGCAGAACGGCGTCGAGCTACCGTAATACAAATACTATTAACGTACACGACACATCACCAACGTTAATGTGTAGACTGTGAACTGCCGTAAGAAATTGGGAGAGTTATAACTTAGAGTTATAACCTATGGGAGATCATGAATATTGGAAGGGATGTAAGATATTAAGAGAGAGAGATAGGAGACTTAGGGAAGTTAGAAGAGTTATAACTTAGAGTTATAACTTAGAGGAGATTAAGAGAGATAGGGAGTTAGAAGATATTAAGAGAGATACAATTTAGAGTTATAACTTAGAAGAGTTAGAAGGGAGTTATAAGAGATTAGAGAAGTCATAAGAGATTAGTAGAGTTATAACTCTAAGTTATAACTTAGAAGAGAAGTTAGAGGTATTAGAGAAGTTAGAAGAGATTAAGAGAGTTAGAAGAGATTAAGAGAGTTAGAAGAGATTAAGAGAGTTAGAAGAGATTAAGAGAGTTAGAAGAGATTAAGAGAGTTAGAAGAGATTAAGAGGGGAAGACTAGTAGTACCGATTCATTGTACTGTTGCTTGCCTAGTCAACCTTGAGAATAGAACAAGCAGTTATAAGTGAGGCAGACAACAAGTCACACTATTATACTGTGAATCATACCATGACACCACAACAAAATTAGTATGTTAAAGAATAGGCTAGGACATTTGCGCCGCCTAGTAAGAAGCGCTTCCGTAAGGTCATGGTTGGAGTCGGTGATTGTTCTAATATGGTTAACTTCCATGTCAGTTGTTTTGTGCCATCATAAGTTTCATAATTAGTAAATTGAAACTTTTAGTGTCATCAGTGGTTCAAATAACCCACTTATCGACACGAATCAAACTTTCGACTAGTCATGTCTGAGGCTGGAGCTACTGATACTGTTAGTGATAGTAAGTCTCTAAGACGTACTTTTATGAACATTAGGGAGTTTGGCAAAAATCCCATGTACGTGGAAGGCGGACAAGAGCCACAGTACATCACTGGTAGCCTACTAGCCGAAACCGAGCCTAAGCAGTATGGATCCAAGGATAATCTCCATTGGAACCACTTTCTGACTTTGAAAGACTCGAGATATCCAGAACTAACTTGTGTTAACTTTTCAGCTAGGGGTAAGATTACTATTGCCTGTGAGGATGGGACAAGTCAGGATCAGACAAAATCTTGGGTCTGTCAGTTTACACCTCTGCCAGAGGATCGTCTAGCCATTGACCGTGTTATACACGAGGCCAAGCAGATCATTGAGACCAACACTGACTTCTATGGTCAGAGGTATACCAGCAACAACCTATGGAATTACTCTTTTAGGATTGTTGAGCAAACTCAGTACGATTCCGGGACAAAGTTTATGGCTAGAGATCCCAGTGACCAGGTCATCAAGGACATTAGAGGCATTAAAGATGACTGTGGTAGCCAAGTATTTGGTCCATCTTTTAGGGAGCTTAAGGGTGACAGCTTTGAAGTTAACATTATCTGGCACACCAAATGCCTCCATAGCACCAACAAGGGTACAGTGAAGGATGTTACACTGGTGAATGACGTGCTTCAGGTCTTCATCTTGTCGAAGTTGGCCTGAGTTGGTGGAGCTAACTTACCACTACCACTCTCAACAATAACTGATACCACATATTAACGTTATCATGACCGTTAATGTTTGAGATTTCGGAGCCTGGCTTTGGTTTGTCGGTAGCTTGATTGCAGTTACAACATTATGTTGTAATAGACAACAGGGGGATATACAGTATCAGTTAGTGATGGTGGTAGTGTGCTAGTGTGCTAGTGGCAGTGGTAGTAGAATAGTTCTACATTTCATGTAGATACAGATAGTACTCTCTCATTTCACATGTAAGCAGTCTGAGTTCATCAGCTGTGATAGCATGATCGATCTGGTAGGACTTAAGATCGGAAGAGACACTGTAGTTGAAAGTGCTGAGCTCCACCTGCGTTTTACCCAGTTCACTGTTAATAGTGGCCTCACAGCGTACGTTAATTTCATTGTTTATAACCCTGACCTCGGTAAGGTTACCATCAACAAAAGTAAAAGTAGCAATAGAATGTGAGTCTAGGCTAGGGTAGCGGTTGGTAATACTAGTGTTGTCATTGACAGTGAACGAAGAGCGCAATCCTGAGCCAGAATCCAAGCTCTCAGTCACCTCGTAATATTCTTTGCCTGAAATAATGATGTCTTTGGTAGACATTGTGGCTATACTATTCTTGATGTGGATATCAACGTAATGATCGTAATATGAATGAATGACGAGCTTCATTTCCAACGAGGCGTTGATATCAAGATAGACCTCTTCCGACCCCAGATTAGCCAAAATGTCAATGTCGATCTCACGTGCATTATAATCATTGTGTCCGAGATAGTCTTTCAACTCCTTAAGGAACTTGGCTGGTAGCCTGTCCGCGACTTTCCACATAACATGTGGATAGTTTACCCGACCACTAAATCTGCTCTTACCTCCAGGGATAACAAAGTGTTCCTCAATAATCTTTGTCATGATTAGTTTAGCTGGATGGTTGGATAGATGGATAGATAAATAGACGGATACAGGCTTTGGCTTTTAACTGTAAAAATCAAGACCCGGAGATAACTCGTAGTCAGAATTTGCCTATGTTGCCGTCCCAGACGGCAACTAACTAACTGACTGTCAGCTGCAGTCTCTTCCTCGTCATCGTCATCATCATCACCACCATCAACACTATCGTAGTTAGCCAAGCTTACAGCTATCAATATCCTGTATATGTTAGACCAGACAATGTAGAGTTCAGCTATTAGAACTTCGTACAGACAGAGTTGTTGTATTGACTAACTGGGGTAGTGTTGAAACTGAATCTGCCAAGAACCAACAAACAACAACATAAAGCACTGTCAATCTCCACTTAATTCATACTAACATGAAGACCCCAGCACTGCCGTATTCATTGCTTATGGCATTTTTGGTGTCAGCCCTGCTGTCAACCAGCACTGCCGTTGAGTTCGACATCAACAAATATGTTGAACAGCCGACAGAGCCTGAGATTGGCCATGAGCCAACTCCAGATGAAGCCAAGCTTCCGAAGCCTACTGTTGGTGAGGCTCCGGCCTTTGCTATTGTTGGAGAGGATGAGTATCTCTTCCTCAATCCTGAGTCTATAGTTGACTATGAACCTATTTGCCCCCAGAAGTATGCTGACTATAAGTCTATCGACCTTAGTTGGAAATACACAGAGTATCTGGAGAAGGACGAAATTGAGCCAGAGTCAAGTTCTGTACTCGACTAGTATAGTCTAGTCTAGGAGCTAACAAACTCTACTTATGATGTTTGGAACATCATAACGATCTATCGACTACCCTAGTACTAACAGTATTTAGATGAACAACCAAATCTACTTCCAATAGATAGATTTAGTGATATAGCAGTAATAGCCCATTTTCTATCTCTTGAAGAGATAGATTATATGGATTTATGTAAGATTATAAACCAAGACATAACAGAGTTAGCTTTGCTAATTTTAGCATGGTCTAATCAACCTTCTAACTATCAAAACATTAGCTCTACTTACTTACCACAATAACAGTTGTCTTTTGACCTTAAGTTATGTGGTATTGACAATCTCGAATTCGCCATCAATAGACCAACGGTAGTCAGGGAGGCGACGCCTAGGTTTAGTTATTATCATATCATCAAAATCTGTAGCCGTTTCATAACGGAGACGAAAGTTAAAGTCGAAGTAAAGAAATTTAATACTAGCTATTTTTATCTCGTCACCGTTAATAGTCCTCTCCCTGCTAAATAGTTTACAAACATTCGGGTAACTATCATACTCTTTAGGCTGCTTGCCAACCAGTAACTTGTTAAAGATCGCCTTTTCTTTATCAGACAGAGTCTCATAGCGGATTAACGGTGTTTTACTAACAGTCATACTACTATTGCCGCCATTATAGATGACTTCCTCTTTGTCACTGAAGTTCTGCACCCAACTTGTAATGAAAGCAGTGTTAGTTCTAAGCTTATCTGGTAGCAGCTCATGTGGAAAGTGCAAATACATCTGCCGTTCCAGATCATTTGTTAACTTGGCTTGCCAAGACATTGATAGTACAGGTGGCTGTAGTTCTTGCCAGTCATAGATCATAGACCTGACTAGGTAACTAAAGTAGTTATTATCATCTAGGTAACTGGCCAAACTGAAACCCGACAACAAGTTATCGATAGTAATAGTAGTGATATTATCACCATCATAGTCATAATCACCACCATCACCACCATCACCACCATCACCACCATCACCGTTTAGTACCTTGATAATAGGTAAGTTGTAACGGCCGGTAGCCGGATTGTTGCCACTCTTAATGACAGTGAACCATAAATCGACAACATCGTAATATTTGCTAGGTAGTGGTAATTGAGGTGTTGACTCGAAGTCTGTAACTGCTAATAGGTAATGTTGACATAAGCCTGAGTTACGCAGCAACGCAGTTCCGCTAACGACGAGAGTTTTAGTAATCTTACTACTAACATCGTTGTCACCGCTCTCATCGTCATCATCATCGGCTATTGTAACGATGACAGTGTCTTCTTTGTCAGCGTCCACGTTGGCTTCATTAGGATCTCTAAAGCTGTTATCCATAACACAGTTTGATCTCCCCGTGAACATTATTTCCTGCCACTGAGTATTATCAGTTCAATCTGGTAGGTGTTACCTGGTGAAGAAAAATTAGCCTAATTTCATCTGTCTACTGTCCATTTGACATGACAGTCGCACAGTACAGATAAGTTTATTGTTTCTGTGAATAGATTAAGTCTCTCCCGCCATCATGGGTCATAACGATGTGAGTCTCTATAACCAGACAGTCAGATATTACACAAATTTTTGTCTTCTCTAGCGGAGTAAAAGTTAGGGTATAGCAGTGTCTGATACCTCGATACTACATAAAATTTTAGTCTTAGATAGGATACAAATCTGCTGATGATTAGAGGTGTCTGACTGTCGGACACCATACAAAAATTTTGTTGCTTATATTAGAGTAAAGTTTGGAGATATTGGCGCTGTATGCTGTACAAAATCACGTCTCTTATGATGAGGAAAATTTGGTATTGATGAAAGGTGTCTGACAATCAGACATCATACATTTTTTGTCTCTATGTTGGGGAGAAGTTAGAGATGGTCATCCTTTAACACACACAGACACAAAATTTTTACCTCTTATATCGAAGTACAAATTAGGACTGTTGTTAGGTGTCTACTAAGCAAAGCTCAGTGAAAACTCTACCTCTTATAACAAAATAGAGGTTAGACATACACAGTATCTAATACATTAGTCTCATACAAATTTTTGTCTTATCATAAGACAAAATCTAAAGGTGTTTGATGGTCAAATATCACAGAAGTTTATCTCCTATACTAGAGTAAAAGTAGTGTGGAGTGTGTGGAGTATCCAGCAAATTTGAGGCTGTTATCAATAGCTCAATATAGGGGTGTTCGTCCTACTCCACAGCGGAGATTGTGGTGGTGACATATAATCGGCACTAGCAAAAATGACTTATAATCTCTTGTGAGATTGAGCTATGACCTAAACATCAATCTATTACAGAGAACCAACACCCAACACCCAACACCCCACAACAAAAACAATGTTCTTCATCCTTGCTTGGCTGGCTGGCTACAACTTGACGGTGTCAACTGTCAACTCTATCACTTGCATCGTTTTGTGGCTGACTGACATGCCAGTCCACTACTACTATCTCAACCTGATCAGCTACTTCGTGTTCGACATGGTGACTGGTAGACTAGAGAGGAATTCAGAGAGGGTGCATCACATTATGAGTCTCTTGTCATTGTTGTACGTCTGGTTTTGTCTTCCAGACCTTGCCGGGGCTGCTGCTACATTGGCCACTTGCCTGGAGGTCAGCACTGTACCACTTAACTTTTTCCATGAGAGCCGCAAGGCTGAGGCCAGTATTAGGGCAGCTGCCAAGGCTAAAGATAAGCCAGTGTACATTCCTGAGCTGCCTGCCATCACTGAGCAGCTGTCTACCCAAAACTGGTTCCTGCTGTTTGTCACCTGTTTCTTCGTCTTCCGCTTCCCTGTCTTCATCTACAGTGCTTGGCCTGTTCTCACTCAGCCCATGCTCAAATTTGTCTTTGCCGCTTGGGTCAGTCTCAATAGCTACTGGCTGCTCAAGTGTATTAGAGGTCTGATTCACCACAGCAAGCCTGACAAGGTGCAGTCTGTTGCTGCTGTTACTAACCCTACTACTCAGCAGCATCAGCCGCAGGCCTGTGACCCCGGTGATGTTGAAGAACGTTGTTGATCGGCTGGTGATAGTTACTATACTATTGTAGTTTCAATGTCTACTTGGTAGACATTATAAGTTCTTATGCAGATACAAGAGTTGGTGTATCTAAACACTTTACCAACTTGGGTAGATGTGGTTATTATCAATCATCGATCGATTAGCTATCAACAGAGGTTGAGACTGATATCTTACTGTCTGTCTGATAGTGTTCTTGGCATTATCATTGTATGTGACCACAGGTCACCTATGGCCTCCAGCCATTTAGTGCCAGGGTCCGACTTTGTCGCCATGTTGCAAACGACCTGAAGATTCACGGTTGTGACTGGCATTATCGTAGTAGTTAGTAACTTCGACGTTGTAAATGGTTAGTAGTTGCTCTGCTACTGCATTGTGCACATCCTCTGGATTATCTGTCGTCACTCGAATACGAGTGCTCACACGACCGCTATTATAATAAATATCGGCATAGTCTATAAAGTCACCCTTGTAATGGATCTCCTCAGTCAGCTTGTCTGCTCCATAATCTCTGACAGCTACAAGTTTACCCCCTTCGATGACAGATTCAGTTACTAGAGTGTTATCAGCATCATCGTCATAAATCGGGTAAACGCCGTCTGATAAACTAGATGGTTGATCTTCCTGTCTTTCATGGTAATGAACTCTGCCTGAAGCATAGTAATGTTTAATGGGTCCAGTTAGCACGCCATGTTCATAGAAATATTCAACTACTT